>Ga0137390_10000794_pt1 | contig 22506 bp, 19 predicted proteins | sample 15con2h24AmetaG_FD_104937 | JGI IMG/M metagenome (GOLD analysis project Ga0137390, IMG submission 104937) | Vadose zone soil microbial communities from Angelo Coast Range Reserve, California, USA - 15con2h2.4A metaG | ecosystem: Environmental > Terrestrial > Soil > Vadose zone > Saprolite... | reverse complement strand
GGGGCTCGAGAGGGAGATCGGGCTGACTCCTCGGGGGCTCCACCGGCGCGGCGGCAGGCGCGGGACGGGGGCGTGAGCCGGGACGCCGCGAGTGACGCCGCTCAGGTCCCGTGTAGGGCGCTCGAGGCGGGACCTCCGGGGTGGCCGGCCTTGTGAGCACCGAGGGTCCGGCCGTCACAGCGGGCCGTACACGCGATCGACGCCGCGCCCGGGCCGCGGGCTGCGAAGGACGGTCATCGAGGGCCTGGGCCAACCCGACGAAAAGAAGGATCGCGGCTGCGGCAGCCAGGAGCGCGACCAGTCCCTCTTCCAGCGTCACCCTGACTCACTCCTCATCAACACGAACCCTATCACGACGCCCCGGACTGCGGCCAGAGGCACTTGACTCTGCTCGCGCGGGGGTATCATGATGACCCGAGTCGAGCCGTCATCCCACCAGTTGAGGAGGGTCAATGCGTCGCGTCGCCGTCATCGGTGTGGGCACCACGAAATTCGGGAAGCACGATCGCACCAGCGGCGAGCTCTTCGCCGAGGCAGCGGGGGACGCCATCCGCGACGCGGACGTCGCCCCGTCGGCGATCCAGGCTCTGTACTACGGCAATGTCACCGGCGGCGAAGGCGAAAAGCAGCTGCACATGGGCCCGCTCGCGGCAACGCTCCTCGGCATACCGACCATCCCGACGACCCGCTTCGAGAACGCGTGCGCCACGAGCCACGCGGCCTTCCGCCACGCTGTCATGGAGATCGCCGCGGGCATCTCCGATGTCGTCATGGTGGGCGGCGCCGAGCGCGTGCTGAACATCCCCACCGACGCGGCGACCGAATATTTCGCCTATTGCTCCGACGCCTCGTGGGAACAGACCGTCGGCCTGACCTTCCCCGGAGTCTTTGCGCTCGTCGCCCGAGCCCACATGGACAAGCACGGCACAACCGAGGCGCAGATGGCCCACGTGGCCGTCAAGAACCACCGCCACGGCGCGCTCAACCCGAAGGCCCAGTTCCGGAAGGAGATCACGGTCGACATGGTGCTCAACAGCGCCTACGTCGCCGATCCACTCAAGCTTCTCGACTGCTGTCCGTTCACCGACGGCGGCGCCGCGGTGGTCCTGGCCGCCGAAGAGGTCGCGCGCCAGCGCCCCCGCGCCGTCTGGGTGCTCGCGAGCCAGGCGGCCTCCGACACGATGTTTATCCACGAGAAGCGTGATCTCTCGCGGGTCATGGCGACCGAGCGTGCCGCGGCCGCCGCCTACCGTGAGGCGGGAAAGAACCCCGCCGACGTGGATGTCGTCGAGCTGCACGATTGCTTCACCATCGCCGAGATCGTCGCTACCGAGGGCTTGGGCTTCTTCGAGCCGGGCTCGGGCGGCACGGCCGCCGAGAAGGGCTGGACGAGCCTCGGAGGCAAGATCCCCGTCAACCCGTCTGGCGGTCTCAAGGCCAAGGGCCACCCGATCGGCGCCACCGGCGCCGCGCAGATCGCCGAGATCACCACCCAGCTTCGGGGTGAGGCGGGCGCCCGGCAGGTCGAGGGCGCGCGAACGGGCCTGACGCACACCCTGGGCGGCAACACCGCCACCGTGCTCGTGAGCCTCTTTGGCCGTGGCTGACCGCGTGCTGACCCTCAAGCATTTCTTCGAGGAGGCGCGCGCGGGCCGCCTGACCGGGATCCGGTGCGGTAAGTGCGGCGAGCTCGCCATCCCCCCGAAGGAATTCTGCCCCACCTGCCAGGAGCGGGACTGGACGCCGCTGCCGCTCGCGGGGGTCGGGCGCATCACGTCCTTTACCGTCATCCGGGTCGCGCCGCGCGGGCGTGGGACCGAGGCGCCCTACGCGGTCGCGGTCGTGCGGCTCGACGAGGGCGTCTCGCTGCTCGGTCGGGTCGTGGACATCCCATTCAACGCGCTTCGTGCGGATCTGCCGGTGCGCTTCCGCCCCCTCGTCACGGGCGAGCAGACTTTCATCGGCTTCGGCCCCGCCTGAGCCACTTCACTTCTTCCGGGGCCTCACTTCTTCCGGGGCTTCACTTCTTCCGGGGCTTCACTTCTTCCGGGGTCTCACTTCTTCCGGGGCTTCACTTCTTGAAGTAGCGCATCTCGAGGGTCACACATCCCTTGGGCACCCGATACGGACCGTGGATCATGCCCGGGGGCCTGCACGCGTACATCCCCGCGGTGAAGGTCTGCTTCTTCCCGAGATCGATGAGCTCACCCTCGAGAATCCAGACCTCTTCCCAGAAGTCGTGCGTGATCGTCTCCGTCGTCTCGACACCGGCTTCGAACCGGAGCAGGCGGGTCACGTCGCCGTCCTCACTCTTGCTCAAGATCTTCTGGCTGACGCCGGCGCCTCCCGCTCCCCCCGTGGCCGAGGCCGCCACGGGCTCCCAGGCGATGCGATCGGGCTTGAAGAACTCGAGCTCCGGCTTGGGCATACCGTTGTCTCCCTCGAAGTCGTTCTGTGCTTTCGAGATACTTGACCGGGCGGAGTATACCCCAAGATCCAGGGTTCTCCAGACGCTACGGCAGAATTCGCCGCAGATGCGGAGTTCGTGAGGGGACGGCAGGAAATCGTCGCGTTCCCACGCGCAAATGGGCGAAGGAGCTCGACTGTCGCCTGATCATGGAGCTGTGGGCCTTCGAAGGGAATCGCATCGCGGTGTGCTTCGCCTACGAATAGCACGACGATTCGGGGCACTGGTATCGCTCGTACGGCAATGAGAATTGGCCGCCACGATCCACATCCGGGCTTGACCGATCTTGGTCTCTAGAAAATCAAGGAGGCTTACGGGACGGTGCCCCGTAAGCCCCCGATTTTTTGGAGCGGCCGACCGGATTCGAACCGGCGACGTCCAGCTTGGGAAGCTGGCATTCTGCCACTGAATTACGGCCGCGCTCGCAGCTATTCTAGCCCTGCCATTCCCCAAGTCAATGATCTACGATGTCGTCTACTTCGCGTCCTTGTTCGTGTCCTTGAGGCCCATGTCGTAGCCTTTGATGGATTCGTCGCCGCGGGCCTTCCACACCATGCGCTTGGTCGCGCCGTAGAGGTCGAGCTGCTGGTACAGCGGCATGGCCGCGGCGTCCTCGACCCAGAGCCGGTTGATCTTGAAGTAAAGATCGAAGCGCTTCTTGGGGTCCATGGTCGCCTGCGCCTGCTCGATCATGCCCTCGAAGTCGGCGTTGTAGTAGTTGCTGAGGAAGCGCCCCGAGCGGAACAGCGGCACGTACACGGTCTCGGCGTCGTAGGTCGACGTGCCCCAGCCAATGAGCCACACCGGCGGCGTCCGGTGGTTGTAGGCGAGCGTGCCGAAGTAGTGGACCCACTCGTGAGTGCGCACCGTGGTGCGGATGCCGGCCTTGGTCAGCTGTCCCGCGATGGCCTCGGCCACCTCCTTGTCACGCACGTAGCGCCCCTGGGGCGAATTCAGCGTGATCTCGAGTCCGTTCGAATAGCCCGCCTCGGCCAGGAGCTGCTTGCTCTTGGCGAGGTCCTGCCTGATCGGTTTCAGGGCCGGATCGAAGCCAAAGTGCCGGTCGGTCAGCATGAGCGCCGTGCGCTGGGCCTTGCCGTCGAGGACGTTCTTGATGATGTCGTCCACGTCTACTGCGTAGTTCATGGCCCATCGCACCCGCTTGTCGGCGGTGGGGCCCTGGTAGGGCCCGACGAGCTTGTGCTGGGCGTCGTAGTGGTGCGTGTAGTAGAGCAGCTGGATGGTGCGCACGCTCGGCGCCGTCGTGAGAAAGAGCTTCGGATGGTTGGCGATGATGGTGGCCAGATGCGGCGGGATGTTCACCGCCACGTCGATCTCGCCGTTCTGGAGCGCCGCCACCCGCACGGAGTCATCCGGGATCGGCCGGAAGACGAGTGACTTGATCCGGGGCGCCCCGCGCCAGTACTGCTCGTTGGCCTCGAGCTCGATGCGGTCGTCCTTCACCCAGCGAACGAAGCGGAAAGGGCCCGAGCCTACCGGGGCGCGCGACACGGCGGCCGTCTCCTTGTCGCGGTAGTACTTGGGCGGGAGGATCGACGCCTGGTTGGTGCTCATCAGCGTGTCGAGGATGGGCCACGGCGCCTTGGTGTGGATGCGCACGGTGAGCGGGTCCACGATCTCCACGTGAGAAAGCGGGGCGAACGGGGGCGAGCCCCGCATCTTGTTCTTCGGGTCGACGAGCCGCTCGAGGCTGAACTTCACCGCCTCGGCATCCACCGGCTCGCCGTTGTGGAACTTGACGCCCGGACGAAGCTTGAATTCCCACACGGTGGGGGCGACGAGCTTCGGCAGCTCCCGCGCGAGCGCAGGCTGGATCTTGAGATCCTGATCCCGCTCGACAAGGGTATCGAAGATGTTCCGGCAGACGTTAGCCGCCGGCGTCTCCTGGTGGTTCATCGGGTCGAGCGTGGTGGGGTCGACCCCCTGGGCGACGACCACCTTCCCCTGCGGAGCGGCCCACCCCGCGGCCGGAAGCGCCGTCAGGAGGAGCAGTGCTGCGAGCAGGACCGAGGTCCAGGTCACGAAGCTCCCGGACCCTACTTGAGCGACATGTCGTAGGCCTTGATCAGCTCGTCGCTCCGTGCCTTCCAGTTGAGCCGCTTGCTGGCCCCGTAGAGATCGATCTGCTGGTAGAGCGGCACTGCCGCCTGATCGTCGATCCAGAGCTTGTTGATGCGGTGGTACTGGGCCAGCCGCTGCTTCTCGTCCATCATGGTCTGCGCCTGGTCGATCATCCCGTCCATGTCCGCGTTGTAGTAGTTGCAGAGGAGGCTGCCGGAGCGGAAGAGCGGCACGTAGATGCCCTCGGCGTCCATCATCCCCTGCCCCCAGCCGATCAGCCAGACGGGGCCCGCCTTGTGCACGTAGACCATGTTGTTCAGATAGTTGACGAACTCGTAGGTGCGCATCGTCGTCTTGATGCCCGCCTTGGTCAGCTGGCCGGCGACCGCCTCGAGCACTTCCTTGTCGCGCACGTAGCGGCCCTGAGGGCCGTTGAGCGCGATCTCGAGTCCATTGGGGAAGCCCGCCTCCGCCAGCAGCTTCTTGCTCTTGGCCAGGTCCTGGTTGATGGGCTTGAGCGAGGGGTCATAGCCGAAGTGCATGCTGGGCAGCATGGTCGCCACGCGCTGCCCCTTGCCGTCGAGCACGCCCTTGATGAGCTCGTCCACGTCGAGGGCGTAGGCGATGGCCTGGCGGACGCGCTTGTCCGCCGACGGCCCCTGGTACGGCCCGACCAGCTTGTTCTGGGTGTCGAACTGGTGCGTGTAGAACATGAGCTGGATGGTGCGGACGCTGGGCGCCGTGCTGAGATAGAGCTTCGGGTGGTTGGCGATGATGGTCGCGAGGTGCGGTGGAATGTTGACGGCGACGTCGACCTCGCCGTTCTGGAGCGCCGCCACCCGCACGGCGTCGTCGGGGATGGGCCTGAACACCACGGTCTTGATCTTGGGAGCGCCGCGGTAGTAGGCCTCGTTGGCCTCGAGGACGATCTCCTCGTCTTTGGACCAGCGGACGAACTTGTACGGCCCGGTGCCGATCGGATTCTTGGAGATGTACGGGCTGTCCTTGTCCGCGTAGGCCTTGGGCGGGTACATGGCCGCCTGCGGGTGATTCATCGAGGCGACGAACGTCGGCCAGGGCTTCACCGTGTGGACGCGTACCGTGTAGGGATCCACGATCTCCACCCGCTGGATCAGCTTGAAATTCGAGCTGGCACGCATCTTGGGATCCTTGGCACGCTCCAGGCTGAATTTCGCCGAGTCAGCGTTGAAGTCCTCCCCGTTGTGGAACTTGACTCCCTTGCGAAGCTTGACTTCCCAGACCTGGGGCGAGATCAGCTTGGGCAGCTCGACGGCCAGCGCGGGCACGATCTTCAGGCTCTGGTCCCGCTCGACGAGCTTGTTGTATATGTGCTCGCCCACGACCGAGGCCGGCGTCTCCTGCTGATTCATGGTGTCCAGTGTGGAGGGGTCCACGCCCTGGGCGATGACGACTTTACCTTCGGGCGCCGTCCAACCGGCGGCGGGCGCCCCGAGGGCGACAAGCGCTCCGGCAAGCACCGCGAATAGACGGATGCCAATCATGTCTGCCTCCTTGAGATAGCGGACCAGTAGCCGCGACGAGCGGCCCTACTCTAGGGGGCCAGCTCCGAGGTGTCAAGCGGCCGGTCGCGCATCCGCCTGATGTAATCCAGGGCCGCCTCCCGTGTCGTCACGGCGCCCACCGCCTGCGCCTCGCGAAGGAGGCGAAGCAGCCGGCCGAGCTCCGGGCCGGGGGGAAGCTCCAGAGCCGCCATCGCCTCGCGGCCGTCCAGCAGGGGCGGCGCCGACATCGCTGCGATCTCCTCAGCATGGCCCGCCATCAGCTCGCGCACGATGCGCCCGTCGGAGCCCTCCCACACGGCGAGCGGCGAATCGCCCCTCAGCGCCGCCGCATCCGCCATCGCGAGCAGCAACAGATCGCGCGCCTCGTCCCCCAGATCCCGGAAGAAGCGAAATCGCGCGCGGCGACTTATGCCGCCGGACTGGGCCAGATGCATCGGGCGCAGGTGGTGGCGGACGAGGCGCTCGAGCACCGCCGTCATCCGCCCCGACAGCCGGAGCCGCTCGGCGATGCCAAGAACCCGATGAGCGCCAAGCGCATCGTGGCCGATGAAGCGCGTGCGACCGGCCTCGACGCTCCGGGTCTCGGGCTTGGCGACGTCGTGGAGCAGCGCCGCCAGCTTGAGCGCCTCGCGCCGCGTGGCCCCGTCACCGAGCGGCTCACCGAGATGCCCGAGAAGCGCCTCCCCCCAGGGAGCGAGCTCCAGGACGCGGGCGACCAGAAGGTCGGCCCCTTCGACGGCGCGCAGGCTGTGCTCCCAGACATCGAAGCGGTGCGGCTCGGACTGCGCCGTCGCCTTCATCGCCGCGCGCTCAGGCAGGAGAACTTCGAGAGCGCCCCAGCGGTCGAGCAGGCGCAGGCCGGCCGCCGACGCGGGGCCGGCGAGGATTCCGAGGATCTCGTCCCGGGCGCGCTCGGCGGAGGTCGCAGAGAGGCCGGGCGCGGCGCGGGGCGCGGCCTCCTCGAGCGCCGGATCGAGCCTCCAGCCGGGCTGGGCGCCGAGCCGCGCGGCGCGGAGCACGCGGACCGGATCGTCCTCGAGCGAGCGAGGAGTGCAAGACCGGACGATGTGCGCCTGCAGATCGCCGAGGCCGCCGGTCGGGTCCTCGACGTCGGCCTCCCCGTCAGCGACGAGCTGCTCGACGGCGACCGCGAGCGCGTTGACGGTGAAGTCGCGCCCGCCGAGGTCACCGGCGAGGTCGCCCGAGCGGAAATCCGCGATGTCGACCTGCGGGCCCTGCCACGCGTGCCCGGCGCCCCCCGCGAGACGGGCCGCGCCGTGCGGCTCACTCAGGAGGTGAAAGGCCGCGCCCAGCGAGTTGGCCAGATCGCGCGCGAGGGCCACCGCACCGGTCGGCACGGCGATGTCGAGATCGCCCGCGCCGCCTCCTGACAGGGCGTCGCGCACTGCGCCGCCGACCAGCCAGGCCGGATGCTCGGGGCCCAGCCGCCGCGCCAGGGCCTCGAGCGCGGCCCGCGCGCCCGCGCTCAAGCCGTCGAGCCTCACTCGCGCGGGAGCGGTCACGTCAAGCCCAGGAGCGTCGCGGCGTTGTCGTGGAAGATCTTCCGGTAGGTGGCCAGCGGCAGATCGCGCAGCCACAAGGCTTCCATCTCCTCCTCGTACGGGTACGGCAGAATCGGAAAGTCGCTGCCGAAGACGATCCTCTCCTGCCACCGGAGGAGGTCGTCGTTGGTGACGGAGATGCGGTTGAGGCGGGTGTCGATCCTCCTGTGCTCGAGGCGCACCGGCGCGAAGGCCATGGTCGTGTCCAGGTAGAGATTGGGGCAATGCTCCATGAGCCCCATGAACTGGCGAGTCTCGAAGGAGCCCATGTGCGCTACCACGACCTTGAGGTCCGGAAACATCTCCATGACGCGCTCGAAGCGCGGGAAGCCGTCGAAGCCGTTGGGCCAGGGCGCGGTGCCGACGTGGATCAGGAGGAGCCGGCCGAGGGCCAGCAGCCGCTCGTAAACGGGCAGCACGCGCGGATCATCGGGGAAGAAGCGCTGGACGTTGATGTGGAACTTGAAGCCCTGGAAGCCGTAGCCGACGAGCGCCTCATCCACCGCCTCCATCATGTCCGGATCGTCAGGGTGGATGGTCCCGAGCGGTATGCCTTGCGGCACCGTCCGCTCGGTGGCGTGAAGCCAGGCGTTGATCTCCCGGGCCATACCGGCCTTGTGCGCATACGAGAAGTAGACGAAGCGCTCGACGCCGTGGTCGCGGAGGAAGCCCGCGACCAGCTCGGGCTCCGTCGGGTACTCGAGCTTCCAATTCGAGCGCTCGGCGAACCATCTCCTGATCGCGCGGGAAAGCCTCGGCGGATGGAGGTGGGTGTGGATGTCGATATACCGGAAGTCGTCGGGCGGCCGCATCAGGCCCTCACCACCCAGGTTCCCGGCCAGCCATTGACCGAGACGCCGGCGCGGACGCGGCCGGCTCTGGCCAGGCGGTCGACGGTCCGCGCCGTTTCGACGGGCTCGAGCCCAAAGAGCCTCGCCATGCGAATGGGCGTCGAGTACACGGCGCCGTCCAGGTAGCGCGCGATGACGCGGTCGAGCGCGGAAGTTCGGCCGAGCCCCCGCCCCTCGGCGACGGCATCGGGCAGCCAGCGCTCGAGGAGGTCCCAACGGTAGGAAAAGCTGGGCTCGTAGCGCTCCTCGGTCTTGACGATCCAGAGGCCCTGCTGGAGCTCTGCCATCGCCCGCTCGAACTCTCGGGTCTTGCCGCTCTCGAGCATGAAGGTGTCGGCCCGGAGGCCCCGCGTGTACTGCGGGCTCTCGCGGAAGAAGCTGTCCATGAGCCGCTTGGCCGTCGCCGACATGCGTCCCGCCCGGTATTCGGTGGCATAGTCGCGGGCGCGCTGGCCGCCGCGCGCGAGAGCGTAGAAGGCCGGGAAGAGGTCGAGCGCGACGAGGACGGGACGCCGCTTGACGAGCTTGCCGTAGTAGCAGCGCCGCGCGGCCGGCAGCTCGTCCTTGAGCTCCCAGGTCCGTCCGATGCCCGCGTCGTGGTGCGAGTGCCGTGGCCAGCGCGGCCGTTCGCGGCCTACCACGGCCTCCCAGAGACACGCGAGCCCGTCGGGAAAGCGGTAGAAGGTGGAGCAGACGCCGACCTGGTTCACGAAGGCCGCCGCCGCCCGCGCCGATTTCACGCGCAGTCCCGGCGCGTGACGGAAGGCCCGCGCGCGACCCGCCTCGAGCACCCGCGCGTCCATGGCGCGGCTACACGAACTCGATGCCGCGCCCCGTGACCCGGTACTCCGCGATCTCGTCGCTCTTCGCGCTGCCCCGGTGCTTGACGACACAGAGGAAGCGCCCGAGCCGGTTGCCCACGCGCTCGCTGCCCATCACGAGGATGGTGTTGGCGACGGCGCCGATGTCCCCCGAGGCGACTTTTCGCGCGATGAGGTCTTCCAGCCGGGTCTCCTCGGTCGTCACCAGGAGCACGGTGGTGACGGTCGCGTGGTCGTAGCGGTGGCTGTCGATGAACTCGCGGTGCTTCCACACCGGCAGGCAGATCTCCATCCCCAGGGTCTCGCTGTCGCGATGGATGACCTTGCGGTACAGCTCGTCGAAGAGAAAGGGCTGGATGTAGTCGCCCGGCACGTCCATGGGCTCGATGCCGTCGACCACGACGCGCCGGCACCCCGCCCCCAGGTGGAAATAGATGAAGGGCCGGACCGTGTACATCGCGTGGTTGTACTCGGACTTCCAGTTCCAGTCCAGCTCGAGCTCCCCGTCGGGGGTGGCTCCCTGGTAGTCCCTGAGCTTGCCGACCCACGGGAGCGCGTCGCAGTACCGGGCCGCCATCTGCGCCGGCAACGGAAACGGATCGGCCATGGGCGTGACGGTGTGCGTCCACCGGTCGAGGGTCCACCCGTACAGCCGGGAGGCGTATTCGGAATGCTGCTGCGAATCCCCTCGCGCGTTCATGTCGAAGAAGATGCCGGGGACCCGGTCGGCGGTCTCTCCCGCGTGGGCGAAGTGGAGCCCGAGGTGCGTCTTGCCGATTCCCGTCGCGCCGTAGGCGACGCAGAGGGTGCCGGGCAGGAGCCCGCCGCCCAGCATCTCGTCCAGCCTCTCGAGACCCGTCGATATGCGGGTTGTCATAGGTTGGCTAGTCTATCGGCGCGCGGCTCGACGGGTCAAGCCAAAGCGGCCCCTTCCTTGACAGGCGCCCGCAGGCGACCCTACCCTGCTTTCATGCAGAATCGCGTCGTGCTCTATCCGGAAGGCTCGCCGGCGGCGGGCCTCGTGGCCGGCCTGCCCCCGGAGTTCGACCGCCGCCCGGTGCGTCCCGGCGCCGCCCTCACGCGCGCCGCGCACGAGGACGCCGTGCTCGTGCTGGACGCGGACAGCGACTCATCCGAACCGGTCGTGGCCGCCAGCCCTGACGGCGCCATCCCCGTGATCGCCCTCGTCGCCGCGCCACCCGACGGCGGGGCGCTGCCTTCCCACTGGCACGCGTGCCTGCCCAAGCCCGTGGCGGCGCCCGTTCTCGCGCGCGCGCTGGCGAACGCGTTCGAGTACGTCCGAATGCGCGGCGAGGCCGAGGAGACCCGTCGCCAGCTCGAGGAGCTCAACGCCATCGGCATCCGCCTCTCGGCTGAGCGCGATGTCGACGCCCTGTTCGCGCTCATCCTCTCCCTCGCGCGCGCCATCACCCACAGCGACGCCGGCTCCATCTATCTCGTCGAGGAGCCGGACGGCATGTCGCGGCGGCTTCGCTTCCAGCTCTCCCAGAACGACTCGGTCTCCGTAGCCGCGATCTACTCCGGCGGCGCCCACACGGCGGCCGCCCACGTTCCGGTCGACGAGGAGAGCATCGCCGGCCACGTGGCGCTGACCGGAGAGACCATTCACCTGGCCGATGCCTACGCGCCGCCGAGCGACGCCCCCTATCACATCAACACGGCCTTCGACCGGCATGCCGGGTACCGGACCAAGTCCATGCTGGTGGTGCCGATGAGGACGCCGACGGGAGACATCATCGGCGTCCTCCAGCTGATCAACTGCAAGCGAGACAGGGCGCGGCGCTTCGCCTCCCCGGAGGAGATCGAGCGTGAGGCGCTCTCCTACCCCGAGCGCTTCATCAGCCTCGCCGCCTCGCTCGCTTCGCAGGCGGCGGTCGCCCTCGAGAACAGCCGGCTGTACGAGAGCGTGCGCGTGCTCTTCGAGGGCTTCGTCAACGCCTCGGTCACCGCCATCGAGTCGCGCGATCCCACCACCTCCGGGCATTCGTTCCGGGTTGCCGATCTGACGGTGGCGCTCGCCGAGGCCGCTGCGCGCGCGGTGGCAGGACCGTTCCGCGACCTGCACTTCTCGCCCGATGAGATTCGCGCGATCCGCTATGCCTCTCTCCTGCACGACTTCGGCAAGGTCGGCGTGCGCGAGGACGTGCTCGTCAAGGCCAAGAAGCTTCCGCCGCTGCGCCTCGAGCTGATCCGACAGCGGGCGGAGATCCTCAAGCGGGGTCTCGAGCTCAGGTACGCGAGGCAAAAGCTCGGCCGTCTCCTGCGGGGCCCGCGCGAGGGCTTCGAAGCCCAGGCGGCCATGTGGGACCTCGAGCTGGAGGCACTCCTGGGGGAGGTCGACACGCACCTTTCGAGCGTTGCGGCGGCCAACGAGCCCGCCGTCATGCCGGCCGACGCGGCGGGGGGAATCCGCAGCATCGCCGTCCGCGCCTTCGTGGACCATCTGGGGGACAGTCACACCATCATCACGCCAGAGGAAGCCGAGATCCTCTCAATCAGCCGGGGCAGCCTGACCCGGGAGGAGTTCCGGCAGATCCAGTCACACGTGCTCCACACCTTCGAATTTCTCAAGCGAATCCCGTGGACCAAGGAGCTCCGCCAGGTCCCGGAGATCGCCAGCTCGCACCACGAGAAGCTCAACGGCTCCGGCTATCCGGAAGGTCGCCGCGGAGTCCAGATCCCGATGCAGTCGCGCATGATGACCGTGTCGGACATCTTCGACGCGCTCACGGCCAGCGACCGCCCCTACAAGCCCGCGGTCCCGGTCGAGCGCGCGCTGGGCATTCTCGATCAGGAGCGCAAGGCTGGCGCCCTCGACGCCGACGTTCTCGACCTCTTCATCGATCTCAAGCCCTGGGAATCGGCGCCCAAGACCTAGCTGCCCAGGAGCACCAGCAGAGCTCCCCACCCCGCGATCGCTGCGAGCGTCAGAGCGGCGCCCAGCCAGTCACCAAGCCGTGTTCCAGACGCCACCTGTTGAGTCCTTCGGGTCAAAAAAACACGCGACTCCGCACGGCGAGTCACCGCGCTGCCCGTATAGACCCTGCGTCGCGGGCGGGCCGACACCGCCCGCCGCGTCGAATGCCAAGCCGTTCTCCGCGTCGCCAGCATGTCCAGCCTCCTCACATTTCCCTGATGAGTCCGATGACCTTGCCCAGGATACGGAACTCCGCGCGCTGCGGGTCCACCACGATGGGCTTCATGGTGGGATGCTCCGGCTTGAGCACGATGGCGCCGCCTTCGGTCGCGAAGCGCTTGATCGTGGCTTCCTGGTCGATCATGGCCGCCACGATGTCGCCGGCGGCGGCGGATTCCTGCTTCCGCACCAGAACCAGGTCACCGTCGGCGATGTGGGCCTCGATCATGCTGTCGCCCCGCACCCGAAGGGCAAAGACATCGCCCCCCCTGGCCGCCAGCCACTCGGGCCGCACCGGGATCACGTCCTCACGATTCTCGACGGCAAAAATGGGGACGCCCGCGGCGATCTTGCCAAGGATGGGAATTTCCCGCTCCCGGCGCGCTCGTTCGGGACCCCGTTCCGTGAGCACGAGCGTGCGCGAGACGCGCTTGTCCGACACCCGTCGGTGCAGCATGCCCTTCCGCTCGAGCGCGCGCAGGTGGTCGAATGCCGCACGGGGCGTGAAGCGAAAACGCTCGGCGATCTCCCGCACGGTGGGCGGCGCCCCGTGCTTGTCGGAGAATCCGCGCATGAAACCCAACACCTCGCGCTGCCGCTGCGTCATCTCTTTCAATGCGCCCCCTCCTGGCCTTGCCCGTTCTGGCAATACCCGCCGCCTCGCAACATCCCAAGCGCGGCCCGAGCGCGGCCTGGGACCATCCACTCAACAGCATAATAGTCAACACCCGTTGAGTTCGACAAGTTAAAAAAATTAGGCCGGCTCCCACGGTTCACACGACGGACAGGCCTGAAGTCCGGCCTCTTTGGCCTCCGCCACGCGCTTGAAGTAGGCGCGCTCGGGTTCGGCGATGCGGCGTACCCAGCCGCAATCCCTGGCATGGAAGAGCCGGGCGCCCCGCTGGGCCACGAAAGCCTCCCCCGGCGGAGCCTCCAGGGCAGCGACGTCGAGAGGCGCAGACGGATCAAGTACCGAGTCGGGCAAGGCCTGGGCGCCGCTCGTTCCCGCCGGCGACTCGGCGGAGGAGGCGGTGGGCGCGATCGACGGCACCGGGTCGGGCTCGTTGATCTCGAGGTTGGTCTCGATCGTCTCCTTGAATTCGTCGCTCGCCCGTCTGAACTCTCGCATGGCGCGCCCCAGCGAGCGTCCGAGCTGTGGCAGGTTCTTCGGGCCGAAGACGAGGAGGGCGACCACGAAGATGAGGATCAGCTCCTGGAGACCAATGTCAAACATGACGGAAACGCATCATACCACCGAGGCGGCCGCCGGGCGGATGGACCTTTTCCAGCGGCCTCCTAGTACTGGTAGCTGATTGATACCGACAGCACGTTCCGGTTGTAGGCGTAGAGCGCGATGTCCGAGCTCGTTACCCCGATCTGATACTCGAACCGCATCGTCAAAGGCGACCGCGGCGCGCCCGCCTCCTGGCGGCGGAGGAAGGGCAGCGGCTGTTCCACCGCGAAGATGTGAGTCTGCTCGATGTCCGCGCGCTGGACCGTGCCGGGATGCGTAGTCGGAAAAAGCGAGTTGGCATGGAGGTAGTTGACGAAATGGACGTCCATGTTGTAGCTGAGGCGCGTATCCCACGACGGCAGCGTGTACTGCACGCCCGCCAGCACCCGGTTGCCGCGATAGGACCAGTTGTGGCCACTGGCGACGTCGGTGTCCCACTGATAGGCCACGCGAAACCAGTGGCGGTCGCCCGACCAGTAGAACGTGTGGCTGACACCGGCCATGTAGTTCATCGCGTCCCGGTTGTCCTCCGGCGGCAGCGGGAAGCCCGTGAAGTTGTTGAACACCTTGCCCTGGGCGCGGAAGATGGGCGAGAAGACGTTGGTCGGATTCCAGAAGCTGTCACCCCCGGCGTTCATCTGCAGCGTTCCGAACACCGTCCCCGTATTCCGCCGCAGGAACTGGTTCTCGCCGAGCAGCTGGTTGTCGAAAGCGTACTGCCCGCCCACCAGGAACCGGGCCCCGGCCAGGACGCCGCTTTCGAAAGCCCCGCGGTAGGTCGCGCCGAGCGTCGCCACCTGATCCTGCACGGCAAAGTCGGGGAACCTCTCGGGGTAGCTCTCGAAGAACTGGTAGCCGATCGTCGACTCCCAGTTTCCGTAGCGCAGCCAGTCGTAGGAGAGCGTCAGCGAGGCCAGCCAGCCGGCGGACCTCGTGTCGAGGAACCGGATCGAGTTGACGACCGGGTCGTGGCTCGGGTTGGGAAGGACCTTGACGTTCGTGTCGTAGGTGCCGCCCACGCGCACCTCGGCGTGGAACCGGCTGCCCGTCCCGCCACCCGCCGCGATGCTGTCCCGCAGCCGCTCGGCCGGGCCCGTGATGGCCGAGCCCGTGAGCCCGCGCGTGGCCGCGTCGAGCTCGGCGGTGGCGCGCTCCGGCAGCCCCATGACGGCGAGCGCGAGGCCGGAGTAGAAATGCGTCAGCTGCTGGATGGCGGGACTCTGTGACGTCTCCGCCTTGAAGGCGTCCAGGGCGCCCGCGTAGTTCTTCTTGCGATAGCGCATAAAGCCGACGTAGTAGCCGAGGCCATCGGTATTCGGGCGCTCGGCGAAGCATTGGTTCAGGATCGGCTCGGCCTGGTCGTAGCGCTCCTGCGCGAAATACGCGACGCCGAGGAGATAGCGCACGGAGAAGTCGCCCGGCGACAGTTCCCGCGCCTTCTCGAGCGCCTGTACGGCCGGCTCGAGGCGCTGGAGGGCGATGTTGACGAGGCCGGTATAGTAGAGCGCCTCCACGTGCTTGGGGTCCTGCGCCAAGGCCTCGCGGAGGTAGCCGAGCGCCTCTTCGTAGTGCTTGTCCTCGTACGCCAGGATGGCCTGGGCCACGAAGACGTCGGCCTCGGATTGCTGCGCCCCGGCCGGCATCGCTGGGAGAAGGCTCAGAAAAACAAGGAGGATAGCAAAACATCGGCGGGTGGCTGCCTGACGCATGGGCTTCCCTTCTTTATCAGAAACTGGGAGGCCCCGTGCAGGAAATTCTCCGCCGCCCACTCCTAGAATGTGCCCCCGCCTCCGCCACCCATGCCCCCGCCGGAAGAGCCGCCGGAGAAACCGCCGCCACCGCTCCAGGAGCCGTCCCCGCCGCGGCGCGAGGTCATGAGGGCCCGCTCGGTGCCGGCAGAAAATCGGCCGAGACTCTGGTCGAAGCCTCCGAGGTTGAAGCCGCCGCGGGCCGTGTACCACGGGGGCTCGCTCACGGTCAGCCCATCGAAGCTGTGTATCCAGCGCTCGCTCACGCCGAGCGCGATCGCCCAGGCGAGCCACTTGTGCATGGTGTCGGGTGGCAGCCGGCCCAGCTCGTCCTTGCTCGTCCGCTCGAGGAACTCCCGGAAGCCGCGCACCCGGGCCACCGCCTGTGCACCCCGCCAGGTCTTGCGCGGCATGAGGGGCGAGAATCCGAGCACGATGAGGCCGGAGGCGCCGAGGCCGATTCCAAGCGATATCGGCGCTGTGCCGAGCCAATCCCTTCCGCTCACGGCGATGAGCGGCGCTGCGCCGACGATGATCATCCCGGCGACGAGCCACAGGGTTCGCACCTGCTCGGGCGAGGACGGAAAGAGGCCTTGCCGGACCATCATTCGATAAATCTCGTCGCGCACCGGCGGAAAGATATTGTCGTAGTCGCGCTTCACCTCAGAGAGCCGCCGCGTCGGCAGGCTCCAGTCGCCGCCAAAAAGGCCGCGCAGGACGTGCAGCTCCATCGGCGTGAGTCCCGAATCGCCCAAGATTTCCTTGAGCCGATGGAAGATGAAGTCCGATTCCCCGAAATCGGGCTCGACCTCCTCGATGCGCAGGTACCCTCGCATCGCCAGGTCGACCAGCGTGGCCACGACGTCGCGCGGCTCGGCGCGCTCGGTCACGAGGGCCCCGCCCGCGGCCGGCAGCATGCCCTCGGGCGGCGCGTACTCGGGCTTGACCGTCGCCCTCCCGCCCGGGTCGCGGCCGGACCGCCGCCAGATGAAGAGGACGCCGGCGAGGGTGAGGAACGGGAGCGGGAGCGGCCAGTTGTCGCCGAGCCACCAGAGCGCCATGCGCGCTGCAGATGGCCCGCGGATGACTCCGGCAGGCCAGCCGACGGCCACCGTCAACCCTTCCCGGGGACGGAGCGGCCGCGTGGTCCTGAAGGTGAGAAAAGCGTCCGCACGCTCTTCCGTGTAGTCGGAGCCGGAAGCGCCGGACGGACCCGTGTAGGCGATGGATCGGATCTGGTCCAGCGGGATCTCGACCGGCGAGGACACGATCGCCTCGGCCTGGCGTATCGGGACGTCCCAGTCGTTGCCGGTGACGTTCCAGTACAGCTCCTGGTGGCCGTCCACGTCGATGAGCGCGCGCCGCACTCGATAGCTGATGATCACGGTCCTGGTCGCGTCCACCGCCCCGGGTACCCAGGCCTTCACGCGGATGGCGCGCCCGTACCGCGACACCTCCGCGTGGAGCGGAGTGACGTTCTCGTCGAAGACGTGGACATCGTCCACGCGCAGGGCAAACTCGAGACCGCGGCGCTCATAGCGCACGGGGATCGTGCGGAAAAACCCCTGGTGGGCGCCGCGGAAGTCGACGGTGATGGCTTCCCGCACGCGGAGCGTGGCGTCCGCTCCGACCTCGAGCGTGACGGCGAAGCGGTCGATCGCGAACGAGCGCGGCTGGGCCCTCGCCGATCCGGCCAGCGCCGTCAGCAGCGCGGCGGCGAGGAGCGCGCGGCGGATTCGCCTAGCCTCCGAAGGAGACCTTGGGCACCTGTCGCTCGTCCGGGCGGTCCAGCTCGAAGTACGCGTGCGGCTTGAACTGAAAGAACCCTGCAACCATATTCGACGGGAATTCCTGGATCGCGGTGTTGAGATCACGGATGACCGCGTTGAAGTAGCGGCGGGCGTTCTGCACCGCCTCCTCGATCTCGCCGAGGGAGGCCTGGAGCGACTGGAAGTTGGCGGTCGCCTTGAGGTCGGGATAGGACTCGGCCAGCGCGAAGAGGCTGCGCAGGGCCTGGCTGAGCTGTCCTTCGGCCTGGGCGCGGGAGTCGGGCGTCTGGGCCGCCACCGCCGCGCTGCGGGCCCTTACGACGGCGTCGAGGGTGTCCCGCTCGTGCGCCGCGTAGCCCTTGACCGACTCCACGAGGTTCGGCACGAGATCGGTGCGGCGCTTAAGCTGCACGTCCACGTCCGACCACGCCGATTGCGATCGCTGCGTCAGCGAGACCAGGCGGTTGTAGCTGACGATGATGAAGACGACGATCGCACCGACCGCGGCTAGGAAGATCATGAAGGGTATACCCATGCGCGCGCCTCCCGATCCATCATAGGGGTGCGCCGAAGCCAAAGACAAGAAAGAAGCCCGCGGCCACCGTCCGCGGCCGGTTATCGAGCACCCGCGGCCAGTTACACAGCCTGCGGCCGGTCACGCAGCGCTTGTGGCCAGTTACCCCAAGACTCGCCGCCCCACCCACAGGATCATCCCGTTGACGGCAAGGGTGGCGAAAGAGGCCAACGCGTACGTGGCGCCTGTCTTCGCGCGTCCAAGAAGCGCGCCCACCACCAGGAAGAAGACGGCGAAGGCGAAGGAGCCCATGACCCCGCCGCGCAGAACGCGGACACAGGCCGCGGGCCCCTCCGACCGCTGGGCGAACACCGCGAGGACCAGGAGAAAGACGGGGATCGGCGAGAGCAGTCCGCTCAGCATCGGGCCGAGGTGACGCGCGGCCGCGGTCAGCAGCAGCACCACCGCGGTCGCGGATGCCATGCGAAGCGGCAGGTCCCAGGCCGGCGGCCTCACGCTGCTCACGGCGGCTTTCGTCGTCGGCAGAAGGGCCGCGACGAGGCCGAGAGAAACGCAGACGAGAGCGAAGGCGGCGGAAAGCGATGCGGGAACGGCGCTGAGCGCTCCCAGGCAGACGCCGAACGCCGCCAGACCGGCCGCCGCGCTGCCCGCCCAGCCGAGGTGTCGCGCCGCCCGGCCATAGACGAGACAGAAGACCGCCATCGCCGTCAGACCGAGCAACGTGCCCGTCGCCGCCGATGCGGCAAAGTCGGGTCCCTGCTCGATGGCCAGGAAGATCGAGACGGGCGCGGACGTGAGAGGAAAGCCGGCGAGCCAGCCGCCGACGCCGTGCCCCCAGCGGCGGACGACCAGTGTCGCCGCGGCGATGAGCAGCGGGGTCACGACCAGCTTGAGGGCGAAGATCTCTACTGGCACGGCGGCATCGCCGGGCGGACCCTAGCACGCACGTCCCGAGAGCGTCAACGACGTCAGGCGAGACGCGCGACGGCCGACCGGGTTATCGTAGCGGGCATGACCACATGGGACATGTTCGACCAGAGGCTGCTGACGAAGCGTCGCGGCGTCGTCGAGGGTTTCCTCGACCTCCTCCGGCACAACACCGTGAGTCAAAACCCCGAGGGTGTGCGGGCGGGCGGAGAATGGCTGGCCACACAGATGACCCGGCGCGGCCTCGAGGCCCGCGTGCTCGAGACGGGCGGCGCGCCCGCCGTCTTCGGCGAGCGGCGCGTCCCCGGCGCCGCACGGACCGTCCTGATCTACTGCCATTACGACACCAAGCCCGCCCCCGCCAGAGACTGGTTCCAGCCCTCGCCCTTCGAGCCCGTCTTCCGCCAGGTCGGCGATGCCGACGACGCGCCGTACTTTTCGTTCGATCGTGTGACCACCGAGACGCTCACGGACTGGCGCGTCTGTGCCCGGGGCGCCGCTGACGACAAAGGACCCATCTGGAGCCACCTGGAAGCCCTGGCCCTGCTCGACGAGCTCGACCTGCCTCCGAAGGTGAATCTCAAGTTCATCTTCGACGGCGAGGAGGAGATCGGCAGCCCCTTTTTCGGGCCTTTCACGGAGAAGCACAGGGATCTGCTGGCCGCCGACCTCGTGCTGGTTACGGACGGCCCGAAGCATGGCAGCGGCAGGCCGACCATCACCTTCGGCGCGCGAGGGGTGCTCAAGTTCGAGCTGACGCTGGAGTCGGCGCGGCGCGACGTCCACTCGGGTAACTTCGCCGCGCCCAACCCGAACTGGCGGCTGGCCGGGCTCCTCTCGAGCATGGCGGCGCCGGACGGCACGCCGCTCATCGAAGGCTTCGAGGACGGCGTCGCGCCGCCGAGCCAGGCCGAGCGGGATCTGATGGCGCGCTATCCGCTCGATCTTCCCGGGCTCGAGCGCGAGCTCGGCGTCACCCTGCCCCAGGACTATCTCGAGAGGATCATGTTCCACCCGACCCTCACCATACGAGGGCTGCAGAGCGGGTTCGTGGGCGCGGAGGCCAACACCATCATTCCGCACAAGACAACGGTCGCCATCGACATCCGCATGGTCAAGAACCAGAAGATCCAGGACGTGTACAGGCGCGTCATCGAACACATCCGGGCGCAGGGCTTCGAAGTCGTCGAAGGGACGGAAGCGCCCCTTCCCGATCACCTGCGCGGGCGCGCGGTGCGCGTGTCGGACCGGGGCGGCTACGACCCGGCCAAGACGCCGGCCGACCTGCCCATTTGCCGGGAAGTCGTGGAGGCGGTCGAGCGCGCCCACGGGGGACAGACGGCCGTGGTCACGCCGACGGCGGGAGGCAGCGTGCCGATCTGGGCCTTCACCGACATACTGCGGCTTCCGACCTTGCTCGTCCCGTACGCGAATGCCAACAACCGCCAGCACAGCCCCAACGAGCACCTCCGGCTCGATCACCTCTTCCAGGGAGTAAGAACAACAGCAGGTCTGTTGCGCGAACTCGGGTAGGCCGTCGAGAAGGGCCCAGATGCGAGGCGGCGCCCGAAGGCCGCAGGCGAGGCGTACTCCTGTAAGTTGAGCCTGCGGTCGAGGGCGCCCCAACATGTAACTACGTCTGGGTCGCAGATGGGCCCTTATCGGCGGCCGACCGGTCTACCGGGGGAGCCACCAGGAGCGGCCATCCTGCTGGATCAAAGCGTCGGCGGCGGCCGGGCCCCAGGTGCCGGCGGCGTAGTTGGGGAAGTCGCGCGGCGGCAGCGACGCCCAGACGTCCACGATGGGTGTCGCGATGCGCCAGGACTCCTCGACCATGTCCGCCCGGTGGAAGAGCGTGGAGTCGCCCACCATGCTGTCGTGGAGCAGCCGCTCGTACCCCGTGGCCGCGCTCGTCTCGCCGAACTGCTTGTAGCTGAACTCGAGCTTGACGGTGTTGAGCTCCATGCTCGGCCCCGGATGCTTGGCCTTCATGCGGATCTCGATTCCCTCGTCGGGCTGGATGTGGAGCACGAGGCGGTTGGGCTCGACCTGCTCCTCGCGCTCGTCGAAGAGGAGCAGCGGCGGACGCCGGAACTGGATCATGATCTCGGTATCGCGCCGGGCAAGTCGCTTGCCCGAGCGGAGATAGAACGGCACCCCCGCCCAGCGCCAGTTCTCCACCTGGAGCCGGAGCGCCGCGTACGTCTCGGTGTTGGACGACGGAGAGACCTTCGGCTCGCTCCGGTAGCCCGGCACGGGCTGGCCGTCGATCACGCCCGGCCCGTATTGACCGCGCACGGCCTGCTTGAGCACGTCCTCGGGCTTCATCGAGCGGACCGCCTTCAGCACCTTGACTTTCTCGTCGCGGACGGCGTCGGCCTGAAACGATGTCGGCGGCTCCATGGCCACGAGCGTCAGGAGCTGGAACATGTGGTTCTGGATCATGTCGCGGACCACGCCCGCGGTCTCGTAGTAGTTGCCGCGATCTTCGACGCCGACGGTCTCGGCGACCATGATCTGGACGTGGTCCACGTACCGGCGGTTCCACACCGGCTCGAAGAGCCCGTTGGCGAAACGGAAGACCATGATGTTCTGGACGGTCTCCTTGCCCAGGTAGTGATCGATGCGATAGATCTGGCTCTCGTCGAGCACGCGGGCGAGCTCGGCATTGAGCGCGCGCGCCGAGTCCAGGTCGCGGCCGAAAGGCTTCTCGACGACGACCCGGCGCCAGCCGCCCCCTTCCGACCGCGCAAGCCCGGCTTCGCCCAACCGCTTCACGATCTCGCCGAAGAAATTCGGCGGCGTGGCGAGGTAGAAGAGGACATTGCCCTCCGTGCCGTGGGCCTTCTCGACCTCCTCCAGCAACGCCTTGAGCTTCGTGTACGTCTCCGGTTCCGTGAACTCGCCGGCCTGGTAGTAGAGCGCGCTCCGGAGCTCCTCCCAGAGCGTCTCCTCCACGGCGCGCGTCGCGAACTCGCGAATGTCCTTGGACTGCTCCTCGCGGAACTGCTCGTGACTCTTTTCCTTCCGCGTCACGCCGACGATGGCAAGCTGGCGCGGCAGGAGCCCGGAGGCTTTGAGGTTGTAGAGCGCGGGCAGGAGCTTGCGCTTCGTCAGGTCCCCCGCCGCGCCGAAGATAACGATGGTGCACGGGGGCGAGGGCCTGAGCCCGGTCGACTTGGGCACGACGCTAGCGCCCATGCTCGCAGTCTAGGTACGCGGCGAGCGGCGTGTCAAGCAAGGTTCCCGCGCGTGCCGGACGCCACGTGCGCGGCACCCAGGAGCCCGGCCCGCGCGTCGAGGGCCGCCCTCACGGGAATCGAGGCAAGCAGGGGCTCCATGCGCCCCTTGGCGCGGAAGGCCGCCATGAAGCGGCCGTCGGCAAGCTTCGATTTGATCTTCGGCGCGATCCCTCCACCCACGACGAGCCCGCCCAGCGCAAGAGTCTCGAGCGCGAGGTTGCCCGCCTGCGCGCCATAAATCGAGACGAAGAGATCGAGGGCCTCCGCGCAGACCGGGTCACGGCCCGCCAGCCCCACCTCGCCGATGACCGCGCCGGGGTCCTCGCGCTGGAGGCGGGCCCGCAGCCAGTCCGGCGCGGCATGCCCCGCGCGAGCCTGGAGGAAGTGGTAGATGTTTGCGAGGCCCGGGCCCGACAGTATGCGCTCCCAGCTCACGTGGCCGAACTCAGCCCGCAAGTATCGCAGGAGATCCACCTGGAGCTCGTCGGCCGGCGCGAAGTCTGCGTGCCCGCCCTCCGAAGGCACGACGCGGTAGCCCTGTCCATCCGTGACGACGAGGGCCTGGCC
>Ga0137390_10000789_pt1 | contig 22555 bp, 22 predicted proteins | sample 15con2h24AmetaG_FD_104937 | JGI IMG/M metagenome (GOLD analysis project Ga0137390, IMG submission 104937) | Vadose zone soil microbial communities from Angelo Coast Range Reserve, California, USA - 15con2h2.4A metaG | ecosystem: Environmental > Terrestrial > Soil > Vadose zone > Saprolite... | reverse complement strand
TCCTTGAGGAGCATCTCGTCATACTGCGCGATCGTCTGCAGGCTGTTCCTCGGGACGAGGTGCACGACCTTGTAGCCGTTTGCCTTGAGCTGTCCCAGGAGCTGCGGCAGCGCGTGCGCGGTCGCCTGCTGGAAGTCGTGCATGAGGATGATGCCCTTGCCGTGCTTGGCGAGCTTGTCCATCACCGATTTGATCACCTGCTCGGGCTTGCGCATCTTGAAGTCGAAGGAGTCCATGTCGGTCGAGAAGATACCGACGTTGCGGCTGCCGAGATAAGTGATGAGCTCGGGCGGATGGCGCAGCGCCGGGAAGCGGAAGAACGGCGCGGTCGGGCCGCCCACGGCCCAGCGCACGGCGCTCATGCCCTTCTCGATCTCCTCCTTGGCCTCCTCGAACGACTTCTTGGAGAGGTCCTGGTGCGACCAGGTGTGGTTGCCGATCGTGTGCCCGGCCGCCGCCACCTGCTTGAGGATGTCGGGATAGTAGGTGGCGTGCTTGCCGATCGGGAAGAAGGTCGCGCGCACGCACTGGTCGGCGAGCGCCTTGAGCACCATCGGCGTATTGTTGAGCCAAGGCCCGTCGTCGAACGTCAGCACGACCTCGTGGTCGCGCAGGAAGTCATGCACCTTGAAATGCTCGAAGCCGAAGCCGGGGCCGCCGGTCGTGTCGATCTCGACCACGCGCGCGATGCCGAGTGCATTGGGATTGCTGCACGCGATCGGCGCAGGCTTCGGCATGGTGGCGGGGGCAGGGCCAGGGCCAGGAGCGGCGGCGGGAGCCGGCGCTTGCGCCGTCCCTTGAGCCACCACGGTTGGCGCGGCGGCCGCCGGCGCCGCGGCGCGCGAATTGGTTGCCTGATTGGGGATCTCGGTGACGACGGTGCGCGGTCCGGGCTTCGGTTGCGCCGCGTCGGTCGGCGCGGCGGCGGTCGTGGCGGGGCGCGAAGTCCCGGCCTGCCAGATCATCTCGCCGATCGCATATTTCTGCGCCTGCACGACGCCGAACACCGCCAGGCATCCGGCGAGCACCAGGCCGCCTATGATCAGTGCCGCACGCATTTCCACGTCTCCTCGCCGCAACGCCTCGGGCGACCCGGCCCCGTCGGATCCCCATGAGCTTACACTGACCCTACTTACTCGGGTCCGATCGCTCAGCCGGTAAAGTGGGATTAAGGTTATTTTACCCGAGGACGGCGCGCGACGCGAGGGCTGCGAGCGCTTGAGCTGGCGCCTGCGGCTGATTTGCCACAGTGCCGCCATACCCGGTTCCCTTGGAGCCCCCGAACCCACGCCGCCGCCCCGCAAAGGGCCCGCTTGCGCGTCGATCAGCGGAATTTGTCGCGCCAGCTCGGCAACGAGCCGGCGATCGCCTGCGCCTCATAGACGCCGCGGGCAATCGCCCGCGCCACGACCTGGGCGGCGCACGCGCCGAGGCGCATCAGGCCGTAGATCGGATCGCTTAGCGGGCGGCTGCCGGCCGACGCGACGAACACGATGTCGCCGTCGAGCGGGGTATGCACCGGATAGATCGCGTGCGCGAAGCCGTCCTGCGCCATCACGGCGAGCCGCTTCGCCTGCGAACGCGTCAGCAGGGCGTCGGTCGCGACCACGACGAGGGTTGTGCTCGTGCGCGTCTCGCCCTTGGCGCGCGGCTCGAGCGCGCCGGCGGGTGGGGCCGGGGGAAATCCGCGCCCGCCGAATTCGGCGTCACGCTCGAACGGCGCGGCCCAGAACCACGGCCCGTCGCCGACCACGACGCTGCCGACGGCGTTCACCGCGGCGATCGCGCCGATCGTGAGGCCGCCCTCCACCGCCGACGCCGAGCCGATGCCGCCCTTGAGATTGACGGTCGTGGCGCCGAGCCCGGCGCCCACGCTGCCGAGCGCGAAATCGGCGCTCGCTGCCGCCGCCGCCGCATAGCCGAACTCGCGATAGGGCGGATAGCGTCCCCAGTCCTTGTCGCCGCCGCTCAAGAGGTCGAACAGGACCGCCCCGGGCACGATCGGCACGCGCGCCGGGCCGACCGCAAAACCGCGGCCCTGCTCGCGCAGCCAGGCCTGCACCCCGGCGCCGGCATCGAGGCCGAAGGCCGAGCCGCCCGACAGCGCGATCGCCTCGATGCGCTCGACCGTCATCCCCGAGCCGAGCAGCTCGGTGTCGCGCGTGCCCGGTCCGCCGCCGCGCAGGTCGACCGCCGCCATGGCGGGTGCATCGAACACGATCGCGGTCGTGCCGGACGCGAGCCGGGCGTCCTGGGCGTGGCCGACGCGAACGCCGGGCACATCGGTGATCAGATTGCGCATATTGGCAGGAGCGGAGACGATTTCCCGCTTGGCGTCAATCGGCGCGGGCGTGCTCACGGCGCTTCACATTCGAGCCATCGCGCGGCCTTTCGGCTTGCCTCCCGCCCTCCGCCATCGCATCTAGGCGCCATGGCCGCCGACGTCACCATCGCCGCCGCGCTGCTCGCGGGCCTGTTGAGCTTCCTCTCGCCGTGCGTGCTGCCGCTCGTGCCCCCCTATCTCGTCTATCTCGCGGGAACCTCGCTCGAGCGTTTCGCCGGCGCCGAGCCGCAGCCGCAGGTCAAGCGCGAGACGGTACTGGCCGCGCTCTTGTTCGTCGCCGGATTTTCCACCGTGTTCATCGCCTTGGGCGCGAGCGCGAGCGCGATCGGGGCGCTGCTCCACGCCTATTCGTATTGGCTGGCCAACCTGGCGGGCGTCGCGATCATCATCATGGGCCTGCACTTCCTCGGTCTCACGCGCTTCGCCTTCCTCATGCGCGAGAAGCGCGTGGAGATGGGCCGGCCGGTCGGCCTGTGGGGCGCCTATGCGATGGGGCTCGCTTTCGCGTTCGGCTGGACGCCGTGCATCGGGCCGATCCTCGCGACCATCCTGGCGGTCGCTGCTTCCAAGGAGACGGTGGCGAAGGGCGCGGGCCTGCTCGCGGTCTATTCCGCGGGCCTTGGCATCCCGTTCCTGGTCGCCGCATTCGCGATCGAGCCGTTCGCGCGCTTTATGATGAAGTTCAAGCGCCACCTCGCCGCGGTCGAGAGAACCATGGGCGCGCTCCTCGTGCTCACCGGCGTCGCCTTCCTCACCGGCTGGATCAACGAAGCGAGCTATTGGCTGCTCGAGTGGTTTCCGGCGTTGGGACGAATCGGGTGAGGAAAAGAAAGAAGCCCGCCGTGAGGCGGGCTTCCACGATCTCGCGATAGTCGTCGTCGGTCACTTGATCTCGATGTAGGTGATCTTTCCCTGCGGGTTCTTCTGCCACCGGTAGACCACGTAGTCGACGCGGCCCACGTCGCCCTTCTTGTCGTAGGAGATTTCGCCGATCACGGTCTTGAATTTCTGGCCGGAATACATCTGCGCCGACACCTTCTTGGGGTCGAGCGACTTGGCGGCTTCCGCCGCCTGCTTGATGATCTCGACCGCCGCGTAGCTGTAGAGCGTGTAGGCCTGCGGCTCGAAGTTCTTGGCGCGGAATTTCTCCACAACGGCCTTCGCTTCCGGCCGATTGCGCGGATCGGGCCCGTAGGTCATGAGCGTGCCTTCGGCGCCCGGACCCCCGATGGCCGCGAACTCGTCGTCGGCGATGCCGTCGCCGCCCATCAGCGGGGCGCGCACGCCCTGATCGCGCATCTGCCGCACGATCAGGCCGCCCTCGGTTTGCAGGCCGCCCCAATAGACTAGATCGGCATTGGCCGCCTTGATCTTCGACACCAGCGCCGAAAAGTCCTTGTCGCCGGTGTTGACGCCTTCGTAGAGCATCTCTTTCAGGCCGCCCTTGTTGATCGCCTTCTTGGTCTCGTCGGCCAGGCCTTTGCCGTAGGTCGTCTTGTCGTGCACGATGACGATCTTCTTGCCCTTGAAATTCTTCAGGATGTAGTCGCCCGCGACGGCGCCCTGCTGGTCATCGCGGCCGCAGGTGCGGAAGATCATCAGGTTCGGACGCGCCTGCTTGTTGTCGAGGCAGGGGCCGAGCTTGGCGTCGGTCACGCACGGGTTGGTCGCCGCCGGCGTGATCGCCAGCATGCCGTTCTCCGCGTAGACATACGACGCCGGCATCGTCACGCCGGAGTTGAAGTGACCGATCACGAACTTCACGCCGTCGGCCGCGAACTTGTTGGCGATCGAGACGCCCTGCTTGGGATCGGAGACGTCGTCGCCCACCTGGATGACGATCTTCTGGCCGAGGATTCCGCCGGCCGCATTGATGTCCGCGACCGCCTGCTCCGCGCCGTTCTTGAGCTGCGCGCCGAAGGCGGCGTTCGGCCCGGTGATCGGTCCGCCGACCGCGAACTTGATCTGAGCGGCGGCCTGCCCGGCAAATGCGACGCTCAAGCCGAGTGCGAGCCCGAGCGTGGTCAACCTGTTCATGCTTGTCTCCCCTCTTGATCGAGCCCCGATTGGATACGAAATCATGGCCAAAATCCATCGCGATCCGCGACTATTCCATCGCGACGTCGTGCCGCGCCGGGGCGGTCGCGTCTGGATGGAGGAACCCGTATTGACGGGCCATCTGGTTCCGGCGCGTGAGGCGAAACCCGAGGGCCGCGAAGAGGATCGCGAAGGCGGTGTCGACCGCATAGAAGTGAAGCGACACCAGGGTGCCGGAAAACAGAGCGAAATGGATGAAGCGAATCGCGAATCCAAGGATCAGCATATAGGCAATGACGCTCCACCACGGCCGCCAGGTCTGCGCGATGGCGCGGCCGGACAGCCAGGCCGCGCCTCCACCGAGGAACACGGTGATCAGCAGGAAGCTGACGAAATAGTCCTCTTCATAGAGCAGAGCGTGCAGCATCGGCCGTTCCCGTCTAATGCCGGCCGCCTTCGAGGTAGGCGGATCGGACCTCCGGACGCTTCAACAGCTCGGCGCCGGTGCCCGTCAGCGTGATCGTGCCGTTGACCATGACATAGCCGCGATGGGCGAGCTTGAGTGCGTGAAAGGCGTTCTGCTCGACCAGGAAGACCGTGATCCCGTCGCGCGTATTGAGGTCGCGCACGATGGAAAAAATCTGCTGCGCGATCAGCGGCGCGAGACCGAGCGAGGGCTCGTCGAGCAGCAGGAGACGCGGCCGTCCCATGAGCGCGCGTGCGATCGCGAGCATCTGCTGCTCGCCGCCCGAGAGCGTGCCGCCGCGCTGGTCGCGTCGTTCGGCGAGCCGCGGAAAGAGCGCGAAGACGCGATCGAGATCGGCGGCGATGTTGCCGTCGGGATTGACGGTCGCGCCCATCTGCAGGTTCTCGAGCACGGTCATGCGCGAAAAGATGCGCCGGCCCTCGGGCGCCTGCGCGATCTTGAGACGCGCGATCTCGTGCGTCGGCTTGCGCGTGATGTCCTCGCCGGCGAACACGATGCGCCCCTCGCGGGCGCGCGGCTTGCCGAAGATGGTCATCATCAAGGTCGACTTGCCGGCGCCGTTGGCGCCGATCAGCGTGACGATCTCGCCTTCGTTCACCTCCAGATCGACGCCCCTGAGCGCCATCACGGCGCCGTAGAACGACTTTACGCCGCGCACGCTGAGCAGCGCATCGGGTGCTGTGGCCGCGCTCACAGCCCGACCTCCGCTTCCACCGCCTCGACCTCCTCGTCGGCGACGCCGAGATAGGCGGCGATCACCTTCGCGTCGTTGCGGATCTCGTCGGGCGTTCCGTCGGCGATCTTGACGCCGTAGTCGAGCACGATGACGTGGTCGGAGATTTCCATCACCACCGTCATGTCGTGTTCGATCAGCAGCACCGAGGTCGCGAAATCATCGCGGATCGATCGGATCAACACGTTGAGCTCGGCGCTTTCGCGCGGGTTGAGGCCGGCAGCCGGTTCGTCGAGGCACAACAGAACGGGATCGGTGCACATCGCGCGGGCGATCTCGAGCCGGCGCTGCGCGCCATACGGCAGTTCGCCGGCCGGATCGTCGGCGCGGTCGGCGAGCCCGATGACATCGAGCCAGCGGCACGCCTTGTCGATCGCGGCGCGCTCGAAGGTGGCGTAGCCGCCGATGCCGACGAGGCCCAAGAACGTGAAGCCGGACGCCGCCATCAGCGGGTTGTGCTGGGCGACCAGAAGATTCTCCAGCACCGTCATGCCGGCGAACAGACGGACGTTCTGGAAGGTGCGCGCGATCTTCGCCTGCCAGGCGATGAGATAGTCCGGCATGCGCTCGAGCAGAAAGAGCGCGCCGCCGGCAGAGCGGGCGCTGCGCGCGCCGCGGCGCGTGAGCGCATCGAGGCCGTTCCACGTTTCGGCGTCACCATGGACGAGCCCGAGCCGGCCTTCGCTCGGCTTGTAGAAGCCGGTGATGCAGTTGAAGACGGTGGTCTTGCCGGCGCCGTTCGGCCCGATCAGCGCGGTGATCGCGCCGCGCGCCGCGGCGAACGACAGGTCATGGACTGCGACAAGCCCGCCGAAACGCATGGTGAGATGCTCGACGGCGAGCAGCGGGGCCGTGACCGGGCCCATCAGCCGTGCCCTTCCTTGACCAGGCTGCCTGAGATCGCCTTGCGCTCCTTCAGGAAGACGGAAGGCTCGCGCACGGCGATCAGCCCGCGCGGGCGCCACACCATGATCGCCACCATCGCGAAGCCGAACACCAGCATGCGGTATTGCGTAGGGTCGAAATCCGCGCCGAACACCTCCTTGAGGAAGTCGAGTTCGCGCAGGATCTCGATGCCGCCGATCATCACGATGGCGGCGATCGCGACGCCGATCTGGCTGCCCATGCCGCCGAGCACGACGATGGCGAGAATGGTCGCCGATTCGAGGAACGTGAAGGATTCCGGCGAGATGAAGCCCTGCCGCGCCGCGAAGAACGATCCGGCAAAGCCGGCGAACATCGCGCCCATCGCAAAGGCGGTGAGCTTGGTGTTGGTGGTGTTGATGCCGAGCGAGCGGCACGCGATCTCGTCCTCGCGCAACGCTTCCCAGGCGCGACCGATCGGCAGGCGGCGCAGGCGCACCGTGACGAAGGAGGTGAGCAGCGCTAACCCGAGGATCAGGTAGTAGAGATAGATCGTGCGGTAAAGCGGGCTGAACTCGAGTCCGAATGTGGCCGCGAAGCCGTCGTCGTCCGCGTTGAATGGAATGCCGAAAAACATCGGCCGTGGAATGCCGCTCAAGCCCGCATAGCCGTTCGTCAGGTCCACCCAGTTGATGAGGACGAGCCGGATGATCTCGCCAAACGCCAGAGTGACGATGGCGAGATAGTCGCCGCGCAGGCGCAGCACCGGAAAACCGAGCAGGATGCCCCAGAACGCCGCCAGAAATCCGGCGAGCGGGAGCAGCATGAAAAAGGAGAAGCCGAAGGTCTTGGCGAGAAGCCCATAGGCATAGGCGCCGACCGCGTAGAAAGCGACGTAGCCCAGATCCAGAAGCCCGGCGAGGCCCACCACGATATTGAGGCCGAAGCCGAGCATGACGTAGATCAGAATCTGGATGCCGAAATTGTCGATCCACTTGATCGAGCCCTGGAAGCCCGTCAGCCAGATCGACAGCGCCGGGAAGACGACGACGAAGCTGACGGCGAAGGCCGCCGTCCAGGTGACGCCACTGACGAGCCAACGGACCAATTGGCCGACGACGAAGAAGGCGACGACGATGGCCGCCAGGTTCAAGCGCTCTGCAAGCTCCAGATACAGGTGGGCGTAGATGAGCAGACATGCGAGGGCGAGGATGCCCAGATGCGCAAACTTGGCGCGCAGGAAGGCCATCACTGCGCTCGGCTGCCGCACCTGCATGGCGCGACGCTCGCGCCAGGGCGCGACGACCAGCGCGTAGAACAATCGCCCGGTCGCGGCGAGCGCGACGTAGCCGAACAGCAGCGACCAGCGCGTCTCGAGCGCAAGCTCGTTGCTCATGTTCTGGACGGTCTTGAAGCCGATCAGCGGCAGCAGCAGGAAGAACGCGAGCGCCGCGGTGACACCGGCATCCTTGACGGCGCGGCCGAGCTCGGTGCGCGCTGTCGGCGCTTCCATGTCAGACCTTCTCGACGTCCGGCCGGCCGAGCAGGCCCTGCGGCAGGAAGATCAGCGTGATGGCGAGGATCGAGAAGGCGGCGACGTCCTTGTAGTCGGTGGAGAAGTAGGCCGACCACAAGGTCTCGATCAGGCCGATCAGGAGGCCGCCGATCACCGCGCCCGGCAGCGAGCCAATGCCGCCCAGCACGGCCGCGGTGAACGCCTTGACGCCGGGAACGAAACCGTCGGCGAAGTTCACCACGCCGTAGTACGTGAGGTACATGGTGCCGGCGACCGCGGCGAGCGCCGCGCCCATGATGAAGGTGATCGAGATCGTGCGATCGACGTCGATCCCGAGCAGCGACGCCATCTTCTGGTCCTGCTCGCAGGCGCGTTGCGCGCGGCCGAGCGGCGTCTTGGCGACGACGTACCAGAAGACGAGGAGCAGGGCGGCGGTGATCGCCCACACGATCATCTGCTTGTAGGACAGTGTGACCTGATAGCCCTCGTGCTCCATCAGCACGACCTCGCCCTGCACGAGCGGCGGAATGGACTTGTTGCGCGGGCCCTGCGCGACCTGCACGAAGTTCATCAGGCAGATCGACATGCCGATCGCCGAGATCAGCGGCGCCAGACGGAACGAGCCGCGCAACGGCCGATAGGCGAGGCGTTCGATCGCCCAGTTGACCAGCGAGGTGAGCACCATCGCGACCACGAGCACGATGAGGAGCGCGAGCGCGACCGAGCTGATGCCGAGCCAGGCGGTCAGGATGAGGAGCGTGATCAGCGCGATGAAGGCCGACACCATGAAGACGTCGCCGTGGGCGAAGTTCACCATGCCGATGATGCCGAACACCATCGTGTAGCCGATGGCGATCAGCCCGTAGATCGAGCCGAGCGTGATGCCGTTGATCAGCTGCTGGACGAAGATTTCCATGGGCCTCCGCCGCGCCTCGTCCCCTGCGACCCGGCCGCGGTGAATCGTGGATGGCTCGCAAAGTCTTAACAGGGGCACCGGTAGGCGGCAACGCGGCCCCTTTGCGCGCGGGGGGCGGATTTTGCCGTTCCCTCCGTCCCACGCGTGGTGGTAGCATGGCCATGCGGCTCAACGTGGGGGGAAAGCGATGAAGCTCGCTCAATTCATCTTGTGTCCAGTCATTTTGGTCTTGCTGGCGTGTGCGGCCGCGGATGCGGCTCCCGCGCGCAAGAGGCCTGTAACGCAGGCCGTTCCTAAGGATCGTGACGCGCTGTACAGGTATTGCGGCGCGGAGGCTTTCCGGAAGTTCGGCTGGAACCACGGATCGAAGGGGCGCGTACTTTACGTCGATTTTCTGTACGAGCAGCAGGAGCTTTGCGTCCGCAACGGCGGCCGGCTCTGACTGGCAACGACGTCGCAGTTTCTGAAATCTCCGGCTTTCGAAACGTGGTGAGGGCGCCGCTGGGTCGTCTCGTGGCGGCACGGAAAACAAATTCAACGTGGGGGGAAGCGATGAAGATTGCTCAATTCGCATTGTCAGTTGTCATTTTCGCGTCCATGGCGTCGCTCGTCGCGGATGCGGCGCCGGCGCGGAGGACCGCCAAGGTGCAGGCTGTACCGAAGAGCGGCCCGGAGCTTTATCAATATTGCCGCATGCTGGCCTTTCGGAGATTCGGCCGGAATTACGGCGATGGCCGGCTAGCGCTCTACCCAAACTTCGTGGTCGAGCAGCAGGATCACTGCGTGCGCAACGGCGGGCGGCTCTGACGCCTAAGAACAACCTCCTGCGGGGCTGAGAGCTCGAGCCGGGGCGCGACGAGTTTGCGGAGTTCGGCCTCACTGTATATGTGAGAGTCGAAGCCGTCCGCCTTTGCCATGGTCCTGTCGCCCGAGCTTGCCATTCGTCTCGCCGCCTTCGTCGGCGTATTCGTTGTCATGGCCGTATGGGAAGTGCTGGCGCCGCGGCGTCGTCTCGGCATCGGCCGCCTGACGCGCTGGCCGAGCAATCTCGGAATCCTCGTGGTCGACGCCCTCCTGGTGCGGCTCTTGATTCCGACCGCCGCGGTCGGCGTCGCGCTCCTGGCGGCCGGCCACGGCTTCGGCCTCTTCCACGTCCTCGGATTGCGGCTCTCGCTCGCGGCCTTGCTTGGCTTCCTCGTGCTCGATCTCGTGATCTACGGCCAGCACGTCGCGTTCCACCATGTGCCGTGGCTGTGGCGGCTGCACCGCATGCACCATGCCGATCTCGATATCGACGTGACGACCGGCGGGCGCTTCCATCCGATCGAGATCCTGCTCTCGATGCTGATCAAGATGGCGACGGTCGCGGCGTTCGGCATTCCCGCGGTGGCGGTGCTCGCGTTCGAGGTCGTGCTCAATGCCACCTCGACGTTCAACCATTCGAACATCGTCATGCCGGCGTGGCTCGATCGCATCGTGCGGCTCGTGGTGGTGACGCCGGACATGCACCGCGTGCACCATTCGATCCTGCGTGCCGAGACCGACAGCAATTTCGGCTTCAATCTCCCATGGTGGGACCGGCTGTTCGGAACGTACCGGCCGAAGCCGGAGGCCGGACATGATGGGATGACCATCGGCCTGCCGATCTTCCGCGATCGTCATGAGCTGCGCCTCGACCGCCTGCTCACCCAGCCGTTTCGCAACGATCCTTCCGCGCCGTCGGGCGGAAGACGATGAGGCTGTGATAGAGCCGCAAACTCTGCTGGTATGGGCTGCCGTTTGCGTTTAACGAGGAACAAAATGATGCCGCGGGACGCAGGAAATCGGGAAGGAGCATGTCGATGAGGGGGACGAAGCCCGAGGACATCATCGCCGGCAAGAACCGCCCGTTCACCGGCAAGGAATATCTCGAGAGCCTGCGCGACGGCCGCGAAATCTATATCCAGGGCGAGCGCGTCGAAGACGTCACGACCCATCCGGCGTTCCGCAATGCCGCCCGCTCGCTCGCGCGGCTCTACGACGCGCTGCACGATCCGGTGAGCCAGGGCGTGCTCACCTGTCCGATCGATTCCGGCGCGCCGGGCTACACGCACAAATTCTTCCGCGTCGCCCGCTCGCGCGACGATCTCGTCGGCCAGCGCGCCGCGATCGCGGCCTGGGCGCGCATGACCTATGGCTGGATGGGACGCACGCCGGATTACAAGGCGTCGCTCATGAACACGCTCGGCGCCAACTACGAGTTCTACGGCAAGTTCGCCGAGAACGCGAAACGCTGGTACCGCCGCGCGCAGGACAACGTCCTGTTCATGAACCACGCCATCGTCAATCCGCCGGTCGATCGCGCCAAGGCGGCCGATCAGGTCAAGGACGTCTTCATCACCATCCAGAAGGAGACCGATGCGGGCGTCTACGTCTCCGGCGCCAAGGTAGTGGCGACCTCGTCGGCGCTCACCCATTACAACTTCCTCGGCCAGAACGCCGCGATGCCGATCAACGATTCGGATCTCGCGATCATGTTCATCGCCCCGATGAACGCGCCGGGCGTCAAGCTGTTCTGCCGGACCTCCTACGAGATGGCGGCGACCACGATGGGCACGCCGTTCGATTATCCGTTGTCGTCCCGCTTCGACGAGAACGACGCGATCTTCGTGTTCGACAACGTGCTCATCCCCTGGGAAGACGTGCTGCTCCACCGCGACATGGAGAAGATCAAGACTTTCTACCCGCGCTCGGGCTTCCTCGCCGGCTATCAGTTCCAGGGCTGCACGCGCCTCGCCGTCAAGCTCGACTTCATGGTCGGCATCATCGCCAAGGCGTTGCGTGCGACCGGATCGGACGAATTCCGCGGCAACCAGGCAATGCTCGGCGAGATCATTGCCTGGCGCAATCTTTTCTGGGCGCTGTCCGACGCGATGGCGATGAACCCGGTGCCGTGGGTCGGCGACACGGTGCTGCCGAACGCGCAGTCGGGGTCGAGCTACCGCGTGTTCGCCGGCGACGCCTACGGCCGCATCAAGGAGATCGTCGAGAAGATCGTCGCCTCGGCGCTCATCTATCTTCCCTCGTCGGCCAAGGATTTCAAGAATCCGGAGATCGACAAGTACCTCGCGCGCTACGTGCGCGGCTCCTACGGCATCGACTACAAGGAGCGCATCAAGATCATGAAGCTCCTGTGGGACGCGATCGGCACCGAATTCGGCGCCCGCCACGAGCTCTACGAACGCAACTATGCGGGCAATCACGAGGATATCCGCATTCAGGCGATGTGGAACGCGCGCTCGAGCGGCGCGCTCGACCGCATGATGGGCCTCGCCGAGGACTGCATGGCGGATTACGACGAGAACGGCTGGACCAACCCGACCTGGCTCAATCCGGATGACGTCGCGGTGGCGGAGGAGCCGAAGGCGCGAACGGCGGCGCGCAAGCGCAAGACGTCGTGACCGGGCGAAATGTTCGATTCATCTCTTGGGTTTATGGTTCTTGAGATTATGTTGCGTCCCGCCGGGTGGGCGCCGTCTTCGATCATGTTCGTCAGGACGCGAATGGCATGAGCTGGATCGACCAACGGCCCGACGACGCGATGGCCGGCGCCTTCGATGCGATCGGCCCGGATCCGGTCGTGACCGTCGAGCCGCAGCTGTTTCGCGAGGCGATGAGCCGTCTCGGCGCGGCCGTGCACGTGGTGACGACGGCGGGTCCTGCGGGCAAGACCGGGTTTACCGCGACGGCCATCTGCTCGGTCTCGGACACGCCGCCGACGGTGCTGGTTTGCCTCAACCGCAAGAGCCAGGGCGGCCCGCTGCTGCGCGAGAACGGCGTCTTCTGCGTCAATACGCTCGGCGCCGATGCCGAAGCGATCGCCGACATGTTCGCAGGCCGCACCGGCGCGAAGATGGAAGAGCGCTTTCAGCTCGGCACGTGGCGCCAGCTCTTGACCGGCGCGCCCGCGCTCGCCAGCGCCGTGGTCGCGCTCGATTGCCGCATCGTCGACGTCAAGGCCGTGGCGAGCCACAACGTGATCTTCGGCGCCGTGCAGGCGGTGCAGCTCGGCGCGGGAGGACCCGCGCTCGTTTATCACGACCGCGCATACAAGCGCGTGTAAGCAACGGCACGAAGTAACCAGAGGTCATTTGGTACGAGCGTCCGCATTGTCGCAGTAGAACGGCCGCAATGGCAGATCGACGCAGAGATGTTCGGCCGACATTTAAAATAAATCGACGCGTTCTTCCTCGCTATACGTTCCTCCGCGAAACGACTGTGCACTTTGACGCGCAACTTTCTTTCGGTCGCGCGGAACATCATTGGATGTTCTGCGTTGTAAATCGGGGCGGGGCTTTTGGGAGCCATCGATGAATCAGAATCCGCAGAATCCGAACCAGGGCGGTCAGCAGAAACCCGGCCAGCAGCAGCAAGGCGGGGAGCAGAAGCCCGGTCAGCAACAGCAGGGCGGGCAGCAGAAACCCGGCCAGCAGCAGCAGGGCGGCGGCCAGAAGCCGGGTCAGCAGACCCAGCAGCCCGGTCAGGGCGGCCAACAGGGCGGCCAGCACCAAGGCGGCGACCGGAACCGCTAGTTCCATCTGTAGCGTCGAGTAACGAAGGCCCCGTTCATCGAACGGGGCCTTCGCGTTGTACACAGCGCCACGTTCCCCTCGGACGAGGGGTCGCCTAATGTGGCGGCATGTCGCTTGCCCTGCCGCTCTTCCATCTTTACGGCGACCCGCCGGACGATCAGGCGTTCGACTTCATCCACATCGAGACGATCTCGTCGCGCTCGTCGATGCACGACTGGACCATCCGGGCGCATCGTCATCGCAATCTCTTCCAGATCCTGGTGATCGAGCGCGGCGGCGGCGACATGACGCTCGAGGCCGCGACGTTCTCGTTCGCCTCGCCGGTTGCGATCCTCGTGCCCGCGACGGTGGCGCATGGATTCCGTTTCACGCCGCGTGAGACCGAGGGCTGGGTCGTGAGCTTCACCGAGGACGTCACCCATGCGCTCGGCGAGCGGTCGGGGCAGGCGCTGGCGCGGTTGCGGGCGCTCGCGGCCGAGCCGATCGTCCCGCTCGCGCCGGCCGAGATCGCGCGCCTGTCCTCGCTGTGCGCCGATCTGCACGAGGAGCGCTTTCTCGCGCGCGAAGGTTTTCGGCTCGCCATGCGCGGCTACCTGGCGCTGCTGGCGATCGAGGTGGCGCGGCTCGCGGCCAGCCGCGCGCGTTCGGGAACGGTGACGCTGCAGGCCGCCGATCCGACCGTCGAAGCCTTGCGCGCGCTCGTGGAGGAGCAGTTCCGCAAGGAACGCCTGCTCGGATTTTACGCCGAAAAGCTCGCGATGACGCCCGATCGGCTCAACGACATCGTCAAGCGCGCGACCGGCGTCACCGCCGGCCATCTCATCCGCCAGCGCGTGCTCACCGAGGCGAAACGGCAGCTCGTCTTCACCACGCTCGCGATCCACGAGATCGCCTACGATCTCACCTTCTCCGACCCCTCGCACTTCGCCCGCTTCTTCCGCAAGCAGACCGGCACGACGCCGCAGGATTTTCGCGAGCAGGGCGGGGGATAGGTCTCCACGTTATCGCGAGCTCGGAGCGAGCGCGGGGCGCCCGAGGCGGTCGCACGCCGGCTGTGCGAACAGATTGAACGGCGCAAACAAGATTATCCTTGCGAAATTTGCGCCAACACGCTACGTGGCGAAATGATATACGGAGATTTGCGCCCGGCGCCGGAAACGGCCGCCGGGATTTTCTTTTGGAGTTTACACGCCCTCACGGCGGGGTCGACGAGTCATGTGCCAGACGCAGCCAAAAAAGGACGGATGAACGACGTCCATCGGCAGGCGCTTGATCTTTTCCTGATCTGATCAAGCCGACAGCCATCCGGGCCGGTCGCAGCAATGCATCTGACGGATAGCGCGGGTCACCCGCGATTTTGGCAAAACGACGCTAATTTTGCCTGGTCAAGAAGAGCGTCGGGACGAGGGCGGGGGCTCACCGAGCTTTTGCGGTCTCGGCCACGATGGCGCCCGCCTCCTTGAAGGCGTGATTGCCGGCCGGCGCGCCGCAATAGGCGGTCTGCTGGAGGATGATCTCCTTGATGTCGTCGGCCGAGAAGCCGCCTTCGGTGAGCGCGGCGCGCACATGCAGGCGGAATTCGTCCCACTTGCCGAGCGCGATCATCGTGCCGATCACCAGCACGCGCCGGGTGCGCTCGTCGTAATGCGGCCGTGTCCAGATCTCGCCCCACACGTTGCGGGTGATCAGATCCTGGAATTCGGCATTGAACGCGTTGATGCCCGCGCTCTGCTTGTCGACCCAGGCGTTGCCCAAGACCTTTCGGCGCACGCTCATGCCACGCGCGTGGCGCTCCTTGTCGTCCATGGCTCGCTCCCTTCGGCAAAGGATTTTCAATGCTTCACAAGTGATCGGACGCCGCGATGCGCTCAGCGGCGCGGCACGCGCGCCTGCGCGGAGGCGACGAGCCGCTCGATGAAGTTCTGCGCGAGACCCTGGTACGACAGCGGCTCGACCAGCTTGGCGATCTCGCCGGGGTTCATGAGGAGCGTCACCCGTTCGTCCTCGCACAGCACCTCCTGCAGGTGGCGCTTCTCGGCGATCGATTTCTGGATGGCCTCCTCGACGACCTGCTGCGCGATCGGCTTGCCGAGCTTGGCGGTGAGCGCGGAGGTGACGGCCTCCGCCATGATCACCCCGCGCGTCGCGTCGAGATTGGCGCGCATGCGCTCGTTGTCGACCTGCAGCCCTTCGCTGATGTCGGCGATGCCGGCAAGCGCGCCGGAGACGATGAGCAGGAGCGGCGGAAAGGTCAGCCACTCCGCCTGCCACGCGCCGGCCGCGCGCTCGTGCTCGTGGATTTCAGCATTGAGGATGGCGGCGGCGAGTTGCGGGGCGAGCGCCGCGCAGGCGAGCACGCGGCTAGCCGCGATCGGGTCGCGCCCGCGCGGCTTGTCGCCGTTGCCGCCCGCCGGCTCGAACGCTTCGCCGACTTCGGATTGCATGAGCAAGGTCACGTCGCGCGCGATCTTGCCGCAGGTGCCGGCAAGGATGGCGAGCGCGGCCGCGACCTCGGCGAGGCGATCGCGATGGGTGTGCCAGGGCGCATCGGGCAGCGGAAGGTCGAGCAGGGCGGCGAGCCGCTCGTAGACGTCGAAGGCGCGTTCCCCGAGGATGGCGAGCGTGCCGCTCGTGCCGCCGAGTTGCAGCACCAGCGCTTCCTTGCGCAGGCGCTTGAGCCGCCCGCGCGAGCGCGCCAGGGCCCCGGCATAGCCCGCGACCTTCAGGCCGAACGGCATCGGCTGCGCATGCTGCAGCGAAGTGCGCGCCATGGTCGCGGTCCGGCGGTGGCGTCCGGCGAGCGCCACGTAGGCGGCGACCGCACGATCGAGGTCCGCGATCAGCGCGTCGATGCCGGCGCGCAGCTCCAGCACCGTGGCGGTATCGATCACGTCCTGATCGGACGCACCGAAATGGACGTAGCCGGCGGCGTCCGGATTCTCCTTGGCGATGTCGGCCGTCAGGGCTTTGACGAGCGGGGCGAGGACATTGCCGGCGCCCGGCGCGGCCGCGGCGATCGCCGCGATATCGAAGCGCTCGATCTTGGCGGCAGACGCGATCGGCTCGATCGCCTCGTGCGGGATGACGCCGACGGCGGCCTGCGCGCGGGCGAGCGCCGCCTCGAAGTCCAGCATGCGCTGCAGGCGCGCGCGGTCGTCGACGACGGCCCGCATCGCGGCGCTCGAAAACATCGGCATCAGCAGGGGCGAGGGCGCAAGCGGTTCGGTCATGGCAATTGCGGAAAAGTTCTCCGGGCAGACACACTTAGCGCATGTTCCGGCAAAGTGGCTACCGGCTCACGGCTGCGTTGTCGCATGCGGCGTCGTCGATTGTCATGGAATTCGCCCTTCCCCCCGGGGGCCGGAGGCTCTAAGTCGAAGCTTCACGGCCCGGCTTGGGACAGGGAGAGACCGCAATGGCGATGACAATGACCGGGGAGGTTGAGCTCAATGCCCCGCGCGAAGTCGTGTGGGCCAAGCTCAACGACGCCGAAGTGCTCAAAGTCTGCATTCCAGGTTGCGAGCAGCTCGACAAGCTGTCCGATACGGAATTCCAGGCGATCGCCGTCACCAAGATCGGTCCGGTCAAGGCCAAGTGGAAAGGAAAGGTGCATCTCACCGATCTCGACCCGCCCAACGGATACAAGATTTCGGGCGAAGGGGAAGGCGGCATCGCAGGCTTTGCCAAGGGCAGCGCGGTGGTGCGGCTCGCGCCCAAGGATAGCGGCTCGCTGCTGACCTACAATGTCGAGGCGCAGATTGGCGGCAAGCTCGCTCAGCTCGGCCAGCGCCTGATTTCCGGCGCCGCCAAGAAAATGGCCGACGAGTTCTTTGCGAAATTCGCCGCGGCTGTGAGTAACGCCGGGTAGGAGCGGCATGCGGCGACCTCCCTTGACCCGGGAGGGCAGGGGGTTAACACTTGTTCTTGTTCCAACCCGCGAAATCGGGCAAAAACGCCCGGAATTCGCCTGCGACCATCGCCGGGTATCCGGCGAACACCAAAAACAAGGCCCATTAGTCCGGATTTGGGAGAAGCTCGATGCCCGCCGTTAAGCTGACGGTGAACGGCAAGGCCGTCACTGCCGATGTCGATGCGCGCACCCTGTTGGTGCAATTCCTCCGTGAGAACCTGCGGCTCACCGGCACCCATGTCGGCTGCGATACGTCGCAGTGCGGCGCCTGCGTGGTGCACGTCAACGGCAAGGCGGTGAAGTCCTGCACCCTGCTGGTGCTGACCGCCGACGGGACCGACGTGCGCACCATCGAGAGCCTCGCGACCGGCGACAAGCTGCATCCCATGCAGGAGGCCTTCCGCGAGCATCACGGCCTGCAGTGCGGGTTCTGCACGCCCGGCATGATCATGACCGCGGTCGACATCGTGAACCGCAAGGGAAATAGCCTCGACGAGAAGACCATTCGCGAGGAGCTTGAAGGCAATCTGTGCCGCTGCACCGGCTATCACAACATCGTCAAGGCGATCGCGGCCGGCGCCAAGGCCATGGGCTCGGGAGCACATTCTCAGGCCGCCGAATGAGAGCGGCCGACGACTGAATAGAGTAGGTGCCGACGGAGGAGACCGCCATGAGCGCGACCGGTATCGGCGCGGCGGTGCGCCGCAAGGAAGACTTCCGCTTTATCACCGGCAAGGGCCAGTACACCGACGACGTCAACCGGCCGGGCCAGGCCTATATCCATTTTCTGCGGTCGCCGCACGCGCACGCGAAGATCAAGTCGATCGACGCCAAGGCCGCGCAGGCGATGCCGGGCGTGCTCGCGGTGCTCACCGGCGCGCAGCTTGCCGCCGACAAGATCGGCAATCTCATCTGCGGCTGGATGATCCATTCCAAGGACGGCTCGCCCATGAAGATGGCGCCGCATCCCGCCATCGTGAGCGCCAAGGCCTGCTATGTCGGCGATCCGGTCGCGGTCGTGGTGGCGGAGACATCGGCGCAGGCGAAGGATGCGGCGGAGAAGATCAAGGTCGATTACGAGGTGCTGCCCGCCGTCGCCGATCCGGCCGCCGCGCAGTCGAAAGGCTCACCGCAGATCCACGAGGTCGCCCCGTCCAACACGATCTACCAATGGCATCTCGGCGACGCCAACGCGGTCGATGCCGCCTTCAAGGCGGCGAAGCACGTCAGCAAGCTCGATATCCTCAACAACCGGCTGGTGCCGAACGCGATGGAGCCGCGCGCCGCGATCGGCGACTACGATACCGGCAGCGACAGCTTCACGCTGTGGAACACGACGCAGAATCCGCACGTGGCGCGCCTCGTCATCTCGGCCTTCATCGGCATGGCGCCGGAGCACAAGCTGCGCGTCATCGCGCCCGATGTCGGCGGCGGGTTCGGCTCGAAGATCTTCATCTATCCCGAAGAGGTCGTGTGCCTGTGGGCCTCGAAGAAGGTCGGCCGCCCGGTCAAATGGGTCTCCGATCGCGTCGAGGCATTTTTGGCGGACGCGCACGGACGCGACCACGTCACCCACGCCGAGATGGCGTTCGACGGCGACGGCAAGATCACGGCGCTGCGCGCCAAGACCATCGCCAATCTCGGCGCCTACATGTCGACCTTCTCGTCGTCGGTGCCGACCTATCTCTACGCCACGCTCTTGTCCGGCCAATATGCGATCCCGCAGATCTACTGCGAGGTCGACGCAGTCTATACCAACACGGTGCCGGTCGACGCCTATCGCGGCGCCGGGCGTCCCGAGGCGACCTTCGTGGTCGAGCGCCTGGTCGAGGTCGGCGCGCGCGAGCTCGGCATCGATCCCGCCGACCTGCGGGCAAAGAATTTCATCGCGCACTTCCCGCACCAGACGCCGGTGATCATGGCGTACGACGCCGGCGACTATCACGCCTCCCTCAAGAAGGCGCTCGAGCTCGCCGACTATAAAGGCTTCGGCAAGCGCAAGCGCGAGGCGGAGCGGCAGGGCAAGCTGCGCGGCATCGGCTTCTCCACCTATATCGAGGCCTGCGGCATCGCGCCGAGCCAGGCGGTGGGCTCGCTCGGCTGCGGCGTGGGACTGTGGGAGTCCGCCGAGGTGCGCGTCAATCCGACCGGCTCGGTCGAGATCCTGACCGGCTGCCACAGCCACGGCCAGGGCCACGAGACGACGTTCGCGCAGCTCGCCGCCGAGCGGCTCGGCATTCCGATCGAGACCGTATCGGTCGTGCACGGCGATACCGACAAGGTGCAGTTCGGCATGGGCACCTACGGCTCGCGCTCCGGCGCGGTCGGCATGTCGGCGCTCGTGAAGGCGCTCGACAAGATCGAGGCCAAGGCGAAGAAGGTCGCCTCGTATCTCCTGGAAGCGGCCGAGAACGACATCGTGTTCAAGGACGGCAAGTTCACGGTGGCCGGCACCGACAAGTCCGCGGCCTGGGGCGACGTGACGCTCAACGCCTACATCGCGCACAAGTTCAGCGGCGCGCAGCTCGAGCCCGGGCTGAAGGAAGGCGCGTTCTACGATCCGACCAATTTCACCTTCCCGGCCGGATGCCACATCTGCGAGGTCGAGATCGATCCGTCGACCGGCGACACTGCCATCGTGAACTGGACCGCGGTCGACGATTTCGGCGTCGTGGTCAACCCGATGATCGTCGAGGGCCAGGTCCACGGCGGCATCGCCCAGGGCGTCGGTCAGGCGCTGCTCGAGAACGCGGTCTACGACAAGGACGGTCAGCTCGTGACCGGCTCGCTCATGGACTACACCATGCCGCGCGCCGACAACCTGCCGTCCTTCAAGGTCGGCACCACCGTGACCAAGTGCCCGAGCAATCCGCTCGGCATCAAGGGCTGCGGCGAGGCCGGCGCGATCGCGGCGCCCGCCGCCGTGATCAATGCAGTCACCGACGCGATCGGCAGCGAAGACATCAGCATGCCGGCGACCGCCCAGGCGGTGTGGTCGGCGATCCAGAAACGCAATCAGAGCCGCCAGGCGGCGCAGTGACGGAGCAGAACCGATGTACAACTTCACCTATCATCGCGCGAGCGGCCTGCGGCAGGCGCAGAACCTCATGGGCAAGCTGGAAGATCCCAAGCTGCTCGCCGGGGGCATGACGCTGCTGCCGACGATGAAGCTGCGGCTCGCCTCGCCCGCCAATATCGTCGATCTCGACCGTGTCGAAGGGCTGTCAAACATCGAGCTCAAGGGCCGCTCGCTCGTCATTGGCGCCCTGGCGCGGCACGCCGACGTCGCAGCCTCGACGACGGTGCAGCAGGCGATCCCGGCGCTCGCCGCGGTCGCCCACATGATCGGCGATCCCGCGGTGCGCCATCGCGGCACCCTCGGCGGCTCGGTCGCCAACAACGATCCCAACGCGGACTATCCGGCGGCCTGCCTCGGTCTCGGCGCAACGATCATCACCACCAAGCGCAAGATCGTGGCCGACGAGTTCTTCAAGGGCCTGTTCGAGACCGCGCTCGAGCCCGACGAGATCATCACCAAGGTGAGCTTCCCGCTGGCGAAGAAGGCGGCCTACCAGAAATTCCGCAATCCGGCGTCGCGCTACGCGCTGGTCGGCGTGTTCGTGGCGAAGCGCCCCTCGGAGATCCGCGTGGCGGTGACGGGCGCCGGTGCGTCCGGCGTGTTCCGCGTGAAGTCGTTCGAGGAGGCGCTCAAGAAACGCTTCTCGCCGAAATCGCTGGAGGGACTCTCCGTGCCGGCGGCCGGCATGGCGAGCGACATCCACGGCGGCGCCGAGTATCGCGCGCATCTCATCGGCGTGCTCGCGCGCCGCGCGGTCGCGGCGGCGGGGTGATTTGCGGCACCACGCAAACGCGGCTCCGAAGGCGCCGCCATGAGCTCGCGGCGCAGGCGTGATGTGAACATGCCGGCGCCGTATCTTCGGCGCATCTGGTTTGACGCGTCGCGGGTCAAGGAGCCCGAGAGCTACCCGTTTTGCCTCCCGCTATTCAGCAAAAGCAATTTCGAGCTCGGCTTCGACCGCGCGGTCACCATCATCGTCGGCGAGAACGGCACGGGAAAATCGACGTTGCTCGAAGGCATCGCGGCGCTCGCCGGCTACGACGAGGCGGGCGGCGGCAAAGGCTACATGCCGGTCGATCATTCCCGCGCCGTCGAGGTCATGGGCGGGCGCCTCGCCGAGGCTTTACGCGCGAGCTGGCTGCCGAAGATCACCAACGGCTGGTTCTTCCGCGCCGAGAGCTTCTTTTCGGTCGCACGCTATCTCGACGAAGCGGCGCGCGACGCGGACGGTGCGCCGCCCGATTTCCTCTCCCACTCGCATGGCGAAGGCTTTCTTCGTTTCTTCGATGAGCGGTGCCGCCGCCAAGGCATTTTCATCTTCGATGAGCCGGAATCGGCGCTTTCTCCGTCGCGGCAGATCGAATTCCTCAAGCTGCTGCGTCGCATGGACGGGTCCGGGATCTGCCAGGTGATCATGGCGACCCACGCGCCCATCCTGATGGCCTATCCGAACGCACGCCTGCTGCGGCTGACGAAGTACGGCCTTGAGCCCGTGACGCTCGAAGACACCGAGCACTTCCGGCTCATCCGGGAATTCTGCGCCGATCCGGCCTCGTTCGTGCAGACGATGCTGGAGGAATAAGCATCCGGCCGCCGCCGTCGTGCGACTCCGTCAGCGCGTCGCGGTAACGATCGCCTGGCGGCACCCCGGCGAGAGCGACGTCCCATTGGTGGCGAGACACTCGACGATGCGGCCCTGACCGGCCGGCACGTTCGCGCAGAACGTCCGCTGCTCGGCGCCGCAGGCCCGCAGGATCTGCATCCGAACACGAAGCGGCAGCGGCGGGATCGGTCCGAGCGCCGCGGGTTGAGGCGCGGCTTGCGGCGCGGGCTGTGGCGCGGGACGCGCCGCAGCAGGTGACGGCGATGCCACGCGTGGCTTTGAAGCGTCGTTGGCAGTCCAGGCATTTCCATTCTCCGTCTCGTGCGAATTTCTCGGAAAAACTAATCACAACCGAGAATCGGATACAAATCGTGGGGGACGCGGCCCCGCCCGATGAGTACGGAGAGGGACATGTTCGAGAACATCGATCTGCTGCAAGGGCAGCTCCCGGTCGGACTGCTCGCCAGTCTCGTCAACATCTCGGTGCATGCCGTC
>Ga0137390_10000787_pt1 | contig 22574 bp, 17 predicted proteins | sample 15con2h24AmetaG_FD_104937 | JGI IMG/M metagenome (GOLD analysis project Ga0137390, IMG submission 104937) | Vadose zone soil microbial communities from Angelo Coast Range Reserve, California, USA - 15con2h2.4A metaG | ecosystem: Environmental > Terrestrial > Soil > Vadose zone > Saprolite... | reverse complement strand
CGGCCGCGGTCAGCGCCTCCCCCTCCGCGACTGTTTCAGCGAGCGCGCCGCCAACCGTGAGCGCGTCGGCAACTGCGACTGCAAGCGCAACCGCGTCGCCCAAAGCAACTCGCACGAAAAGCACAAAGAAATCGGCCAGTGCGAAATCTTCTGCTGAAACGTCAGCCGGTCCTTCAAGTAAAAAGAGTTCAAAGAAAAAGAGCACTGAAGGCGCTGAAACCGCTCCCACACCTGGTGGGGAACAAGAATAATATTTATCGGCTTGATTGAGCCGGATCGCGAAAGCGTGACTGCCAGAAAAAGCATTTCCGCTTTTGTTTTAGATCGACATCAACACTGTGAGGTTTCGATCGCCGCGGTGTCCCGCGCCAAGTATTTCGCGCCCCAGAACCAAAAGACTCCGGCCACGAACATCATCGCCGACACAACGAAGAAGGCCACATTTAAGTTTGTCCGGTCCGCTACTGCGCCAATGAGTGGTGGCGCAGCAGCGTCGCCCAACAAATGGATGATGAAAATGTTGACCGCGAAAGCCGTCGCGCGCACGCCTGGTTTCGTCACGTTTGCCAACGCAGTATTGGCTGGGCCGGTATTGAAAAAGAGAAAGAAAATTGCCAGGAACATCATTATCCAGGCGGCAGGAAACGGAGTGAAGAGCATCAATACCGAAAATGGAAATGCGATCATTACTCCGATTCCGGAGACAAGAAAGTAGGATCCATCAAAGCGTTTTCGGAAATAATCGCCAGCCACGCCGCCGGAGAGTGTCGCCGTTAAACCTCCCAGGGCCAGGATGCCTCCAAAAATAATCCGACTTGTCGGAGGCATGCCGCGAAACTGCAAATAACCTGGAACCCAAAACGACATCCCGCCGATCGCGAATGTTAGTGCTGTCATCGCCAGCGTGTTCAAAACGTAGGACCGCGTTTTCGCCAGACTGATGTAATCTTGCAAAGTCGCGCGCCGTTTCGGTTGAAGATGGTGCGGCTCGACTCGCGGATCGCGTCGGAAAAAACAAGCTAGCCCGAGTAGAATTCCGGGCGGCGCAACTACGAAGAACGCCCTTTGCCAACCCCAATGTGCGGCAACGAATCCGCCAATCGCGTAGCCGATTGCGCTGCCGACCGGAATCGCGACATAAAAATAAGCCATGACTCGTCCGCGGATCGAAAGCGGAAAACAATCGGCAATAATCGTCGGTGCGGCCGGTCCGTATCCGCCTTCCCCCACGCCCACGAGGAGACGCATGGCAAATAAGAACGCAAAAGTAGTAGCTAATCCGGACCCGGCTGTCGCCGCGCTCCAGAGAATGACACCGAGTCCGATAATCACCCAGCGCGAAAACCGGTCGGCCACCCATCCAAAAATAAGAGAGCTGACCATGTAACTCCACAGAAACGCGCTGCCGAGCGAACCACTTAATAAGTGCGCGTGCGGATCGTTCACCGTAAAAAAATGCGCACGGATCTCAGGTTCCACCGACGCCAGCACGTAGCGGTCGATGAAGTTAAAGAGATTGATCGCAAGAAGCAGCGCGAGCGCGGTTCGGCCGCCGGGGGCAGGACGGTCTTTCGTTTCCATTGCGACTTGCCGATTGGCAGATAGATGGCCGCAGGCTAATTGTAAATAATAAACGATGCCTCACATGTCCGCCGGTGAGCGCGCGCTCCATTTTTTTGGCCGGCCGCTCGTCAGAACCTTTTACCGCGTCCACGCCCTCGGCCTCGAGCATTTGCCGAAAGGCGGTTTCCTCCTTTTGCCAAATCACATTACCTGGGTCGACGCCATCGTCCTCCAGCTCGCTTGCCCGCGACCGATCCGTTACATCATCGATCAGGAATTTTATCACAAACCGATGCTGCGCCCGTTTCTGCGCACCGTTGGTTGCATTCCGATCGATGTCCGACATGCGCGTTCGACAATTCGCGGCGCAACCGAACAAATTGCGGCGGGCGAGATCGTTTGTCTTTTTCCGGAAGGACAGCTCACGCGATCCGGGACCCTGTTGCGTTTGCGCCGCGGGTATGAATTGATTGCGCAACACGCGAACGCTACCGTCGTTCCGGTTTGGCTCGATCGGCTCTGGGGCTCAATTTTTTCGTTTCAAGGAGGAAAGTTTTTCGGCAAGTGGCCAAAAGAAATTCCGTATCGTGTGACGGTCGCGTTCGGCAAATCGCTCGACCCGCAAACGGTCGACATCGCCACAGTGCGCGAGGAGTTGCTCAAACTGGGCGAGTTCTGCTACAGCCGGCGACCATCGTTAGATCGACATCTTGGAGAAGCCTGCCTCCGCGGTCTGAAACGCAGGCGTTTCAGCACCGCGGTCGTCGATGGCATTGATCAAACAAAACTGAGCCGCGCAAAATTGCTCGGCGCAGCCGCGGCGCTAAGCCGTTTTCTGCGCAAAGAATTTTCTGATCAACGGATCGCGATCGTTTTGCCCGCGGGCAAAGGGTCGATGGTTGCGAACCTCGCCGTCACACTGGCTGGGAAAGTGGCCGTCGATCTGAATTTCACTGCCGGCCGCAGCGCAAATGAATCGGCCTGCAAGCGAGCAAATCTCGGCGTTGCCATTTCAGCAACGCCGTTCATGGAGCGGGTAAAGGATTTTCCCTGGCCGCAACGTGTTCTGAAATTGGATGAATTAATGCCGCGGCTGAAATCGCCAATTCTTCTTTGGTGGATGATGTCGATCTTCGCCCCGACGCGTTTGCTTTTGCGTTTGTTGCAGATTCCGAAACGGGGCGGCCATGACGAAGCCATGCTGCTATTTACCAGCGGCAGTTCCGGGGAACCTAAAGGCGTCGTGCTTTCTCATCGCAACATCGTCGGAAATGTTTCCCAATTCCGCGAACTGCTCGATGCAAAAAAGGAAGACGCTATTCTCGCCTCGCTCCCATTTTTCCACAGCTTCGGATCGACTGTCACACTTTGGTATCCGATGATCGAAGGGGTCCGCATCGTCACCTATCCAAATCCACTGGAAGTGGCCAAGAACGCCTCGCTGATCGAGAAGCACAAACTCACGCTCCTCCTCGCGACTCCGACTTTTTTGCGCGGTTATTTGCGTAAAGCTGAGCCGGACCAGCTCCGTACTTTGCGATTGGTTATTACTGGCGCAGAAAAACTTCCGCTCGATCTGGCCAGGGCATTCGAGGAGCGATTCAAACAGCGCGTGTTTGAAGGTTACGGGCTGACGGAAACGTCGCCGGTTGTGAGCGTCAACTTGCCCGAGCCACTGCCAAGAAAATCCGGTGAACAGGTGCAGCCATCGAGTCGTCTGGGTTCGGTCGGTAAAATGGCGCCCGGCATCGCAGCCGAAATTCGCGAACCGGAGACCGATCGAAAACTTTCGTTGCATGAAACCGGAATGGTCTGGTTCCGCGGCGTAAATGTTTTCGAAGGCTATCTGCACGATGAAAAACGCACCGCCGATGTTTTGCAGAATGGCTGGTTCAAGACCGGCGACATCGGCCGGTTCGACGAAGATGGATTTCTGTATATCGAAGGGCGGCTATCGCGCTTTTCGAAGATCGGCGGGGAAATGGTGCCACACGAGGCGGTCGAACAAAAGATTATCGACTTGCTCGGTTTTTCAGGAAAAGACGAACGCGTAATCGCAATTGTCGGCGTCCAGGACGAAGCCAAAGGCGAAGCGCTGGTGCTATTGGCGTCGGTGGATGTCGATCTTGCGCAGCTCCGCGATAAACTTCGCGTAGCTGGCGTTCCCAATTTGTGGATTCCTAAGAGAATCTGTCGTGTAGATTCGATTCCTGTCCTGGCCTCGGGCAAACTTGATCTCAAAAGATGTCAGGAGCGCGCGGCCGCGGCCGAACCAATTTCGTGATGCGTAAAATTTTTCACTCCATTGCCAATCGCGCGGCCGCGCTGTTCATGAAGCTGCTCTTTGGCTATTCGTCGCGCATTTACGTGACCGGCAGCGAGCATGTGAATCGTGCTGGAGGATTTCTACTCGCTTCAAATCATATCAGTCATTTCGATCCGTTCATCGTCTCGTCGGCGGCGCGACGGAAAATCGATTGGATGGCGATGGCCGAATTCTTTCCGCTGCCAATCGTCGGGCTGTTTTTGCGAGCGGTTGACGCTTTTCCGGCCGCGCGCGATCGGGCCGATCGCAAAACGATTCGGAGCGCAATCGACCGGCTGAAAGACGGCCGGATCGTCGGCGTTTTTCCCGAAGGAGGCATTCGCGATGGCGCGAGCTCGCTACTTCAAGGCGCGCCCCTTCGCGCCGGAGCATCCACTCTGGCGCACATGGCCGGCGTTCCGATCGTGCCGTGCGTGATTCTCGGAACCGATCGACTCTACGCGAAACGAAATTGGCTGCCGCTTCGGCGAACGCCAATCTGGATCGGTTTCGGCAGAGCCATTTCGCATTTTCCTGAATTGGAAAAATTAGTCGCGCGTGCGCGGACCGAGCAAGAGCTGACCAACGCGTTCCAGGGAATCTATGCCGAACTGCGGCAGAAATTTCAACTGACGACTGATGACCTGCCGCACCCGCCACAAGAGCGAATGCACGCGCCGTCGAAAAATCGTCGCCGGCCACTGCGTCGCGCGACTGCAACAGCGGTCGATCTCGCGATGTGCGCGTCGATAAATTTGTTGCAATCACGCCACCGCTTGAACGGGCGGAGCGCGGAGGAAATGGAGCGTTACGTCGCTGAATGCGAGAAACTCACGCCGCACGAATATTATGCCGTGCGGCAAGATGTCGATCTTGTGGCGGCGATCCGACATGGCAGTGGCGCTTCGGTGACCTGGCGCAGCCCTATCCAAACCAAATTTCCGCGCAACAACGCCGCACGTGCCGATTTTTTCTGGTGCGCCGCGAGAAAACACGCACGGACTCTTTTCATGCTCCATGCGCTAATGTCGGCAACGCGCATCGGCTATCGCCGATGGGCAGCGCGATTCAATGAGCTCGGCTGGAACGCGTGCTTCGTTCATTTGCCGTATCACTACTCGCGCGTGCCGCGCGGTTACTGGAATGGCGAGCTCGCGATCACAGCCGACCTTATTCGAAATGCCGAAGGATTGCGGCAAGGCGTAATGGAGGTGCGGCAATTAATCGCGACGTTGCGCGAACAGGGCTGTCGCGAATTCGGAATCCTGGGGACGAGCTATGGTGGATGGATTGGCGCATTGCTCGCAATGGTGGAGCGCGATCTGCGCTTCGTCGCGTTGATGTGCCCGATCGTAAACGTCGAACACGCGATTTGGCAAAATCCCGGGACCGCATTCATGCGGCGCGAATTACGCCGCGCGAAGATCGCGCCCGAACTGGTGGCACGACATTTTCATCTTAGCTCTCCCATGCACAACGAACCGTCATGTGATCCTGCGCGCGTGCTTTTTGTCTCCGGCGATTTCGATCTGATCACGCGCCCGGCCGACATCGATGCGATTCAGCAAAAATGGCGCGGCTCCGACTTGCTTCGCGTCCCGCAAGGCCATTTCGGCTATCGCATGATGCGAGACACGATCGGGCGATTAAAAGAACGCGGACTCTAGCGCGGCGACTCGCCGTAATCGAGCCAATGCAGCGCGCCCATGATCCGGCGGAGGTTTTCGTTATCAGCCGATAGCGCGGGAAGCCATTCGCTGATTAGTTCGCGTTTCCACCACCCCTTTTCACCCAGCGACGCGAAGCGGTAGCGATACAGCCGCGCGCGGACGTAATGCGGTGGTTTTTCTGGAAATGGATTGTTGGCCAGGAGCGACAAGGTGTCGGGATCATTGTGTAAAAGTTTCCAAACAAAATGGAACGTCCAAGGGTAATCGGCGGGCGACGCCATCGCCGCGAACCAAATTTGCCAGTCGATTCGCGGTTGATAGGGCGCGATAAACGGGGGACGCCGGTTCGGGTCACCCGGTTTGGCTTCGAATTCGTATTCTTTCCATTTGGTGTCGACGGTAATGACGGCGTCATCCGTGCCTTCAAAAATAATTTCGTCGCGCTCGCGCCCAACCGTTCCGAACGCGCCGTAGGTGTTCACCAGATCGAATCTATTAAACGCCGTATTCATCATCTGGCGGCGCGAGACTAGATTGAGCACCGGATCGATGCTCAAATACGCAACCAGGATCGACAATGCGACCGAGACCGTGTTGTGGATTTGCGAAGGATGCGATTCTTGCGCCGCTCGCTCTGCGCGCTTAACCAGCGGCTTTGGCAGAACGTGTCGCAGCAGTGTATCATCAAAACAGGCGAGAAACGGAATGATCGTCAGATAGTTCAGAAACGAAAGATTGCCGCTGATAATGAGAAAGACCTGGAACAGAACCATCAACGAGCCCGCGATGTGACGCGCGGTTCGCGGTCCGAATGAGAACCACGGCACAATCAGTTCGACCACGTGGTTCCACAGTGTTTCCGTTTTGTGAAACCATTGCGGCGCAAAATGGAGATAGCGGCTGATCGGATTCGGGATCGGCTGAGTTTCGTAGTGGTAAAACATGCAGGTCAGATCGCGCCAGCATTCGTCGCCGCGCAATTTGATCAGACCGGCGCCGACCATGATCCGAAAGCCGAGCCAACGAAAAAGCCAGATCACCAGAACTGGCGGCCGGCACTTTGGGAACGGCCGTCCATCGAGCAACGGGCAGAGAAAGATCGATAGGAAACCGGTTTCGAGCAGCTGAATTTCCCAACCGTAGCCGTACCAAATTTGTCCGACGTGCACGATCGACATGTACATCGCCCAAAGCACGGCCAATAAAATTGCGTTTGCGTAGCCGCCAAGAACGATGAGCGAAAGCGCGAAACCAATCCAGGCGAAGATCGACATCCCCTGATCAGTGCAACCGAACCAAAACAGCGTCGGCAATTGCAACATTCCTTCCGTCCGCGAACCGAGCTGGGAATGAATATTGTAAAGAAAATCGTGCGCCGGCGTCAGACCACTTCGGCCGGCTAACGGCACCAATTGTCGGGCCGCGACAAAGAACGCGATCGTGTAAACAAAGCCGAGCAGCCGCAGGATGATGAATCGCGTCAGCCAGTAAGAATTTCCGCGCGCGAAAAATTTTCCAATAGAGCTTTCGTCATTCATCACGCTCGCGAGATAAAAAACTGCCAGGGGGGAGAATTGAACTCCCGACCAAGGGCTTATGAGTCCCCTGCTCTACCGCTGAGCTACCCTGGCGAGTAAGCGGCGACAAAGTTCAATCGCACTGCGCTGCTGTCAACGCAGTCGCAAGATGTCGATCTAACCTTTCGGTTTAGAGATATAGGGTGCGAGATCTTTCGCGCTTCCGTGCACCGCGGCCATGAAGCAGACGCCGTTTTGCTCTTTCACAACGCCAGCCCAGCGCTCCTGTTCAATAGAACGCCATCCGGAAAATTCCCGCGCCTTTCCTGTTTTTGGATCGCGCTCCGCCGGAAACAGAAAAAACTGCATTTTCTTTTCCACCACCCAGACTTGCCCGACGCGCTGGCCTTCTTCGTCGTCGAAAACGCGGCAGCCGAGCGTTTTTAGTTCCGCGAATTCCGGGGGCACGTCGTAGTGGACGAGGCGATGCTTCATGAAAAAGAAATCGCCGAGCGCGCCGGCATCTGTTTTCACCGGATCGAGCATCATGGCGCGAGTCGAACTCGCGGTAGTCAGTAAACGGCGGGCGGTCGGTTCGCCCGGAAAACGGTTCATTCGCTCCACCAGCTGAAAGATCGCAACGACGGCGATGACCAAGACAGCAATACCGGTCGCGAGGAACGCAGGATTCTGCGCATAATTTTTCCAAGGACGACGCGTCGGCGCGATGAAGGTGTCAGTTGGAATCCAATCGGTAATCTCCTGCGGGATCGGAATGGCTTGCACGAGCGCCGTCGCCGCTTTGTCGAAATCTTGCTGAATCGCAAACGCTTCGGTCTTGCGCGCGCGATCGAGCGCCATACGCAACGCGCGATCATCCACGCGTTCCTCGCGAATCGGTGCACAGTGCACCAGCATTTTCTCTTTTCGCGAAAGTTGAACTGCGCTCATGTTTGGGTCACAGGAAAGGTCGTGTCCAACCAGGCTTGAAATTGACGGCGCCCATCACAGAGCAGTTTCGACAATTCCAGGGGCTTTAGTTCGGTCACCGACAGCAAGTCGCGATAATTAAATTCGTCGAGATAAAAAAGCGCAAGGGCAGTCCGTTGCGGATCGGGTGCGCCGGAAATCCAGACCGCCAATTGTTGCGGCTCGAGTTTTTCGATCTGCGATGGCGCCCAAGCCGCAAGCTCGTCCTGTTCAAGATTGACATCTTCCGCCTGCAAGCTTCGCCCGCCCGCTTCGAGACAACGCCAGCGCGCGTTGCGAAAAAACCAGAGTCGATCGCGGGGCGGCTCGCCATTGGCAGCTTGTTGAGCAGCTTCGCGCAACGTGGCGTGAAAAACTTCCCGCGCCTTCGCGGCATCAGCCAGCATTAGAAAACAGAAGCGGTAAAGCTGGAGCGGATCTTGTTTTTCTTCGGCCACGCGGACTTCTTTCCCAAAGCGCCAATGTTACGCGCCTCGCTTAGATCGCAACGAAAAGATGGCAGAGACCGCAACCGTCGCCCTCTTAGCGACGCGCGATACGATGGGTTGAGGGGCCGACGCGGCGCTTCGCAGAGCGAAGGGACTACAGTTTTTCCAGCCGTCGCGCGACCTCCTCCGCGTTCTCGCGGCTATTGAAAGCTGATATTCGGAAATAACCTTCGCCCTGCGCACCGAATCCGCTTCCCGGTGTAACGACCACACTAATTTCGCGCAGCATCCGGTCGAACATTTCCCAACTCGTTAGGCCTTTTGGCGTTTGGACCCAGATGTACGGCGCATTCGTGCCGCCATAGAAGTGTAAACCGATTTTTTCGCACGCCTCGCGCAGAATTTTCGCGTTGCCCATGTAATGCTCGATCAGTGCGCGACATTGCTGTCGCCCCTCATCTGAGTACAACGCTTCCGCGCCGCGTTGCACTGGATAACTGACGCTGTTGGCTTTTGTGCTCCAGCGGCGATGCCAAAGCGGATGGAGCGGCAACTTTTTTCCGAAATCGGTGCGAGCGAGCAATGTCTTCGGCATCACCGTAAAACCGCAACGCACGCCGGTGAAGCCGCCAATTTTGGAAAAACTTCGGAGTTCGATCGCGCATTCGTGCCCGCCTTCGATTTCAAAAATCGAATGCGAAATTTTTGGATCGGAAATGTAAGCTTCGTAAGCGGCGTCGAACAAAACGAGCGCATCATGCCGACGAGCGTAATCAACCCAACTGGCAAGTTGCTCGCGCGTCGCGACCGCGCCGGTCGGGTTGTTGGGAAAACAAAGATAAACAAGATCGACATGTTCCTGTGGCGGCTGGGGAACGAAATTGTTTTCGGCCGTGCATGGCAAATAAACGATGCCTTCGTAACTGCCGTCTTTTCGCGCCGGGCCGGTATGACCGGCCATCACGTTGGTGTCGACATAGACCGGATAAACAGGATCGGTGATCGCGACTTTGTTTTGGTCGCCGAGAATATCGAGGATGTACCCGCAATCGCATTTCGAACCGTCGGAAACAAAAATCTCGTCGTCAGCGATGTCGATCTTGCGATCGCGGTAATCGTGCTGCGCGATTGTCGATCTTAGAAATTCGTAACCTTGCTCCGGCCCGTAGCCGTGAAATGTTTCGCGATGCCCAAGTTCTTCGACCGCGCGTTTCATTGCTTCGATCGCGGCGCGAGGGAGCGGCTCGGTTACGTCGCCGATACCGCAGCGAATCAAACGCTCGGCTGCTTTCGGCTCCTTTTTGCAGAATTCGCGGACCCGTCGCGCAATCTCCGGGAAGAGATAACCCGCCTGAAGTTTTAAATAATTTTCGTTCAAGTAAGCCATGATTATTATTCAGGTCCTCTCGTCCAAAGCGTGTAGACGGAGCCACGCAACCCAACAAAATCCATCGGATAGAAATGGTCCTTTACCAGGGCCTGTTCGAACATCGGTGTAAGCACAAAACTCCTGACTTGCACGACATACTTCGCTTCGGCCACTTCTCGTTGCATTGATTCGGGAAGTTCGCTCGGCCAGTTGCCATTCACAGCGTGGGCATCGAGTTCGAAAAACAGAGAACGTCCGAAATAACCGGCACCGCGGTAAGCAATGGTTGGATCCTGAGGACTGATTACCCGGTCGGGAGTTCGTCGCGCGAAATCAACGGCAGTCTCGTATTTTTCATCGCCACATCGGAGAAACAGTAGCGCCAGATCCCGATCAACCTGGACAAGGAATGTCGCAATGAGATAGCCGCTGATCAGTGGCACGTGCCCGTAATTAACCTCGATCGAACCTGGGACTGTTATCATCGCGTGAAAAACTTGTGGCCAGATGAAACGAATGATCCCGAGTGTCACCAAAATCGACGTCGCTGGGATCAGCGAAGCGAAGAGATTCTGCAATCCGCGTTTCCAGATTAAAACGTAGACAATTGGGATAAGCGCAAATGCGGCGCTCGTTTGCTTGAAAAGGACTGCGCAAACGAACAACCCAATCGCGCAGACGGAACGCAGCAATAAATCTCGCCGCTCCGCCCAAAGGCAAAGACCGCCGACGGCGAAAACCGCGGCAATGCAATCGGGGCTGTGCAGAAAGAAAGATGAGGTTCGTGCGCAGGTTGACTCCGAGAAAAAGAGCGAAGGCCACGAACCAATATTTTCTGGACGAGCCACGACACAGAATTGCGCTCAGCAAGAAAGCCAGCGCAAAAGCAAAAATTGAGAATCCGATCCGACCGGCAAGCAAATTGAGTCCAGTCACCCGAAAAATTTCGGCAAGAAGAACGGTGAGGAGCGGGCCGTACATGTGAGTGGCATGGCCGGCTTCATATAAAGGCAATCCGGCATTGAGCCGCGCGGCTTCCATGGCAATGGCCGGTTCCCACGGACTTACAGCGAGTCGTTCTGTCAGCCTGACAACGACCGCAATCAGCGTGATCGAGCCAAGGAGCGCGATCACGATCAAGAACGGGATTCGCGCAGCTAAGGGCGGGTTCAGTGCGCTACGATCCGTAATTTTTCGCCACAGCGTCCCAATTGACTACGTTCCACCAAGCCTTGATGTAATCGGGCCGGCGGTTTTGGTAATTGAGATAGTAAGCGTGCTCCCAAACATCGAGACCGAGCATCGGCGCGTTCCCGTCCATCAACGGGCTGTCCTGGTTCGGAGTGGAGATCACTTCTAACTTGCCGCTTTTGTTTTTGATCAACCACGCCCAGCCGCTGCCGAATCGGCCAACACCGGCGGCGGAGAATTTCTCTTTGAACTGGTCGAACCCGCCAAAAGCCGCCTTGATATCGTCGGCCAGTTTGCCCTTCGGCTCGCCGCCCGCTTTCGGGCCCATGATTTTCCAGAAGAACGAGTGATTGGCGTGCCCGCCGCCGTTGTTGCGCACGACCGTGCGAATGTCTTCTGGAACTGAATTCAAATCACGGATCAAATCCTCGACCGATTTCTTTTCCAAATCGGCTTTGCCTTTGATCGCGTTGTTAACGTTGGTGATGTAAGCCTGATGATGCTTGGTATGATGGATCTCCATCGTCCGCGCGTCGATATGCGGCTCGAGCGCGTTGTAGTCGTAAGGTAATTTCGGTAATTCGTAAGCCATAATAAACACGTTAGGCCGCGAGCAATGGCGGTCAATCGTCAGCCGCCGGGAAGATGTCGATCTCTTACGAACGACTCGGGTCAATACTAGCTCGACTGATAAAAACCTGGCCGCGTGATGAAGCCGTTTCGGTAATTCACGTAGGTCGCGAGCGCGAGGAGCGGGAAATTTTGGCGATACATGTCGTATTTGAGATAAAAGACGCCCGGAAATCCGGTGCCGGTGATTTCGGGCTCGTCCCACGAACCATTCGACTTTTGCGAACTCAAAAGAAAACGCAGGCCGCGTTGGATGCTTGTCCGATCGAGATCGCCGCAGGCGCAAATTCCCATGATCGCCCACGCGGTCTGAGACGCGGTACTCACGCCAATTCCTTTCATCGCCGGATTTTCGTAAGTTGCGCACGTCTCGCCCCAGCCGCCGTCGTCATTTTGGCAGCTCTCCAGCCAATCACGTCCGCGTAAAATCCAATCCTGGGTCATGTCGTGCCCGATGGCGCGCAATCCTCGGAGCACCTGCCACGTCCCGTAAATGTAATTGACGCCCCAGCGACCGTACCACGAACCGTCTGCTTCCTGCGTTTCGATCAAATAGTGAATCGCATCCCGGACGCAACGCGCCTTCGGATTGAAACCGATGTAGCCGAGCAACTCCAGCGTGCGCGCGGTCAGATCGCTGCAAGTTGGATCGAGAATCGCGTTGTGATCCGCGAACGGCATGTCTTCCAGCCAGGGTGTCGTGACATTTTTATCGAACGCAGCCCAGCCGCCATCGCGGCATTGGAAACTGAGTTGCCAATCGAGCGCCCGCCGAAAGGTTTTTTCGAGTTCCGATCCATTTTCCGACTTAACGAGTCGCAACGCCATCAACACCATCGCGGTGTCGTCGACATCAGGATAATAATCGTTGTTGTATTCAAAGGCCCAGCCGCTCGCCTCCGGGTGTGAGTTGTTGAAAGCCCAATCGCCGCGAATCCGCACTTCCTTGTCGAGCAGCCATTTCGCTGCGCGGCGCAGCGCGGGATCCTCCGCCGTCAGGCCCGACTCCGCCAGCGAGATTAAATTAATCGCCGTGTCCCAGATCGGTGACATGCACGGTTGAATGCGAAAATCGTTGGGATCATCAATAAACAAGCCGGCAAAATCTTGCGCTGCTTTTTTGTAGGCTGGGTGCTCTTTCGAATAACCGAGAACACGCAATGCGATCAGACAGTTGAGCATCGCCGGATAAACGGCGGCTAAACCGTCGCTGCCTTGCCCGATTCGCTCCAACATCCAGCGCGCCGCTTCCTCAAGCGCGCGTTTCCGTGTCGGACGGATTCGCAGCGGATGCAAAATTTTCAAAACATCGTTGAGGCGAAGGAAAAAATTGCGCCACGTCCAAAAACGTTCGCTCCGCGGCAAACGCAGATCGCTCTGTTCGGTGCCGAGTGGATAAAGCTCATGCAATTGTTTGTTGCCCGGCAATGAACGCGTTGGTTTGAAATGATTGATGATGGCGAGCGGAATCAGCATCGCCCGGCTCCAGGACGACATTTTGTAGATGTGGAACGGGGCCCAGCTCGGCAGCAAAATCATTTCGACCGGGATGGTCGGTAGATATTTCCACGGAAATTGGCCAAGCAACGCGAGGTAGAGTTTGCTGAAGGTATTCATCCGCGGGATGCCGCCGCGACGAAGAATGTTTTCGCGCGCTTTGCGCATGAACGGCAGATCCATCGAATAACCGGCCAACTTGAGAGCGAAATAGCCTTTGACCGATGCATTGATCTCGCTCGGGCCGCCGAAATAAACATTCCAGCCGCCATCCGGCAGCTGCCGTTTCAAAATGTGACGCGCACAGCGTTCCTGAAGCGAAACGTCGATCTCGCCCAGCCAGTGCATGAAGAGCACGAAGTCCGAGCAAAGGGTGCTATCGACCAGCAATTCACCGCACCAATGGCCGTCCGGACGTTGTTGCCGCAACAGATTTTGCTGCGCCCGCCCAATTGCATTGGCGATCTCGGCATCAGCCGCCAAATACGGTTCGGCCCGTTCCGGAGCTGCGCTTGGTAACGCGATGACGTTTCGTAACGAACTCATTGAGATGTCGATCTTACAATGTCGACCGAGCGATTGTCGATCTTACGACGCCTGCGCGGCCTCGGCTTCGGCGTGCTTACCGGTTTTGTGACCGTTTCCACAACTCACGCCGTTGAAAGCGAGAGTTTCGCTGCCCCGCCCTGTCGGTTTTGGTTTCGGTCCGAAATTAAACTTGATCGTCTTCCAGGTATCGCCGCGTTTCGCCTGCAAACCCAGGCTGGCCGTCGGTTCATACCCGCAGTGCACCATGCAATTCTCGCAACGCGGATCGCGCGCCACGCCGTTAACCACGCCGTATTTCTCCCACTCCACCTTCTCCAGCAATTCGGAGTAGCTCGAATAATGCGCGTCGGTCATCAAATAGCACGGGCCTTTCCAACCGCGAATGTTGCGGGTCGGAATCGCCCAAGCCGAACAGGTCAGATCGCGATGACCGGCGAGAAATTCAAAGTAAATTGGCGTCCCAAAAAATGTGTAACGCTGCATCCACTCCTCGATCTTACTGAACTTCTCGACCGTCATTTTGCGCGTGAGGAAGAAATTCTCCGGCCGCAAATTGAGCCGCTTGATCATGTCCTTCTTGGCCGCGTCGTACTCGTAGCCGGGCGAAATGGTGTGGCCGTCCACGCCGAGATCGGAGAGATAATCGAACATTTGTTCGACCTCTTTCATATCAGTCTCCTTGTAGATCGTCGTATTGGTAGCGACCTGATAGCCCAGAATCTTCGCCATCTTGATCGCGAGAATGCATTCTTTGAAAACACCCTCGCGCTCGACGATCAGGTCGTGAATCCGCTCGAGTCCATCGAGGTGGACGTTCCAATACATCCACATGCTCGGCCCAATGGTTGGCTTGTTTGGATCTTTCGGGCCTTTGCGCACTTCGGCTGCGTCTTTGTCAGTAATCAAACCGGCTGAAACTAGTTCGCCGATCTTGTCTTCCACGAACTTTGGCTGGATCGACAATTGCGATGCCATCCATTCGCGCATTTTTTTGCGCATGAACATGGCGTTGGTACAGATGTAAATGATGCGCTTCTGCTCGAGCAATCCCTGCACCAGCGCTTCGATGTGCGGATAAATCAGCGGTTCGCCGCCACAAATGGAAATCATCGGCGCGTTGCATTCTTCGGCCGCGCCCAAGCAATCTTCCAGGCTCATTATGTCCTTGAGCGACGTCGAGTATTCGCGAATCCGGCCACAGCCGGTACAGGTGAGGTTGCAAGTGTGCAGCGGTTCCAACTGCAACACGGTGGCGAATTTCTTCGTTCCACGCAGCTTCTGCCCGATGATGTAGGCAGCGATTTTTGTCGTTAAAGCGAGCGGAAATCTCATAAGGGCGTGGAAACTAACAACGCTCTCAGGCGTGTCAACCGATAGGTGATTGGACGAAATAGAGCCAAATGTATTGCAAAAGCGAGTAAATCTTGCGCAACGTCGGACGCCGTCCGAGGTTCAATTTTTGAACCTTTTTGCCATCAGAAGAAACCAAGCTTAATATAAAGAACATGAAAACATTATTGGCAGTTTTAGTCGCAGCCAGTTTTATCAGCTGCGCCAACGCTCAATCGAACAACGGGACCTCCGCTGCAGCGTTAGGTCCGCGCACTGGACCGGCATATTATTCACCAAAGAATTCACCGTATCGGAAGTGGACAACCGCCCAGCTCCAGCAGCGTCGGCTTGATCTCTATCGTCAGATCCCGCAACGGCAGGATCGGAATGGCCGCCCAGTATTCATTCATCACGAAGGCGAAGGGGTGTCTGATCAGCAAAAGGAAATCTACGCGATCGAAGCTGAGCTGAATCGCCGCTACCAGCAAGGCGATAAAGACGCCGAGCTAACGCGCGCGATGCCCGGCGTGCAACACCCCGGCGCGGGCGGCTCACGCGTCACATTCTAGGCTAATCGACCCGACAATTTTGGTTACGTAGCCTGCCAACCGCGGCGGATCAGGCTGATTGCGATCGCTGCCAGCAGGAGCGCGATAATTTTTGACACGCCGCGCAAACCTTGCGTTCCCATCCAACGCGCGAATCGCTCGGCATTGCATAAAGCGATTGCGACAATCGCGAGATTCACCAGCAACGAAGCGAGCGTAAACACAAGCCCAACCGAATCGACCAAAATCAAAAGCGCCGTGAGCAGCGCCGGCCCGGCGATCAACGGCATTCCGAGTGGCACCACGCCAAACTCGTCGCTGCCGCCGCGATCGTGCGGACCGAAGCCAACCAGTTCGCGCACCGCAAGCGCGAGTAGAATCAGTCCCCCACCCACTTGGAAATCCGCGATCGTGATGCCGAGCGCTTTGAAAATAATTTTGCCGAGAAAAATGAACCCGGTCGACACCAGCAAACCGGTGAGCAGGCCGAGAAACGCCTGATGTTTGCGATGTTCGCTCGACGCGCTCGTCCCGAGTCCCAAGAAAATCGCGACCAGTCCGATCGGGTCGATCGCGACAAAAAGCGGAATAAACGCGAGCAGAAATTTCTCGATCACAGCTTTGTTTTGGCTTTACCGATCAAACCTTCTACACAATCTTCGCTGCTTCCATCAACCAAACCTTTCCGCATGAAAACATTGTCGCTCTTGCACCCCTCTCTTCCTCTTCCTCTCACTCTTAGTCTTACTCTTGCTCTCGTTGTCGATCTTCACGCGGAAAATTTGAAGACGGTCGACGATTTTCGCGCCGCGGCGGCGAAAACGAATGCCGTCCTCACCATTCCTAATTGGGAACAAACGCCCGAAGCGGTCGACGCGATGATGAAGAACGCCATCGCGACCGCGAACAAAGCGCTCGACCAGATCGGCGCGCAAGATCTTAGCAAAGTCACATTCAAGAGCACGATCGTCGCGCTCGACGATCTCACTTACCAGGCCGGCAACGCCGCGAACAAGGCGGTGATCATTAAGGAAAGCAACACCAACGAAAAGATGCGCGGCGCGGCCGAGAACGCGGTCAAAGAATTTCAGGACTGGGCCGTCGGGATTGATTATCGCGAAGACGTTTACAAGGCGCTGAAAGCATTCGCCGACACCAAGCCGAAGCTTTCCGGTGAAGACAAAAAACTTTTCGACGAAACAATGCGCGATTATCGCCGCGCCGGTTTGGAATTGTCGCCTGACAAACGCAAGGAAGTGGAGCAGTTACGCAAAGAGTTGTCGAAACTCGGGACCGATTTTGACACCAACATCGTCAATGCCAAAGCGCCGGTGGTATTTACGAAAGCGGAGCTCGAGGGCGTGCCCGAAAGTTTCTTCGCTTCACCTGGCGTGAAAACCGGCGATGACGCCTACACCGTGCTCGCCAATGTGACCTGGCAGTACAACACGGTCGAAGACAACGCCAAAAGCGAGGCGGCGCGCAAGAAACTTTACATCGCGCACGACAGTCTGGCCAAAGACACCAACCAGACCGTACTGAACCAGATGCTCGTGTTGCGAAACAAAATCGCGCTCCGGCTCGGCTACAAATCATGGGACGATTACCAAACCGAAATCAAAATGGCCAAGACGGGCACGGGCGCGAAGTCGTACATCGACAATCTGATCTCGGGGATTCAGCCGAAGTTCGCCGCCGAAGTCGCCGCGTTTCAAAAAATGAAGGCGGAGGACATGCACAATCCCGACGCGAAGATCGGCATCTGGGATTGGCGCTACTACACGAACCAGCTCAAGAAACAGCAATACACCGTCGACACCGAAGCGCTCCGCGCGTTTTTCCCGCTCCAAAAAGTGCTCGAGGGAATGTTCAACATCTACCAGAGCATTTTCGGGCTGAAATTTGAAAAAATCGCCGCGCCTTACAAATGGATCGACGATCTCCAGTTTTACATGGTGACCGATGCCGCCACTGGCGAACCGCTCGGCATGTTCTATCTCGACATGTTTCCGCGCGAAGGAAAATTCAACCACTTCGCCGAATTTCCAATCATCAGCGGAAAACTTCTGCCGGACGGCAAATATCAACGGCCTGTAACCGCTTTGTTGTGTAACTTTCCACCGCCGAGCGGAGAGAAGCCGTCGCTCATGACGCACTCCGACGTGGAGACGCTTTTCCACGAATTCGGTCACGCCCTTCATGAAATTACAACGCGCGCGAAGTCCGGGCGCTTTGCCGGAACGCACGTGCCTGGCGATTTCGTCGAAGCTCCGTCGCAAATGCTACAAAACTGGGTCTGGAACAAAAAAGTACTCGATACGTTCGCCGCTGATTATCGCGATCCGTCGAGGAAAATTCCCGGTGACATCATCCAGAAGATGAACGATGCGAAGAAAGCGACTGCCGGCGTTTTCTATCGCCGGCAGTTCGCTTTCGCCTCGCTCGATCTCGCCATGCATGACGTGCATCCCGAGAACGCGCCCTACGATTGCGTCGCAATTTCCAATCCGGTTCTCGAAAAAGTTTTTCTCCCGATCGACCCGAGCACGACCTTCGTCACCTATTTCGGCCACATGAATGGCTACGATGCCGGTTACTACGGTTACGCCTGGGCCGACGCGATCGCCGCCGATATGGCAACCGTTTTTGAAAAAGCGAAGGACGGTTATCTCGACAAGCAAGCCGGAATGAAGTTGCGCCAGGAAATTTATGCCCAGGGCGATGGGCGCGACGTCACGATGTCGATCGAAAAATTTCTTGGCCGGAAACAATCGGTCGAACCGTTCCTGAAAAAGATCGGCGTAAAAGGCGAAGACAAAAAGAAGGCGCCCGCCGGCCCCTCTCAGAAAAGCCGATAGCGTCGTCGCTAATCCATCGCGACAAGGAGAAAAGACTGCCTCACCCTGCCCTCTCCCTTGCCAAGGGGAGAGGATGAAGGTGAGGGGTTGGCGCATGCAGCGTAATTCCCGCTACAAAAGTCTTGTCATCTCGGGCGAAGTCGAGACATCTCTTACTATTTGAGCTATGAAAGCGTTTCTCCTTTCCTGCGTCGTTCTTCTCGGAATAACTCTCTGCGTCTTCGCCGCCGACAAACCGGAAGAAAAACTGAAGCCGTCGCTCGATGTCATCACACCGGACGCCTTGCTCGCGCACATCAAAATTCTTTCGTCCGACGAATTCGAAGGACGCTCGCCGGGAACAAAGGGCGAAGAGCTCTCGATCAAATGCATTTCAGATCAGTTTAAATCGGTCGGCCTGAAACCTGGAAATCCCGACGGCAGTTATTTTCAGGAAGTGCCGCTCGCCGGAATTAAAAGCGATCCGCACATGGCATTTATCGTTAACGGCAAACCGCCGATTGAATTGAAATACCCGGACGATTTCGTCGCGTCATCCGCGCGGTTGCAGCCGGAAATCAAGGTCGATAATTCCGATCTCATCTTTGTCGGTTATGGCGTCGTCGCGCCGGAGTACGGCTGGGACGATTACAAAGGCGTCGATGTCCGCGGCAAAACGATCGTGATGTTGATCAACGATCCGGCGGTGCCCGATCCGAAAGATCCGTCCAAGCTCGACGAGAAAATGTTCAAAGGGAAAGCGATGACCTATTATGGTCGCTGGACTTACAAATACGAGATCGCGGCGCAAAAAGGCGCAGCTGCGGCGATCATCATTCACGAAACGGAACCGGCCGCTTATCCGTGGCAAGTCGTCAAGTCGAGCTGGGTCAAGGAGAATTTCGAGCTCGATAATCCGAATAAAAACATGGACGCGGTCTCGGCGCGCTCATGGATCACGCTTGATGTTGCCAAAAAACTACTTGCCGACTGCGGCCAGGATTTCGACACGCTCAAAAAATCCGCGATCTCGAAAAATTTTCGACCGATGGCGCTGAATGCAAAAAGCAACATCGACATCAAACAAGCGCTCCGCTCGTTTAGATCGCACAACGTGATCGGCAAGTTCGAAGGCGCCGACCCGAATTTGAAAGACGAATACATCATCTACAGCGCGCATTGGGATCATCTCGGCCGTCATCCGGAATTGCAAGGCGACCAAATTTTCAACGGCGCAGTCGACAACGCTTCAGGCGACGCGGCCGTGATCGCATTGGCGAGCGCATTTCCAAAAGCCGATCCAGCTCCGAAGCGCTCGATTCTCTTCATGTGCACGACTGCCGAGGAAGCCGGACTTCTTGGCGCGAAATGGTACGCGGAGCATCCGCTTTATCCACTCGAGAAAACCTTGGCCGACATCAACATCGACAGCATGAACGTGTGGGGCAAAGCGCGCGACATTGAGGACGTCAGTTACGGTTTTTCAACAATGGACGACGCGCTCGCCGCCGCCGCGCAACGGCAAGGCCGCACCGCGATCCCGAACAGTCGTCCGGAAAAAGGCGCGATTTATCGCGCCGACAATTTCGAATTTTCAAAGGTCGGCGTGCCGTCGCTATACATCGGCAAAGGCGAACATCTTCTTTCCCGCCCGGAGAATGCACCGCTCCGCTCCGACGAGTTTGATTCGAAGGATTATCATCAAGTGACCGACGAAATAAAACAGGACTGGGACCTCTCCGGCGCGGTCCAGGATGTGGATCTGCTATTCGAAGTCGGCTACCAGGTCGCCAATGCCGACAAATCTCCGGAATGGAAACCCGGCAACGAATTCAAACCAAAACGCGACGCAATGATGAAGAAATGAAATCGATTCTGTCTGTTCGAGATGTCGTAACAAAAGCGCTCTCTGCGATTTGCTTGCTGTTCATCGCAAGAGCAACAGCGCAAACAACCCGCGCACCTGTCGTGATTAAGGATCCTAAAGATTTTCACCGTTACGCGCTGTATTGTCCGAAGCCCGAATATCCGATCGACCTACGCGAGCGACGCATTGGAGGATCAGGCACTTTTCTGCTACACCTACGTCGAGACGGGACGGTGGAGTCAGTGGAAACTCTGATCAGCACTGGTCACGCTGAGCTCGATAACATAGCTAAAAGCACCTTTATCAGTGGCGGTTTCGATCTGGACCGGCCGAAGCAAAGGTGCCGATTACATTCAAACCGCCAAACGGCGGTAGAGCAGAATGACCATTCGCTCGATGAGTTGTAGAGGCGTTTGACACACACGCCGCTAAAACTGTCTTCCTGTCTTTCAAATCTGTGAAAATCTGTGTCAATCTGTGGACGAAACATGCGCGTTGATTTTGTCATTGGCGGGACGCAGAAGGGCGGTACGTCGGCGCTGGATTCGTTTTTGCGGCAGCATCCGGAGATTTGCATGCCAGAAACGCGAAAAGAGCTGCACTTTTTCGATCGCGAAACTGACGACAAGGATTACAACAAGTATCACGCCAATTTTAAGCCGAAGCCGGAGCATCGCGTGATTGGTGAAGCGAGTCCGATCTACATGTATTGGGAAACCGCGCCGTATCGGATTTGGAAATACAATCCGAAGACAAAGTGGATTCTAGCTTTGCGGAATCCAGTCGAGCGCGCCTTCTCGGCCTGGAACATGGAAACCAAACGAGGCAAAGAGAAATTACCGTTTGCCGAAGCGATCGAAAAAGAACCGGAGCGATGCCGCGAAGCTTTGCCGTTACAGCACCGTGTCTATTCCTATGTCGATCGCGGATTCTACGCGCATCAGGTCCGGCGCTTGTTCAACATCTTCGGCAAAGAGAAGTGTCTCATTCTTTTGAATGAAGAGCTTAGGAGCGATCACAAGGAAACTCTTCGGCGCGTCTTCGAATTTCTCGGCGTCGATTCCTCGTTCGTTCCCCGGGAAGCGAGCGTGTTCGAGCAGGAATACCCGAACAAGATCGACAATCGGTTGAGATCGAGCTTGATCGAGACGTTTTATTTCGACATCAAAGAGCTGGAGAAGTTTTTGCGACGGGATTTATCGAAATGGTATGACAAAAAACCTTAACAATCCCTCACCTCAATCCTCTCCCTTTCCAAAAGGGAGAGGCGGATTTGTTTTGGCTGCCTGTCATGTCGAGCAGAGTCGAGACATCTCTAGATATTTCTGAAATAGAAAGAGATTCCTCGACAACGCCTTTGCCATGAACCTCCCCATTCCAATTCTGAGCGTCCTGATTGGGGCGGTGATTTTGTTTTTCGGGCGCAAACTGTTCTGGCTTTGCGTGGCCGCGGTTGGATTTGCGGCGGGCGTAGAAGTCGCGCCGCACCTTGTCCACGAACCGTCAGCCATTCTGTCGTTGAGCGTGGCGATCGTATTCGGATTCATCGGCGCCTTGCTCGCCATCTTCCTGCAAAAAGTCGCAATCGCAGTGGCCGGTTTTCTCGCCGGCGGAAAATTGGCGCTCGCGCTCGTGACCGCATTTTTCGTTCACGGCGCAAGCTATCCCGGAGTGACATTCATCGTCGGCGGCATCATCGGCGCGATATTGTTGCTCGCGTTGTTCGACTGGACGTTGATTGTGTTATCGGCGGTGGTCGGCGCCTATTTGATTCAACATACGATCGTCTTGCCGCAAACCGGTGCGACGATTCTGTTTGTCGGCCTGGCCGTGGTCGGAATTGTGGTCCAGGCAGCCGCGTTTCGCGGAAGAACGACGGCGGCGTAACAAACACTTTTTCGAACGGCGGTCATAGACCGCTGCTACAGTATTTTGCTGACAAAGCGAAGATCGACATGTGAAAATGTGGGGCATGAACTCACAAAGAACGGGATTGCGGGTGGCGGCAGTAATTTTTGCGATATTTGCGATTGGCCATGTGGTGCGTCTCTTCAAGCACGCCAAAGTAATGGTGGCGACTCATCAGATACCGCTGGAGGTGAGCTGGGTAGCGCTCATCATCGCCGCTGTGCTGAGCATTTGGATGTGGCGATTGTCATCCGCGGCCAGATAAGAAAACTAACGACGCTGCGGTCAGCGATTTGTTCATGAAGAAAAGTCTCAGATGAGACAATCGACGCTCGCTCTCGTTTGTGGACTTATCCTTTTCGTCGTTCTCGCT
>Ga0137390_10000785_pt1 | contig 22586 bp, 22 predicted proteins | sample 15con2h24AmetaG_FD_104937 | JGI IMG/M metagenome (GOLD analysis project Ga0137390, IMG submission 104937) | Vadose zone soil microbial communities from Angelo Coast Range Reserve, California, USA - 15con2h2.4A metaG | ecosystem: Environmental > Terrestrial > Soil > Vadose zone > Saprolite... | reverse complement strand
TTAAGCATGTTCCGAGGGAAGCGATTTAGTTAATGGACCCTTTCTGGACCCGCGGCGAAATGGCAAGATCTCGTAAGTGATTGAAAGTATTGGCGTCCCGTACGGGAGTCGAACCCGTGTTTAGGCCGTGAAAGAGAGGCGACTTATTGTAATTCAATGGAACTTCGCGGCATGGATAGCACTTTACCGCATTTGCAGGACTCAGGGGAACGCTTATTGGACCTTTAATGGACCCGCGATTGTTATTTGCGAGAACAGCTAGGTTTCGTTACCTGGACCACGGATTTTGAGTCTCAAATCGCCAGTTCTGGCCTGTTCGCCCAGATTCAAACCTGTGCCGATTCATTAGCATTTTCGCATGGATCTCTTCGAGTTAGCTAGTGTGCGATCGGGTTAGTTTGGAGGAGTTAGCACACTATTGGCACACAGAAAAGGGCTCCCCACCTTTCCCTGGTTTTCACTACCTACTTATTCTGAGCAAGAGCGATTCGAAGAGTGAACGGCAAGGTCTGTCAATCTTCGATGAAGCTGTGTAGAGTTGTGTAAAGGCCTAATGGACATGGCGGGGTCAGTCTCGGAAGATCTGCGTTAGGAGGCTCTTATGGCAAACGTGAAAGGCTACAGTCTCAAACACGTCGCGAAGAGGGTCGGTGTTTCGACTGCGACGATCGTCCGGTGGATTGAGGTGCGGAAGGTTAAGATCACCAAGAAGAAGAATGTACATGGACACTACGTGTTCACTGAGGCGGATCTGCAGAAGTTGAAGGCGTACACCGAGAGCTTGGATTTCGGCGGCACGCATGGAGGTGGCGGACTGCCTTAGGCTTCTTTTTCGCTGCCGGTGGGGGGTTGCATCTGGTAATTCGAATCTATGAAGCTACCGTTTGAGTTCGGACTTAAGTTCTTTTTCCGCCTGTTGGTGCCAGGCTTTCTTCTCAGTTTGGGACTCTGGCCGGTTTCTTTTTTCTTAATAGATCTGGGCGGTTGGCAAATTAAGCACGAGTTGGTGCTTGCCATCGTGATCGTTTTAGCGGGCTTTCTGATCATGGTCTCCGACATGCAGATATATATGCTGTTTGAGGGTCGCCGCTATTGGCCCGCGTCGGTGCGCCTCTTCTTTCTCCGGCGCGAGCAGAGAAGATTAAATTTGCTCAAAGCTAGGGCTACTGTTGCGAAACTCAATTCCATACACTTAATGAAGAGACAACTGTACGATATGAAGGATGCGCCTGCGCCAGTCAGCCTGCTTGAAGACATTGTGAAAGTTGAAGGTGAATACCAGGAAGCACAATTCGACCTACGCCGGTTTCCACAAGACAACCAATTCGAGCACTACGTTTGTCATCCTTCTCGCTTGGGCAACACGATAGCTGCGTTTGAGGGTTACCCTAGTCGCAGCTATGGGATGGACGCCGTTTTCTACTGGCCTCGACTTTGGTTGAAGCTGGACAAAGAGACTCGGGAGGAGATTGACAACCTTCAGGCCCTCGCAGACTCCAGTCTATACGACTCCTTCGCCCTGTACTTAAGTGGTCTTCTATGGCTGTCGTACGATTTGCTATTCACAGCCAATTCACTAGTGGTAAGGTTTGCTCCGAGGTGGATCTTGCGGGGATTCCAAGTAACGCTCTTTGAATATCTGCCAAATCGGTTGTCGTCGTGGTTGCTCGTTCCTTCATTTTTAGTTGCCGGTTATGGCCTCTATCGAGCTTCGCTTCGGCTGCATGCTCAATTCGGTGAAACTTTTAAGGGGGTGTTTGATGTCTTCGGGAAGGAGATTGACGTGTCTGCAATATACGCAGAGATTGCACCCATCCTGGCCACGGGTGTGAGCCTCGGTCGTAAAGAACAACTTTCGGCTGTGTTTCGTTATCTTCAGTATGGACTCGTCAAATGTTACCTATGCGGTATTCGAATGCCAGCTGGCGACGCCAAGAGCCATACGTGTCCTCCTTCACGGCTACCCAGCGGTCCAAGAGTCATTTCAACCTAGCCTCGAAAAGCTGCTCGACACACCAAGCCGCGCAGAGTGGTAATACACGAGTGCTACAAAACCAAGCGGTCAAATTAGTTTTTTGGTCATAACCTTTCGAGATGGAGGCGTCGATCGGAATCGAACCGATGAATAAGGGTTTTGCAGTTATGGTGAAGCTCTTTGCGCAAGATCGGGACTGTGTTCGAGCGTGGATTTTCATTGAGGGATTCCGCATTTCCTGTTTGGGTCTACTCGCCTAAGTTTACTCTTGTCTGGACTGGTAGTGACCAAACAGTGACCCCAAGAGTGAACGCCAGAAAACTCACGCGTGATAAGAACGAGAACTTATTAAGGCTCGCCAGAAACAAGAGCGAAAACAGTCGTCCGTCCGACCGTTGAGCTTGACTTGGTTCCGCGATAAGAAAACAATACTCGCGACTGCTAACAAGGCACTCCTTATATTTCGTGCTATTAGCGGGCCGGAACTCCTTGGTCGTACTCGTCAATCATTATTGTGCATCCAAATACAGTTAGTCGGCTGAAGTGGCAGATGACCACCGCTATTGGGAAAGTTGATTTAGCGGTGGTGAGGATGTTTTCGGACGCCCTCTACGAGGCGGCCATTCAAGGGCGCGGGGTGTTCATTTTTGGTAATGGTGGAAGCGCGGCCACTGCTGCTCATTTCACATCTGACCTGCTTCACACATTAGCTACTTCGAGGACTCCAACAACCTGCAACATCACGTGTCTTTGCTCTGAAGGTTGTCTTATTACAGGTTTCGCTAATGACTACGGCTATAGAAATGTATTTGCAAAGCAAATCGCTCTGGTCGCGCGACCTAGTGACATTGCTATAGGTATTTCGGCAAGCGGAGAATCGTTGAATGTTGTACGAGGGTTAGAACGCGCGAAGAAAGTTGGTGCAATCACACTTGGGCTCACGCGGAAGGCGAGAACCAGCATGAGCTGTGTTTGTGACATTTCTTTCGAGGTCGACAGTCCGAACATCTATGTGATCGAGACTGTGCATCTTTGCTTCCTGCACATGCTTCGGATCCAGCTAGAGGAACGATTCGTGAGGACATGATTTGTTGAAACGCATACGCACTTTGAGGGAATGTCAGTGCCAGGAATGGAGGCAGTTAGACCTCCACACGAAAAGGCTCTTACTTTCCAAACAGTACCTGGCTAAGATAAGAGACGCGATTCTCAAACAAAAGGGCCTCCGTGTCACGACCGCATGAGCGGATCAAGCCGACGGGTCGCTGGCGTAGGTGCCCAGGAAGCCCGTACGGAGCGTCTAAGGAGAATTGATGTTATCTCCGAGAGTTGCACCAGTTGCCACTGTTTCAAACGAAACTCATGCCACCTACCATGTGTATTTGAAGCGAGGGTGCATATTCGATGTGTCTGAAAGAATTCACGATCTCGGCGACGTTAACCACGTGCTACTCCTCACTGATGACACCGTATACAAACTCTATGGATCTGAGTTGGAGCGGCGAATCTCACAAGCTGGCTTTCAAGTAAGCAGATTCGTATTTGAGCCACGTCGGAAGAAAAAATCGCTAAGGACGGCCGCCGAAATATTCCGTCTGTTATTCGTAAATGATGCTGACCGTAATACGGTCGTCCTTAATGTCGGGGGTGGTACGGTCGGAGATCTTGGTGGATTCGTTGCGGCCTTGTATCTCCGAGGAGTGCGTTACATCCATGTGCCCACAACGCTTCTGTCCCAAGCGGACAGTGGGGTGGGCGGTAAAGTGAATGTGAATTTCGGACCGCATCTCAATAGCCTGAGTGTCTTTTACCACCCAACCGCGGTATGGATCGATCCAGACGTCCTAAGCACTCTGCCAACGCGGGAGTATCTCTCTGGTCTTGCCGAAATCGTCAAGTATGCTGTTGTCTTGGACCCTGAGCTCTTCGTCATGCTAGAAGAGAGTCACAGTCGTCTCGCCAACCCTGGCAATGAACTCATCGATGAAGTAGTTTTTCGTTGTATTGAACAAAAGTGCAAGATCGTATCGCAGGACCCAAAGGAGACTGGCCCTTTTCGGCTTTTCAACTATGGACACGAGATTGGTCACGCAATAGAAGTCACATTTGACTACGAGCACCTTCTACATGGAGAAGCTGTTTCGATAGGTTCGGTGGCCGCCTCATGGATGGGCGTTCAGATGGGCTTGACCGAGGCTCAACTACTTGCCCGCCAATGCGCTTTGCTAACCGGGCTCGGGTTGCCAATCACCATACCAGAGACCCTAAGAAAGACGTACACATTACCAAGGCTCCAGCGTCGCATCAGATCGATGCTCGGAAAGGACAAGAAGCGCATTTCCAAAGGAACTATTTGGATTATCCCAGAGAGAATTGGATCCGGTGTTTGCACCACACAGATCAGTCCAGAAGTTGTGACCGCTTGCTTGCGAAAACTCGCTGAGGGATCCGGCTGGTCCATGTAGAGCTAGCGAGCCGGAAGTTGCTGTACTGACCGATCCCATCTCTTAGGAGGTCGTTGTGAGAATATTCATCGGTTCTTCCGGGGAATCGAGAAAGACGGCAGAAGAAATTGCAGCATTCGTGGTCGAGTGTGGCCACGAACCGATGCCTTGGTACAACAAGAAGGCCTTTCCCCCAGGCGACATAACCTTTACAAGGCTCTTTCAACTGTCGAAAGAGGTCGACGGCGCAGTCTTTGTGTTTTCTGAAGACGACCAGCTTCTGATCCGAGGGAAGCAAGACTTCCAGCCACGGGATAATGTCATTCTGGAGTTCGGACTCTTTGCGCGCAGTCTGGGCCCTTACAGGTCCATCATTTGCATCGTCGGAGAACCTTCGCTTCCGGTCGACATAGCTGGGTTAACTTGGATCAAAGTAACCAATATGGATGCGGCGATGCCGCGGTTGAGGGATTGGCTCGCTCAACTCACCTCTGGAGGAGCAAGAGACAGCGACGTTGGCGATGAGATCACAATTGATTACCTCAGGCAAAGTGAGCGTGAAAAGTTCACACTGCGTCTGTGTGACGCTTTGGCCACAGCCAACAACATAGTTATGGTTGGAAGCGGTCTAGCAATTCTCGGCAAGCCATCGGTGGTTGGAAACCTGATGCGGCGAGCCGCAAGTGGCGAATGTAGTGTCGCAATCCATCTTGCCAATCCGTACAGTCCGGCGGTTGAGACTAGACTGATTGAGGAGGAGCAAGGCACTTTCAAACCGCCAGACGGGAAAAACGGTCTTCTCGCTCGTTTGGCCACTCTTCTGGACGCCTGGCGAGCCTGTGGTCGGCCAGGTTCGGTGGCTATTAAGGTCGGGATGCATTATCCGACGTTCGCGTTGATCATTGTCGACGATGAATACTTCATCTATCCCTACTCCTACCGCACATTAGGTAATTACAGCCCGGTGTTTGTCTTCTCCAAGAAAACGCGGGCCCATACAGAAATCATTCACTTCTTTGATGAGCATTACCGAAGAATCAAAGGGGATGCAATTGATGCCGAACTGATCTTCGGAACAGAAAACCTTAGAAAAGAAACGCTCTACGGCTTTGCCGTGTACTTCATCCCCGAGGCCACTTCCGAACTCTACCAATTGGGGGCCCAGGTTCTGGGCTATAACGTTCGTAGCAACCAATCCTTTGACTCCAAGTGGAAGGCGTGTGTCGAGCAAGCTAGTGTATTTGGATTTCACATGACGGTTTGCGACGCTCTGTATTTCTTGAACGAAGGCGAGATACGCATGGCGCTGGCGGAGGTCGAGTATTTGCTTGCTGGTTTTCCAGAGTTTGAGCTTATCGATCTCAGGATTGAGTCAGACTTTCCATATCCTGGCGCCGTTTCTATTTCCGCAAAAGATCCTTCGGGGGAACTTAGGGCTTTGCACCAGGAATTCGTCCATCGCCTATATCGGCGCGCAATTGCTTCGGAGTATACGCTCGGCATTAAGCCAGGTCGCGTCGGCGATGATGAAGAAGACTTTCTTATTAAGCGATACCATGCACCTTACATCCTTCACCGCTTCAAGCCTCATTTTACGCTGCTTGACAGACAGAACGATGAACCTAACGACTATGACCAGGTAAAAGAATTCTTTGATACGAGGTTCAGCACGGAAAAGAAGAGGAGGATCAAAGTAGACAGACTCGCAATCATGTCATGGTCGCCAATCGAAGGACGATGGTCCATACGTAGAGAGTTGGTCCTGCCAAAGCTAGGATACCGCTAGATTCATATTACCGCTGATGTGACCATAATGTCGTTTGCCAGCGCGGCACGTGCCGAATTATCCAGGCTGCTGGTCCAGGGATGTGTGGCTAGAGCCAGCCTCAGGGTTTCGGGGTCCAGCCGCCATATGGCCTCGGTCGCTATCCGTTCAGCGGAGAGGAAGGGTCGAATCCAGTTAACTACTTTCTCTGGGATCGGTCGGGGAACAGTCAAGCGATCGATAGTGTCGGATGCAGAGTGGGCCAACTCAAGAATCTCGTTCTCCGGAAAGTCGCTCACCCCGGGACCCGCGAGGCCGGAAAGAAAAACTGGCTGCGCAATCGCGCACCCCGGCCCTGCTAATATCAACGGTCCGAGGGCCTCGGAGTACCAAGGCGCGGGACGTTCCCTTAGAACAGCCTTGATAGCATCCCCGCAGCCGTTAGCAAAAGTCGCAAATGTCTTTTCGCGATAATGCGCTAGATAGAGACTTCGTGCTCCAGGTGCTTGTTTCTGCTCGGCAATGACTTCACTTCTATGAAAATGAAGGCGAACGTACCGCGTTGGGATGGCTGAGTACTCCCGTATCAAGTGCGCGGAGGGAAAAGTGTTAGAGTCCTTTCGTATTGTCTCGTACTCGTGGATGAGATCTCTCGTGGCCGAATTCAGCCGGTAGAGCCAACCCATATGGTGAAGACCGATATAACCGAGACTTACCACCTCACTGTCCGGGATTTTGAGGCCATCGCAAATCTCATGTAACGTCGTGCGTGGCAACTCACACATTCCCATCACGCGCAACCGAGGGGCTGCGAGCAGTCCGAGGCGCACTAGAATACCCACAGGCGAAGAGAGTACAAAAAACCTGGCGTGTGGCGATCTGAGCCCTGCTTCGACAAAGAATTGTCTGATCTCGGGCCATGACCGCCATGCATTTGAGATACCTCCCGGACCCAGGTCCTGATCGCCACAAACGCCGTAGCGAAGCGGAAACGTTTCATCCCGTAGTCGAGCTTCATAACCTCCTATCCGCGCTTGCAATACGATCACATCTGCACCTAAAAATGTGTCGCGCCAACGAGGATCCGTCGTAGTTGCTGTAGTAATCGTGATCGGAGCATTGCCAGCCAAGATCCTGGCAGCATTACTAACCAGCTCCAGACGAATCTTGGACCTTCCCAATAGAATGATTTCGATATCAGGCAGGTTGTGGTGAGCAGCCAGATATTCTATGAGAGCCGGCGTGCTTGGTGAGCTGCCTCCGATCAAGACGACCTTCATGTTCACTCCTTGCGCCGTAGAGCATCGCAATTACGCTACGTGCTAGTGTAGTTATCAGAAAACGTGTCCAGGTCATCGTTAAGCGTCCTTGCCCGTAGGTGTCAGTCAAGGGGCGTAGTTCAAGAACCCGTGACAGTATATGTCAATCTCTCCTTGGACAATCGAAGAGACTCGCCGTCGAATATACGACGCAATCTCCGAGAAAACTGAAAATGATGGAATCAACATAGCACTCTTCTTTGAGAACTCGAGCTACTTCGGAAGGGATTCCGAAGGTAAGATTATTCCATGGAAGGGGAGCCACCCTACCCTAGTACACTGGCCTCTGAGGGACTACTGCGGAGGCGATGCTCTACACGCTGCGTTTATCGACAGTCAGCGCGCCATCACAGCAATCGTGGGCGAGAGACATATACGGTGGGTCAAACCTGAGAATTGGCATTCGACAGTTTTCTCACCCGTTCATTCAGGAAACCCAGATGTCATTTCCGCCGCGAAAACTAACATCTCCGAATTTGTTCGAAGAGAAGTTTCGATGATCAAACCTTACTTGCTTACGATGACGCGCATTATCTTGACGAACGATGGCGGTGTGCTCGCTGCAGGATATGCGAGCAGCCCTCAACTGGATATCCTTCGCCGGCGGTTGAAGGTTTATGCTCCAGATGGAACAACGTTGTCAACGATTCATATCACGTTGGGCCATTTGGTTTTGCCAATTGAACGGAGCGTCGAAAATCAACTGAACGATTTCATGTGCAGATTTCGAAATGACCTAACCGTTCTCGGGCAAATTCAGGTTGAGTTCTTGACCTATGCCAATTACAGAGCACCGTTCTTGGAGATGAGAATCGAAGAACTCTTTAAGTATCGATTCGGAAGAGGGTTTTCTGGTGTAGAGCGAAATAACCTAACGACTCGTTCGCATCAGCGCGGATAATCACTAATCAACATCTGGCCCTGCGATGAGTAGCATGAAAACTCCCATTAATCCGTTTGTTTCGCAGGCACAGACTGGAAAAAGGAAATTGAACACGCCCTTGCAACTTCCAGAATCGCTGTCCTGCTGGTGAGACGACTTCGTTTTGGCGGTCGTCCGAACTCTGCTCAACGGTCATGATACTCTATCCATGTATGAGTAAAAACTTGGCGTATTGCTTCTGAATATTAGGCTTGCTTGAGCCAACATCAGAGCAACATCCCTTTCGTTCTATCCCAACAGCAAAACTCGGAACCTTGCCACTAAAGCATCCACCCTAGCCACATTTGAGGGACCTCCCAACGGATTTGTGTCCGTTGTGCCATTCAAACTCTAATTATATGTAAATGTGAGACTTACGCCATTCCAACACGATTAGATCCGAATATCTATTTCTCTCTCTTTGAACGCACACCACAGGCACACAAAAGGCATTGCTTTCATTCGGAACTGGCCGACTGCGGTTCGTAAACTCTTGAAAATAATGGTGCCGGGGGCGGGAGTCGAACCCGCACCCTCTTACGAGGAACGGATTTTAAGTCACATCGAGGCCACCTTAGCAGATCTCACCAAACACCATAACTCAATATTTTACCGGGATCGGCAGCCGTCAAAGTCAGCTACGTTTCGTTGGTCTTGCGACAAGATTGCTGACTTCGCTCGATCCAGCGTTCATTGAAAACTGGGCTGCAGACTTACGCCTCAGGAAGTATTCGCCGGCTTCCATGAAACGGAAAATGGTCGTTCTCAAAGTCTTCTGTTCCTATTGGGTCAGGAAGGGCACTCTGGCTGAATCACCTTTCTGGAGAGTAAAGCTCAGTTTCGGAAGGATAACCCAGCTGCCACGCGCCCTTAGCGAAGCGGAAATACGTGGCCTACTCGCTCAGGCCAAAAAGAGTCGGTCTGCGCCGGACGTTTCACGCAAGGGTTCAGTATTAGCGACAGGCAAGTCGCTAAAGGGCTCACTGCGCACTTACCGTGCCTCGCGCAATTTGGCGCTCGTCGACTTGCTCTTTGCGACCGGAATGCGAGTGGGTGAGGTCTCGTCGCTCAACTTAGAGGATTTCTTAGTTGCAGAGTCGGTCTTCCGAGTCAAAGGTAAGGGAGGACGTGATCGATTGGCATTCGTGGTGGACGAGCAGACGCTGCGAATACAAAGTGAGCACTTTGAATTACGCTCTCGCCTCGGACCAGACAGTCCCGCATTATTTCTTAATGCGTCAGGTCGGCGGCTTTCGACCCAAGGAATTGCCAACATCATCAGTCAGTTCCGCAAGGATGCGGGCATCGAACGACACATTACACCGCATATGCTTCGCCACACAGTAGCCACACTATTACTTCGTAACGGTGTGGACATCCGCGTAGTGCAGGAGTTTCTGGGCCACGCTTCGATAGCTACGACCCAACGGTACACGCATGTCACCAAGGACCACTTGGTTCAAGTCTTACGAGAGCGTCACCCTTCCTTAGCGTTTAGGAGGGCATCCTGAGAGCAGTCAGGCTTGCGATAAAAAACTTGACACAGCAGAAGTCTGGGGTTGCACGCCCGACGCGCTTACCCAGGGAAGTGGAGGCTAAGTGTTGGAGAAAATGGACATAGTTGTGTGGTTAAAAACAGTCCGCAAGAAGTCCGCATCGGCTGTCGTTCGGTGCGCGTAAGTTGAGTAGATTGGACAGTTAGACAGTGGCTCGGGTTTCTGTTAAAGTACAGGTTTGTTTTGGCCGTCGAAACGCTGCCTGAGCCGCCTGTGAAAGAGATTATCTCCACCGATCGAGCGCCGCGGGCCATTGGGCCGTATTCACAGGCCGTCCGCGCCGGCAATCTGATCTTTGCTTCGGGGCAGATTCCAATCGATCCGGCGACGGGCGAGTTCATAGCCGGGGGCATCGCCGAGCAAACGGAGCAGGTGCTGCGGAACTTGACGGCGGTGTTTGAAGCTGCGGCAGTTGGACTAGATCAAGTCGTCAAGACTACCGTGTTCCTCGCGGACATGAATGACTTCACTGCGATGAATGAGGTCTACGGCCGCTTGTTTGGCGACAATCGGCCGGCCAGATCGACGGTGCAGGCGGCGCGCCTGCCGCGCGATGCCCGGGTCGAGATCGACGCCATCGCGGTGTCAGAACCGGGAGCGGTAGCGACCGGATCATAAAATCAAGTTGCGTGTCGATCCCGTCGCTACCGCTCCGGGTTCTGACACGAAGGCCGTATTCGAGACTACCAGAGGTTATCATCATGGCTAAGAAATGTGAGGCCTGCGGCAAAGGACCGCAGTTTGGCAATAACGTATCGCACGCGAACAACCGGACACCCCGGCGGTTCAATCCGAATCTGCAGTTGGTTCGCGTGCAACTTCCGCAAGGTGGCGCTCGTCGAATGCGCGTGTGCACCAGATGCATCAAGGGCGGCAAGATAGCCAAAGCCGCATGACGAACGAAACAACTTTCCGAAATCCTGAAGGAGCTAAACCAAGTGCGTAGATTTTCAAAACAGTTCACTCTCCTGGCGCTGATTGGCCTAATCGCTTTTGCCTTTGCGGCGTGTTCTTCGAGTGGCGGCAGTACGGCTGATACGACCGTAGCGGCGAGTGTCAATGGCAAGCCCATCATGCTCAAAGAGGTCGAGCGCGCGATCCACCAACAGGCAGAGGGCAAAGAGTCTCAGATGTCGGCGCATGATCTGGCGCAGGCGCGGCTCACGGTGCTCGACGGCTTGATTCAGCGCGAAGTCCTCTATCAGCGAGCTGAGCAGGAAAAACTTTTGCCGACCGAGGAGCAGATTACCTCCGCAATTAACCAGCGGAAGCAGCAGACCGGCGCGACTCAGGAAGAGTTTGATCGGCAACTCAAAGAGCAGGGCCTGACCACCGAAGCCCTGCGTGAAGAGGGGAAGAAAGACCTGGCGATCAATGCGCTGCAAGATAAATATGCGGGCAAGATCAGCATCAGCGATCGCGAAGTCGAGGATTACTACAACGCGAACAAACCGCAATTCGTCAACGCCCGCGGTGTAGCGCTGGCGATGATTGCGGTGGATCCCGCGGACAACAGCAAGACCGGCATCAGGAACGACGATGCTAAGACTGAGGCGGACGCGAAGGTCAAGATCGACGCCATTTACCAGCAGCTGAAGAACGGCGCGGATTTCGCAACGATCGCGCGGGCCAAGAGCGAGGACGCCCAAAGTGTACCGAACGGCGGCGACATTGGCTTTGCTACTGAAGAAGATTTGAAGGGCACCGGCTTCCCGGCGGATTTGGTGTCGCAATTCTTCGGCCCCATGCAGGCCGGGAGTTACACCGCGCCGGTGAAGTTCAATTCGCCACAGTATCCCGGTGGTCGCTGGTATATCTTTAAGCTCCAGGAGAAGCACCTGCAGACCGAGAATTTAACGCTCGAAAGTCAGGGCGTGCGCCAGCAGATCGCGGTCAAGTTAACTGACGAGCGCAAGAAGATCTTGAACACGGCTTTGCTCGAAGTAGCAATATCGGAGGCCAAAATCGTGAATAATCTCGCCGCCGACATGCTGACCAATCCGAGCAATCTGGGCTTGCGTCCCGCTTCGCCTGATGCGGCAAAACCGGCCGGAAGCGCAACGCCGGCGGCGGCATCAAGCGCATCGCCGGCGGCCAAGGCACCGGCGTCTCCGGCGAAGGCGGCGTCTCCGGCGAAGAAGTAATTGAAAGAGTTTGCGCAAGACCGAGCGGGTGCGAGCGAGAATTTCATGCTTGCACCCGTTCTCTTTTTTTGGAGTGCGGTGACTTGTCACCGCTTTCCATTGGTGGCTAGCTAGTACCAAAGCTGCGACAAGTCGCAGCACTCCACATGCTGTTTCGCCTTACTGACGTACACAAATCCTACGGCGCGCAGGAAGTTCTGCGCGGCGCAACGCTGCAGATCAATCCGGGCGAGCATGTCGGATTGGTCGGACGAAACGGCGCCGGCAAGACGACGATCTTTCGGCTGGTCGATGATGAAGCCACGCCTGATCGGGGTGAAGTCGTGCGCGCGCGTGGCTTGAGACTGGGCTTGCTCTCCCAACACGTCCACTTCGAACCTGGTTCGACCGTGCACGAATCGGCGCTCGCGGCCTTCGGCCATCTGCAACAACTCGAACACGAGATGCATGAACTCGAGCATCGCATGGCCGAAGCCGGCGATCTTGAAAAAGTTTTAGAGCGCTACAGCGATCTGCAACACGAATTCGAGCGCGAAGGCGGCTTTGAGTATTCGGCGAAAGCCGAAGCGATCCTGCAAGGGCTTGGCTTTGATCGCGAAACCTGGCAAATGGAAACCGAGAAGCTCTCGGGAGGTCAGACAAACCGCCTGGGCCTGGCGCGCCTGCTGCTGGCCGAGCCGGACGTACTGCTGCTCGACGAGCCGACGAATCATCTTGATGTCGCTGCGGTCGAATGGTTGGAAGAGTTTCTGCAAACATACGCTTCCGCCTTCGTGATCATCAGTCATGATCGTTATTTTCTGGATCGTGCCTGCCGGCGCATCATCGAACTGGAAAACGGGCGCGCGACCAACTACGTCGGAAACTACTCGGCCTTCCTGATTGAGCGCGAAGAGCGGCGCGAGGCGCAGCAACGCGCTTACGACAATCAGCAACGGCTGATTGCCAAGACCGAAGAGTTCATCCGCCGCAACCTGGCCGGGCAAAAAACCAAGCAGGCAAAATCGCGCCGCACGATGCTGCAACGCCTCGAACGCGTCGACGCCGTGCGGGCCGACCAGTCTTCCGGTGATTTTCGTTTGCAGGAGATCGATCGATCGGGGACGCACGTGTTAACGGTGACTGAAGCGAGCGTTGGGTATCCGGATAAAACTCTGGCGCGCGACATTTCGCTCATCTTGCGGCGGGGAGAATGTCTCGGCGTGATCGGCCCGAACGGATCGGGCAAGACTACGTTTGTGCGCACCGTGCTCGGCCAGCTTCCGCCGTTGTCAGGCGAGCTGCGCTGGGGCGCAAAGGTTCAGATTGGCTATTACGCGCAGCAGCTCGAAGACCTCGATGAGCGTAACGAGATCATCATGGAACTGAGGCGCGTGGCGCCGGCGAGCGCGACGGCGGCCGAGTTGAGATCTTTTCTGGCGAAGTTTCTGTTTGTCGGCGATGACGTTTACAAGCACGTGGGCGATCTTTCCGGCGGAGAGAAGGGAAGACTCTCTTTGGCCAAGTTGATTTATTCGCGCGTAAATGTTTTGGTGCTCGACGAGCCGACAAATCATCTCGACATTCCTTCGCGCGAAGCTCTGGAAGAAGCACTCGACGCTTTTGAAGGAACGATCATCACGATCAGTCACGACCGCTTTTTCCTGGATCGGGTAGCTACGCAGATTCTCGTGCTCGACGGCGCCGGCAACGTCGAACATTACAACGGCGACTACACGGAGTTTCACGATTGGAAGGCCGCCCGGCTAAAGGGCGAGTCATTTACCGAATCAGCATCAGCAGCGTCGGCGCCCGGTGCTACTCGCCGTGGTGGGAAGTCAGATCCATCTGCGGTAGCGGGTGGTTCGCGCCGCGTGAATAAGAAGTCTTTGCCGGCGGATGGATCAAAGCGCAAGTCAGTACTACCTGCGGGCGGGTCACGCGTCAAGATCATCAAGAAGCCGCGCAGTCCCGAGGTCATCGAAGCCGAAATCGCGGACTTGGAAAAGCGCCTCGCCGACCTGTCCAGGAAAATGTCAGAGCCGGAAATTGCGCGCGACATCACCCGACTGGTTGCGGTTAACGATGAGTACAAAGAGACGGAGGCGCGGCTCGCGGAGCTCTATGATGAATGGGAGCGAGCCGAGACTACCCGGGTTTCGCAGAGACGTTGAGGACTCTGCGATTGATCCTGATCAGCGTTGTTTGGCGGAGATCTTGCCTTCCGTAACCACGATTCGATTTATCCCCATCAGCGTCATGGTGGCGAGCGGTCTCTGGCGGCTGGTTGCCAGACGCACCGGCAAGCGTTTCGGCTTACCGCGGCTGCTCCCGAAGAAATGAGGTAATCGATCAAGCAAGTGACCAAGAGCCTGGTTGTCGCTGAGATTCGCATCGCTAAACTCATTCAAAGACTTTGCCACGCCGACAACTAGTTGCGCGTAAGCTTCCATCTGTTTGATTGAAGCGTCCACAATCGCGTCGAACACGCCCTTGATTAAGCTGGAGACAAAACCGGGAAAGTCTACTTCTCCGACAGGTTTGTCAGCACCGCGGCTCGGGGCCGAACCCGCGAGATAGTTGGCGACCTTTACCGTGTCACCGGCGATCTGTCTGCGCACGTCTGGTGTTAGCGAGCGGAACGCGGGACTACGCGCGAGCAGGGCTTTGACCTGCGATCTCACCACGGTGAGATCGTTTCGCTTCTCAGTCTTTTTCACGATCGTAGTTTAGACGAACCGCCTTGACTCCATCAATGTTTAGTTTGAGTGAGCGAGGTCGATTTATTAATTTGAGTTGGGGTCGTGGTCCGATCCTGCTCGTGGTTCACTTGAATTCAAGGAGATCATCCGCCCGAGCAGGTGCTTCTGACAAAGAGCCCGACAATTGAGGTTGACACTTTAATCGGGCGTTTGTTACTTTCGCCGTCGTCTTCGTTGTTCGGAATAATCGATGGATCTCCAGGCGCGTAAGCTCAGGGGTAGAGCACTTGACACGTAGAACGCTCTTGCGCCTAAATACATTCGAATAGGCGCGTAGCTCAGTTGGTAGAGCGCTGCCTCGACACGGCAGAGGTCTGGGGTTCAAGTCCCCACGCGCCTACCAATCCTCTCGATAGGTCGGTCACAACCCAAGCTCTGGACTTCCTCCTCAGGCCAATTCTTGTCTAGCGTTAACCGCTTCGCGGTATTGCCGGCCCGTTATTTGAACCTGAACCTGACTCGATTAGAATTCCAAGACTATGAATGATGAGCCTCCTGAAACTAGCAACCCTTTGCCGGAGTCAACGCTGAAGCGTCTGCGCGAGTTGCGCAGCAAGCTATTGCATCTCCACAAGACCCTTTTAGAAATGGAACGCGCAGATTTCGAGCGTAACGTTGGGCGTCTCACCAGCGGCGAGCTGTTACAACTCGTCATCAATCACCCGCAGTTTGCCTGGCTGCGCCAAATCTCTGCGCTGGTGGTGCAGATGGATGAAATGCTTGCTGCCGAGGAACCTGCGACGCTGAGCGATGTGCAGGGCCTGCTGTCCCAAGCCAGTCTATTGTTGACTTCATCGACGGATGAAGTGTTCAAAGAGAAGTATCAGGCTGCGCTTCAGCGTGAGCCCGCGGCGGTGGTCGCCCACTCGGAAGTAACGAAGCTGTTGGGCCTGGGGTGAGACGCATTCAGAATCGTCACCCGAGGATCCGACTCTTCGTGTTAATTCGTGTGAATTCGTGGATCGTCGCATAACCACGAATCCGAACAATCCACGAAATCACACGAAGCGGAATTTGTCTTGGCCGAGTATTTTGGGCAACCTTTCTGACGGTCTTCTCGTAGATAATTGAAACGGCCCGGTTGGTCGAGGCAAGGCCCGATCAATCGCTTGAAAACGGGGAATGAATGAAAATTTTGACGAGGCGTAAACGAAAAAGATTTCGCTAAGAGTTAACCGAATCCGGATTCAGCCGTCTTATCTTTTAGACAAGGAAATAAAAGTGAAACGAAACCGAGGGTTATTGCACTAACTAGTCAAAAGAATCGCACCAAAAGGTCAGGGAGATGGTTATGTTGAAAATACGCGCCAGGAATTTGGGTCACGTTGTTTTTCTTTGCATGCAGGGCCAAATCGTGAACGGTGAGACGGAAACTCTGCGCAAGGCCTTGCGATCCCTCTCAGAGGCCGTGTCAGTGGCCCAGTCAGATGTCAGCACAGTCGTTTTGGATCTGGCGCAAGTGAGTACTGTCGACGCCCGCGGCTTGGGCGTTTTGTTGGAGCTGCGCAATCAGATTCAAGCAAAAGGAATCGGCTTCAAATTAATGAATGTGGGCAGGCTGATCGGCAGGGTACTGGAGGTCACGCGCCTGGATTCTGTTTTCGAAGTCACCTCCGGAGTGGAATTTTTCCCCGCCGTCTCGCGGCGCCGGTCCGCATCAACAATAGGGCTTGCGTCCTGCGCTTAGCGCAGGCTAAATCTATCTCGATTCGTTCCTTCCAGATTTCAGCTGTCAGTTTGTGCCAGCTGGTTGCTGATAGAGGCCGAGCACATTTCCCGCCGGGTCGCTAAATCTTGCGGTGATTTCTGGTGAGTCCATGCCGATGGGTTGCACAATCTTGCCGCCATTAGCAATGACGGCGTCAACTGCCGCCGCGACACTGTCAACCATGATGTAGATCAACAGCCCGGGGTCAGTTGACGGTTTCCGGCCCACGATCCATGTGCCGCTCACCTCACCTACCGTGTCGTCAAAGGCGAGATGGCCGTCGCCGCGCTGTCTGATTCGCCAACCAAAGACCTCTCTATAAAAAGATGCCGACGTGTCGATGTCGATAGCCGGAATCTCGATATAGCAGATTTTGCCGTTTCCCAGACTAGGACGATTATTGTTTTCCATGGTGCCGGTTGATTCTCTCTCAAGAAACGGGTTAGGTGGAAGTGGGCAGAAGACAAACGGCAGATGTCAGCTACCATCGCGACGAACGATTACCAGAGACATGTCATCTACCAGTGATCGCGTGGCGGCGAAATCCTGAACCGCGCCCAAAACCGAAAACAGCATCGTGTCGGCAGCCCCGGCTGTGTCAGCAGCGCCGCTTTGCGCGCGGCGCAGTTGCTTTTCAAGGCGCGCGTAACCAAACTCCTCGCCCGCATTGTTGAGTGACTCAGTGATGCCGTCGGAATAGACCATCAATACGTCGCCCGCGCCCAGCTTGAACGATCCACTGACGTACGCGGCATCAGAAAGAACGCCCAGCAACAGTCCCCCTTCCGACAACGATTCCAATTCGCCATTGGCACGCAAGAGAATAGCCGGAGGATGTCCGGCGCTCGAATATTCAACCAGCCCGGTGATCGGATCCAGCTTGGCAAGAAACATGCTGGCCAAAGGCACCGCCGAAGTTATCCGGCAGATATCTCGGTTCACGCCGGCAACGATCGACTCCGGTTGGGAGGTCGCGGCCGTGTGCGCACCCAGCAGTCCCACCAGATGCGTGGTCCACATTCCGGCCGCCAGACCTTTGCCGCAGATGTCACCCAACGCGAGGATGACGCCGTCGTTCGTTTCTTCGACGGTGAAGAAATCACCGGGCAAGTGGCGCACGGCAAAAATCTCGCTGGCAATTTCAAAGTCTCCGTGGCGAACCAGACGCGGCGCACATAGACGCCGGTGCACCTGCGCCGCTTCGAAAATCGCGGTGTGCAGTTCAGCGTAATCCTGCTGGAGCGCGGCGAGCTTAACTTCCAACTCCTGCCGGCGCGGTTTGGTTGAGCGCTTCGGTCGCGGCGCGTACACGGGCGCGTCAAGAGCCCGCTTGGTGCCGATGCCTCTGGGGAAGAGTGACTGACTCATGAGAACTTGTCTCTGCCTGACGGTGTTTAGAGTACCAACTTCAGTTGGGTTCTTTCTCGCTTAATAAGAGCCCAACTAAAGTCGGCACTCTGAACAATGTACCTGAAATCAACCAACGAATTTATAGCCGCTGCCATGAACGGTAAGTATGAAACGCGGCTCCTCAGGATTTGGTTCCAGCTTTTGCCGGAGATGGACGATGTGCGTGTCGACTGTGCGCGTGTTCGGATAATTGTCGTAACCCCACACGGCGTCCAGCAGCCGATCGCGGCTGAGCGTTTCCGCGGGGTTTGATAAGAAGTACGCAAGCAACGCGAACTCCTTCGCTGAGAGATCGATGAGATTGCCGGCGCGTCGCACTTCGTTGGCGCGGACGTTGACTTCGATATCGCTGAATCGATAAATCTCGGGCGCGGGTGCCTGCGGCGAAGCGCGTCGCAGCACAGCTTTCACGCGGGCCATCAGTTCGCGAATTGAGAACGGCTTCGTCACGTAATCATCGGCGCCCAGTTCAAGGCCGACAACTTTGTCGATCTCCTGGCCGCGCGCGGTCAGCATGATGATGGGCAGCGCTGGCCGCTGCGCCTTTAGCTGTTTGCAAACGTCGAGACCGCTCATCCGCGGCATCATTACGTCGAGCACTACGAGATCGGGATTGTCGGCGAGGGCGCGAGCGAGACCTTCGGCGCCATCGGCGGCGCTGAGCACGTCATAGCCTTCGTACTCAAAGTTGTCCCGCAGGCCGGCGACCATCGCCGGCTCGTCTTCGACAATCAGGATGCGGTTTTTCCTGCCGGCATTTTCGGCGGGGTTCCGGTTCGGGGTATCGCGGTTCGGGCCGCCGTTTGATTGCTCGTTGAATTTCAGTTTTCTGTTCATGATGGGCTCGTTCCGGATGATCCTACGTCATTAGTTTGCTGAGTAGCCGATGCCAGGGGTAACGACAGTGTAAACTTGCTGCCTTTGCCGGGCGTGCTTTCCACGGCGATGTCGCCGCCGTGCGCTTGCGTGATGTGGCGGACCAGCGATAGACCCAGACCGCTTCCTTTCGTGTTGTGCACCAGGGGATCTCCGGTGCGATAGAACTTCTCGAAAATCTTTGACTGCTCGCGCCGGGTGATGCCGATGCCGTGGTCAAGCACTTCGAGTTTCACCGAGCCGTTCTCCCGGTAGAGCTTCACGCCCAAAAACTTTTCGTCAGTCGAGTATTTCAGCGCGTTGTTGACCAGATTGACCAGCGCCCGGGCGATTGCTTCGCGATCCACGCGCACGGCCGGGATGTCCGGGTCGATGCTCTCGGCAAACGCGAAACCCTGTTGCTCGATTTGGTAGCGATACGAATCGAGCGTGTTCTGAACCAGCTCGGCAATATTAGTCTCGCGGAATTCGTATTCTTTGCGGCCGGCCTCAATGCGCGAGAAATCGAGGATGTTATTGATGAGCGCCGTCAGCCGTTCGCTCTCTTTGCGAATGATGCGATAGTACTCCTGTTTCTTCTCCGGCGTAGTGATGCGCCTCAGCTCGAGCGTCTCTGCGTACAGGCGAATCAAAGCCAGCGGCGTGCGCAGTTCGTGCGAGACGTTCGAAACAAAGTCGGACTTCAGGCGCGCCAGCGCCATTTCCTTGCTGACGATGTGCTTGGTCAGCACCAGACCGCCGATGATCAGCAGCGAGAGGATGCAGAGGATGAGAAAACTTTGGTGCATCCAGGTTCGGCCAAGCGCCTCTACGCTTGTGCCCTGAAACTTGATGCCCAGCGCCAGCGGGCGGAAAACATCGTCGAACTTGCGCGAAACTTCGGGCTTGCCATCGCCCCAACCAGCCGTAGCGGCCAGCGGCTTTATGTCATGTGCCATTTCGGATTCCGCGGGATAGATCATCATGGCAATTTGGTTTCCGCTCTGTTCACTCAATCTCTGGTTGACCTGCTCGTCGAGAGCTTGCGGAAACAGAGTTCCTTTCAGGTAACAAGGATCGAAGATAACGCCGCCCAGGACCACCCGGTCGTTTGGGAGCTGGGGTAGAACGAAGTACGCAGTCAAGAGATAAGCGGCCTCCCCGTTTCGCTTTGTGTGATCAGGGGAAAAATTGATCGGGCGGGTCTTCTTGTGCAGCACCTCCACCAGCATTTTCCCTTCGAGGCCGAACCACCCACGGAAATTTTCAGCTTCCCGGTCATGCTCTTCGCGGATGTACTTATCACTCATCTGTTCGGGTCGCGAACGCATTACTATTCCTTTTTCGTCATAGAGGAATGCGTGGGCCATCCACGGATACTTTGCCAGCAGCAGGTCAAGCTGCTTCTCCTTTTCCTGTTCCGGCGAGTCAATATCCGGAGAAGGGAAGACATCCCTTGCTTCCTCGGCCATCGTGTAAGCCTTCTTGTCTATCTTCTTTTCAGTGATGGCGAGCACCTCCTGAAAATCACGATGAATGGTGGCCTCCAGCACTTTGTTGCGGTCGAAAGATCTCAACTGGGTGAAATTGACGTAGATGAGCGCCGCGGCCGGCAAGAGCACGGCCAGACCCAACGTTAGCATCAGCCGGAAGCGCGTAAAACCTCGGAGGAACTTTCTTTTCTTCAATTTCATGTCGACCTCTGAAGGAACCTTTGGTATGCCGAGCGAAGCATACACGTGGATGTGTCAAACCGTGTCAAGAGCACGTAAAAAAATGTCAAGAATTGTGAACTGGTCGATCGCGCTGCTTTTGAGCCGCTCGAGTCCGGTTATTGTGTTTGCGCCGGCGTCAGATTTCAACTATCTGACGGCCGTACCTTGGCCCCGGGGGCTCGGCAACGATCCACGAAATCACACGAAATCGCACGAACAATGCCGCTTCGTGTGGTTTCGTGGATCGTCTTCCATGCCCGGCCGATCTCAAAACCGGGGAATTGGGACACTACTCCCGCCAGCTTTTCTCTTGTTTTGCGTCAGGGCGTATCGTATATTTAAAGACGAGGAAGTCTTCAGCACGCCCCCGCTTCCGATCCACTCGACGGCGATAACGCTGTCAGCCCTGATAATCCTCTTCTTAAGTGTTACCTGCCTCTTGAGTTTCTGTAATGGAAGAAGCTTTGCTGCCAAACTCCGCGATTGACCCAAACCGGCACTCGTCTGTGCTGAAGGCAGGCGCCCTCCTACAGGACCGTTACCGGATCGTCAGGCAGTTGGGTAAGGGCGGGATGGGTGCAGTTTATGAAGCAGTCGATCAGCGACTGGAGGCGACCGTTGCTTTAAAAGAGACCTTTTCGGTAGACGAACGTCTCCGTCGACAGTTTGAGCAGGAGGCACGTCTGCTGGCGCGGTTGCATCATCCGGCGCTGCCGCGCGTCAGTGACTATTTCACCGAAGGCGACCGGGCGTTTCTCGTGATGCAATTCATCTCCGGCGCCGACCTGGCTGAGATTATTTCCCAACAGCCGGGCCCTTTTCCAAAAGCTACCGTGATTGCCTGGGCCGATCAGTTGCTCGACGCGCTCATCTATCTGCACACCCGCGACCGTCAAATCATCCATCGCGACATCAAACCGCACAATCTCAAACTCACATCGAACGGCCGGATCGCATTGCTGGATTTTGGCCTGGCCAAAGCTGAAGCCTCGGACGCGTCGACAACCGTTTCTTCCACGAGCATTTTTGGTTACACGCGGCGCTATTCGCCGCTCGAACAGATCCAGAACCACGGCACCACGCCGCGGAGTGACATCTATGCGTTGGGCGCGACGCTCTATCACCTGCTGACTGGCGCCAAGCCGCTCGATGCGGTGGCCCGGGCGACCGCGCTGGTCAATTCAAAATCGGATCCGTTGCAACCAGCCGACGAAATTTATCGCGCGGTTGGTCCGGAGATCGCGGCGATTCTGTCCCGGGCGATGGCTCTGAATCCGGAAGGTCGCTACGCCAGCGCCAACGATTTTCGCGAAGCTCTGCGTAAAGTCGGTCGCAAAGAGAATGTTGCGAGAGAATCCGCTCATCTTCCACTCGCCGAATCCGTCAGCGACGCGACGCTTAACCCGACGGTCGTGCGAAAAGCACCCGTCGCAGCCTTTGATCCATTCGATTCGTATTCCATCCTAAAGCCTGACGAACTGGCCTGGCCGACTCCAAAGCATAGTCGTCCGTTAGTAATTGCCGCTATTCTTAGTATCCTGCTGGTTAGCGGGTTCGTTACGTTCTATGACAGCGGCCACTTGATCGATTCGGCAGATTCCGCCTTGAACCATATCCAGAGCGAGAAGGATACGAGCGGGAAAACGGTGATCACTCAAAGCAAATCCGACAAGCCACACGCTAATGCCGCTGGCGTTGCGACCACGCCGGGCGTCGCAGTTGAAGCCGGCCGCAGAAACGACGCGCAAAGGCGACGCGCACCTCGCCGAGTTGCCGTACGTCAACCCGGGGTTAAGCCGCCGCGATTTTCAATCGCTCCGTAGATCCAAGCTGGGAAGAATCTCGCGCAGCTCACTGACTGGCCGGAATCGGCCCGTAAAACTTCCAGTTTGATTTGAAATCACGCGTTAGCTTTTGCTTCGTCATGATCGCGCGAATCATTTCAATCGGAATGCGATTCTCCCTGAGCAGCGCATCGTTGAATTGCCGGTTCGTCATCTTGCCTGAATCCACCAAATCGTGATGCAGCGAG
>Ga0137390_10000782_pt1 | contig 22601 bp, 34 predicted proteins | sample 15con2h24AmetaG_FD_104937 | JGI IMG/M metagenome (GOLD analysis project Ga0137390, IMG submission 104937) | Vadose zone soil microbial communities from Angelo Coast Range Reserve, California, USA - 15con2h2.4A metaG | ecosystem: Environmental > Terrestrial > Soil > Vadose zone > Saprolite... | reverse complement strand
CCAGAACGATGCGATTAACCAGGCGATTACCCGAGGGCTACGCTGGGTTAACCCCGGCGTTCCCGGTAGCGTATGGCTCGGACAGCAGGTAGACTCCGGATCGCAGTCGATTACGGATCTGGTTAACCTATTCTGTCTGCAAGGTAATCTCGGCTGGTCCGTAGATCGTTACGGCGTTCTCTCCGTATCGACACTACCTACTTCGCCTACACGTACACTAATTTGTACAACGCCAGTTTCGCGTACCCTCGCTGGCTACTACAATACGTTGTATATCCGGTATGCCAGTGACGTGGATAAGCTCGTCCCGTCGACGTTCGCAACAACCGTTGCTACGAACCAGAGCTCGATAAACAAGCACGGAGCGCTAGAGGGATTTCTCGACCTGTCCTCCGCTGGACAGATGACCACTGCAGCAGCTCAGGCGGTGGGGAATAGTATCCTCTCTCGTTATATCGCAGCCAACTTCTCGAATGCGTTTACGCTTCGACACGGTGAGCTGGTTAAGCCTGGCGGACAGCCGGTTGATCTCGGTACCGAGATAGCCGGTCGTATGACGAATGCGATTCTCACGGACTACGGTTACGGCGGAGAATTGACGCCAGATCCGATTAAGTTTATCATCGGTCGTTTCGAATACGACGATATGGCCGAGATAGCTACGGTAACACCGTTCCTGTCGCTCCGTAATGACTTCGCTGGTATTCTCGGCGAGGTTTCAACCGTGCGAGGTTATGCCGGTGAGGGATTCGGCGGTACGGCTCACGGAGAGTTCCTCGAGTCGATTCACGATCGTAGAATGCACGGTAAGCCTCCACGGAATAAGCATAAGCACTGGGGCAAGCATCATCATCGGCGCAGGCACCGGCGACATCGAAGTGGATAAGGGAAGTGGGTAGCATGAAGAAAGCTATCGATAGAGCATCGCTGGCTCCCTTCGAGTCAGCGATAGCCATACTACTAATGATCTCCGGACTTATCGTCATCGGTAACTTCGGTCCACCCGATCCGATCGCCTTGATACTCCCGGTGTGGGAAGCGTACGTACTAGCTGGCGTTTTCATCGCAACCGGTATCTTCATTCTCGCTGGTATCGCTCTCAATAACGTCGGAGTTGAAGCTGCCGGGCTACTACTACTCGTGGCCTCGTTGATTAGCCGGCTAATCTTGTACGGCTACTACCTAGGACTTGATGCAACGTTTGCGGTAACCAGCACACTCGATGTCGTATTTATCGTTGCCGCGTTTCTTCGTCTATTCGCCTCCCGGAAGCGGGTAATCATAACGTTCAGAGAGGGCGGTGGAAGTGACGTTCTTCCTGGTTCCGGATCCGGCACTACCAGCGGGATATAGCTGGATACCGATCGTCATACCGATCATCATTGCACTATTCAGCGGAACCGGTTTCGTTGCATGGCGACGGTTGCGGACGGAAGGACCGAAGATCATCATCGAAGCTGCCCAAGGTGCAGTTATCGTCCAGTCCGGCGTAATCGAGGATCTAAGAGATCAGATAGCCGATCTGCGACTGCGCCTTGATGATGCACTTAAGCTACAGGCACGTGTGCGACAGCTAGAGCAGAGCGAGGAAGAGCTACAGGTTGAGAATACCAGGCTTAAGTCGGAGGTAAGGCGACTCAAGGAACGCGTAACAGAATTGGAAGAAGCGTAACCGAATCTTAAGGAATTCTTTTGCCGGTCGCCTTTACACAATTGTGATACTTTGTTATTCTCCTTGTTGAAAGGGAATGGTGATGTATCGATGGTCGCTTCAGCACAGGGCGTAGACGTCTCGAATTACCAAGGGAACTACGACTGGGCGGGAACGCATGGTCTCTCATTCGGCCTCTTCCGCCTTACGCAAGGACTACCGGGTTCGCACATGAACTCGCCGGATCCAACGGCTCAGTGGAATCACCGTGAGATCTTCAAGAAGGGCTTGCATCGCGGTGCGTACCACTACAACGAGCCAAGCCTTTCCGGTCCAGCGCAAGCAACGTACTTCGTTGACGAGATGACGAAGCTCGGGATTACGAGGTCCGACATCATGGTGCTGGACCACGAAGACAACGACAACCTCCCGCCAACTCACGTGGCCGCTCAGGGCGTTGCGTTTATGAAGGAGCTCGATATACTCCTTCCGCATAACCCGAACATGGTCTATACTTTTATCGACTTCATTCGACAGGGTAACTGCGTCGGGATGACGCACTGGCCACTCTACCTGGCCCATCCCGGAGCGACGTCGCCGTCAGCTGTGGAAGAGCGTCCGTGGACGAATTGGAAGCTCTGGCAGTGGGGCGTCCGAAGTGTCGACCGTGATGCGTTCAACGGAACAGCTTCCGACATGGATGCGTGGATCGCGTCGTTCATTCCACGCCCAAGGCTGCTGCGCCGGATCGCCGACGGGAAGAGCTCCTTCGCCGATGCCGTCCTGGCCGTGCATGACACCGTTCCGCACGCGGCCAAGGTCACCATCGAGAGCGTCAATCATCACAACGCTGTAGCGTTTGTCGAATACCTTGTCACCAAGGGACCAGCGGCGCTGATGCCGCCTGGCCTCGTGTACTGGACCGAGGCCGTCTAAGAACCGGAGGTAGCAGCCATCACACTAGTGTAGGTTGCGTCCAGGGATTTTATCTTGCTCGTGAATTACCTAGCCCTTGGACGCTAGGAACTTCAACAGCAAAGGAACATAGGTGATCAAACTTAGACGTTTTGCTAGCTTCCTAGCTTCAAGTGGGAGGCACACAGACGAGAAGTACGGTCCCGTTGACCGTATTCTTTTTTCGCTGTTCGGTGCGGCGATCCTCTCCGTAATCGTCGTGTTCAGTATCGGCGGTTCACCGTCGGCCGCACTCCCGTCCGCCTCCGTAGTGAGACACCAGCCGCAGCTTCAGCTGTCCTCGAAGGTACCGATCGTCTCGCCTCGTTCACGCACTCAGGTTTACAAGGCGAGTCCTGTTACGTACAAGGTACAGGCGAACGATTCGCTCAGCAAGATCGCGGGAAGACTCTGGAACGATTCGCACGCCTGGCCGGCCCTCTGGTGGGCGAATCGACACAGGGTCAAGGACCCGGGCACCATTCTCGTCGGCTGGAAGCTCCGAGTTCCGACATCGCACCAGGTACCGCACTGGATGCTGAAGCGAGCACTAGTCGCCGCGGCTCCGATAGTGACAGTGACCGTCGCCTCATCGCCCGTATCCAGTGCGTCGCCGATAACAGCACCGGCTCCTTCGGGAACCGTTCCGCCGTCATCGTTCACATCATGCGTCATCAGCCGTGAATCCGGCGGAGATCCAACGGCATATAACAGTAGTTCAGGGGCGAGCGGCTTGTTCGGTATGCTGCTCTCAACGTGGCTAAGCACCGGAGTTGGCTATTCCGGCGGTGCATACACGGCACCATCGTCGGTACAGTATTCGGCCTTCTATATCCTCTACGCAAGGGACGGTGTTTCGCCATGGCGACCCTACGACGGTTGCTGACGACAAAGCCGCACACGATGCGGTGGACAAAGGCAAGACGCAACATCGGAGCGGCGATCCTTCTTGTCGCGGTCACCGTCGTTTCCGTCGCTGCGCTGGGATCCGGTCCGCTTCAGCTTCCGGCTGCGGCACTGAATCAAGTACAGCAACAACACTCACAAGTGCACGTAAACTCCGTCTCGCTCAAGCCGATATGGCAGCTCAAGCAGAACACGACTTCCGTGAGCTCAACGAGAACGTACACGGTGAAGTCCGGCGACAGCCTGTCCGTGATCGCCAAGAGGCTATACGGTAAGTCAGCCGACTGGACGTTCATCTACTACAAGAACAAGCGCAAGATAGCCGACCCGAACAGCCTTCTTGTCGGTCAGCGTCTCGTAATTCCGGTACCGCATGGGCGTCCGCCGGCATACCACTGGCCGGTTATCGCCACGCCACTAGCGCAAGCCTCTCCTGTTTCGTCCGGAGGGGGAGGTGGCTCTCCGACACCAGTATCGGGTGCCGCTGGTCAGGCGGTGGCATATGCCTACGCTCAGCTCGGCTGTCCGTATGTCTATGGCGGTAACGGTCCGTGTAACTCCGGCTACGACTGCTCCGGACTGATGCAGCAGGCGTGGTCCAGTGCCGGGGTTAGCATACCCCGTATTAGCTACGACATTATGTCGCAACTAACCGCAGTGTCGACTCACTCGCTAGAGCCTGGCGACATCCTGGGCATGTACGGTAACGGTCATGTCGGAATGTATGTCGGAAACGGGATGATGATCGATGCTCCCGTACCCGGTCAGAACGTCGAGAAGATAGCCGTTCCGTGGGGAGCTGTAGACGGAGCAGTAAGGCCATGACCAGTTCTGGGGGAGCATCAACCCTGCCCACCGCGTCCCATCCGGACCTGACTGCCCTGTGAGCTGATCGGACGTCCGACTTGGATATCAGGATATGGCCCTGGTCGGACAGTCAAGGTGTGAGGGTGACCTTCTCAACGTCACCGAGGTTAGGCCCTACCTCGAAGGTTACGTCGAACACTGCATCCGATCGGAACATCGGCTGTGTCATCACTTCGTGCATCAGCCGCATACCCTGCTCGAGCTTCGATTCACGTATCTCGGCAACGATCTGATCGTGGACGGTATACAGTGGGAACCCGATACCCTTCAAGGCGGTCTCGCATCTAAACAGTCCCACTGAGCACATGTCGCTGGCCGTGCTCTGAACCGGGAAGTTGCACGCCTGGTTCTCAATCTCCTTCTTGTTCTGCTCCGTAATGAGCATCCAGCGACGCTTGCGTCCGAAGGGCGTTTGTAGCTCACCGGTTTCGAAGGCGGTCCGGACCCAACTCTGCTGTGCTTGACGATACTGCCAGTACAGTTCCCAGAATGCATCGATAAACTGCTGCGCCGAATTCTGTCGGTGGCCGTCCGATACGGTGTCGCCGCCGAGTACATCGAATAGTGGACCGCGCGACAGAGTGAAGGCCGAACGGTTATACGCGACACCGAAGCCTACACGCTTGGCCGCATGTCGATCATGGTCGTCGACTTCCTCCCGCTGGAACATATACCGAGCAGTAGTGGCATGCATGTCGCCGGAGAGCAGTGCCTTGCCTAGCTCCTTGTCGCCGGACAGTGCCCACGCTACTCGAAACTCTAGCTGCTTAAAGTCAGCTGCAACCAGAACGTAGCCCCTCCTCGCTGGGTACACTCTCCTGGTTTCGGTAGCGAAGTCGGTATCGGCCAGCTCGCGGTGTGCGCCATGATGCGGCATCACCTGAACCAATGGCCGCACTACCAGCCTACCCGTGGCTGTCTTTGCGATATTAAAGTCGGGGTGAATTAGTCCGTCTAGCTCGATCTCTTTCATCAAGCCGAGAATGTACGTGCGGTGAAGCTTATCGTAGATGCGGAACGCTTGCATTAGCTTAGCGAACGGAGTATGAATGTGCCCTAGCAGGAAATCTGCGTCAACCGAACGAGCCCGCTCCTTACCCTGCCACTTCGATGCACGAAACTTTCTGTTCGTTAGACCCTGCGTGGCTTCCAACCCGAGACAATCGTATGCTAGGTGGGATAGCTGGAGGTGCGATCGAGGATTCAGCCGTCCATCCTTCGCTTTGACGACATCCGGGTCCAGCGGCCACCCGGCTTCTTCAGCTAGGGTCTGAATCTCGCCGATAAGCTCCTCACACTTACCGCCCCACGCTGCATCGAGCTTGGCGAACTGAGATTGATCAACGACAAGTCCACGACCGGCAATTCGTCCGCACGTCATAGCCAGCGGCATCAATACGTCCTTGCACAGCCCCATCGTTCCTTCGTCACGGACCAGCGGAGGAAGTATCCGATTCAGATGGTAACTGTAGTACGCGTCCTCTACTCCGTAGTAGGCCAGATCTTTCCACTGTTGTTCACTCTGCGGGCCCTTTGCATGGCGATAGCCGTGCTGCTTGAGATCCTTCTTGTACGCTGGGGCGTTGAGGAACTGACGGGATAGAGGTTCAAGACCAACCGCCCCCGCGCGTTCAGATAGCCCGAGACCGAGAACGAGCGTATCCCGGATGTTCTTATCGGCCGGACAAACGCCAAGATTGTGCCGAAAGACCCTGGTATCGTACACGGCACCGTTGTGCATCGTCCAAACGATTCGATCGTTCGTGAGTAGTCGTCTGGCGGCATGCTTCACCTCATCATCGGCTGCGGTCCAGTTAATTGCGGCAGCCTTCTTACCGTCGTACAGCTGCCACATGATCCACTCGTCACTTTCCGGGTGCGGCCACTTACCCGGTGAGATCGACTCCGTGTCCGTTCCGATACAGATCCGTCCGTAGATCTCAGCTTGCCGCTCGTAGTACGCAATGGCCTTCAGAATTCCCTTCGGTGTCTGAAAGAACTTCCACGGGAACTTGAGCTTGGCATTCGGATCGGGTAGCTTCTCAGCTCCGTTAAGAAGCTTCGAGACTCGCCAGATAGCGTTAGTAATGTCCGGGAAGAACATGTCTGACCGCAAGGCTGCCGCTGGATGATAGGTCGGAATGATCCACTTACCGATATCTTCCTGCCACCAGAGCGTTCCAATTACGTCGCTGATCGCGATGCGGGTTTGGGATAGCTGCTGGAACGCGATCTTACCCAGCGCAAGAATAACGTCCGGCTCACGCTCTTTGATCTCCGCAATGAGTCTCGGACGGCACGAGGCTAGCTCATCCGAGTTCGGCTTGATATTGCACTGGACGGCATTAGTGGCGTAACAGTCTTTGCGGTGCAATCCGTGCTGGGCTAGGGTCGCGTTAAGCAACTCACCTGAGCGTCCGCTGAACGGCTTACCGGTAACCGTCTCGGTATCACCCGGACCCTCGCCAACGATTACGAGGCGTGCCTTGTCCGGTCCTGAACCCGGACACCAGCCTCTCTTACCGACAGGAGTCCACGGGCAGCCAGCGCACCCGTGATCCAGTACGTTCGTCGCCCGCTGTCTCGGCTTATGCGCAACTACGTTTCGCGTGGTGCTCACCCTTTAAGCCTATCACCTTTCGGGTTCGGTGTCAACCGGCACCGTCTTGGCGTAAATCTCGTCGAGCTTCGCCTTCGGGATAAAGCAGCAGATCGGCTTGAACCGATTAAGCGCAGCTTCAAGTTCGTCAGTATTTCCGTGAGCTGCGTCGACTACTACTGCCGGCATCTCAGCTGCGGCTTGGAAGAGCATTATCATCGCCGACGGTGCGCCTAGTGGCCACTGCGCTCGGTACGGCTCCAGGTGTCTACCACACCACAGTGACCAGTCGAGCATAACCGCCGGTCGCTCCGGTTCACTCATCGCTTATCGAAGGGTAGACGACGACCGCGCTCAGTCTCTGCATCCGGACCGGTCAGTGATGCCTGCGGCTCGGGCTGGTGAAGTGGAGTACCGGGAACGTGTGCGCAATCACACCACGTACCGCCGGGACATTCCTCGTGGTTTCGTTCACGGCACGGCTTGCAGATCATCCTAGTGGCAACTCCTCATACTTCGTCCATCCTAGTGGCAACTCCTCATACTTCGTCGGGTCGGTAAAGCCAGCTGCGATGAATGCTGAGCGTCGGTACCGGCACGAAGAGCAGAGACCGCAGTGCAGCTTTCCGCCTTCGTAGCAGCTCCAGCTGGCGATCTTGCTCCACGGTATTTCAAGCTCATCGCCGAGCTTAGCGATCTCTGTCTTGCTGAGTGTCTCAAGTGGCGATATCAGCTCAAGCGTACGGTCAGTGCCAACGGCATACGGTACCAGATTCCGGAAGCGGTTCTGCCACTCCTGTTCGTTATCCGGATACGCCGAGGCAGCATCCGCATTGATCCCGGTGACGATACGTGCAAGACCATTGGCTTCGGCGAACGCGATACCCAGCGACATCAGTACCGTGTTTCGTGCCGGTACCCACTCGCTGGCAATTCCACCGATCGGAGTCTTACTTACCTGCACACCGCCATCCGAATGGATCAGTGGCGTGCTGTTCGCCCACTTCTTAAAGAAGTCGGTATATACTCGTACCGCTGAAGTGCGTCCCGGGAATGTGGCGTCTAGCTCTCGTGCGATCGATTGCGTGGCGGTCCACTCTCGCATTCCCGCTCGGGCGCAGTAGTCGACATATAGTAGTATGCTGTCGTCGGAAGGGTACTGCGCTTGTACCTTCCACGAGGCTACAAGGCTATCCAGCCCGCCTCCGCATAGTACCAGCGTACCGACTCCGCGATTCATCCGGAATGGAACGTCGTTAAGTAGTCCCTCGGACGTAAGAGTTCCGTACCGATACGGCCCAAGCTGGAACGGCTGTGCGCTACGAATCGGATGGTAGAGCCCGTCGAAGAACTCCCGCTGGGATGCGACTCGTACGCACCGACCGAGTGTGTCGAAGAGTCCGTACAGCGGCTTTGCCTTTGCGGCCCAGAACAGAACGCCGTGATGTGACCGAGACAGTGCCACGATTGCGAACTGACCGTCGAGCTTTTCGACGGCACTGGTCCACCCTACGCTGGCGATCAGGTCAGCTACTTCAAGACCACTTCGATTCGTAACGGTTCCGTCGATCGCAACGAGCCAGTCGTCGCTACTGCTCCGAAAGGGCGGTGCATCCGGCGACCCAACTGACGGCGGACTGTACGTACATCCGAGTAGCTGATACACCTTCCAGGCGCCGATCAACGCTTCACGGAAAACTGGAACACTGCGCATCGTCATAAGCTTCGTGAGCGCTTCGTTGTTCGGTTGCGTTCCGGAAACGGCGAAGCGGATCGTGCTGGCTCCCCTTGTTCGAGAACGAGCGATCACCTTTGAGTGATCCTTACGGACACCGTCATCGTCGCTGGTTACGAGTGCGGCAAAGATTCCGGTCATTACAATACCTCTTTCCGGTCAGCGTATGCGGCCCAGTCGGCGAGGTTCTCTCTGAATGAGTCCAACGACCGAACAGGTGGCCGGTGATAAAAGTACTGAATACTTCCCCCGAAGATTTTGCGACCGGGATATTCCTTACTAATTGGAACGGGCGGCTTAACTGGATCTCCACTGAGATACCAGACCGCAAACTCAGAAGTGTCTACGCTTTCGCAGCAGTCCTGAAAGAACTTGCTGTTAAGCTCCGTCCCCTCCTCCGATAGTCCGAGTAGATGAATCTTCGCTGGACGCGTATCAATATTACGCCGAAGTGCCTGGATGCGTTCCGTCCTCCGCTTGAGTGCTAGCTTATCGTCATTGAGGCGACGCTCCAGTGAGACGCCAAGCCAGTCGACGCCAACCGTTCGCCTTAGCTGAACGGAGCACTCGAGAAACTCCTCCGTAGTCTCACCGTGTCCGACGCCCATCAGCTGACTGTACGGGCTAAGCCTCCGTGCCACCGAGGCGTACCGAAGCGCGTTACGTACCGTCTGATCTGAGCTGTCAATCACGTCCGGGAGAACGATAACGCTCGGCTTTACCAACGATACGGCGGACGCCCACGCCAGCTCGTCGAGAGGTACGTTCTCATGCACGGGCGAGTCAAGAATGACCAGCCGTCCTAGATCCGACTTATCCCGATAGTAACGTTCGTACGCCGTGCTTTCCAGCACGAGATCGCTTAGCGCCAGGTACGCCGAGAAGTCGGACGGAAGGTAGGTGAGAAGCGAGATCGGAACGATACTGGCCAGTAGCATTTCTACCTCCCGTTTACCAGCGAAAGGAACTCGGCTCGGGCATTGGGGCTGGTCTCATGCAGACCACGTACTGCACTGGTTGTCGTGACGGCGTTCGAGTCTCGAATTCCGCGGAAGCTCATACAGTGATGCTCCGCCTTGACGACGACCATGCAGCCCTTCGGCTCCAGGTGCGCAACGATTGCCTCGGCAATCTGATTCGTTACTCGCTCCTGTACCGTCAACTGCGTGGCATAAAACTCGACGAGTCGTGCCAGCTTGGACAGCCCGCACACGTGCTTCTCAGGAAGATACCCGACCCAAGCTGAGCCAACGACCGGAAGCAAGTGATGTGCGCACATCGAGCGGTACTCCACCGGACCGACGATAACCAGCACGTTCGGAACGTTCTCCGGGAAAACGACTCCGAGGAGTTCACCGACCTTCGACTCGTCGGAGTTCTTAGCGAAGTCCATTAGCCACGTGGCTACGCGCTCCGGTGTCCGCAGGAAGTGCGGATCGCTGCTAGCATCGTATCCGAGTTCGACAAGAAGATCGTAAACGGATAGCTCTATCGACTTAATGCCCACGTTTGTCGCCCCAAATCGTTACGTGCATACGCCCGGTCAGGTTGTAACTGTAATCGATGGCAAGATGCGACAGCAGCTGGAGTCCGGCGTCGACTTCCCTACTCGTCGTCCCACACGGCATTAGCCATACGTCATGCGGTTCGATCTTACACTCAGCGATTATTCGTCGCACCTCGACGAAATCGTCCGACATCCGACCGAAGTCACGGGTATCAATTACGAACTTAAACCGGGCTCGTCCGGTCTCGGCGAAGTCCTTCAGCACCCCGGGATGGTAGCGCTCGCTTAGCAGGTTGCCGCTGGAACTAAGCTTCGGACTCACGTTAAAGAACGTATTTGTGTATCGCAGAAGCTCGCTGGGTGCGTGCGTCCCAGCTGTCTCCACTTCGAATCGTGGAGCACTTACCGTCTCATTGACGGCACTCATCAGCCTCGATACTCCGTCCAGCTGTAGCAGTGGCTCGCCGCCGGTAATGACGCATAGCCGGACGCCAGAGTCGATTACCAGCGAGGCCAGCTCGATCAGTGATATCCGCTTGAGTTCCTTACGTGGATCGTACTGCCTCTTGCTTTCGTGCATCTCTGCATGTCGCTTGTCGAATGCCCACGTGTACGATGTGTCGCACCACTTGCAGTGGAGGTCACAGGCGCCGAGACGAACGAAGAGCGCCTTCTGACCGGCGGAGGGACCCTCGCCTTGCAGTGTCGTAAAGATCTCCGAGACCAGTAGCCAGTCGCGCACCGGACTCATACCTCGAACCACGCCCACGTCTTCGGCGTTTCGGAAACGCCTACGGCTACCACCGGGAAGTAGTCACGAATGTGCTGGTAGAACAGGAAGGCGAGGTTCTCGGCTGTCGGATTGACGTTCTTCGGCATCATGTCGTTCAGGCAGCGATGGTCGGCGACCTGATCCAGGTGCTTCTTGAACTCGTCGAGCTCGCCGTAATCCCGGACGAACCCGACCTTGTCGAGCTGTCCTTTCAGCACTACTCTGACGGTGTAGTTGTGTCCGTGAAGCCGACCGCACGGGTGGTCCTTCGCTAGACCGTTGAGATAGTGTGCGGCGCTGAACGAGAAGTCCTTCGATATCTTATATGCCACGGGCTTTCCTCTCGATGTAACTCAATACGTGTGCTGCCGCTGCCTTCTCGTCCTTACCCTCTATCGCTGTAGGAACGTTCATTACGTTCGACTTACGGTACTGCTGCGGAACAAGCTCAACGCCTATTCCGTGGGCAATACACGTGTAGCGGATATAGCCAATAACTTCGATCGTCCGTTTAGCATGCTTGTTGCGGGGACCGGAGCCGAGGAAGTCCTCTAGTATTACTACTAGTGGTACGCCGGGATTGTTACGGCGGACAGCTCGAATGAGCTTCCAGATTACGATCGGATCATCGCTCTCGGCCCAAAACGTGAAGCTACCGTTTTGATGTACTGCGGCACCGGTGAAGACACTCCCCGGGTCAACGCCGATTACAATCACGAATATACTCCTTTGCTCAGAGCCCGGTTCGGCTGCCTAGTTCTGCACTAGCGCCATGGCGGTGCGGGTTCGGCGTTCACGTGGTAGCCCCGTAGCATACGTCGCACTGGAACAGCCGGACCGGGTGCTCAGCGAAGGAGCTTACTCGTCCTTCGGGACCGGCGTGTGCAGGTTCGTCTCGCGAACGTGCTGGCCCCAGAAGCTGGAGTCGACGATGTCCTCGTGCTTGGACAGCACTTCACGGAGATCGGCGACGAGCTTCTTCTCCTTCTCGGCCTGCTCCTCGTCCGTACCGACGGAATGGCCGGTAGCTTCCATTCGGAATGCCATTGCGTACTCCTTGCTACTCGTTGTTGACTGAAAGTGGAACGAGGGGAAGGTCCGAACCTCTAGCTGAGTAATATCAGTCAGCATCGGAGGGTGGTACACCGGTCTAACTGTCTCCGGTCGACCCTCATTGTGGCATACGTTTCACGGCTAGCCTCCGGTAACCTCGCCGGACCTTCCCCTCACCTGGCTCCCAGGAGCTCTCGATCCCGCTGGGAGACAGGGGCTTACTTGCCGCTGCCCTTGCCGGTAGCCTTGCCGGTGGCCGCCGGCGAGTTCGGGTTAGGCTTTGGCGCCTGTGGCGTTGACTTCGGAGCGTTGATCCGCGGCATCGGGTTCTCCTTCGTGAACCTTGAACGCGTACTTGGATATCGGACGGGATCCGATCGGAGTTGCCAGCCGCTCGGTACGTGCTGGCTTCTTACGCCCTCGTCCCGTTCCCTTGTGGGCGCGCTTCCGTCCGCTGCGTCCTCTGACTCGGGTAGTTCCGGCGTTGTGGTTTCGCCTCGGCACTAGCTGCCCCAGCTTCCGTCGTCTTCGGTCCCGAGGATCTCAGCGACCTTGTTCGTGAGCCGCTGCGGGTCACGATAGTGCGGCTCGGTCAGTACCCGGACGCTGCACTCGACGCCGACCAGGTCCTGCTCGTCGAACGTGAATTCGCCTTCCGGAATCTCGATGCCGAGTCGGACGAGAAGCTGCTTGAATCGACCGAGCTGCTTCTGCTGCATCGAGGTGTTCCAGCGAAGGTTCCGCTCGATGGCATCGCCATCCTCGTCCTCGCCGGCGTTGACGGACAGGTCGAGGTAAAGCGTGTCCTCACCCGATGACTTCGACGGATGGATATCCGCCTTCGTGATCACCCCCGGATAAATGTCGGGCTCGATCGGGGCTGCACCGCCGACGGCCACTCCGGTGAGATCGATGGTAACTGGCATTTGCCGTTCCTCCTAGTTGACCCTTGACGGGCGGGTCAGGCCCGCTTATGGAATAAGACTACCCGATTGTCCCGGTTTTGTCAAGATGTGCGAAGTCCTCCAGTGTCTTTTTCCAGTTCTCGAACTTGTACGCACGATCGTCGATGTAGTATGAGGCCGCGAGCTTGCGGTTAGTGACGAGTAGCATGTTCCGCTCGTTCCAGAACTCGCCGTTCCAACCGTCCGGGTTGTATGAGTAGGTGTATGCCTTCGCATCCACCGTAACCGCAAACCCGCCGACGTCGGATAGCCACTGAGCTACCTGACGAGCATCGCGTGACGTCAAGATGTAGACCGCCTCATGCTCCATCAGCCAGCGAAGGCCGTCGAACGCTCCTTCGAACGGGGGATCGTAAATGTCGCCCTCGCCCCAGCCCTTCGAGTACGCATGGACGACGCCGTCAAAGTCTACTGCTAGTGTCATTCTTCCACCTTCGGTATCTTCGGCACGTATACTTCGTAACGGACATGGCCGGCGTCAATTGCGTCACGGAGCATCTTCTCACGTGGATTCGAAACGCGACCGCTGGCTCTCGTCTTGATCTCGAGGAACACTACCTGTCGTATCTCACCGTCCTCCAGTCCGTCCAGCACTAGGTAATCGAATAGCTCTCCGACGTGTCGGACGTCCTTCGGGTTGAACGGAAAGCCCTTGAGCATCGGTGCCATGTGCTCAGCTATCTTGGCTACCAGCATAGACCGTGAACGAGCGTTACTAGCTTTGCGGTCGGCTCGCTTATGCTCGGCCCAGTCAAGCTCTAGCTCGTGAATGCGATTAGCTACCTGCCCCCGTACCGTAGATAGCTCTTCGCGATGCAGCCCTTCGATCTCGAGCTTGTCCGAGTAGTGCTGCTGGTCCTTCTCGACGATCTCAAGATGAAGCTTATCGATCTCACCTTGCAGCCTCTCATCCGGAGGCGGGGCACCCTTGCGGTATTGTACTTCCCGCCAGGTCGCGAACCCGCCGAGAAGGATGATTACGATACCGAGAAAGATAGTCACTTCAGCAACTCCTTCGGAGATGGTTAACGAACTATTTCAGTGGACGCTTCCGTCCTTCCCGCAGATATTACACTTCTCCCCCGGGTAGGGGCCGCGCCACTCAGCCCACAGCCGTCCATTACGCCACTCCTGATGCCACCCGTTCGTATCGTGACGAGGCGGAAGGGTGCATCGGCCGTAGCAGTCCTTCTCCGGCTCGTCCGGGAACAGTCCGAGGCCGTCCGTCGCACCGCAGGTTTCCGGCGGGTTATTCTTAAGCTCCTCCACGGACCATTGGCGGCACTGTTTCGGACACGCCTCGGTACAGGTGTGAACGTCGTGCGGCCACGGCCACTGGCTAGCCGGCGGGCTCGTCCTTCGTGTCGTCATTCGAGACTCTCCCACTGCCAGCCATCGATAATTCCGATGAAATTTGTCGCAACCGGCCCGGCGTCCGACGAATGTACGACACGGTACTTACCCGGTGCCAGCGGGGTGCGGAGCAGTGATCGCATGTAGAGCATGAAGTCGCACTTGAGAAGCTCGTCACGAATGCGTTCGACCAACGGGTGCTTCATCGAGAAGTCGCGCTCGCCGAGCATTACGATGTGGCCGATCTCCGTCTCGGAAAGGATCTCGTGGGCCGCCGTCGGTCGCTTGCAGTTCACGTTACGACACACAATCTGATCAACGGTAATTCCCAGCTCAATGAACAGCTGGGTACCGCACGCCGGACAGAGTGCGTCGAGACGATGGCTGATACTCACTTCTTCACCTCTGGCTTCGGATACGGTCGAATCTTCCTGATCCCGGTAAGTCTACCATAATGTCGTCCATGCATAATCGCTGATACCATTTCTTTCGAGATTCCGAAAGTAGAGGCGACCGCAGCACGCTTGATTCCGCTGCGACGCATTCTTACGATCTCAACGACACTATCATCCGTAAGCTTAGCTTGACGCCTTCGGTTATAGACGTGCTCATCGTATCGCATGTGACATTTACGGCAAAGTGGAATGTAATCTGACCACGGATCAAGACCGTTCGTTCCGTGTACGCGAGCCCAATCGGACGCTACCGCCACGACGTCATCTTCCCAGCAACTCCAGCACGGATAGTCACTGGCCTTTCCGCGACGACTTTCTACCCTGCGGTGTATCGCATTGTAGCCGGCATGCGACGATTGCGGTCGTCCGATCACTACGGCTTTTCTTTCTGCGGGTAAGGCCTAACTTTACGGACGTGTTCGATGATGCGTCCGAGGTCCGGGTCGGTGATCTCCAGTGGAATCTGCGGGCCGGTCTTCGGCTGGTGGATCTTCGCGACCACCTTAGACGTATTGTGCAGCGTCAGCTTGCGGTGATTCCCCGGACCGATCTTCTCCTGCAAGCAGCCGATCATCGACACCGCCTGGTACATACCCTTGACGACGCCGGGAGTTACTGACGGACGTAGCAGGATCGGACCGTTCTCTCCGCTCTGCTTCTCTTCCGCATGGCAGATAAAGACGACGTTAATCCCGCGTTCACGACTTATCGTTGCCCACTCCCGGACGACCTCGAGAATGAGGTCGTTAGCGTCGCCGAAGATTGATCGGCCATCGCGGTTCGGATTCCCGGTTGAGATCGACTGCTTGTAGGCCAGGTCGTAGGCCGATGAGATGGTGTCGAACTGGATCGTCTTGAACGGGTGCTTCGTACGCACCAGCTTGTCCGAGAACGCCTTGAAGTGTCGCCAGTCTCGAATCACTCCGTTGTTCTCGTCGCCTCCGGGCCAGACGTATATATCCGTTCGATCTTCCAGCGAAGACATATCGCCGTCGAAGTTGATGATGATCAGCTCACGGGCATGCTCGCTGGATACTGCGTCAGCAACTACCGTGGACTTCCCCGCCCCCGGAGGACCGAAGAGCATCGCGTTCAGTCCCTGGTTCTGTGAGACCATTCCCGGGCGACTCCACGGTGTCTTTGCCGACGATGCCGCCGCTGGCGAACTTGAAGTTGGCGTTGTCGGTGCGTCCGACGTACGCCCATTCACCGTCTCCGAAGCCGACGTAGAGGTCGGCGGTTTTGGCTTCGCTATCCTGCGTGTCGGTGTCGTCATTGATCCTAGTTATCCTCTCGGTCGTCCACCAGATACCTGCGTGCGGATCGTAGTGAAGCAGATGCGGGCCCTCGAGAATACACTCGAGCATGTACGAGCCGCCCCACCCGTTATCGAAGTCGTGTGTTACCCGGCAAACCTTCGGCCTGATCGGCTTTCCGACTTTCACGTTGGCTCCGCCGGTCCACGTGCCAACGTCACCTTCGTACGTACCGATCAGCCGGTCCGGAGGAGTTGATACTCTTCGGCGCAGGAAACGCACGATGGCTCTCCTTCCACTACCGTTGTCGCTGGGTCACCGCAAGCGAAGCAGTCACGGTACTTAATTCGCCTGACCTCACCGTTGACGTGTCCGATTCGCTTATCGCACGGACAGCCCGGGCAGATGCAGCCGCTCGATCCGAAACAGCATGGACGGAAGCACATGCAGCGGCTACTCCGCTTGGCGAAATGCGGGAAGCCGTCACCTACGTGATACGGCTGGAGGTTCTTGTCCCGATCTCGTAGTCGTTGATCTGCAAACCAGTCGCGCTGAACGAGGAGATCCGTCCTTGACCGTCGTCCTCCGCCACCGCCACTACTCTTTCCGCTGAAGCGCCGACCCACTCTGCCTCCTAGGCTTACGCAATAGCCATTTCCACCTTTCCTGAGTATAGCCGAAAGCAGCCAAACTGTCAAGGGACGCTCGGGCTTTCCCTCTTCATTCGCTCAGCCAGCTCGGGAATTGACGGCTTACCGGCTCGCACCGATTGCTTGTCTTCGCCCATCAGCAGTTTAGCAATCTTGTCGAAGCGATCGAATATCGCTTTCGTCGCACTGTCAATCGCTGTTGCTAGTGTCGTCTTATACTCCTCGAGACCAGCTTCCACTGCAGCTTCAAGCTGCTCGGTTACCACGGCATTGGTCAGCTCGTGGACCAGGTTCTTAGCAGCTACCGTTGCGGTACGTAGGTCCTTCAGTACCCCGTGGGCTTCACGAGTCGACTCTCGGAGCTGCTCAATCTCGACACTCCGGTGGAACAAATCGTGTTTTGATATTCCGTTGTCGGAGATCAGCGCACCGCACTCCGTGCAGCGAAGGAGCATTTCTCCTTCTAGGATCGGTTTGGTAGTATCGTAACGTCCCATCTCAGCCGTCCTTCGCAAGGTGGTAAAGCCGCACCGTCCACTTCGACGGCCAGGGGTAGAAGCCGACGGCAAAGCGCTTCGCGTCCTCAATCTCCCGCTGGGTAAGCTTGGCGATCTTCGGATACTCTTCAGTCGTTTTGCTCGTCTTGCGGAGCCACGTTGCTAGCGTGCGCACCCGACCGATCTCCTCGAGCTCCGGGTCTTTGGTCATTGTAGTGCTCTCGCTGGCATCGACACATCTCGATCGAAGTCCTGCGGAACTGGAACGACGCCGAGGAAGTCGACTATCACCTGACCGCAGTCCTTGCATAGGTCCTTCCACGGGATGTTATCCTCGCCCACGGTCTCGCCTTGGTTCGTGAAGTGTTCTACGTTACCGCCGATGCGTATGACCCTGCTTACGCATTCCTTCTTGCATTTGTCGCAGAATGGCTTTCTCATGGTCCAAACAGCCTTTCAGGTTGACAGGCCCAGCACCAGCTGCCCTTGGATCAAGTCCTCCGGGTCCTGAGCTGAACTGACAGGTACGTCAGGTGGTATTGGATGGTCCTTCCGGACAGCTCAGCTCCAGGGGAAGAGTCGCTTCAAGAATGACGGCCGGGGTGACTCTCCGCGAAGAACTGAACACGGGCTACGCTCCAAGCACACGTAGCAGCAGTCGTATCGCTCGATAGCGACGAACTCTTCCTTCGACATCTTCCCCGGGTCGGCGAGGATCCGCTGAGCGATCGGCGGAAGGTCGTCACGTCTACGCCTAAGCCATCGCAGCAGCTCACCGTCATCCATGTTCTCCGTTTCCCAGACCAGCGTAGCGTCCTGATCCCGCACGCCGACCCAGCGAAGAATCGCGTACTGCCGGTGGTGCGGCATCGGCGGTAGCCGTTGATCACCGTCGCCGCCAACCCGACCTTCGGGGCCGAGTTCCGGTATCTGCGACATCCGAATCGCTCCTCTTCTTCTGGTTGATCGAAAGCGGTGCCTCAAACGTGATGACGTACCGACCGTCGACCGGTCCGAAGACCATATCCGCATGCGAAATTGGCATCGTGACGTCAGCTATCGGTAGGCCCAGTTCCTTGGCCTTGAGGTCGCGGATCGTTAGCGTTCCGAAGACCTTGATCGGCTTCATATTAGCCTATGATTCCGTTGTCTTCTAGGGCCTGACGGTCCATCCCGGAGCCTTTCCAGCGATCCATTCCCCGACCGTTCTCAACCGTCGCTCGCTTCGGGGGAAGGAACGGGACGTCGAGCGAACCCTTGACGGTTTCGTGAACGACATCCTGGTCGGCACGGATTACGGTCTCGAAGCACTCGCCACAAGCCGGTCCCGGCTTTCCGCCTATCCGACCGAGTCGGCGCCGATTGGTATGCCTGCGAGCATCGCACATACCGTTGGCCTTCTTGGCTAGTGGATGCTTCCACCCGAACCAGTCCGGCTCCCAGCCAAGCGTAACCGATGCGCGTCCAGCCTTCTTTCGGCGTCCAGCCCGGCTTCCACGCACCGCCTTCACGGCATCCGTGACTGATACCTTTCCGTCACGCACACGCTTCTGCGAACCTTCATCGAGCTCGTCGATGAGGAGTAGGTACCGACCGATGCTGGCGATGTTCAGTCCGGTGAGGTTGGCGATCTCCGTTTGCGTGTAGCCGTATTCGTCACGGAGACTCTTATACGCCTCGGCCTTCTCCATCGCGGAGAGGTTCTCGTGGAGGTTCGCGACAATCGCGACGACGAGCTTCGGTGCTCCGCCCTCACCGGCACCCGCATCGCGTACCTTGCATGAGAGTTGCGTGAGTCCAGCGTGCTTGGCCGACGTCCATCGCCGGTACCCGTCCTCGATCAGGTAGTGGCCCATCCCGAAAGCTGGCGACGGACTGACGATGAGTGGCTGGAGCTGACCGACCTTCTTCATCGAAGCCGAGAGGTCGCTGATATCACCGGCCTCGCGACGCGGGTTCTTCGGATTCGGGTGCAGATTCGCTATCGGAATCTGAACTTCTCGGCCTAGTTTCGTTGACATTGTGCCTCTCCTGCCTTTCGCACCGGACTAACCTACTACTATTAGCTCCTTTGCTGCCCGGGTGACTGCAGTATATAGCCACCGCTTGTGATCGGTCTGCGGCAAACGCTCCTCGATAACCATTACTCTATCGGCCTGCGAACCCTGCGCCTTGTGGCAGGTCATCACGTAGCCGTAGTCGAAGAGTGCAACGTTCCGCGGTACTGAATTGTCGGTCTTCGGTAGTCCGAACTGGCCCAGCGAAATCTGTCCACTGAAGTCGAAGCCCTCGTCCAGCATTTCAATTACTGCGAAGGCTCTTTCGTACCCCGGCTCCTCGGACACGACTTCGAACTCCTTGATTCGTCCACGCATACCGTTGAAGATGCCGTTCTCGTAGCTGTTCCGGAGGCAGATGACAATGTCTCCCGGGCACGGTGGACCTTTACGGTCAAGTAGGCGGCGGAACTGTTCGTTGAGCTCGTTCCTGGTCCGGTTATAGCCGCAGATGAGTAGGTCGCCATTGTCCGGGTCCATCTCGTAGCTGCTCATCTCGCGGCGCCGAACCTTGATGCACCCGTCTCCGAACTTGCGGTACGGAATCTCACCGTAGAGACGTGCGACCGTGGACATTCGAATGATCGGCGAGCCCTCGACCTGTCGCAGGATCTTCTCAAGCTTGATATCGGGATTAGCCATCAGTGAGAACTCGGACTTTATCGGCGGAAGCTGTCCGTGATCGCCAACGGCCAGTACCGGAACGCCCCAGCGGGTAAGGTCCGTCCAGATCTTGTCGCTGATCATCGACGCCTCATCTACAACGACAAGATCGATACCCTGCAGCGGGTTCATTCGTGTCGACCAGTCGAGCTTCTTTACGGTCTCGCATCCCGGCTTGTCGGACAATGGACGCAAGCCCGGTACCTTCGCTGGGTCCGGCGCATGCTTCTCACACCGGAACCCGGGAAGGCACGGCTCCTCGGAGACCTTGCAGATGGTACGAGGCTGCGGCTTGTACAGCAGCCGATGAAGTGTCGTGACCTCGCTATCGCGTGGCAGCTTCTGGGCGAGAACGGATACCGCCTTGCCGGTGTAGCTGGCGTAGTGAATCCGAAGATTTGGAAAGAGTCGCTGTCGCAACTGTCCCAAAAGTGTGGTCTTCCCGGTTCCGGCGTAGCCACCGAGAGTAAGCCACTGCTTCCCGTTGTGAACGTTCCACTCGCTCTCGTACCAGCCTCTGATGTTATCGAGAGCATCAGCCTGGTCTTTACTGAGTATTATCTCGCTCATCGTTACTCCGCCTTCGAATGCTTGCTGACGTGAAGACCGCACTTCTCACCGTTCACTTCGGTGTACGTGCAGTAACCCGTCTCGCCGATTCCGTCGTACGTGAAGTCGTGCGGACGGATAGTGGCTACCTTGTTCTCGCCGACCTCGAGCTGTACCTGAGCTTGCGACGGCCACACTTCGAGGTTCTCGACGGGGATTCCCTCGTCAAGCCAATCGAGGAGTTCCTCCCACTCGATCCCGTTGGTCTTCACGGTGGACGACTGGCCGGTAAGGTACCACAGCCCGTCCGATGCCTTGATCCCGGCGTAGTCGTAGGCCACTACTGGACTGAGCGCTTCGAACTCGCGCATCACCGAGCGATCAATCGCACCCTGGAACATCGACATGTTCCGACCCGGGAGCCTCTTCTTGAAGCGTATGACGGTACCCTCCGTGGGGTCCTCGCCGTACTTCTTGATCAGCTTCTCGGCCTCGGCGAGAGCTCGCGAGAGCTGCTTCATCATCGCCATTGCCTCGCCACGCTTCATACGGTCCATCGTTGTAGTTCCTCTCGAACGTCTCGGTACGGACCTCGGAGGATCCATAGCATACGCTGGGACCATCCGGCCCGTGAGGCCATTATAAGCCACTCCCTCAACTGCCAGTGCAGTAAGGAAAGCTCCTTCCGCGTCAGCGATGCGTTTCCCGGCAAGGGTGTCAGCCATCGTCGCTCCTTCGGTCTCATCTCTGCCTCCTAGCACGGGGGTTGCTTCTCTTAAAGTATAGCCGAATGGCTAAAGCCTGTCAATAGTCCGGGTTTAACCGGTGATCTCCGCCGAAATGAAGCCACCGTTCACAGCGCCACTTGCGATTACCGTGGACCGTCGTGTTACGGCACCGGAATAGGCGATACAGCAGGCCTTCCACCTCCATTACGCGGCTGACTTCCGGGCGTAGTTGCGAAGAGCGAAGAACAGCCGACCCTGTTCAATCGCGTCGTCGACGGCCACGTGCGGACGCAGACCCTTCTTGTCGATCTCGCCGGCCAGTTCACGGATCTTGGCTTCGCTGAGCCCGTAGTAGCTTGAATGACCGGCGAGTCCGTTGGCGTAGCTGCGAATGTCCAGCGCGGAGTATCCCAGCGGATTGCGCCCAAGGTACTTCCAGCAGTACCAGTTGACGTAGCTAAAGTCGAATGCCGCCGGCCATGCCACGCAGACAGGATTGCCGGGAAGTTCGTCGACCCAGCTGGCGAAGTCGCGAATGGCCACGTCCGGTAGGAACTGTCCCTGCCGGACGATCTCCCATGCTGCTGGCTGCGTAGTCCACCAACGCATCGTCTCGGCGTTCGGTACGGCATTCGGAAGTGGAAACATCGTGGAGTACCAGGTGTCGAACTCCTTACCGCCGCTCTCAGCTTCGAAGAAGCGATGACGTACCTGACGGCTTTCCGCGAGCACCTCCGGGTCAGCGAACGCAGCCGCACCCAGCGCGAGCATCGAATTCTGTCCGGGTGCCGGACCGTCCGTCTCGATGTCGATTGAGATAAATACCTCGGGCTTGCTCATTGCGTCCACTCCTCGTTTGCGATGAACTCTTCTAGTGCTTTGTCGATATTTGCTTTGCGGTTGCGCGACACGCGGCGGATCTTGACATCGAATGTTCGCTCCGCGTAGATCCAGTACACGAGAACGGGCTGGGTCTGTCCGGTGCGGAGCTGACGACCGATTACCTGACCGTTGTCCGAGGGTAGGTAGTGCTCCTCAACGAATGCGATCTGCGAACCAGCTTGGAGGTTGAGACCCTCCTTGAGCGAGCCGATCGTTCCGACGAGACAGGCATTCGGGTCCCTTTTGTATATCGCGTACGCACGTTCCCTGTCCGCAATGCTAGTTCCGCCATCGACATACGCGACGGGTCGGAACTTGCCAATCATCTCCGCCACCTGCCGAGCAGTGTCCCGGTACCAGGCGACAAGCAACCATCTTCCGGTACTGTCCTGTACTAGCTCGGAGGCAGTCGCAACCTTGGCTGGTACGCTCAACCGCCTCAGTGCGTGGACCATCGCCCCGCTGGAAAGAATTGGATCGCCGGTCTCGGGGTCGCGCCAGT
>Ga0137390_10000778_pt1 | contig 22639 bp, 19 predicted proteins | sample 15con2h24AmetaG_FD_104937 | JGI IMG/M metagenome (GOLD analysis project Ga0137390, IMG submission 104937) | Vadose zone soil microbial communities from Angelo Coast Range Reserve, California, USA - 15con2h2.4A metaG | ecosystem: Environmental > Terrestrial > Soil > Vadose zone > Saprolite... | reverse complement strand
TCTCTGGCGCGAGACCGCGCTCGTTGCCGGCCTGACGCTCGCGACCTTCATCGCGCTCGACCTCTGGTACTATCGCAAGGACCGCCTCGTCACCACGGTCGGCGAGGAGCGGCCGCCGGTCGACCTCGGCGTCAGCGGGCTCGTCAATCTCCTGCTCATCGCCGGCGTCATCGCGGCGATCCTCGCCGCGGCGGCCTGGCGGCCGGGCATCGACTTCGACGTCTACGGCACCCGGCTCGAGCTCCAGAACCTCGCGCGCGACGCCGTCCTGGTGCTGATCGCGATCCTCTCGCTCGCGCTCACGCCGAACGAGCACCGCGAGCCGAACGGCTTCAGCTGGGAGCCGATCGCCGAGGTGGCGATCCTGTTCGCGGGCATCTTCACCTGCATCATTCCGGTGCTCGCCATGCTCGATGCCGGCGAGAACGGCGCGTTCTCCTGGCTGCTTGCCGCCGTCACCACGCACGACGGCACCCCGCACGTGCTCGGCTACTTCTGGCTCACCGGCGTGCTCTCCGCCTTTCTCGACAACGCGCCGACCTATCTCGTGTTCTTCGAGCTCGCCGGCGGCGACGCCCGCGAGCTGATGGGGCCGCTGGCGCCGACGCTTTCGGCGATCTCCATGGGCGCGGTCTACATGGGCGCCATGACCTATATCGGCAACGCGCCGAACTTCATGATCTATGCGATCGCCGTCGAGCGCGGCGTGAAGATGCCGAGCTTCTTCGGCTATCTCGCCTGGTCGACGCTGGTGCTGCTGCCGATCCTGGCGGTGCTCACCGCCGTCTTGATCGCGCCGCCTTGGTAGCCGGGCGCCGGCCGCGCGCCTTGCGCGCCGCCGTCGGCCGCGGCGCGCTCTTCGATCGTGCGGTCTCGACTCGCGCGACTCGCCGAAAGTCTAGGCACGAACGCGGTGGCACGGAATGGAGCGGGCACCCCGGTCGACGGTGCCGGTCGCCTACCCAATGGCGTGATTCTGCCTCAATTTCTTCGAAACGCGGCTCCAAGCTATGGCGCAGCGGTCAGGCGCTCACGACGCGTTTACTCTTTTGGGCTACGTTAAGCGTTCGTGAACCATTTCGCCTGCTGCTGGGGACCGGTAGGTGGGGAGCCGGGGGGGGTGGGGAACATGATCTTTTCAGCATCTGCCGCTTTGCAAGCGGCGCGCGAGGCGCTTGGCTTGGGTCGGCCTGAGACAGCGGCCGTGCCTGCCGGTCGCCGAAACGGCTCCAAAATCGTGTCGCTCGCGGGAATCGCCGTCATGGCGCTGGTGCTGCCGGCGGGGTCGGCCTCCGCGCAGAGCTTCTTCGAATCGCTGTTCGGCCGCTGGAGCCGGCCTGCGCCTTCCGCCAACGCCTATGCCGATCCATCTTCCCCCTGGAGCCCGTTCGGCCCGCGGTCTCCGGAAGCGCAGCGCAGCGAGGACGGCACCGCCTACTGCGTGCGTCTCTGCGACGGCCGCTATTTTCCGATACAGCGCCATGGCGGCGTAACCCCGGCGCGGACCTGCAGCGCGTTCTGCCCGGCGAGCCAGACCAGGATCTACAGCGGCGACAGCATCGACCAGGCGGTGGGGCCCGACGGCAAGCCGTACCGCGAGCTCTCGACGGCGTTCAGCTATCGCGAGCGGATCGCCCCGGGCTGCACCTGCAACGGCAAGGACGCGTTCGGGCTCGTCAATACGCCGCTCGAGGAGGACGCGACGCTACGCCCCGGCGACATCGTTGCGACCAATGGCGGCCTCATGGCCTACAGCGGCAATGCCGGCAAGCAGAGCTTCACCCCGATCGCATCCTATTCCGGCCTCTCGGCCGAGCTGCGGCAAAGGCTGACCGAGACCAAGATCGCGCCGGCATCACCGGCCGCCCCGGCGCCGGTTCCCGTGCGCAGCGACGCCAAGGCAGCGGCCGCCGGCGCCGGCCCGAGCCGGCGGGTCGAGATCGGCAGGTAGGCATTCGCTGCGGCGAACCCGCCCGGATCAGTTCCTGCCCTCGGCCGTCACGGCCTCGACCACCTCCTCCGCCAGCGACAGCGCCGAGGTGAGCCCCGGCGACTCGATGCCGAACAGGTGCACGAGGCGCGCCATGCCGTGCTCGACCGGCCCCTCGATCATGAAATCCGCCGCCGCCCCGTTCGGCCCGGTCAGCTTCGGCCTGATGCCGCAATAGTCCGGGCGCAGCGCATCATCGGGCAGGCCGGGCCAATAATCTCGGATGCGCGCATAGAACGCGGCAGCCCGCGCCGGGTCGACGTCGTAATTCTCCTGCTCGATCCACTCCACGTCCGGGCCGAACCGCATGCGCCCCGCCATGTCGAGGGTGACGTGCACGCCGAGCCCGCCCGGAACCGGCACCGGGTAGATGAGCCTCGAGAACGCCGGCCGGCCGGCAAAGCTGAAATAATTGCCCTTGCCGAGATGGAGCGGCGGCACCCGTGCCGCGGGATAACCCTCGGTCGCCCGGGCGAGCTTCTGGGCGCCGAGGCCGGCGGCGTTGACCACCGCATCGACGGTGATCGATTGCGCATCGGCGCCGCCGAAATGGACCTGCCACCCTTCCGCGGTCTGGGCGAGGCGCTCGATCGGGGTGTTGAGCGCGACCGCGCCGCCGTGGTCCTCGAGGTCACCCTGCAGCGCCAACATAAAGCGGTGGCTGTCGATGATGCCGGTCTCGGGCGAAATCATCGCGAGCCGGCAGAAGAGCGCCGGTTCGAGCCGCCGGGCCGCGTCGGCGTCGATGATCTCGACCCCTTCCACGCCGTTCGACTTGGCCTGCACGATGATCGCGTCGAGCCGCGCGACCTCGCGTTCGTTGGTGGCGACCACGAGCTTGCCGCACTTGCGATGCGGCACGCCGTGGGAGGCGCAGAAGTCGTAGAGCATCCGCCGCCCGCGCGTGCAGTGATGGGCGCGCTTCGAGCCGGTCGGGTAATAGAGGCCGGCATGGATGACCTCGCTGTTGCGCGAGGAAATGCCGGTGCCGATGCCGGATTCCGCCTCCGCGACGATCACCTCGTGCCCGGCGAGCGCCGCCGCGCGCGCGACGGCGAGCCCGACCACTCCCGCTCCGACCACCAGGACCTGCATCTCTCCTCCCCTGCCCGGCTCAGCCCTCGACCGGCAGGCCGACATAGTTCTCGGCCACCGAGCGCATCGCGGCGGGCGAGCTCGTCACGTAATCGAGCTCGGCGAGCTGGCGCTTGCGATCGAAGGCGTTGTGGCTGGGATCGAGATGAAACAGCTGCGTCATCCACCAGGAGAAGCGCTGCGCCTTCCAGACCCGCCGCAGGCAGGTCGCCGAATAGCGCTCGATGAGATCGCTGCCGCCGGTGCGATAGAATTCGGTGAGCGCGCGAGAGAGCACCTTGACGTCGGCCAGCGCGAGATTCATGCCCTTGGCGCCGGTCGGCGGCTGGATATGGGCGGAATCGCCGGCGAGAAACAGCCGGCCATATTGCATCGGCTCGACCACGAAGCTGCGCATGGCGGTGACGCCCTTCTGCAGCATCTCGCCTTCCATGAGCGCCCGGGTGCCGGCGAGCCGCACGTGCAGCTCCTGCCAGATGCGCGCATCGGGCCAGTTCTCGATGTCCTCGTCGGGAGCGCATTGCAGGTAAAGCCGCGCCAGGCTCGGCGAGCGCATGGTGTAAAGCGCGAAGCCGCGATCGTGATAGGCATAGATCAGCTCGTGCTCGGGCGGGGGCGATTGCGACAGGATGCCGACCCAGCCGAACGGGTACTCGCGGTCGTGCGTCGTCAGCGCGGAAGCCGGAACGCTCGGGCGACAAACGCCGTGGAAGCCGTCGCAGCCGCCGATGAAGTCGCAGGCGAGCTCCTGGTCCCTGCCGCCGTGCCGGAAACGGATCTTCGGCGCGTTGCCTGCGAAATCGTGCACGCTGACGTCGACCGCCTCGAACAGGATGGTTCCGCCGTCGGCCAGCCGCCGCGCGACCAGGTCCTTTATCACCTCCTGCTGGCCGTAGATGGTCACGCCCTGCCCGACGAGCTCGCGGAAATCGATGTAGTGCAGCGCGCCGCCGAAGGCGAAATAGACCCCGTTGTGGAACATGGCTTCGCGCTGCATGCGCTCGCCGACGCCGGTCTCGGCGAGGAGGTCGCTCGCCCATTGCTCGATCAGGCCGGCGCGGATGCGGCTCTCGATATAATCGCGGCCGCGGCTCTCCAGGATCACCGACTCGATGCCCTCGAGATGCAGGAGATGGGAGAGCATCAGCCCGGCCGGCCCGGCGCCGACGATACCGACCTGCGTGCGCATACGTCTTGCTCCCGCCGACGACGGTCCGAACAAGGGCGTTTTCCCGATGGCCGGCTGCTCAGCCTGAATGCACGCCCGCGAGCGAGCCTATAGGAAGAATGCGCCGACGCCGAGAAGGGACAGGTCCCGGATTGGTGGGAACATTTCCTGTCGCGCAGACCGATGCGAGCCGGCGCGGCGCAGCGTTCGGTCTGCCGCTCGCGCCCCTCGCGAAACCTACCCCAGTGCCGCCGCAAGATCGGCGATCAGGTCGTCGGGATCCTCGACGCCGACCGAGAGCCGCACCAGCGTTTCGCCGATGCCGAGCGTCGCGCGCACGTCGGGCGGTACCGAGCCGTGGGTCATCAGCGCGGGGTGCTCGATCAGGCTCTCGACCCCGCCGAGGCTTTCGGCGAGCGCGAACAGCCGGCAGCGCTCAAGAAAGCGGCGGGCATCGTCGAGCGTCCCCTCGAGCTCGGCCGAGATCATGCCGCCGAAGGCGCGCATCTGCCTCCTCGCCAGCGCGTGCTGGGGATGGCTCGCGAGCCCGGGATAGAACACCCGGCGCACCTTCGGATGGCGCTCGAGCCATTCGGCGATCTTGAGCGCGGAGCCGCAGTGGCGCTCCATGCGCAGCGCCAGCGTCTTCAAGCCGCGCAACGCCAGGAACGAATCGAACGGGCCCTGGATGGCGCCGACGGCGTTCTGCAGGAATTTCAACCGGTCGTGCAGCTCGGCATGGTCGCCGACCACCGCCACGCCGCCGACCATGTCGGAATGACCGTTGAGATACTTCGTGGTCGAGTGCACGACGATGTCGAAGCCGCTCTCCAGCGGACGCTGGACGTAGGGACTGGCGAAGGTGTTGTCGGCGACCGCCCACAGGCCGCGCCGCTTCGCGATCGCCGCGACGCGCTCGAGGTCGACGAGCTTGAGCAGCGGATTGGTCGGGGTCTCGACCCAAACGAGGCGCGTGTTCGGCCGGATCGCCGCTTCGATCGCGTCGGCGTCGGTGAGATCGAGCTGGCTCACCTCGAGGCCCATGGAGCGGTTGCGAACGCGGTGGAACAGGCGCCGGGAGCCGCCATAGAGGTCGTCGACCGCGATCACGTGCGAGCCATGGTCGAGGCATTCGAGCGTCGTCGAGACGGCGGCGAGCCCCGAGGCGAAGGCGAACGCGGCGCTGCCGCCTTCGAGATCGGCGATGCAGCGCTCGAACGCCATGCGGGTTGGGTTCTTGGTGCGGGCATAGTCGTAGCCCTTGTGCACGCCCGGGCTCTGCTGGACGTAGGTCGAGGTGGTGTAGATCGGCATCATCACCGCGCCGGTCGTCGGATCGGGCTCCTGCCCCGCGTGCACGCAACGCGTGGCGAAGGCGAGCTGGTTCGCTTTGGTCATCACCGTGCAATCCTGAAATGGTTGATGAGGTCGAGGCGGGTCGCCACGCCGAGGAACCGGTCGCCGTCGACGACGATGGCGACGTAGTCCTTGCGGAACAGCGGCACGAGATCGGCGATCGGAGCGTCGGCGGAAATCGTCTCGAGCCGCGTCACCATCACGTCCGCGACCGGCCGGGCGAAGGCCTTGTCGGCGTCGTCCCGTTCGGTGAGCAGCGCAGCGAGCACGTCGCTCTCATCGACCAGGCCGACGACGTGGCCGCGCTCGTCGATGACCGGGAGCTGCGAGACGTCGGCCGAGCGCATGCGGGCGAACACGGTGCGCAGATTGTCCTGCGGCCGCACGACCACCGCGGTGCCCTCGCTATAGCGGCTGACCACGACGTCGCGCACGGTGCCGTGCCGGCCGGGATGCATGAAGCCTTCCTGGGCGAGGAAGGCCGGATTGAAGACCTTGGACAGGTACTTGGCGCCGGAATCGCAAACCAGGCTCACGACCCGCTTCGGCGCCGCCTGCGCGCGGCAATAGCGCAGCGCCGCCGCCAGCAGCGTGCCCGAGGAGGAGCCGGCGAGCACGCCCTCCGCGCGCAGGAGCTCGCGCGCCATGGCGAAGCTCTCGGCGTCGGGGATCGAGTAGGCGGCGGAGACGAGGGCAAGGTCGGCATTCGGCGGCACGAAATCTTCGCCGATGCCTTCGACCGCCCAGCTGCCGGCCTGCGCCACCCGGCCGGTCTCGACAAAGGGCGCGAGCACCGAGCCCTCGGGATCGGCCAGGATCATCGCGGTCGCCGGCGAGGCCCGCCGCATGAACCGCCCGACGCCGGTCAGCGTGCCGCCGGAACCGACGCCGACCACGATCGCATCGACCTCGCCATCCATCTGACGCAGGATTTCCGGGCCGGTCGCGGTCTCGTGCGCGCGCGGATTGGCGGGATTGGCGAATTGGTTGACGAAGAACGCGCCGGGCGTGCGCCGCGTGATCGCCTCGGCGAGGTCCTGGTAGTAATCGGGATGGCCCTTGCCCACGTCGGAGCGGGTGGTGACGACCTCCGCGCCCATCGCCTTGGCGTGCAGCACCTTCTCCCGCGCCATCTTGTCCGGCACCACCAGCAGCGTGCGGTAGCCTTTGCGGCCGCCGACCAGGGCGAGGCCAAGCCCGGTATTGCCGGCGGTCGCCTCGACGATGGTGCCGCCGGGCTTGAGGCGACCTTCGGCTTCCGCGGCCTCGATCATGGCGCGCGCGGGCCGATCCTTGATCGAACCTGAGGGATTGGCGCTTTCGAGCTTGAGAAAGAGCCGGCACGGCCCGCGGTCGATGCGCGTCACCTCGATGAGGGGCGTGTCGCCGATGAGATCGAGCACCGAGGCCATGGCGGTCTATAGCACCGGGCAACCGGGCCCGGCACTCCGGGAGAGCGGCCCGCGCATCGGGCGCTTCCTTCGAGCCGGCTGGGAAAAATTAGGCCTTTATTCGACTTATTGCGATGCAGCAGGATTGACTTTGGGCCGCGAACCACTATGTTCCCGCTCAGGCGGTTCGACCGTAACACTCGACCGTCCACCTCCGCGCAACTTTAGTCGTTGTTCCGTCATCCGGCGCGGCTAGGCTCCGGACGGTCTCGATTCGAGGTTTTATGCCTTTTTCCAAGCTCTGCTTGTCCGACAAGGTTCTCGCCGCGGTCAAAGCGGCCGGCTACCCCTCCCCCACGCCCATCCAAGAACAAGCGATACCGCATGTGCTGGCGCGCCGCGATGTCCTCGGCATCGCGCAGACCGGCACCGGCAAGACGGCGGCCTTCACGCTGCCGATGCTCACGATCTTGGAAAGCGGCCGCGCGCGCGCACGAATGCCGCGCACGCTCATCCTCGAGCCGACGCGCGAGCTCGCGGCGCAGGTGCAGGAAAGCTTCGAGAAGTACGGCGTCGGCCAGAAGCTCAACGTCGCGCTGCTGATCGGCGGCGTTTCGTTCGACAATCAGGATACCAAGCTCACCCGCGGCGTCGACGTGCTCATCGCCACGCCCGGCCGGCTGCTCGACCATTTCGAGCGCGGACGGCTGCTGCTCACCGGCGTGGAGCTCCTCGTGATCGACGAGGCCGACCGTATGCTCGACATGGGTTTCATTCCCGATATCGAGCGCATCTGCAGGCTGGTTCCGTTCACCCGCCAGACGCTGTTCTTCACCGCCACCATGCCGCCGGAGATCAGGCGCATCACCGAGCAATTCCTGCACAATCCGGTGAAGGTGGAGGTCTCGCGCCCGGCGACGCCCCTTGCCACCACCACCCAGCTCCTGGTCAAGACCGGCCGCGAGCCGCACGACAAGCGCGATACGCTGCGCCGGCTCATCCGCTCGGCCGAGGGTTTGACCAACGCGATCATCTTCTGCAATCGCAAGCGTGAGGTCGCGGCCCTGCATCGCTCGCTGGTCCGTCACGGCTTTTCCGCCATCGCGCTGCACGGCGACATGGACCAGGCCTCGCGCACGGCGGCGCTGGATCAATTCCGCAAGAACGAGGTGACATTGCTCGTCGCCTCCGACGTCGCCGCGCGCGGTCTCGACATACCCGCCGTCAGCCACATCTTCAACTTCGACGTCCCGCACCACCCCGACGATTACGTCCACCGCATCGGCCGCACCGGGCGCGCCGGACGCAGCGGCACCGCGATCACCGTGGTCGCGCCGGCCGACCACAGGAGCGTTGCCGCAATCGAGAAGCTGATCGGTCAGACCATCCCGTGGATGGGCGAGCCGCCGCGCGCGGCCGCAGACGAGCGCACTCAGGCGAGCGAGCCCCGCCACCGGCCCGCACGACGATCGCAACCCCGGCGCGGCGGCGCCCCGGCGGCGGTCGCCCATCTCGACGAGATGCGGCCGCGTCACGCGCCGAAGCCGGCCCCCGCCGTCGACCAGGGCGGACACCTGCCGGCCTTCCTGCTGCGGCCGGTTCGCGCCAAGGCCTGAGCGGCCCGTTTTTATTCCATCAGCGCAACCATTTACTCCCGATTCATGACTGTGGAATAGGGTCCCTCTATCGGGGGCGCGGGCGATTTCGCCTGGTCGGGGACGGCGCAGGCGTTTCGCTTGCGCGCCGCGGAGCGACAGTCATGACGGATCACGCCGACGAGCACGAACGCACCATGGCGTTCGCGGAGATCGCGCTCGGGCAGATCCAGGCGCTCCGTCAGCCGGCCACGCCCCGGCATTTCGAAATCTGGTACAACTACGCCACCGGCTATAATCCCGCGTTGAATCAGACGATCAACGAGATGCTGGCGCGCAACGGCACGCTCGGCGACGCCGACATCAACCGCATCTACGACACTTATCTTTCGCCGAACCGCTTCACCGACCGCATCGACGACGTCGGCTCGCAGGTCATGGGCGAGATCGAGCAGGTCATGGCCATGATCGGCGCCGCCGCGGGCAACGCCTCGAGCTACGCCGAGAGCCTGGTCGACGTGACGCAGAAGCTCGGGCTCGCCGCCGACGAGCCGGCGGTGCGGGCGATCGTCGAGACCCTGGTGCAGGCCACCAAGGAGATGGAAAGGAACAACCAGGCGCTGGAAGCGCGGCTGTCCGCCTCCAAGCAGGAGATCACCGAGCTGCGCCAGAACCTGGAGACCGTCCGCAACGAAAGCCTGACCGATCCCCTCACCACGCTGGCCAACCGCAAATATTTCGACGACGCGCTCAACAAGGCGATGGCGCAGGCGCGCAGCAAGGGCGAGCCGCTGTCGCTGCTGATGACGGACATCGATCATTTCAAGGCGTTCAACGACAACTTCGGCCATCTCACCGGCGACCAGGTGTTGCGGTTGGTGGCGAGCTCGACCAAGCAGAACGTCAAGGGACAGGACATCGCCGCGCGCTACGGCGGCGAGGAATTCGCGATCGTGCTGCCCAATACCGTGCTGCGAGCCGCGATCACGGTCGCCGATCACATCCGGCGCGCGGTGATGACCAAGGAGCTGGTTCGGCGCTCGACCGGCCAGCATCTCGGCGGGGTGACGATCTCGGTCGGGGTGGCGACGCTGCAGCCGTCCGACACCGCGCAGTCGCTGATCCAGCGCGCCGACACCTGCCTCTATGCCGCCAAACGCAACGGACGCAACCGCGTGGTCAGCGAGGCCGATCCGGAGGTCGCCAATCCCGCCAGCAGCAAGGTGGCGTGACGGCGGCCGTGCCGCAGGCCGTTGGCCAGCCCTTTATCGCTGCGCTTCGGCCGCGGGCTTGAGCTGGACCGATTCGCCGCAGCCGCAGGCCGAGGTCTGGTTCGGATTGTTGAACACGAATTGCGCGGAAAGCCGGTCGGTCTTGTAATCCATCTGGGTGCCGAGCAGGAACAGCACGGCTTTGGGATCGATCAGCACGCGCACGCCCTTGTCCTCGACCACCTCGTCCGCCTTCTCGATCCGCTCGGCATATTCCATCGTATAAGCCATCCCGGCGCAGCCGCCGTTCTTGACGCCGACGCGCACGCCGATGACCGGCTGCGTCGCGTTCGCCATCACGTATTTGATGCGCTCGGCGGCGGCATCGGTCAGGCTGATCACGTGGGGTCTCGGCCGAACTGTGGCCATGTCGGGTTCTCCTCTCACCGAGTGCAAGGCCCGGCAGCGGAATCCATTTATGGTCCTAAAATAACAACGAATTTGCGCTTGTGAAGGCCGGATCGAGGCGGCCGAAAGATCGGGCTGAATTAGCGAGCATTTCGTCCCTCGATCGCCTGCCCTCAGTAAATCGCCCACAAGCCCGGCGTCGCAAGCTCCAGCAGGTGTCCGTCCGGGTCGCGGAAATAGATGCTGTGGCCGCCGCGCGACCACTCGGTCCGACCCTCGATGGCGACGTCCTCCCGGCGCAGCCGCTCGACCCAATGCGGCAGCGCGTCGGCTGCGATCGCAAACGCCATGTGCAGCGGCCCGCGGCCGTCGTGCGGCGGAATGGTGCCGCCCGGCATGCGCACGGTCTCAAGCGTGGCGCCGCGACGGAACAGCAACAGCACGCTCTTGCCTCCGACGTCGTAGGCGCGAAAGCGGGCGTCGGCGGTCAGCGCCGCGAGCCCCAGCACCCGCTCGTAGAAGCGCGCCGCGCGATCGAGGTCGTCGACGTAGAGGCAGGTCTCGATCACCCGGTCGAGCTTCGGCGTCACGCCTCACCACATGTTGAGCACGGCGCGCGCCTCGTCCGACATGCGACTCGGCTCCCAGGGCGGATCCCAGACGATGTCGACCTTGACCGCGCCGACGCCGGGGACGCTGGCGACCGCGTTCTCCACCATCGTCGGCAGCTCCTGCGCCGAGGGGCAATTGGGCGTGGTGAGCGTCATCTCGACCGCCACCGCCCGATCGTCGGCGATGTCGATCTTGTAGATGAGGCCGAGCTCGTAGATGTCGGCGGGGATCTCCGGATCGTACACGGTCTTGAGCGCGGCGATGACGTCGTCGGTCAGTCGTGCCAGCTCTTCCTGCGGCAACCCCGCGGGCTTGCCGGCATCCGCGGCCGGCGCCGTCGGGGCCGTCGGGGCCTCGGCCCTCCCGGAGGGTTCCGGCATCGTCGCCGCGGCATCGGGAACCTGGTTCGGATCGTCGGTCATGTGAAGAAATCCTGCGCCTTCATCAGGGCGCGCGCAAGGCCGTCGACCTCCTCGCGCGTGTTGTAGAGCGCGAACGAGGCGCGGCAGGTTGCGGTGACCCCGAAGCGAGCCAGCAACGGCATGACGCAATGGGTTCCGGCGCGCACCGCGACGCCGGACCGGTCGATGATGGTCGAAATGTCGTGGGGATGGGTGCCCTTGATCTCGAAGGAGACGATCGGACCCTTGTCCTTGGCGGTGCCGAAAATGCGCAGCGAGTTGATCTCGCGCAGGCGCTGTTGGGCATAATCGAGCAGCGCGGCCTCGTGCGCCTTGATCCGCGGCTTGCCGATCGAGTCGATGTAGTCGATCGCCGCGCCGAGCCCGATCGCCTGCACGATCGGCGGCGTGCCGGCCTCGAACTTGTGCGGCGGCTCGCCGTAGATGATGCGGTCCTCGAACACTTCGCGGATCATCTCGCCGCCGCCGTTGAACGGCGGCATCGCCGCGAGGTGCTCGTAGCGGCCGTAGAGCGCGCCGATGCCGCTCGGACCGTAGAGCTTGTGGCCGGTCACGGCGTAGAAGTCGCAGCCGATGTCCTGCACGTCGATATCGAGATGGACGGCGGCCTGCGCGCCGTCGATGAGGACCGGAATGCCGCGCCCATGGGCGCGGCGCACCACCTCCTTCACCGGCACCAGCGTGCCGAGCATGTTCGACATATGGGTGATCGCCACCAGCTTGGTGCGCACCGTGAGCAGCTTCTCGAACTCGTCGATCAGGAAATTACCGTCGTCGTCGACCGGCGCCCATTTGATCACCGCGCCCTGGCGCTCGCGTAGGAAATGCCACGGCACGACGTTGGAATGGTGCTCCATGATCGAGAGCACGATCTCGTCGCCGGCCTTGATGCGCTCGCGGCCGAACGTATAGGCGACCAGGTTGATCGCCTCGGTGGCGTTGCGCGTGAAGACGATCTCCTCCTTGCGGGCCGCGTTGAGGAAGGCGCGCACCTTCTCGCGCGCGTCCTCGTAGGCTTCGGTCGCGGCATTGGCGAGATAGTGCAGCCCGCGATGCACGTTGGCGTATTCGGCGGTATAGGCGTGCTCGAGCCGCTCCAGCACCGCCTTCGGCTTCTGCGCGGAGGCCGCGTTGTCGAGGTAGACGAGCGGCTTGCCGTAGACCTGCATGGCGAGGATCGGGAAGTCCTCGCGGATGCGGGTGACGTCATAGGCGCCGTTGGTCACGGCTGGGTGCATGGCTCGGCTCGCGATCTTCTCTCCTTCGTCATGCGCGGGCTTGACCCGCGCATCCATCTTTTTCGCAAGAAGATGGATCGCACCGGAACTCGGGCTTGCCCGAGTTCCGCACTATTAAGAGCCGCAAGTCGGGTAGACCCGACTTGCGGTGTCGAGCCCGGCGATGACGCCGCAAAAGCTGTCACTCCCGCCTCTTGAGCCAGGCGACGACCTGGTCCATCAGCGCGTCGCGCAGCCCGGCATGCTCGATGCCTTCCACCGCCTCGCCGACGAAGGCCTGGATCAGCAGCGCCTCCGCCTCCTTGGCCGGAATGCCGCGCGCCCCGAGATAGAACAGGAGGTCCTGGTCGAGGGCGCCGGAGGTCGCGCCGTGGCCGCACTGCACGTCGTCGGCGAAGATTTCGAGCTCGGGCTTGTTGACCGCCTCGGCGGTGTCCGACAACAAGAGCGCGTGGGTCGCCATCTTCGCGTCGGTTTTCTGCGCGCGCGGCCGCACCACGATCTTGCCCTGAAAGACGCCGTGGCTCTCCTGGTCGAGCACCGACTTGAACACTTGGCGGCTGGTGCAGCCCCCGACCGCGTGGTCGGCGAGCAGCGTGGTGTCGGCGTGCTGGCGTCCCCGCAGCAGGCTCGCGCCGCGGATGCCGGCGATGGTGCCTTCGCCCGCGAAACGCACGAACAACTGGTTGCGCACGACGTCGGCGCCGGCGGTGAACAGGAATTCGTTGAAGCGGGCATGCGCGCCGATCGCCGCCATCAGCGTGGAAACGTGCAGGGCGCCCGCACCGGCGCCGGTGATCTTGACGTGGTCGACGTGCGCCTCGTCGCCGACTTTCAGCTCGAGCGCGGCGTTCACCTGGTGCTGGCCGGCACCCGCCCCGCCGTGGGTCTCGACCACCATGGCGCGCGCGCCGCGCTCGATCACGACGAGCGAGCGAATGAAGACCGCCGCCGGCTCACTGCCGGCATTGATGAAGACGAGATGGATCGGCCGCGCCAGCGCCGCGCCGGCCGCGACGTGAATGACGGCGCCGTCGCCCATGAAGGCGGTGTTGAGCGCCACCGCGACGTCGCCCGTCGGCGCGACCTTGCCGAGATGGGCGGTGATTTGCGGATCGCCGGCGGCCAACGTCTCGGCCAGCGAGCGGATGGTCAGGCCGGCTTCGAGGTCGGCGAGATCGGAGAGCTCCGGCACGAACGCGCCGTCGACGAACATGAGGCGGCGCGCCTCGATCCAGGCGAGCGCGGCGGCCGCGCTCGCGGCGCGCGCTTTGGCGGCGGCATCGGGAGCGCCTGCGAGCGGCTTCGCCTCGCGCATGAGCGCGCGCAGGTCGGTATATTTCCAGTCCTCGATGCGCCGGTGCGGCAGGCCGTCGGTCTCGAAGCGGCGGAATGCGTCCTCGCGCAGCGCGGCGACGGAGGCCGCGCCCGGCAGCGCGCGCCTGGCGGCGGCGAAGGTCTCCGCCAGCGCAGTCTCCGCCGCGGTCTTGATCGGGCCAATCTCGGCATTCATCTCATGCCGCCTCTTCCCGGTATTGCGCGTAGCCGCTGGCGTCGAGCTCCAGCGCCAGCTCCTTGCCGCCGGTTTTCACGATGCGGCCCTTGGAGAGGACGTGCACCACGTCCGGCACGATGTAATTGAGCAGGCGCTGATAGTGCGTGATCACCACGAAACTGCGCTCGGGCGAACGCAGCCGGTTGACGCCGTCGGCGACCACCTTGAGGGCGTCGATGTCGAGCCCGGAATCGGTCTCGTCGAGCACGCAGAGGCGCGGCTCGATGAGCGCCATCTGCAGGATCTCGTTGCGCTTCTTCTCGCCGCCGGAGAACCCGACGTTGACGCCCCGGCGCAGCATGTCCTGCTCGATGCCGAGCTTGCCCGCGACCTCGCGCACGCGCTTGACGAAATCGGGGGTCGAAATCTCGGCCTCGCCGCGCTTCTTGCGCTGCGCGTTGAGCGCGGTGCGCAGGAAGGTCATGGTGGCGACGCCGGGGATTTCGAGCGGATATTGAAAGGCGAGGAACAGCCCCTTGGCGGCGCGCTCGTCGGGAGCAAGCGCGAGCAGGTCCTCGCCGTCGAGCAGCACCTCGCCTGCGGTAACGACATAGTCGTCCTTGCCGGCGAGCACATGGGCGAGGGTCGACTTGCCGGACCCGTTCGGGCCCATGATCGCATGCACGCCGCCCTTGCCGATCGAAAGGTCGAGGCCGTTGAGGATTTTCTTGCCGTCGACCTCGACGTGCAGATTCTTCACTTCCAGGAGATGCATTGCTGGTCCCGTAACGCTAGTGATGTTCGCCGCCGTAAGAAGCGCTCGGCCCGATCCGACCGATGCCGGCACAGGTCGCGATCTTGAAACCGGCGTCCTTCGTGCCCGCGCCGCCGGCCCTTGCGGTCACCCCACGCTGCCTTCCAGGCTGATCGAGATCAGCTTCTGCGCCTCGACCGCGAACTCCATCGGCAGCTGCTGCAGCACGTCCTTGACGAAGCCGTTGACCACCAGCGCGACCGCCTCTTCCTGGGAGAGGCCGCGCTGCATGCAGTAGAACAGCGTGTCCTCGGAGATCTTCGAGGTGGTCGCCTCGTGCTCGAACACGGCGGAGGAATTCTTCGCCTCGATATAGGGCGTCGTGTGCGCGCCGCACTTGTCGCCGATCAGGAGCGAGTCGCAGTTGGTGAAGTTGCGCGCGCCCTTGGCGCGTCGATGCGCAGTGACCAACCCTCGATAAGTGTTGTTGGAGTGGCCCGCGGCGATGCCCTTGGAGATGATGCGGCTCGTCGTGTTCTTGCCGAGGTGCAGCATCTTGGTGCCGGAATCGACCTGCTGGTGACCGTTGGAGATGGCGATCGAGTAGAACTCCCCGCGCGAATTGTCGCCGCGCAGGATGCAGCTCGGATATTTCCAGGTGATCGCCGAGCCGGTCTCGAGCTGGGTCCAGGAGATCTTCGAGTTTGCGCCCCTGCAGTCGCCGCGCTTGGTGACGAAATTGTAGATCCCGCCGCGGCCGCTGGCGTCGCCCGGATACCAGTTCTGGATCGTCGAATACTTGATCTCGGCGTCGTCGAGCGCGATCAGCTCGACCACCGCGGCATGCAGCTGGTTCTCGTCGCGGGTCGGCGCCGTGCAGCCTTCGAGGTAGCTCACGTAGGAGCCCTTGTCGGCGATGATGAGGGTACGCTCGAACTGGCCGGTATTGCGCTCGTTGATCCGGAAATAGGTCGACAGCTCCATCGGGCAGCGCACGCCCGGCGGCACGTAGACGAAGGAGCCGTCGGAGAACACCGCCGAGTTCAGCGTGGCGAAGAAATTGTCGGAGATCGGCACCACGGTGCCGAGATATTTCTTCACCAGCTCGGGGTGCTCCTGCAGCGCCTCGGAGATCGGCATGAACAGCACGCCGGCCTTGGCCAGCTCGGCCTTGAAGGTGGTCGCGACCGAGACCGAATCGAATACCGCGTCGACGGCGACGCGGCCATAGCCGTTGCCGCCTTCTTCGTCGCCCGCAGGCTTCTGCACGCGCTCCAATACCGCGACCTCGCGCAGCGGGATGCCGAGCTTCTCGTAGGTCTCGAGAATCTCCGGATCGATCTCGTCGAGCGACTTCGGCCCGTCCTTCTTCTTGGGCGCGGAATAGTAATAGATGTTCTGGTAATCGATCGGGTGATAGCTGACCCGCGCCCAGAGCGGCTCGCGCATGGTGAGCCAGCGCCGATAGGCGTCGAGGCGCCACGCGAGCATCCACTCGGGCTCGTTCTTCTTCGCCGAAATGAATCGGATGACGTCTTCGTTCAGCCCCTTGGGGGCCTTCTCGGATTCGATGATGGTCTCGAATCCATATTTATACTGGTCAACGTCGATGCGGCGAACCTGCTCGACGGTCTCTTGCACGGCCGGCATTCTTCCCTCCGCTGCGGTTTCAAGGACCGCGGGTTGGATCAGTCGGTTATGGTCGATATCTCTGGCTTGCCTTCACCCTCGCTGGTGCTTCAGGCGGCGATGCCTCGTCTCATCTTAAGTAATGCTTCCGACACGCCAATCCAAGCTGCAATGAAGCCGTCGACCTCGGATTCGGCGGTGCTCGGGCCGAGGCTGACCCGGATCGCCCCCCGGGCCAATTGCGGCGGAACTCCCATGGCGGCAAGCACATGCGAGGGCTGGACCTTGCCCGAGGAACAGGCCGCCCCCGACGACACGGCGACCCCGGCGAGATCGAGCGCGATGATGGCGGTCTCCGCCTTGACCCCGGCGGTGGCGAAGAGCGTGGTATTGGGCAGACGTTCCGCCCCCGCGCCGAAGACGACAGCGGAGGCCGCCTTGAGACCGGCCTCGAGCCGGTCGCGCAGCTTTGCCATGCGCGCACGGGCGGCGGAGAGGCCCGCAAGCGCCGAAGCCGCGGCGGCGCCGAAGCCGGCGATGCCTGCCACATTCTCGGTGCCCGCCCGCTGCCCCCGCTCCTGGCCGCCGCCCTTGATCAGGGGGTCGGCGAGGTCGAGCGCGGCATCGCGGCGGATGAGGGCGCCGACGCCCTTGGGAGCGCCGACCTTGTGCCCGGACAGCGTTAGAAGATCGGCGCCAAGAGCATTGATATCGCAGGGAATTCGGCCTGCCGCCTGAACCGCGTCGACATGCAACAGGCCGCCTGCCGCATGCACCAGCGCGGCCGCCTCCGAAACCGGTTGAACAATGCCAGTCTCGTTATTGGCGAGCATGAGCGAAACCATCGCCCGTTCCGCCGACGCGGCGAGCCGGCGTTCGAGCGCGGCAAGGTCGATGCGGCCGTCGGCGGTCACCGGCAGCCGCTCGACGGCCGGGGCCGGGAACCGGCCGCCCGCCAGCACCGAGGGATGCTCGATGGCCGAGACCAAGAGCTTCCCAATTCGGGCGGACGGCGAAAGCGCCAGCATGTTGGCTTCGGTGCCGCCCGACGTGAAGACGACGTTGCGCGCCTCCGCGCCGACCAGCGCCGCGACCTTTTCGCGCGCCTCCTCGATCAGGCGGCGGGCCGCCCTGCCCTCGCCATGGACCGACGACGGGTTGCCGGCGACCTCGAGCGCCGCGAGCATGGCCGCGCGCGCGTCCGGGCAAAGCGGCGCGGTGGCGTTCCAGTCGAGGTAAATTCGATCGGTCATGGCCTCAGATTCTAAAGTGCGACGCCGCAACGGTTCCGTGTCCGACGGGCGTATACTCCAAAGTTCCGCGCATGCCCAACACCCTTCGAAATGCTTGCTTTTTGCCCCTGCATCCGTGCTAAAAGGCGCCCGCCGCGACCCCCGCCGCCCTCTGCCGGCGGCGTTGCCTGCCAAAATCTGGAATGGTTCTAGACGCTTACGTCCGTCGACCGTCAGCCGTCAAGCGCGCTCCGAGGGCCCGCGGCCCGGGAGCCCAATCGAGGTTGGAAACTGCATGCCCGAGGTCATCTTCACCGGCGCGGCCGGGCGAATAGAGGGGCGCTATCACCCGGCTCGGCAAAAGAATGCGCCGATCGCCATCGTGCTTCACCCGCATTCGCAATTCGGGGGCACGATGAACCACCAGATCATCTATCAGCTCTACTACGCTTTCGTGCACCGGAACTTCTCCGTGCTGCGCTTCAATTTCCGCGGCGTCGGACGCAGCCAAGGCGCGTTCGACCACGGCCTGGGAGAGCTGGCGGACTCGGCTTCGGCGCTCGATTGGGCGCAGTCGATCAATCCGGAGGCGAGGAGCTGCTGGATCGCCGGCTTCTCCTTCGGCGCCTGGATCGGCATGCAGCTCTTGATGCGGCGGCCCGAGATCGAGGGCTTCATCTCGATCGCGCCGCCGGCGAACCTCTATGATTTTTCGTTCCTCGCCCCCTGCCCGTCCTCGGGCATGATCGTGCACGGCGACAAGGACGCGGTGGTGCCGCACAAGGACGTCACCGGGCTGGTCGACAAGCTCAAGACCCAGAAGGGCATCGTGATCGAGCAGAAGGTGATCCCGGGCGCCAACCACTTCTTCGACGGCAAGGTCGATTCGCTGATGCAGGCGATCGGCGTCTATCTCGACAAGCGCCTCAAGATCGAGCGCAAGCCGAGCGCAGCTTGATCGACGCGCCCGCTCGCCGCGGGGACCAGGGTAATGGCGGCGCGCATGGCGTGGCTCGCAGTGCTCGTCCTTCTCGCGCTCGCAGCCGGCGGGTACGGCTGCCTGCTTTACATGACCGGTGTTCCCGGCGAGCCCCATCGCGGCCCGCTGCCGCCGCTCACGGACGAGGAGGCGGCGCTCGCGGCCTCGCTCAAGCGTCACGTCGCCACCATTGCCGCGCGCGAGCACAACGTCGCGCATTACGATGAGCTCGAGGAGGTCGCGCGCTACATCGAGGCGACGCTGAAGTCGTTCGGCTACGCGATCGGGGAGCAAACCTTCGTCGTGGACGGCAAAGCGGTCCGCAATATCGACGCGGTCGTCGCCGCGCAGGCGCCTGCACCCGAGGTCATCGTGGTCGGCGCCCATTACGACAGCGCGCCGGGGACCCCGGGCGCCAACGACAACGGCAGCGGAACCGCCGCGGTCCTCGAGCTCGCCCGGCTGCTGCGCGACCTTGACGGCAAGACCGCCAAGCGCATCCGGCTCGCGCTTTTCGTCAACGAGGAGCCGCCCTATTTCGGCACCGAGGACATGGGGAGCGTGCGCTACGCCGGATGGCTCGCCGCCGAACGCGAGCGGGTGGTGGCGATGTATTCGCTCGAGACCATCGGCTTCTATGCGCACACGCCGGCAAGCCAGCGCTACCCGGCGCCGTTCGGCTTCCTGTTTCCCGATCGCGGCGACTTCGTCGCCTTCGTCGGAATGCTGGGCTCGCGGCCGCTGCTGCGGCGCACGGTGCGATCGTTCCGCTCGCACACGGCGTTCCCGAGCATCGGCGGGGTGGCGCCGAGCTCCATTCCCGGCATCGCCTGGTCCGATCACTGGGCCTTCGCCGAGCAGGGCTTTCAGGCGGTGATGATCACGGACACCGCGCCGTTCCGCTATCCGCATTACCACCGTCCGACCGACACGCCGGAGAAGGTCGACGTCGAGAGCTTGGCGCGCGTGGTGAAGGGAATCGAGCGGGTGATCCGCGATCTCGCGCGTTGAGACAAGAGCGCATTCAGCTTTGCTGGAAGCTGAACGCGCTCTAGCTTTTTTGCGTGGTCGCATTTTCGGACGGAAAACCGGTTCCCACCCCGGACCAAGTCCGGGGCAGGCTTTTTCCTGAAAATGCTCCAAGGTCACGGCCGCGCCAGCACGCCGCCCGCCATCGGCCGCGGCACGCCGGTCGTGGTCGGGAACGTGATCGGCAGGCCCTTGAGGTTTCGTACCGCGAGATACGCGAAGGCCTGCGCCTCGAGCGCATCGGCCGACCAGCCGACGGCGCCGGCGGTCTCGACCCGCGCCGGGGCGAGCCGCTGCTCGAGCATCCGCATCAGGGTCGGGTTGCGCGTGCCGCCGCCGGCGGCGATCCAGCTCGCCGGCGGCCGCGGCAGCACGCTGATCGCCCGCGCGATCGCCGCCGCGGTGATCGCCGTCAGCATCGCGGCGCCGTCCTCGGTGCTCTTGGCGGCCAGCCCTCCCTCCTCCGCCACCCACTGACGGAACGCGTTGCGGTCGAGCGATTTGGGCGGCGGCTTGCCGAAGAACGGATGCGCCAGAACGCGCGCGACCGCCGCCTCGTCGATGCGTCCGGCAGCCGCCGCCTTGCCCTCGTCGTCCTGCGGCTGCGCGGTCCGCTGCCGCAGGAAATCGTCGATCAATGCATTGCCGGGCCCGGTGTCGAAGGCGATGAGCTCGGCCTCGCCGTCGATGACGGTCAGGTTGGCGACCCCGCCGAGATTGAGCACGCCGACCGGCGGCGGCCGCTTGAGCAGGCGCACCATCGCGCCGTGGAAGATCGGCACGATCGGCGCGCCCTGCCCGCCGGCGGCGACGTCGGCGGCGCGGAAGTCGTAGACGACGGCGATGCCGAGCCGGGAAGCGAGCGCGCGACCGTCGCCGAGCTGGACCGTGAGCCGGCGCTCCGGCCGGTGCAGCACGGTCTGGCCGTGAAAGCCGACCACCGCGACGTCGCCCGGCGGCATGGCGTTGGCGGCGAGGAACGCCTCGACCGCCTCGGCGTGGATGTCGGTCACCAGCTCTTCCGCCTCGGCGAGGATCTTGGGACGCGCCGCGCGGTCCTTGAGATCGGCGGCGGCGGCAATCGCGCGCCGCACCATGTCCCGCTCGCGCTCGCCATAGGGCCGATAGCCGGTCGGCCCGAGCGCGATCTCCTCGCCGTCGGTTTCGACAAGCGCCACGTCCACCCCGTCGTAGGACGTGCCGCTCATCAGGCCGACGGCAGTGAGAGACGGCATGGCGTGTCCTCGGTTTGAATCCCTACCCGGACCTGTTATACCAGCGCCCTTGCATCTTGCACCGTCATGCCCGCGCTTGTCGCGGGCATCCACGTCTTGAAAGACGCGCCACATGAAAGACGTGGATGGCGTCGCAACTCGGGCTTGCCCGAGTTGCGTATCTTTAGGTATCGCAAGTCGGGTGGACCCGACTTGCGTATCGTTCAGTGCCGCAAGTCGGGTAAACCCGACTTGCGGTGACAAGCCCGGCCATGACGACGGTGAGTCATCGAAAAGCCGTTGGTGCACGACAAGAACAGGCGATAACACATGAGCGCCTACAAGTCCGATTTCCTGCGCGTTCTCGCGGAACGGGGATTCATCAGCCAGGTCTCCGAGCCCGAGGCGTTGGACGGGCGCGCGCGCAACTCGGCGCTGACCGGCTATATCGGCTTCGACTGCACCGCCCCCTCGCTCCACGTCGGCTCGCTGCTGCCGATCATGATGCTGTACTGGATGCAGCAGACCGGCCACCGCCCGATCGCGCTGATGGGCGGCGGCACGACGCGGGTCGGCGATCCCTCCGGCAAGGATGAAAGCCGCAGGATCCTCAGCGACGAGGACATCGACCGCAACCTTTCGGGCATCCGCGCGATCTTCGCCAAGTTCCTGAAATTCGGCGACGGCCCGCGCGACGCCGTCATGGCCAACAATGCCGATTGGCTCAATTCGCTGAACTATATCGACTTTCTGCGCGACGTCGGCCGACATTTCTCGGTCAATCGCATGCTCAGCTTCGATTCGGTCAAGCTGCGGCTCGAGCGCCAGCAGGAGCTGTCGTTCCTCGAATTCAACTACATGATCCTGCAGGCTTACGATTTCGTCGAGCTTCATAAGCGCTACGGCTGCGTGCTGCAGATGGGCGGCTCCGACCAGTGGGGCAACATCGTCAACGGCATCGAGCTCGGCCGGCGGATGCGAAACGCGCAGCTGTTCGCGCTGACCTCGCCGCTGATCACCACGTCCTCGGGCGCCAAGATGGGCAAGACCGCGGCCGGCGCGGTGTGGCTGAACGCGGACTTGGTCAGCCCCTACGATTATTGGCAATACTGGCGCAATACCGAGGATGGCGACGTCGCGCGCTTTCTCAAGCTTTTCACCGTGCTGCCGCTCGCCGAGATCGGACGGCTCGCCGCGCTCAAGGGCGCGGAGATCAACGACGCGAAGAAGGTGCTGGCGACCGAGGCGACCGCGCTGGTGCACGGCCGCGCCGCCGCGGACGAGGCCGCGGAAACCGCGCGGCAAACCTTCGAGGAAGGCGCCCATGCCGAGCATCTTCCCACCGTCGAGGTCAAGCGCGTCGATCTCGAGCGCGGCATCGGCGTCCTCGACGCCTTCGTGCGGGCGGGCCTCGTCAGGTCGAACGGCGAAGCGCGCCGGCAGATCAAGGGCGGCGGCCTCAAGGTGAACGACGTCCCCGTCGCCGACGAGAAGATGGTGCTTGCGGCACGCGATCTCGCGCCGGAAGGCGCGATCAAGCTTTCGCTCGGCCGCAAGCGGCACGTGCTGTTGAAGCCGGTGTGACGACCACGGCGGCGCGCCGAACTCATTTTCACGATGTCAAACAGCCCAGGCGCCACTCGCGCCTATTCGTTCCCGCGACGCATTGCGCCCGGGGTTTGCAACTTTTCTTCTTTATCCTCCACCCCGACGAGGGGGTGGGAGGAGCGCCGAAAGGCGACTGGGGGGTAGAACCCGTGCCGTGCCCGACACGGTGGCGCTTGCGAGGCGCCGGGCGAACCTTCCGCCTGAAGGACGCCC
>Ga0137390_10000776_pt1 | contig 22676 bp, 20 predicted proteins | sample 15con2h24AmetaG_FD_104937 | JGI IMG/M metagenome (GOLD analysis project Ga0137390, IMG submission 104937) | Vadose zone soil microbial communities from Angelo Coast Range Reserve, California, USA - 15con2h2.4A metaG | ecosystem: Environmental > Terrestrial > Soil > Vadose zone > Saprolite... | reverse complement strand
TGAAGGTGGCCTGGGTCGAGCTGTAGGAAACCCGGGGGTCGGCGCTGGCGGTGGGCGTGGGCGATGCGGTGGCGGTGGGCGTTGGCGAGGCGGTGGTCGTGGGCGTCCGGGTTGACGGCGCCGCGGCGCTGGGGGTGAGGGCGGGCGTCCCGGCCTTGGCCACGACCCCCTTGCGGATAGCGAGCCGGGACGTCGGGACGCCGTCGAGCGCGGGGACCAGCAGCAGGGACAGCCCCAACATCGTGGCGGCGAGGCAGGCCACGGCAGCAGTCTGGAACTGCCACCTTCTCGGCATGAGGTGCCGCGGCTTGTGCATCATCGGCGTCGTCCCTCAACCGGCCGGCGGGGAGCCCGGCCTCGTGGCAAGCCTCGGGCCACCCGCTGGGTGTGACCTGGTCGCACCTTGTGCGTGTCCTGTGAATGTTTCCCCGGGGAGGCCGCGACCCGGCGGGCCCCAGCGGGCCGGGTAGCCTTCGGGCATGTACGACGCCGTCGTCGTGGGGTCCGGTCCCAACGGGTTGGCTGCGGCGATCACCCTCGCCCGCGAGGGGCAGTCCGTCCTCGTGGTCGAAGCGCAGGCTCGGGCCGGCGGGGGGACCCGCTCCGAGGAGCTGACCCTGCCCGGCTTCGTCCATGACGTCTGCTCCGCGATCCACCCGCTCGGTGTCGCCTCGCCGTTCTTCGCCGGCCTGCCCCTGGCGGATCACGGGCTGCAGTGGATCCACCCGGACGCCCCGGCGACCCATCCGCTGGACGGAGGCACGGCGATCGTGCTCGAGCGGTCGCTGGAGGCCACCGTCGACGCCTTGGGGACCGACGGCCCGGCGTGGCGCCGCCTCGCCGGCCCGCTCGTAGCCGGATGGCCGGCGTTGTCGGCAGCCCTGCTCGGCCCGCTGCTGCGGGTCCCGCGCCACCCGGTGCCCCTTGCGCGATTCGGGCTGCGGGCCGTGCTGCCCGCCACCACCCTCGCCCGTCACCTCTTTGCCAGCGCTGGCGCCCGTGCGGCCTTCGCCGGGCTTGCCGGCCATTCCATCCTCGACCTGCGCCGGCCGCTGACCGCAGCGTTCGGCCTGGTCTTCGCAGCCACCGCGCATACCGTCGGGTGGCCGCTGGTGGCCGGGGGATCCGGACGCATCGCGGATGCGCTGGTGTCCTACCTTGCGTCGCTGGGGGGCGAGGTCGTCACCGGCCATCCCGTGGGCTCCCTCGCCGACGTGCCGGACGCCCGGGCCCTCCTGTTCGACGTGACCCCCCGCCAGCTCGTCGGCATCGCCGGGGACCGGCTTGACGCCGGCTACCGGCGCCGGCTGTCCCGCTACCGGTACGGGCCCGGGGCCTTCAAAATCGACTACGCCCTCGAGGGCGCGGTGCCGTGGGCTGCCCCGGCGTGCGCCCGGGCGGCGAGCGTGCACGTCGGGGGCACCCTGGAGGAGATCGCCGCCGCCGAGGCCGAGGTCGCCCGGGGGGGCCATCCCGAACGGCCGTTCGTGCTCTGCACCCAGCCAAGCCTGTTCGACGCCACGAGGGCGCCGGCAGGCCGCCATACCTTCTGGGCCTACTGCCACGTGCCCCATGGGTCGGACGTCGACATGACGGCCGCCGTCGAGGCGCAGATCGAACGGTTCGCCCCGGGCTTCCGCGACCGTGTGCTCGCCCGCAACGTCATGGGGCCGGCCGCCGCCGAGGCGCACAACGGCAACTACATCGGCGGTGACATCGCCGGAGGCTCCCACGGCGGGCTCCAGTCGCTCTCCCGCCCGGTGCTCTCCCCGCACCCCTACACCGTGCCGCTCGAAGGCCGCCCCGCCTTCCTGTGCTCGTCGTCGACGCCCCCCGGTGCGGGCGTGCACGGCATGTGCGGCTGGTGGGCCGCGAGGGCTGCCTTCGAGGTGCTTCGTTGATCTGTGCCCTGGGTGGCGAGGATTTACCCTTCCGTAACGTCCAGGCTCTACGATCTCCCCAGTGAAGAGTCGTCGGGCCCGCAGCGCTGCGAGAAACCGAGCAGGATGTCACCGCCGCTGTGCCCGGACCGGGCCGACCGGCGAGCGTCCCTCGCTCCGTAACCACTTCATCTCCTGTCCATGGGCCAGCGCCGTCGTGCCGGGTGCAGCCCCCGCCGGTACAGTCATTCCGGACACCGTGGCAGGTCCCCACGGGGGCCCCCACGCCACCAGACCGAGGAGGTCGGATTTGCAGGCCGAGGATCCTGTCGACTGGGTGGACTGCCCGCAGTGCGGGCTGCCGGCCTACGTCGTCGACCGGTTCGTGCGCCCCTCCACGGACGGGCCGCTGCCCCACGCCGTGACCGTCTGCCCCCAGCTCCACCACCTCTGCACAACTGACGAACGCACCTCGGGAGCCGTCACGGACGAGGAGGCGCCGGCCGCCGAGGCGCCGGCCGAGGCCGAGGACCCGGCGGAACCCGGCTCCTCGTGACCGCCCCCACAGACGGGGACCCCACCGAGCCGGCACTGCCCTCAGGCCCGGCGCTTGACCCGCCGCCCGTCGGCCCCGCCGAGAGCGCGCACCCGATGATCTTCAGCCTTCGGATCTCCCTGCCTGACCTTCCGGGGACGCTCGGCCGCATCGCAAGCGCCTTCGGGAAGGGCAGCGTGAACATCCTTACGCTCGACGTCATCGACCGGGAGGACGGGATGGCCATCGACGACCTCCGGGTGGAGGCCCCCCGGGGGATGCAGGAGGCCCTGCGCCGGGCTGCGGCCGACGTTCCGGGATTCGCCGTCGAGTACGTCCGGCCCCTGGAGGCCTTCCGGCACGTGCTCGAGCCGTTGGAGCTCGCGGTGTTGCTGGAGGACAGCGGCTCCCAGGCGATGGTGCAGCTCGTGGAGCACCTGCCCGACGCGTTCGGGGCGACCTGGGCCATCGCGATCGATGTGTCCGCAAGCCGTGACGCTCCTCCCGCGGTGCTGGCGGCCAGCATCGGCGCCCCCAGCGCGGCGCGCCTTCCTGCGGCGTGGCTCGACTTCAGCGAACTTGTTTCGCCGACGTTCGGCAAGGCCGGGGCCGGCCGGCCGGTGCCGAACTGCGACGACGACGACCTCGAGGTTGCCGCGGCCCTGCTCGACCGACCGTGCGCGGCGGTGCTCCTGGGCCGGGAGCGGGGCCCGCGTTTCCGGGCATCGGAGCTGCGGCATCTCGGGCTGCTCGCGCGCATCGCCGCGTCGGTGACGGCCAGGTCCGACAGTCTCGTCCAAGCCGTCTAGCCGTTCGTCGGACACGACGGTTTCAGGCCGAAGGCAGTCTGAAGAATTCCTATCGCCGCCGGTCCGCGCAGGACTACGATTCCCCTCGGGGTGTGGGCTTCGGGGGGGAGGGTGGGTCGGTGCAGGCCACGATGCAGCAGTTTCCGCTGACCATCACCCACATCCTCCGCCACGGCGCCACCGTCTTTGGCGACACCGAGGTGGCCACCTTCGACGGCGAGCGCGTGCGGCAGGGCAGCTTCGCCGGGGTCGCGGCACGGGCCGGACGGCTCGCCGCGGCCCTCGCTCGTCTGGGAGTTCGGCGGGGCGACTGCGTCGGCACGTTCGGCTGGAACCACCAGGAGCACCTCGAGGCCTACTACGCCGTGCCCTGCATGGGGGGCGTCCTGCACACGCTCAACATCCGGCTGTTCGCCGACCAGCTCACCTACGTGATCAACCACGGCCGGGACAAGGTGGTGATCGCCGACGCTGCCCTGGTCCCCGTGCTCGCCAAGCTGGCCGGCGAGCTTGGCTCCGTGGAGCACTACGTCGTCGTGGGCGACGGCGACGCCTCCGCCCTGCCCGGGGCTCTCCGCTACGAGGACCTCCTGGCCGCCGAGGACGAGGGCTATGCGTGGCCAGATCTGGACGAGAACTCGGCGGCCGCCATGTGCTACACGACGGGGACCACCGGCGACCCGAAGGGCGTCGTCTACAGCCACCGCTCCGTCTTCCTGCACGCCCTCTCGGAATGCTCGGGGGCTGCCTTCGGGCTCAGTGGGCAGGACAACATCCTCCTCGTGGTCCCGATGTTCCATGCCATGGCCTGGGGTATGCCCTATGCCGCGTGGTTGGTGGGCGCCGGCCTCGTCTTCCCGGGCCCGTACGTGCAGGCCGAGCCGCTGAGCCGGCTCATCGCCCTCACCCGCCCGACCTTCGCCGGGGCGGTGCCGACGGTGTGGACGGACCTGCTCCGCCACTCGGAGGGCGCCAGTGTCGACCTGTCTTCGCTCCGCATGGTCGTGTCGGGCGGCTCCGCGGTCCCCCCGTCGCTCATGGAGCGCTTCCAGCAGCGCCACGGCGTCCGGATCATCCAGGCCTGGGGGATGACGGAGACCAGCCCGGTCGCCGCCATTTCGTTCCCGCCTGCTGGCACGCCACCCGAGAAAGAGATGACCTGGCGCGCCAAGACAGGCCGGCCCATCCACGGCGTCGAGTTCCGGCTGTGCGACGACGCCGGCAACGTGCTCCCGTGGGACGGGGCGGTCGTGGGTGAGATCGAGGCCAGGGGGCCCTGGGTCACGGGCTCCTATCACGGGGTGGATGCGGTCGAGAAGTTCCACGACGGGTGGCTTCGCACCGGTGACGTGGGGACGATCGACCCGCTCGGGTTCGTCCAGATCACCGACCGGGCGAAGGACGTCATCAAGACCGGCGGCGAGTGGATCTCGTCGGTGGAGCTCGAGAACCATCTCATGGGCCACCCGGCGGTTCTGGAGGCGGCGGCGGTCGGCGTCGTCGACGAGCGCTGGGGCGAGCGGCCGCTGGCCTGCGTCGTCCTCCGGGACGGCACGCAAGCCGGCCCGGAGCAGCTTGCCGAGTACCTGTCGGCCAAGGTGGCGAGATGGTGGGTGCCGGAGCGTTGGGCGTTCATCGATGCGATCCCCAAGACCAGTGTCGGAAAGTTCGACAAGAAGGCCCTGCGCGCCCGCTACACCAGCGGCGACCTGCCGGTGGAGATATTGCCCGTCTCCGGGCCGGTGCGTTGACCCCTCTCGCGGGGGGATGTAGCGTCCCGTTCAGCACTGACGTCGGAGGCGTCACGTGAGCTGGGACATGGTGTTCGACAGTACCGAGCAAGGGAGGCGGAGATGAGGAAGCGGCTGTACCTCGTCATAGCCATGCTGGCTGCGCTGAGCATGGTTGCCGCGGCATGCGGCAAATCGACCACCACCACCGGCAGCACGAAACCGTCGTACAAGATCGGCCTGATGGGGGCGCTCACCGGCGCCAACGCGCAGCTCGTCGTGGGATCCGAGAAGGGGGCGCAGCTGGCCATCAAGCAAGCGAACGACAAGGGCGACCTGCCCGTCACGCTGAGCCTCGACCCCCAGGACACGCAGGGCGACAAGGACAAGGCGGTCCCCCTCGCCAACCTGCTGGCCGGCGACACCAGCGTCCTGGCCGTGATCGGCCCTGCGTTCAGCGGTGAGTCCTTCTCCTCCAACCCGATCCTCAATTCGGCGGGCATCCCCTCAATCACCCCTTCGGCCACGAACCCCGGGCTCGCACAGAGCGGCTGGAAGTACTGGTTCCGGGCGGTCGGCAACGACAACTCGCAGGGAGGCCCCGCTCCCGAGGTGATGGAGAAGATCTTCAAGGGATCCAAGGTCTACGTGGCCGACGACAACACCGCCTACGGCAAGGGGCTGGCCACCATCGTGCAGAACGGTCTCAACGCTCGGTTCCCCGGCGCACTGGTGGGGTCCAACTCCGTCGACCCCGGCAAGGACGACTACAGCGACCTCGCCAATAAGATCGTCACCTCCAAGGCCGACGTGTTCTTCTGGGGTGGCTACTCGCCCGAGGCGGCGAAGATCATCGCCCAGGCCCGAGCCAAGGGCTTCACGGGCACCTACCTCGGGGCCGACGGGAGCAAGGACACGACCTTCCTGAGCAACGCCGGGGCGAGCGGGGAGGGGGCCTACTTCCTCTGCCCGTGCGCGGATGTCGCGACGATCCAGGACCCCATCGACACCAAGTTCGTCTCGGACTACAAGGCCTTCGCGAACGCCGACCCGATCATCTACTCGGGTGAGGGGTACGACTCGGCCAACCTCATCATCGAGGCCATCCGCAAGGCCGGCAAGCCTGGCTCGGACATCGCCGCCTACCGCACGTCCCTGGGCACGAACATCGCGCAGACGACGGGCTTTGCCGGCACCACCAAGACGTACGCCTTCCAGGCCAACGGCGAGCTGGTCGACAGCGCGGTGGTCATCTACCTCTACAAGGTCGTCGGCGGCAAGTTCGTCCTCCAGGGCAAGGTGAAGGACCTGCTCGCCAAGGTATAGAGGCATAGGTAGCGCCGCTGCCGGTTGGGGTCACGCCTGCCCGAGAGTTGAGTATCGGGCACTCGTGACCCCGCTGGCGCGGGGTGATGTGCTCGGTGTGGCGCCGGTGGCGCTTGACTCCTGGACCCGATTAAAGGAGCGCGCGTGAACCTGTCCGGTATTGCCGACCTGGGCCTCGGCCTCATCCTGGTGTACCTGCTCTTCAGCCTCGCCTGCTCCAAGATCAACGAGGCGGTGGCATCGGCGCTCCGGTTCCGGGCCAGGGGTCTGGAGCGGGGGCTGCGCAGGCTGCTGGACGGATCGAAGCGTGGGGCCCCGGCGACCGGGGACATCGCGGCCTCCCGCCTCACCTTCGAGCAGTTCCTTGCCCATGACCTCATCACGACCCAGCAGCCATCGAAGCGGCCGCCGTCGTACGTGCACCCGACGACGTTCGCGCTCGGCGTCATGGACTTGCTCGCTCCCGCGCTGCCGCAACTGCTCGACGAGATGCGCACGGCGGCTGCGGGCAACCCCGCGGTGCTGGCGGTCCTGAACGACGCCAACCTGGGGGATGCCGCCAAGGTCCTCGGGATCCAGCAACTCCAGGCACCGGCCCCTGCCTCGCCGCCTCCGGTCCCGCCGCCGGTCCCGCCGGTCGTGCCCACCGGTATCCTGGGTGGCTTCCTGGGCGGCTCCCCAACTGCTTCCACGGTGGAGGCTGGAGGGCTCCCGGTCGCGAGCGTGGGCGCGCCCGCCCCGCCGGCCGCCGCGCCCGTCGCCCTCACGCCGCTGCTCCAGTCCCTGCTGGCGCAGGCGCTCGGCAGTGTCAACGGGGACCTCATGGCGCAGCTCGAGGTTGGCGTGGCGCTCCTGCCCGACGGGCATCCGGCGAAGGTGCCCCTGGCGAGGTTCCTGGCCATGTCCGGGGGCGACATGGACAAGTTCGTGGCTTCCCTCGAGGGCTGGTTCAACGGGGCGATGGACCGGCTGTCGGGATGGTACAAACGCCGGACGCAGCTGTTCCTCATCGGCTACGCCGTCGTGCTCACCGCGGCCGTCAACGTCGACTCGATCACGATCGCGACCACGCTCTACCGCAACGGCCCCGAGCGGGCCGCCGTGGCGGCGGCGGCGCAGAAGGCACCCGACATCGCCACGGCCCAGGACGCCATCCGGAAGGCATCCGACCTGAGCCTGCCCATCGGCTGGGTCCGGCGTACCAACGCCACGATCGACCCGGCGACGGGGATCGACAGCGCCAGCCCGGGCCGGGAGTTCCCACCCCGCCGCCAGGACCTGGCCCTGAAGCTGCTGGGTCTCGCGATCACCGTGGGGGCCCTGCTGTTCGGCTCGACGTTCTGGTTCGACGTGCTCGGCAAGGTGGCCAACCTCCGCAACGCCGGACCGAAGCCGGCCCCACCGCCCGCCGCACCCTCCTGATGGCGCGCGGCGCTCGCGGCGGCCCGAGCAGGACCTTAGGTAGGTAGCTTCGCCCTGTCGGGTGGGGCGGTCTGGTTGATTTTGAGTAGTCAACACTCGTGACCCCCAGCCGCCAGGGTGGTCTGCTCTCGATCACACCTGAAGCTCCCTTGCTCTCCAATACGAGGAAAGGCGGGGCCCATGCCTGTGCAGACGACCTACCCGGGGGTGTACATCCAAGAGGTGCCCTCGGGCTCCCACGCCATCGCCGGCGTGTCCACGTCGGTCACAGCCTTCGTGGGCGCAGCCCGGATGGGGCCGGCCGGGGTGCCGGTCGCCATCCAGAGCATGGCCGAGTACGTCAGGAACTTCGGGCCACCCTGGGACGCGGCACACCCGATGGGACACGCGGTGTCCCATTTCTTTGCCAACGGCGGCTCGCAGGCCATCATCGTCCGGGTCTCGGCCCAAGGCGCGGCCACGGCCACCGCGACGCTGACCGGAGGCCCCCTGACGCTGACCGCGTTGGGGCCGGGCAGCTGGGCGACCCGCAGTGCCGCACCGGGGACCGCGGGGCTGGAGGCCTCCGTCGAAGCCAACGCTGCAAACGGCAGTCTCTTCAACCTGACCCTGACGCTGCGGGCCCCCGACCCCCGGACTGGGGCGGTGGGGGTGGTGGCGCAGGAGAGCTATCCCAACCTCTCCCTCGACCCCAGCAGCCCCCGGTACGCCTACAACACGCTCGTCGGCTCGTTCCTCATCGCCAAGCCGGACCCCCCTGCCATGGGCTCGCCGCCGGGCTCGCCGCCTTCGATGCCGGGCTCCCCACCGGCGGCTCCCGTGCCGACGCCCGGCGTGGTGGGCTTCGCCGGTGGGCTGGACGGGGCCGACGGGACGGCGAACGCGGGCGCCGTGGGGGCTGCAGACGTGATCCCGCTCGACACGACCAAGGGCGGGATCTACGCCCTCGGTGTCCTGCTGTTCCCCCGCTTCAACCTGCTCTGCCTCCCGGACGTCCCTGCCACGGCGACCTCGTCGTCGTTCCTCACCACGGCCCTCGGCTTCTGTGCCCTGCAGCGAGCCTTCCTCATCGTCGACACCCCACCCAGCCCCCCAGGCGCGACGTTGGACCTGACCACCATCTCGGGCCTGGCGAGCGAGCACGGCGCCGTCTACTACCCACGGGTGGTGCAGTTGGATCCCGGCCCCGGCGGCCTCGTCCGCCAGCTCGACCTTCCCCCCTGCGGCGCGGTGGCGGGGGTCATGGCCCGCACCGACGCGGCCCGCGGCCTGTGGAAGGCCCCCGCCGGCCTGGACTCCGGCATCGCCGGGATCAGCGGGTTGACCAAGATGACCGACGACGCTCTCTCGGGCAAACTCAACCCCCGTGGCGTCAACGTGCTGCGGACGTTCCCGGGGGCGGGGACGGTGGTCTGGGGGGCCCGCACGCTGAAGGGCGACGACACGCAGACGTCCGACTTCAAGTACATCCCGGTCCGGCGCATGACGGACTACATCGCCGGCGCCCTGTACCTCGGCACCGGCTTCGCAGTCTTCGAGCCCAACGACCCCACGCTGTGGGGGCAGCTTCGCCTCGCGGTCGGCAGCTTCATGCGTGGCCTCTTCCGCCAGGGAGCGTTCCAGCAAAACGCCGCGGCGACCGAGTCCGACAGCTTCTTCGTCGTGTGCGACGAGACGGTGAACCCCCAGTCGGAGATCGACCTCGGGAGGGTCAACGTGGTGGTCGGCTTCGCCCCCCTGAAACCCGCCGAGTTCGTGATCATCACCATCACCCAGATCTCACAGACGGGAGGCTGAGATGCCGGCTGTGCCACTCGATACAAAGCGCTACGACCCGTACCTGGGTTACCGGTTCAAGGTCAAGTTCGCCGACAGCAACAACTACGTCGCCGCAGTCACGAAGATGGGCGCGCTCAAGCGCTCGACGGCGCCGGTTGTGCACCGGGAGGGCGGCGATCCCTCCCACGAGCGCAAGAGCCCGGGGAAGTCCACGTTCGACGCGGTGACCCTCGAGCGTGGCGTGACCCAGGACCGGGACTTCGACAAGTGGGCCAACCTCGTGAACTCCTACAAGGACGACACGACGCTCAAGAACTTCCGCAAGAACGTGACCGTCGACCTGTTCAACGAACAGAACCAGGTGGTGCTCTCCTACCACCTTCTCCGGTGCTGGGTGTCGGAGTACACGGCACTTCCGGCGCTCGACGCCGGGAACGCGGCGGTTGCGATCGAATCGATCAAGCTCGAAGTCGAGGGTTGGGAGCGCGACGGCGGCGTGAAGCCGCCGGACGAGAAGTAGGGGCCGGCCGCAGTGATGGATTCCGTTCTCTCGGCCATGCACGGCTGCGACCGCGAGCTCGACCAGGTGCTGGCGCTGCTTGCCGCGTCGGGGGTGGACGCGCCCGAAGACCTGTCCGTCGGCGAGGGCGACCGCGTCCTGCTCGACCTGCTCTGGCAGGTCACGGGCCAGCCGCTCATGGTCACCCTCCGGTGTCCCAACTGCGATGCCTTCAGCGTCGTCGAGATCCGGCCCGACGTGATGCCGCGGCTGGAGCCGCGCTGCGCCTGGTGGGGGCCGGGCGGCGGCCTCCGGGAGCCGACCTATGCGGACCTCGCCGGGCTGCCGGCCGACCCCGAGGCGGCTGCCTCGGAACTGCTGCGCCGGTGCACGATCGGGCGCCCGCCGCGCCCCGCCGCCGTGGACGACCTCGAACGCGTCGATCAGTCCCTCGGTCCGATCGAGGGCCCCTGCGCGGCATGTGGGTGGCAGCTCCAGACTCCGGTCGAGGTCGAACAGCTGGTCTTGCGGCGCCTCGCCCGCCGGGCCCAGGAGGTGGACCTGGAGATCCACCTGCTGGCCCAGGCCTACGGGTGGGAGCTGACGACGATCGAGGCCCTCCCCGACGGCCGCCGCCGCCGGCTCGCGGGCTTCGTGGCCGACGCCCGGTGACCGGCTCCCCGTCCGGGTTCGCTGCTCTCGAACGGCTCGTGGCGCGCGCCCTCCGGCCTGCCGTCCAGCCGTCCGGATCGATCGCCGCGCCCGCAGTCAGGGGCGCCAACCGCGGCAGCGCCCAGGTGCGCCGGCCCCCCGAAGTCCTGGAGGCGGGCGAGCCGGCCGGTGCCGGGCTTGCTGAGGACCGGGGGTTCGAGATCGTGGAAGAACCGGCGCCCGTACCCGAGGCAGCGCTGGTCTTCGAGGAGGCCGAGACCCGCATCCCCGTGCAGGGCGAGGCCCCGCAGCGATCCACCCCACGCCGGCGCCGTGACCGGGCCGACCCACTGGCGGCCGTCGAGCCCGAGCCACCTGACCTCCCCCCAGCCCGGGCCGACGTGCCGGCCGCCGAGGCCCCCGGCCGGGTGATGGCCGAGGGTGCCGCCGAGCCCGGCCCCGTTGCCGACCCCGACTCGGCCCGGCCCGGGCCTCCGAGACCGTCCCGCTCCGGCACTGCCGCACGCGGCCCCGGCGGTCCCCCTCCTCACCCAGGTGGCCCCGAACCCGCTGCCCAGGCCGAGACGTGGCTGCAATTTCCCCCGCTATCCGGGGAACATCGTCGCCACCCCCTCCCGTCGACCGCCGCGGCGGTCCCCACGGCGCCACCGGGGGGACCGCCGCCGCACGTCGATGCCCCGCCGCCGCCTGCCACGCCCCCTGCCGCGGTGGCCGCGGTGGTCGAGACCGCGCCCCTGTGGGACGCGGGCCCGGCCCCCGTCGCGCCCGGGCCCACGACGCCACCCGAGGTCACCCACCCAGGGCGGCCGGTCGAGCCGGGGGCCAGCGAGCCGGCCACGGTGATGCCGCGCCTCGGCACCGACCAGCGTCAACGGACGCCGGGTGGCCCGGGGGCGCCGGCGCACCCCGAGAGGGATGCCGGCGGTGGCGCAGCGCAGACCACCGTGCGCATCGACCGGATCGAGGTCGTCACGCCCGCGGCCCGCCGGGCTCAGGTCGATGCCCTGTCGTCGCTGGCCGCCCGCCGCGAGGGCAGCTCACGCCACAGCGGGGCCCGGTAGTGGCCGGCGCCACCGCGATCCAGGGCGTGGACGCCACGCTGAGCAAGCTCGCATCCGACGCGATCGCGGCCCTGACCCAGCCGCCGTCGACCCTGAGCGTCACGCTCGGCCCCCTGGACCGCCCGGACGACCAGGCGAGGCTCAACTGGTTCCTGTACCGCGTCGAGCCGAACACCGCCTTCGTCAACATGGAGCCACCCGGGACCGGCTGGCGAAGCGCCATGGGCCACCCGCCGCTGGCGCTCAAGCTCCACTACCTGCTGACCTCGCACCCGGGCCACCTCACCCAGGCCGGCGACGAGGAGCAGTTCGCGCACCGTGCCCTGACCGCCGTGATGCAGAGGCTCCAGGCCCACGCCGTCATCCGCACGGGGGACACGTCGCTCTCGAACCTGGTCACCCCCCTGGTCGAGCCGCTGCGGATTTCGATGGAGGCCCTCGATCTGGAGGCGGTCTCCAAGATCTGGACCGCCGCCTCGCATTCGCTGCGACTGTCCGTGGGCTACGTGGTGAGCCTGGTGGTGTTGGATCCCCCCCCGGACGACTACGTTGCCGGCCCGCCCGTCCAGGAGCGTCGGGTCGTCGCGGCGCCGACGATGGGCCCGAGGCTGCTCTCGGCAAGTCCCGATCACCTGAGCGCTGGGCAGAATTGCACCGTCGCCGTCATGGGCATGACGGCCGGCGCGTCCTTCACCCTCGCCTGGCAGGCCGGCGACCCTCCGGGTCCCGCCCTGGGATGGCCGCTTACGGTCGTGTCGGCCACGACCGCGTCTGTCACGTTGCGAGTGACGCAGCCGGACCTCGCCCCCGGCAATCGCCGGGTCCAGGTGACCGCTACCCAGGGGGGTCTCCTCGTGGGCAGCGACTTCCTCGACATCCGCCTGGTCCCCGCCGTCACGGCGCCCACTGGCACCGTCTCGAAGGCAGCCCCCGTCAACCTCAGCACGTCCCACGCCGCGCCCGACGTCGAGGTGTTCGTCCGCGGGGTTCGACCGATCCCGCCGACCGCGCCGTCGGGGCCGGCGCCGGTCACGCTGCGGGCGGGCAAGGTCGCCGGGCCTCCGTATGCCGGCCTGGTGGTCGGGCCGTGAGCGCCGCCCGGGTCGGGGACCTCCGGATGGCGGCAGGTCTTGAGATCCTCCGCGTCGCCATCGGCGCCTACCTCCACGGTCTCCGGTCCATCTGGTCGCCGGATGACGGGCCGGCTGCCGCCACCCCTGGGCTTGCGGAGGTGGACCGCCTCCTGGCGGCCGCGGGGGTGCCGGGCTCCGCGGAAGATGCGCAGCGGGCGTTGGTCGATGCGCTGGTCGACGCCGGGCGGCGCCACAGCACCGACCCCTTCGGCCGGCTGGTGGGCGCCCTTGAGCTGACCGCGGGTGAGGAACTCCTCGTTGCCGCAGCCTGGTGGAGCGAGGCAGACCCACAGTTCGCATCGGTGCTGGGGTGTGTCCACGACGACGGCGCCCGGCGGTATGCCTCTGCGGCCGTTCTCCGCCTGGTGCTCGCACCCTTCGGCATCGACGTCGCGCCCGCCCTGGACGACCGCGGATGCCTCGTGCGGTTCGGCGTGCTCGAAGCCGGAGCGGGGGCCATGGGACCGCTCCGGCTCACCGCCACCTGCCGCGAGGTGCTGGCCGGCATCGCGCCGGCGCCGCTGCAGGCGCCGCCGCCACCGGCCCGCCTGGCTCCGCTCGCCGCCGCCCTGGCCCGTCACCTCCGGCGCACCCGGGGCCAGGTGGTCCTGCGGGGTGGCGAGGGATCGGGGCGCCGGCGTGTCGCCGTGGCGGCCGCCACGGGGGCGGGCCTCGTCGCCGTCGAGGCCAACCGCCCGCCCGCCGAGCTCCGGCTGCTGGCCCGCCTCGGCATCGGGGTCCCGGTGGCACCGGCGGAGGCCGCCGAACTGCTGGCCTGGGGACGCCAGGACGGACCGCTGCTGCTGCTGGCGCCGCCTCGGCACCGCTCACCGGCGACCCGCGCCGCCTATCTCGTCGATGTCGAGGCGCCCGACCGCGTCCAGCGCGCGTCGTACTGGCGGCAGGCCCTTGAGTCGGCGGGGGCGTCCGTGGATGCGGCCCTGCTCGCCGACGCGCTGGCGCAGCGATTCGGTTTCACCGAGGGCGACATCGACGCCGTCGTCGCCAGGGCGACCCTCGACGCCCGTTGGCAGGAGGTGGCCCTCGACCAGGACTGTCTGTGGGATGCGGCCCGCCGCCAGCCCGAGCACGCCCTGGAACGGCTGGCCGCCCTCGTCGTCCCGGCCTTCACCCTCGATGACCTCGTCCTGCCCGAGGAGGCACTGGCACAGCTCTCCGAACTGCTGGCGCACGTCACTCTGCAGCACGTCGTCCTCGACCGCTGGGGTTTCCGGCGCCGCCTGCCGCGGGGCCAGGGTGTGGCAGCCCTGTTCGCCGGGCCCTCGGGGACCGGCAAGACCATGGCGGCGGAGGCCCTGGCGGCCGCCCTGCACCAGGATCTCTACCGGGTCGACCTGTCCAGCGTGGTCTCCAAGTACATCGGCGAGACGGAGAAGAACCTCTCCTCCGCCTTCGACGAGGCCGAGCGCGCGGGGGCCGTGCTGCTCTTCGACGAGGCCGATTCGCTGTTCGGCAAGCGGACCGAGGTGCGGGACGCTCACGACCGCTACGCCAACCTCGAGGTCAACTACCTCCTGCAGCGGGTGGAGTTGTTCACCGGCCTTGTCATCCTCGCAACCAACCGCCGGAGCGCCCTCGACGAGGCCTTCCTGCGGCGGTTGCGCTTCGTGATCCGCTTCGACATGCCCGACGCCGAGCTTCGCCGCAGGTTGTGGCAGCGCTCGTTCCCGCCCGAGACGGCGACCGCCGGCCTCGACTGGGCGGCGCTCGCCAGCGGCGAGCTTGCGGGAGGCAACATCCAGCAGGCTGCCCTGCACTCGGCGTTCCTGGCCGCCCGCAACGGTGGCGTGGTGACCACCGAGCACGTTGCCGCCGCCCTGGCGCGCGAGTACGACAAGCTCGGCCGCTCCTGGCCCGGGCTGCCGTCGGGCGCCCGCTGCGGGAACGGCCGGCCATGAGGATGGGGGCGGCGGAGACAAGGGTGCACCTGCGGGTAACGGTCGGTGGGCGTCCCGAGCCGGGCCTGCTCCGGGCCGCCATCACCGCACGGCTCGAGGGCCGGCCCTGGCCTGCGGGCCCCGAGGGCGAGGTGGCGGACGCCGTCGCCAAGGCGGTGGCCGAAGCCGCCGGCCATTCCTCCGGCCATTCCTCCGGCCATTCCTCCGGCCATTCACGGGGAGGGCTGCGGTGAGCTTCACGCGCAAGGGCATGCTGGCGGTCTACTGGAACGCCGACAACCTGTCCGCCAAGGACGCCAACGACCAGTCGGCGCCTACTGCCGTCTTCTTCCAGTACAACCCCGCCGAGACCACGCGCACCCTGAAGCTGACCCTCGAGACCGAGTCCGCCCCCAAGGGCGGCGACGCCCTGAGCGTGTCACGCGAGGCAGACGAGGACTTCGCCTTCAAGCTGGAGCTCGACGCCACCGACGGCCTCGAGCGGGGTGACGACGCGCCGATCACCCGCGACCGGGGGGTCGTCCCACAGTTGCTCCTGCTCCAGTCCCTCCTGCACACGACCGGCCCGGCGCCGATTGCCAAAGCGGTCAAGAAGAAAGGCCAGCAGGTGCCGCGCGGCCGCATCCCGTTCACGATGCTCGTCCTCGACTCGGAACGGGCCGTGCCCGTCCGGATCACATCCCTCACGATCCACGCCTCGGAATTCGACGCCAACCTGAACCCCGTCCACGCCACGGCGGACGTGAGTTTCAAGGTGCTCCTGCCGCAGGACCTGAGCAAGTCCGACCCCCAGGCGGCGCAGTTCGCGCTCGACTACTGGCTCGCCCCAGGCGAGCCCGCCACGATCCAGGACGCCGTCAAGCAGATGGGCAATGAGCTGGTGCCCCTGACCCTTCCCCTTCCGGCCCCAAAGCCGGCCGCTGCCCCGGCCACCACGAGGGGGACCGCATGAGTGAGCCCGATCCCGGTTCGCGCTACGCGGGCCTCCCGGCCGTCACGGTACCTGCGCCCGATGGGTCGTCGCGGCTGATGGGGGTGCCGCGGGTCGTGCCCAAGCCCTCCACCAGCGGGCGCTACCAGGTCCGCCCCGAGGACCGTCTCGACCTCATGGCGGCGGCGGCCTACGGGGACTCCACCGTGTGGTGGCGTCTCGCGGACGCCAACCCCTGGGCGGACGCAACCGAGGTGGAGCAGCCCGGCCAGATCATCGAGCTGCCCGATGCCTGAGTCCTCACTGACCCTCCAGGTCGCCGGCCGGCTCATCGGACCGGATGCCATCTCCTCCCTCGTGGAATGCCAGATCGAGGAGGCCGCCGACGCAGCGGACGCCGCCGTGGTGGTCGCGACGGTGGAGGCGGGCGCCGACGGCGAATGGACGAGCATCCTCGACCCCCTCACGGTGCCACGCAGCAAGCTGGTCGTGGAGGTGACCCGGGCGGGGGTGACGTACCGGTTCGAAGGAGCCTCGACGGAGGCCCAGTGGAGCATCAAGCCGGGTGGATCGTCCCAGCTCACGGTGAAGGCGGTCGACCGGAGCCTGGAGATGGACGACCGCGAGAAGGTCGCGGCCTGGCCGGGCTCGTCGGACAGCGGCATCGCGGAGGCCATCTTCGCCAACTACGGCATCGCAACCAAGGTCAAGGACACCCCGGCGGGCCCCGATCCCGATGTGCACGCGGCGATGCAGCGGGGGACCGACTGGGCCTTCCTGCGGGCCCTCGCCGCCAAGTGGGGCTACGCCGCCTACCTCGAGGCCGGGGGGGGCCGGGTCACCGGCCACTTCCATCCCCTCGAACCGCTGGCAGACCCCCAGGCCGAGCTGTCGTTCGGCTACGGCATGGATGCCCCCGAGATCAAGGTCGAGGCCAACCTCTCGGGGGGCCAGAGCGTCTCGGCCACGCGCTTTCGCCCCCTGTCCGATGCCGAGCAGAACGCCACGAGCAGGGGTGACGACCAGGTCCAGGGCAACACGTCCCTCGGGGGGCGGGTGGACCTCCTCCTGTCGCCGGCAGACGTCGACGGCGAGGTCGACCCCGAGGCAGTCGCGCAGGGGCTCGCCCGGGACAGTGCCTTCAGCCTCACGCTGTCCGCTGCGGTGGACGCCGACACGACCGGCGTCATGCTCCGTGCCCGGCGGACGGTGCTGGTGTCGGGGATCGGCTCGCAGCTCTCGGGGCTCTGGCTGGTCCGGCGGGTGCGCCACCGCGTGAGCCTCGACGGCCACCTCCAGGACCTGACACTGGTGCGCAACGCCGTGGGGCTCGCCGGCTCGGAGCGCTTCGGGCAGCTCAGCAGGGCGGGGCAATCCTGATGGACCGCTTCGTGGGCAAGTACCTCGGGCTGGTGGTCGACAACAACGACCCCAAGCACATCGGCCGGATCCGGGTGAAGGTGCCCGAGGTGTTGCCGGGAGAGACGACCGGCTGGGCCATGCCCTCCAGCCCGCTTGCCGGCAAGGGCACCGGGCTCGCCATGGTGCCCCCGGCCAACAGCCTGGTGTTCGTGGAGTGGCCGGCCGGGGATGTGGCCCGGGTCCCCATCTGGTCGGGCGGGGCCTGGGCGGAAGGCGACGGGGTCGCCGGGGCAGGCCCCGACGCGATCGTCCTCGTCACCCCGGGCGGCCACCGCGTCGAGCTGAAGGACACCAAGGGCCAGGCAGCGGTGACGGTGAAGGCCGCCTCCGGAGCGACGGTCATCCTCGACGACAAGGGCGTCACCATCGAGTTCTCGGGCCAGAAGGTCGCCATGACCTCGGCGTCCATCTCGCTCAACGACGGCGCGCTGACGGTGATGTAGGTGCAGGGCTACGTGATCGACGCCGGCGCCACCATCATCTGCCCGCACGGGGGGCAGGCTGCCGCGATCCCCACCGCGACCCGGGTCGCCCTCGGCGGCAAGCCGCCCCTGCTGGTCAACGATGCGATGGTGATCGCGGGCTGTCCCTTCGTCATCCCTCCCGCCACGCCGTCGCCCTGCCTGCGCATCCAGTGGCTGATGCCGTCCACCCGGGTGAGCGTGCAGGGATCCCCGGTGCTGGTGTCGAGCTCGGTGGGCATGTGCTTCAGCGCCCAGGGCATCCCCCAGGGCCAGGCGATCGTGACGGGCTACCAGACCCGGGTGCAGGCGCAATGAGCGAGCTGGCTGTGGATCGATTCGGAGCGCCAGAAGGTCCGGAAATTTTGGCGCGTCTACGCGTGGTTTTTTCCGGACCTTCCGCCCGGGGTGCCCGGTGAACGCAGCGCGGGTTCCCTGGCGGCTCACTCCCGCGCGGCGGCTCGGCACGGCCGACGCCGAGCGGCACATCGCCGACCTGGTGCGCCTCGTGCTGCTGACGTCCCCCGGCGAGCGCCTGCACCACCCCGAGCTGGGGGCCGGGCTTGGCGCGACGACGTTGTTCGAATCGCTCGACCCTCAGCGCGTCGCGCTCGTGGAGCTGCGGGCACGCTCCTCGCTTCGCCTGGCGCTGGGCGACCGCATCGAGGTCGTCGCGGTCGGAGTCGGGATCGAGGGCGAGTCGACCGTGGTTGCGTCCGTGTCCTACCGGATCCTTCCCGAGGGACAGCCCTCCGTGCTCCGGGTGTCGCTCAATGGATGACGGCATGACCCTCGGGGCGATGTGCGACCAGCGGCGGCGCCCGGCGGAGCTGCTCGACCCGGTCGCGACGGTCGCCGGCCTCCGCACCGCCCAGTCCACGCTTCTGGACGGGGCGCGCTTCTGCGACGTCTGGCTCTACCTCGACTACCCGAACCCCCCGCCGGAGCTTGCCGAGGCGGCCCGCTGGACCCTCCTGGGGCCGCCGGGCACGCGTCCGGTCAGGGTGATCCAGGCCGAGGTCGTTCCGGCCCAGCCCCCGCCGGGGCTCTCCCAGCACGTCCACCTCCACCTGAGGGGCCAGCCCGACATCGCCCCCTACCGCCTCGAGTTCAACCCACCGGCGACCTTCCCCTTCGACCCGCTGCGGACCTGGCTCTCCGTCCGGCTTCGCCCGGAATGCCCCGATCTCGGCAGCTGCTTCGACGCCGCCGACCCCGGGCCTGCGCCCACGGCCTCGCCCGTGCACGACTACCTCGCCCGGGACTGGCGCTCGCTGACCGCCGCCCTGCTCGAGTTCCTGAGCACGCAGGTCCCAGGCGCCGACCTCTCGCCGGCGGAGCCGACCGTGGCCCTCGCCGAGCTGTTCGCCCATGCCGGGGACCTGCTCCACTACCGCCTCGACCGCGTGGCCACCGAGGCGTACCTCGAGACCGCCCGGCGGCGCACCTCGGTGCACCGCCATGCCCGGCTGGTCGACTACCACTTCCACGACGGGCTGAGTGCCCGGACGTTTATTCACCTCACCGTGGCGCCGGGCAGCGCGATGGGCCCCACGTGCCGTCCCGGTGACGTGGCGGCCGACGTGCCCGGATCCCCCATTGCGTTCACGCTGGAGCGGGGGATCCCACCGTCGCGGGCGCGCACCGGTCTCGGCGAGATCGCGATCTACGACTGGGGAGAAGGCGGCTGCCGCCTGCCCGCCGGGGCGACGGGGTGCGTGCTGGTCCGTCCGCAGCCGTGCGACCCGCTGATGGACGCGTGGCTGGCGCCGGGCGATCTCGTGGTATTCGAGGTCGTCGATCCTGGCGATGCCGGGGCCCACGCGGCCTGGGCGGGGCGCGACCCGGCACAGCCGTGGCCGTCGGGGGGGCCCATCGGGAGTACGACGCCGTGGTCCTTCCGGTCGCCCCTCGCCAGCCGTACCGCCCAGGTGGTGACGTTGACGGCGGTCACACCCCTGGCCGATCCGCTGGCCCGCGCCGCGTTGCAGGGCAGCCTGTATCAGGTTCGCTGGGGTCCCGAGGACGCCCTCGGGGAGGCCGTTCCCGTGGGCATCGACGTGACGGGGGGGATCGACGAGGTCACCGTGGTCCGGGGGAACATCGTCCCGGCCCATCACGGGCGGGTGGCCGACGGGCCGGCCGGTACGGCACTGACGCCCTGTCCGGACCCCCCGGCCGATGGTGAGGCCCCGCCCTCGTGGTGGCTGACCGCGGCGGGCACGCCCGACGGGGGAGGGCTGGGGCTCGCATTCGCGGGAGCCGGCCTGCCGCACCGGCTGGAGGTCACCGTGGGCCTGCCGTCCGATGCGGGGACCGACGTCGAGGTGGTCCCGACCCTGCTCGAGGCGGCGACAGGCACGCTGGCCGCGGTCGTGGAGGTCGAGACCGGCGAGCCGCCACGGCTGCGCTTCCGCACCGGCGCCCTGGGCATGGCCCCGCCGGAGGGCAGCACCATCACCGCCCGCTACGAGGTCGGCTCCGGCTCGGTGGGCAACGTGCCGGCCAACTCCCTGGCCGTCCTCGAGACCGACATGACATCCGGGGCGGCAGGGCTGATGCCCATGTTCGTCCAGGTCCCCGGCGTCGCGGCGCGCAACCCGGTCACCGCCTCGGGAGGTGAGGATCCGGTGGCCCTCGATGTCGTTCGCCGGGAAGCTCCCCAGGCCTTTGCCGCCCAACCGTTGCGGGCGGTGCTCGACTCGGATCTGGCCGCAGTGGCGGCCCGGGACCTGGTGGTGCGCCGGGCGGTGGCGCGGCGATCGTGGAGTGGTTCGTGGCCGCTCGTCACGACGGTCGTCGACCTGACCCTCGACTCGGACGCACCGCAGGCGACGGGCGCGCTGCGGTCGCTGAAGGACCAGCTCGACGGGTTGCGCATGCTCGGCACCGAGGTGGCCCTCGTGACGGGCACCGCGGTTGGACTCTTCATGAAGCTCGCAGTGATGGTCGCTCCCGGCATCGACCCCGAGGCGGTGCAGGGCCGGGTGCTGGGCGTCCTGCAACCGGGAACCGACGCGCGCCCGGGGTTCTTCCACCACAGCCGCCTCTCACTGGGCTCGTCGGTGTACACCTCCGCCGCCGTCGCCGCGGCGGCAGGGGTGGTCGGGGTCGATGCCGTGGTGGTGACCGAAGCGAGGCGGCTCAGCGATCCCCCCGGCACCTTCCGCGACGTGCTGCGCTTCGCGGCCAACGAGGTGCCGGTGCTGGATGACGACCCTCAGCGCCCCGACCGAGGACGCCTCGAGATCATGGTCACGGACTCAGGAGCGCAGGGAGCGCAGCCGTGACCGTAATCCCCGAGGCGATCGTGCCGCTCGGGCTGGTGCCGCCGCCCCCCGGCCTTCCCTACCTTGCCCGCCGGCTGGGCGGCTACGCCTCGTTCCTGAGCAACCTCGTCGACGAGGTGGAGCGCACCGTTGTCGACGGAGCGTTGCTCGGCGCGCACTGGGACCTCCGCGCCGACCCCTGGGCGGCGACGCTGGCCCAGCTCTGGGCATTCGTGGCCGAGGGGGTGTCGGCCTACACCGAGTTGACGGCCAACGAGGCGTACCTCGGGACCGCGCTGGACTGGATGAACGTCCGGCGCCTCGCCGACCTGCTCGGGTACCGCCCCAGCCCTCGGGTCGCGGCCCAGGCCTGGGTGCAGGTCGACGTCGACCGTGCTGCCGACCCGCTCGTTCCGGCCGGCACGCGGGTGCAGGCACCGGCGCTGCCGCCGGCGCGCCCGGCCTCCCAGACCTTCGAGGTGATCGAGGACACCCAACTCCATGGCGACTGGGCCGGCCTCACCGCCACATGGTTGCCGGATCCCGCCACACCCGGCAGGACGCTGCGCCTGCCGGGCGATCCCGGGTTGCGGGCCGGGGACAGGGTCCTGCTGCTTGCGGAGGCACCGGCGGGCTCGTCGATGTCCGCGAAACCACTGGCGCTGGCGAAGGTGCTCGGCATCACGCCGGAGGTCGGCTACACGGCCATCCAGCTCGACCGCGATCTCGGCTCCCTGATGCCGGACCGTACCGCGTCCTATGCCGCCTACCCGGTTCGGGCCACCGCGGGATCCGCCCGGCACCTCTCGAAGGTGCTCCGGCTCCCACCTCCCCCGAACCCGTCGCCCTCCAACCCGCCGCAGGCCCAGGCGGGGGAATTCGTGACCCTGCCCCCGCAGGCCCCGTACGGCCAGGGTCCGCCAGGCCAGGGTCCGCCAGGCCAGGGTCCGCCAGGCCAGGATCCGCCGGCATGGATCGTTGTCGACGCTGCGCTGGACGACGTGTCGGCGGGCCAGCTCGTCGCCCTCGTCGACTGGACGACCGCGGCCTCCCGCTGCGACGTGGTGACCCTGGCCGGGCAGGTGCCTGTCGAGTGGGAGGTCGCCCCTGGTACACCGGTGCGAGTCTCCAAGCTCGTGGTGCAGCCGTTCGAACGGCCGCCAACGTTGTCGAACGCCGAGTTGGTTCCCCTCACGGTCTACGTGCTCGACCGCAGGCTTGACATCGCTCATGTCGAGCTCCAGCGGCGACCCCCGACCTCGTCCGGCCTGCTCCAGCTGCGCCTCTACCCGGCCCCCGCCGTCGCTCCCAGCTGGGTGGCGGTGCAGACCCAGCAGGCGGCTGCGACCGGATGGGAGGTGGTCCGCTGCCAGCCCGTCCAGGGGAAGGACGGCGCGGTGACGCTGGACTCCGGCGGGCTGCTGGTCGGGCTCCCCGATGGCCTGGTGGGGACGCTGGGGGCCGACGACCTGCAGGCGCCTGCCACGGCGAATGTCGTCAAGGTCCATCACGGCAGGACCTCGGGGGCGACGCTGGGGAGCGGCGATGCCTCCCAGTCCGGGCAGGAGATGGTGGTGCCCGACGCCCCCGTGGCCTACGACCTCGATGCGGGTGGCAATCCCGTGCCGACGCTGCGGCTGCGGGTGGATGGCCTGGAGTGGGAGGAGGTCCCAAGCCTGTACAGGGGGGGACCGGAGAGGCCCCAGCCCGGCAACGACGCCGCGGCTGCCTCGACGAGGGCCACGGCACCCAGTCCCAGCTTCGTCACGCACCTGAACCAGGACGGGGGGGTGACCCTCGAGTTCGGCGACGGCCTCGAAGGAGCGCG
>Ga0137390_10000763_pt1 | contig 22873 bp, 18 predicted proteins | sample 15con2h24AmetaG_FD_104937 | JGI IMG/M metagenome (GOLD analysis project Ga0137390, IMG submission 104937) | Vadose zone soil microbial communities from Angelo Coast Range Reserve, California, USA - 15con2h2.4A metaG | ecosystem: Environmental > Terrestrial > Soil > Vadose zone > Saprolite... | reverse complement strand
TCGTCCCGCTCCTCTGGCTGGCGGGACCCCTGACCGCCAGGCGCTCGGCCGTCGCCTTGGGCCTTCCCGCGGTGATGCTCGTCCCGTGGGTGGCGTTCAATCTCCGAACCTCGGGCACCCCCTTGCCTGCGACGGCCATCGCCAAGATCGAGGGCGGGCTCGTGGGCCTGCTCGAAGGTGCGCGGGAGTCCGCGGCGGTGACCTTGCTCTCCCGGCCCTGGCAGTTCGAGCGCGAGTGGACTACCTGGCTGGTCTCGGTCAATGTGCTGCTTCCCGTTCTGATCTTGCCGGGGCTCTGGGTGGTCTGGCGTCGGGGCGGGCGAGCCTGGGCGCTGCCGGCCTCGATTCTCTTTCTCCACCCGCTCGGCATGGCGCTGCTGGCTCCCTACCGGGGTCCGGCCTTCCAGGAGGGGCGCTACTCGATCCAGCTCCTGCCGCTGGCCATCGTGGTCGCAGTCAGCGCCCTGGCGCTAGGCGAGGGATGGCTTCGTCGCGTCGCCATGGCCCTGCTCCTCGTGGCCTCGCTTGCCTCGCTCAGTCCCGGCGCGACACGCTACGCCTGGGCCGTGCAGAACATCGATGCCATGCAGGTGAGCCTTGGCCGCTGGGTGCAGGCCCACACGCCGGCCGACTCCCGTCTGGCGCTCAACGACGTGGGAGCCATCGCCTACCTCGGGCGCCGCGAGGTGGTCGACGTGATGGGTCTCGTCACTCCGGCCATCATCCCGTACCGTCGCGACGGCGAGGCGGGCGTCCTTCGATTCCTCGAGCGCGCCTGCCCGGACTACTTGATCGTCTTCCCCGCGTGGTTTCCGGTCCTCTCGGCTCGCACCGACCGCTTCACGCCCATCCACCGGGTCAGGCTCGAGCGCAATACCGTGGCCGGAGCCGACGAGATGGTGGTCTACGAGACAGCCTGGAACCGCTGGCGCCCGGGTCACGAGGCTTGTCCGGGCCGCGGGTAGCGGGGCTATACTGATCTAGTGATGAGTCGATCGAGATGGGCGGCGTTTCCCGCGATCCTACTGGGTCTGGCGGTGGTGGGGCTCGGGCCCTCGATCTCGTGGGCCCAGATGTACCGCTGGACGGACGAGCAGGGCGGCACCCACTACGGCCAAGGGATCTACGCCGTGCCGGAGCGCTTCCGGTCGAGGGCGCAGCTCCTGACCTTTCCCGAGAGGCCGGCGGCGCCCGCCGCGAGCCCCTCGTCGGCGGAGGGCGCCCTAAGCCAGGGGGCGCGCATCAGCTTTACCCCGGGCAAGCCCATCATGGTCTCGGCCAAGATCAACGGCGGGGGCTCGGCGCAGCTCATGCTCGACACCGGGGCATCGGTGACCGTGATCAACCCGCGCGTGCTGGCCGGTATGGGCATCGGCTCGCGCGAGGCGCTGCGGGGCTCAGTCAAGGGCGCCACCGGCTCGGCCGACGTGCTCTTCGTTCCCGTCGAGAGCATCGAAGTGGGTGGAGCGCGCTCGGGGCCACTTCGCGTGGCGGCGCACGACGTCGACCTGGGTCAGGGTGACGGACTCCTGGGCCGCGACTTTCTCGACCAGTTCACCGTCAACATCGACAGCACGGCAGGCGTCGTCACGCTCTCCCCCAAGTAGCCGGCACGTGTCGCTCACGTCGACGGGCGCCCAGCGCCGGCTCTTCCGCGCGGCGGCGGCTCTCCTGGCCGTGACGTTCTGCCTGGCGCCCGCTGCGCATGCCCAGCTGTACCGCTGGACCGACGATAGCGGCGAGACCCACTTCGGTCAGGGGCCCGAGAGCGTGCCCGAGCGCTACCGCAGTCGAGCCCGTTCCGTCGGCACCGTGGATCCGCCACCCGCGCCCTCGGGTCCGGTCGAGGCGAAGGTCACCGACGGCGTCACGCGCATCGCGTTCCCGCCGGGACGCCCCATCATGGTGACAGCGAAGATCAATGGGCGTGGCCTCGTGCAGCTCGTGCTCGATACCGGCGCCGACCGGACCATGATCAAGCCGGCCGCGCTGTACGGCTTGGGGGTCAGCTACCAGGACGCGCCCAGGCTCCACTTCCGCGGCGTGACGGGCGCCGCGTCCGCCTATCTCGTGAGCCTCGGGAGCCTGGAAGTGGGCGGGGCGCGCGTCGCTCCGCTGCGCGTGTACTCGCACGATGCCCAGATGGGCGGCGGCGCAGCGGGTTTGCTCGGCCGGGACTTCCTGAACTATTTTCGCGTCACCATCGACAACGTTCGCGGCGTCGTGGAGATCGGCCCCAGATAGTCCGAGGCCGCCCGACCGGCGGGGGCTTTCTTGCCCTAAACGCTTATCGGTGTTACGTTTCTTCCTCTATGGACTACAAGGAAACGCTCAACCTCCCGAAGACCACTTTCCCCATGAAGGCCAACCTGCCCAAGCTCGAGCCCGACATGCTCGCGCGCTGGGAGGAGATGGACATCTACGCCCGCATCCTCCAGGCCTCGGAGAAGCGGCCCCTCTGGATCCTCCACGACGGCCCGCCCTACGCCAACGGGCACATTCACATGGGCCACGTGCTCAACAAGGTCCTCAAGGATCTGGTCGTCAAGTCGCGGGCGATGCTCGGCAACAATGCGGTGTACGTCCCTGGCTGGGATTGCCACGGACTGCCCATCGAGCACCAGGTCGACCTCGAGCTCGGCCTCGATCAGCCCGGCGTGGACGTGCGCCAGGCCATGGACCCCGTCGAGAAGATCCGCCGCTGCCGGGAGTACGCGCTTCGCTTCATCGACATCCAGCGTGAAGAATTCAAGCGGTTGGGAATCTTCGGCGACTGGGTGAACCGGTACGCCACGCTGGACCCCGCCTACGAGGCCGTCATCGTCCGCGAGTTCGGGCGCTTCGTGGGGCAGGGGGCCGTCTACAAGGGGCTGAAGCCGGTCCACTGGTGCATGTACTGCAAGACCGCGCTCGCCCAGGCCGAGGTCGAGTACGAGGACCAGAAGACGCCGTCCGTGTACGTGAAGTTCCCGCTCAAGACGGCGTCGCCCGCGCTGGCCAGGGCGCTCGGTGCGCGCCGCGCCTCGCTCGTCGTCTGGACGACGACACCGTGGACACTGCCCGCCAATCTCGCCATCGCGGTGCACCCTGGCGAGATCTACACGGCCGTGGAGCTGGACGGCGAAGCGCTGGTGGTTGCCCGTCCGCTGGCGGAAGCGTTCGCCGCGCTGCCGGCCCTCAAGGGACGGACGCGGCCGACGGACGTCGCCGTCCCGGGCGCCGCCCTCGAAGGCACGGTCTGTCGCCACCCCTGGATCGACCGGGACGCTCCGGTGCTCGGCGCGGACTTCGTGGCCATGGACACCGGCACCGGGCTTGTGCACATAGCTCCCGGGCACGGTGAAGAGGACTACGAGCTCGGGCGCAAGGCGGGCCTCAAGATCTACAACCCGGTGGACGACGACGGCCGCTTCATCCCCGAGGTCGCGCACTTCGCGGGGCTGACCGTGTGGGAAGCCAACCCGAAAATCATCGCGCACCTCAAGGAGGCCGGCGCCCTCGTCGCGGAGGTCACGCTCAGCCACGAGTACCCGCACTGCTGGCGGTGCAAGAACCCGACGCTCTTCCGAGCGACCGAGCAGTGGTTCATCTCGCTCGACAAGAACGGGCTCAGGGAGAAGGCGCTGGATGCCATCCGGAACGACGTGCGCTGGATCCCGGCGTGGGGCGCGGACCGCCTCTTCAACATGATCGCGCACAGGCCCGACTGGGTGCTCTCGCGCCAGCGGGTCTGGGGTGTGCCGATCGTGGCCTTCTACTGCCGCGGGTGCTCGGCCCTGCTCCTGGACGAGCGCGTCATCGAGCACGTGGCGGGGATCTTCCGCGACGGGCGGGGGATCGAGGAGTGGTACCTACGCCCCGAGAGCGAGCTCGTGCCGCCCGGCACGCGCTGCCCGGCATGCGGTGGCGGCGACTTTCGCAAGGAGACCGATATCCTCGACGTGTGGGTGGACTCGGGCTGCAGCCACGCGGCCGTGCTGGAGACGCGCACCAATCTCCGCTGGCCGGCGGACATGTACCTCGAGGGTTCGGACCAGCACCGCGGCTGGTTTCACTCCTCGCTGCTCGAGGCCGTCGGCACGCGCGGCCGGGCGCCGTACAAGTCGGTGCTCACGCACGGCTTCCTGGTTGACGGCGAGGGACGGAAGCTGTCCAAGTCCGTCGGCAACTACGTCACGCAGGAGGAGATCCTGCCCAAGTACGGCGCCGAGGTGATGCGCCTGTGGGTGGCCGCCGAGGACTACACCGAGGACGTCCGCCTCTCCGAGGAGATCCTGGTCCGGCTCGGGGACGCCTACCGGAGGATCCGGAACACCTTCCGGTTCCTCCTCGGCGCGCTCGCCGACTTCGACCCCGACCGTGACCGCGTCTCCTACGACCAGATGGACGAGATCGACCGCTGGGCGCTCCTGCGCCTGGGCGAGATGATCGCCCGCGTGCGCCGGGCCTACGACGAGTACCAGTTCCACGTCGTGTTCCACACGGCGAACAACTTCTGTGCCGTCGACCTCTCGGCCCTCTACCTCGACATCATCAAGGACCGCCTGTACACGTCGGCGCCAGGCGATCCCAAGCGCCGCGCGGCCCAGACGGTGTGCTTCGAGGTCCTGACGGCGCTGGCGCGGCTGCTCGCGCCCATTCTCGTCTTCACCGCCGACGAGGTGTGGAGCTACATCCCCGGCCGCGGGAAGCCCGAGAGCGTGCACCTCGTCACCTTCCCCGAGGAGCGCGGCGAATGGATCGACGACCGGCTTGGCGTCGAGTGGGAGCGCCTGCTCGAGGTGCGCGGCGAGGTCTCGCGCGCGCTCGAGGCCGCGCGCAAGCAGGGGTCGATCGGCAAGGGTGTGGACGCGGTCGTGTATGTCACGAGCGCGCCCGAGGAGCAATGGCGGCCGCTCCTCGCCGGCAAGGGCGAGAGCCTGCTGGCGACGCTCTTCAACGTCTCGGCCGTGCGCCTGGCCGAGCGGCCGCCGCAGGGCGCGGGCACCACCTACGACAGCCAGGACATCCCCGGCCTCGGGCTCGTCGTCGTCCCCGCCCAGGCGCTGGGCTGGAAGAAGTGCGAGCGGTGCTGGACCTGGAGCGCGAACGTGGGGGCGGACCCGCGGCATCCCACCCTCTGCGAGCGCTGCCTGCCGGTGGTCCTCGCCCACCGATGAGGCTGGTGGTGGCCGTGGGCGGGATCGTCCTGATCCTCGACCAGGCCGCGAAGTGGCTCGCGCTGCGCCGCCTGCCTCCCGGCGTCCCCCTGAGCGTCATCGACGGCTTCTTCTCGCTGACCCTCGTGATGAACCCCGGCTTGGCGTTCGGCATGCTCGGCACCGTGCCGCGCGGCTGGCGCTGGGTCGTGGCGCTGCTCTCCATCGCGGCTCTCGGCGTGCTCGCCGCGGTGGCCACGCGCCTCCTGCCCGAGGGCGGCCGCGCGGCGGCCGTCGCCGTCGGCATGATCTTCGGCGGCGCGGCGGGCAACCTGATCGACCGCGCGCGCTTCGGGGCCGTCGTGGACTTTCTCGACTTCTACTGGCGCGGCTGGCACTGGCCCGCCTTCAACGTCGCCGACTCGGCCATCAGCGTGGGCGTGGCGCTCCTCGCCCTGCGCATGCTGACGGCCCCGCCCCCGCAGGCATGACGGCAGGGGATACCCGTCACGTGACGGCCACAGTGGGCGCGGCCGAGGCGGGGCGCCGTCTCGATCTGTGGCTGGCCGAGCGGCTGCCGGAGCTGTCCCGCACCCGCATCAAGGCGCTCGTGGAAGGCGGCCGCGTCAGCGTGAACGGCGCCTCGAGCAAGGCCGCGCACCGGCTCAAGAACGGCGAGAGAGTCGACGTCGTGGTTCCGCCGCCCACCCCGGAGGAGATGGCCGCCGAGGCCATACCTCTCACCATCGTGTTCGAGGATGCGCACGTCCTCGTCGTGGACAAACCCGCGGGGATGGTGACCCATCCGGGGGCGGGGCGGTCCACGGGCACCCTGGCCGCGGCGGCGCTCGCGCACGCGCCGGAGATCGCAGGGATCGGGGGTCCGCGCCGGCCGGGCATTGTCCACCGCCTCGACAAGGGCACGTCCGGGCTCATCGTGCTCGCCAAGAGCCGTCACGCGTACGATTCGCTCACGGCCCAGCTCCAACGGCGCACCATGTCCCGCCGCTACTTGTGTCTGGCCCATGGCGCCATTGTGCAGCAGGATGGGATGATCGACGCGCCGCTCGCGCGCGACCCGCGCTCTCGCGTGCGCATGGCCGTCGCGCGCGCCGGCACGGGTCGGCGGGCCGTGACGCGCTTCCGGGTGCTCGAGCGCTTTGCCGGCTACACCTATCTCGAGTGCCGCCTCGAGACGGGCCGCACCCACCAGATCCGCGTGCACCTGGCATCGCTGGGCCACCCGCTGGTGGGTGATGCGACCTACGGCGCCAGGCGCTCGCGGCCGCCCGACACCCTGCCTGCCGATCTCGTCGAGGACCTGGGCGGCGTGGCCTTGCACGCCGCCGGGCTATCGTTCCTCCATCCGGCGACAGGCGAGAGTGTCGATTTGTCGTCTCCATTGCCCAACAGGATCACCCGCCTCCTGTCTCATTTATCGCCACTCGACCCTCAACATGCCATTCGGCATGTTGACCGTGGGCGATAAGGTCGCGTCAATCCATCACTTGCGGACCAGGAGCCTGCCTCTCGATGCCGTGGCACGGGACGTGCTACCTTTGAGGCGAAGATGAAGATGCTCACCGCGGTGATCCTGGCGGCAGGCGAGTCCAAACGAATGCGCTCGAGTCGTCCCAAAGCGCTGCATTTGCTGGGCGGGCGGCGGCTCATCGACTATCCCGTGCGGGTCGCCCGAGCGCTCGGCGCGCGGGTGGTGCTGGTCGTCGGCCGGGGCGCCGACGAGGTGCGCGCAGCCGTCGGCGAGGCGTCCGATCTCGCCTACGTCGAGCAGAAGGAGCGGCTCGGCACCGGGCACGCGCTCCTGCAGGCGCGCGGGGCCTGCGGTGACGGGGCGGGGGCCGTCCTCGTGCTGCCGGGCGATCAACCGTTCATGTCCGAGGCGACGCTTCGCGCGCTCGTCGAGCAGCACCGAGCGACGGGGGCCGCCGCCACCCTGCTGACGGCCGAGGTCGGGGATCCGACGGGCTACGGGCGCGTGATCCGCGAGGGCGGGCGGCCGGTTGCCATCGTAGAGCACCGCGACGCGACTGCCGCGCAAAGGGCGATCGGCGAAATTGCCACGAGCACGTACTGCTTCGACGCGAAGCGGCTCTGGCCTGCGCTCGACCGCCTGACCCCGCAGAACGAGCAGGGCGAATATTACCTGACCGACGTGGTCGCCCTCTTGTCGAAGGACGGCGCGCCCGTCGCGGCGCTGGCCGCGCCGCATCCCGAGGAGTGCCTGGGCATCAACGACCGGAAGCAGCTCGCGGAGATGGCGGCGACGCTCCGGCGGCGGACGCTCGAGCGTCTCATGGCCGAGGGCGTCACCATTCTCGACCCGGCGGCGACCTACGTGGACGACACCGTGGAGGTCGGACCCGACACCATCATCTACCCCGGGGCCGTCCTCGAAGGCGCCACCGTCGTCGGCGCGGAGTGCGTTGTGGGCGCGGGTTGCCAGGTGAGCGGCAGCCGAGTCGGTGACCACGTCACCCTCAGGCCGTACTGCGTGCTGTCCGATTCCGTCGTGGAGCACGGCGCTCAGCTCGGGCCGTTCTGTCACCTGCGGCCGCGCTCGCACGTGGGCGCCGACGCCAAGGTTGGCAACTTCGTGGAGCTGAAGAAGGCGCGGATCGGCCGCGGCGCCAAGGTGCCGCACCTGTCCTACGTCGGCGACGCCTCCGTGGGCGAGAGGGCGAACATCGGCGCGGGCGCGATCACCTGCAACTACGACGGCGTCGCCAAGCACGAGACCGTGGTCGGCGCCGGCGCGTTCGTCGGCACGAACTCGAGCCTCGTGGCACCCGTCACCATCGGAGAGGGGGCCTATGTCGGCGCGGGCTCGGTGATCACCAAGGACGTCCCGCCGGGGGCGCTGGCGGTCGCGCGCGCGCGGCAGGAGACCCGCGCCGGGTGGGTCGCGCGCAAGAAGAAGATCCGGAAAGTGGAGGACTGAGCCATGTGCGGCATCGTCGGCTACATCGGGGACAAGGACGCGGTGGGCGTCATCGTGGACGGGCTCAAGCGCCTCGAGTATCGCGGCTACGACTCGGCCGGGGTGGCCGTGCTGGGGCCCGGGGGGCTCGAAGTCCGGCGCGCCGCCGGCCGCATCAAGGTGCTGGAAGGGCTGCTGCGCGAGCGCCCGGTGAGCGGGCGCATCGGCATCGGGCACACGCGCTGGGCGACGCACGGGCGGCCCACCGACGACAATGCCCATCCCCACACGGACGGCTCGGGCACCCTCGTCGTGGTCCACAACGGTATCATCGAGAACTATCTGCCGATCAAGGAGCGGCTGGGCGCCGAGGGGCACGTCTTCACGTCGGAGACGGATACGGAGGTCATCGCCCATCTGATCGAGCGGCACCTCCAGGACGTCTCGCGACTGGAGGAAGCGGTGCGGCGGGCGCTCGGCGAGCTCAAAGGCTCGTACGCGATCGTCGTCTTGTCGAAGCGGATGCCCGACCGGCTGGTCGCGGCCAAGCACGGGGCGGGCAGCGTGGTGGTGGGGCTGGGAGAGGGAGAGACCTATCTCGCCTCCGACATTCCGGCCCTGTTGGCGCATACCCGCGATGTCATCATCCTCGAGGACGAGGACGTGGCGGTGGTGACGCGCCACGGAGTGGAGATCTCCGACCTGGCCGGCGCGCCCGTCTCGCGCACGCCGATGCGCATCATGTGGGACCCGATCCTCGCGGAGAAGGGAGGCTACCGTCACTTCATGCTCAAGGAGATCTACGAGCAGCCGCGCGCGGTGGCGGACACCTTGCGCGGCCGCGTGGCGCCCGAGGGCGGCACGGTGGTGCTGCCCGACATCGGCCTCGACCCCGACGTGGTGGCGGGTCTCCAGCGCGTCGTGTTCATCGCCTGCGGGACGTCCTACCACGCCGCCATCGTCGGCCGCTTCATGGTCGAGCGTCTGGCCGGGCTGTCATCCGAGGTCGACCTGGGCTCGGAGTTCCGCTACCGGGACGCCGTGCTCGGGCCCGAGACGCTCGTGGTGGCGCTGTCCCAGTCGGGCGAGACCGCCGACACGCTCGGCGCCGTCAAGGCCGCGCGTGACCGCGGGGCGCCCATCGTCGGCATCACCAACGTGATCGGCTCCGCGCTCGCCCGGGAAGCCACCGGCGTGCTCTACACGCACGCGGGGCCCGAGATCGGTGTCGCTTCCTCGAAAACCTTCACCGCGACGCTCGCCGCCTGTCATCTCCTGGCGCTCTGGCTCGGCCGCCGGCGGGGGACGCTCCTCGCCGAGGACTGCCGCAAGCACATCCAGGGACTGCTCGAGCTGCCCCGACTGATGGAGCTAGCCCTCGAGAAGGAGCCCGAGATCGCCGCGCTCGCGAAGGATCTGGCCTCGTACAAGAACTTCCTCTTCCTCGGGCGCGGCATCCACTACCCGATCGCCCTCGAGGGTGCGCTCAAGCTCAAGGAGCTCTCGTACCGGCACGCCGAGGGCTACCCGGCGGGCGAGATGAAGCACGGTCCCATCGCGCTCATCGACGACACCATGCCGGTGGTCGCGCTGACCCCGCGGGACTCGTCCTACGACCGGATGATGGGCACCGTCGAGGAGGTGCGCGCCCGCGACGGCCGCATCTTCGCCATCGCCCACGAGGGTGACCGCGAGATCGGGGCGCGCGCCTCCCGCGTCTTGACGGTGCCGGCCGCCGCCGAGCTCCTCTCGCCCATCCTCATGGTCATCCCGCTCCAGCTCCTGGCCTATCACGTCGCGGTCCGTCTCGGGCGCGACGTGGACCAGCCGCGCAATCTCGCGAAGTCCGTCACCGTCGAATAACGGGTACGCTGAGCGGCGTCGACGGACGCCGGGCGGGGCGGGGGTGGCGCCGCTGTGATATCGTAACTATCGATGCTGCGGCCCGCCGTCGCTCCGGAGACCGTTCTCGCCTCGCTCAATCCCGTCCAGCGGCAGGCCGTCCAGGCGATCAAGGGTCCGGTGCTGGTGCTGGCGGGCGCCGGCAGCGGCAAGACGCGCGTCATCGCTCACCGGATCGCGTGGCTCCTCGGCGTCGAGGGCGTCCACCCGCGCCACGTGCTCGCCGTGACCTTCACCAACAAGGCAGCCGGCGAGATGCGTCGCCGGGTGGAGAACCTCGTGCTGCCGGCCGGGATCCGCCCGCCGCTCATCGCCACCTTCCACGCGACCTGCGTGCGGATCCTGCGCGAGCGCGCGAAGCTCGTCGGCCTGTCCCCGTCCTTCGTGATCTACGACGAAGAGGACCGGCTCACCCTCGTGAAGGAGGCGATGCGCCAGCTCGACATGGACGAGCGGCAGATTACGCCCGCCTCGGTCGTCCACCGGATCAGCCACGCGAAGAACCACATGCTCTCGGTGGAGGAGGCCGAGCGGCTCGCGCGCACGCCCCGCGAGGAGCGGATCGCCCAGCTCTACCGCTCGTACGAAGACAGGCTGCGGGGGGCGGGCGGCGTGGATTTCGACGACCTGCTGCTGCTGGTGGTCCGGCTCCTGGAGACCTCGGCCGAGGCGCTCGCCTGGTACCGCACGCTCTGGTCGCACGTGCTGGTGGACGAGTACCAGGACACCAACCGTGCCCAATACCGCATCATCCAGCTCCTGACCCAGGAGCACCGGAATCTCTGCGTGGTGGGCGACCCCGACCAGTCCGTGTACCGCTGGCGCGGGGCCGACCTGCGCAACATTCTCGACTTCGAGAAGGACTTCCCCGATTGCCTCGTGGTGCCGCTCGAGCAGAACTATCGCTCGACCAAGCGCATCCTCGGTATCGCTTCAGCGGTCATCGCGCACAACCGCGCGCGCCGGGAGAAGCGCCTCTGGACGGAGAACGCCGAGGGCGAGCGGGCGCAGGTCTACCGCGCGTGGGACGAAAACGAGGAAGCGGGCTGGGTGGCGCAGACGGTCCGGTCGCTGCACGGCCAGGGGCTGGACTACCGCGACGTCGCCCTGTTCTACCGTACCAACGCCCAGTCGCGCGTCCTCGAGGACGCGCTGCGCCGCGCGAGCATCCCCTACGTCATCGTGGGCGGCGTGCGCTTCTACGAGCGGCGCGAGATCAAGGACGTGCTCGCCTACCTGCGCCTCGCCGTCAACCCGGCCGACGACGTCGCCTTCCGCCGCGCCATCGCGGCGCCCAGCCGCGGCATCGGCAAGGCCACGCTCGACCGCGTGGCCGGGGCCGCCCGGGCGCGGGGAATTTCCCTCCTGGCGGCGTGCGCGGCGCTGCCCGCCGAGATGACGCCCAAGTCGCGCCGCACCCTCGAGGACTTCGAGCGGCTCGTCGCCCGCCTCGCCGAGCGGCGGACGACCGCGACGGTGCCGGCGCTCATCGACGAGGTGGCGGGTAGTTCCGGCCTTCGCGATGCCCTCAAGGCGGAGCGCACGGCCGAGGCCGATGCGCGGCTCGAGAACATCGAGGAGCTGGTGGCGGCCTCCGAGGAGTTCGTGGCCGCCCAGGAATTGGCGGGCGCCCCGGGGGCTCCCCTCGAAGCTTTCCTCGATTCGATCGCCCTCGTGGCGGACGTGGACGCCCTCGACGACGACGCGGAGGGCGTCACCCTCATGACCCTCCACTCGGCCAAGGGACTCGAGTTCCCCGCGGTCTTTCTCACCGGAATGGAGGAAGGCGTCTTCCCGCACTCGCGGTCCATGGACGACCCAGAGGAGCTCGAGGAGGAGCGACGGCTCTTCTATGTCGGCGTCACGCGTGCGGAACAGCGGCTGTGGCTCTCCTACGCGCTGCACCGGCGCATCCAGGGCTACGGGGTGGGAGAGCCCTCGCGCTTTCTCCTGGAAGTCCCCGAGGACCAGATCGTGCTGCTCAACGCGCCCCGCCCCGATCCTGCCGGGCGTGCGATGGCCGTTCCCGCGCCGTCCGAGGCCGCCGTGGACGACGACCTGCCTTTCCGCGTGGGCGCGAAGCTCCGTCACGCGCGCTGGGGCGAGGGGCTCCTCGTCGGCATCCAGAGAGAAGGCAGCGACATCATCGCCACCGTGCACTTCGCCAGCGTGGGCCGCAAGCGCCTGTCGCTCGAATACGCGCACCTCGAGGAGCTCTAAGAGAGAGACATGCCTGAGCCCAAGATCACGATGCGGGAGGTGGAGCAGGTCGCGCGCCTCGCGCGGCTGGCGCTCTCCGACGCCGAGAAAGAGCGCATGCGCCGCGAGCTGGACGGCATCCTGTCCTATATCGACAAGCTCCGCGCGCTGGACACCGAGGGCGTGCCGCCGACGTCCCACGCCGTGCCCATGACCAACGTGATGCGCGAGGACGAGCCAGTGCCGTCGCTGCCGCAGGCCGACATGCTGGCGAACGCGCCCGACCGGAGCGGCGACTTCTTCCGCGTGCCCAAGATCATCGAAGAGTAGGCGATGCTGACCGACCTCACCATCCACGAATTGGGCGCGCGCTTTCGTCAAAACGACGCGACGCCCACCGAGGCCGCTCGCGAGTACCTCGACCGCATCGCGGCGCTCGATCCCAAGGTGAAGGCGTACCTGACGGTCACGGCGGAGGCCGCGCTCGCGAGGGCGGCGGAGGCGGACGCGCGCTTCAAGACGGGAGCGCCCCTGGGCCCGCTGGACGGTGTTCCGCTCGGCCTCAAGGACGTGCTGTGCACGCGGGGTGTGCGCACCACCGCCGGCTCGAAGATCCTCGAGGGATTCGTGCCGCCCTATGATGCGACCGTCGTCGCGCGGCTTGCCCGGGCCGGCGCGGTCATCCTGGGCAAGCTCAACATGGACGAGTTCGCCATGGGCTCGTCCACCGAGAATTCCGGCTACTTCGCGACGCGGAACCCGTGGGATCTCTCGCGCGTGCCCGGCGGCTCATCGGGCGGCTCGGCGGCCGCGGTGGCCGCCGATCTCGCGGCGGCAACGCTCGGCACCGATACGGGCGGCTCCATTCGCCAGCCCGCGGCCTTCTGCGGCACTGTCGGCCTCAAGCCGACGTATGGACGGGTGTCGCGCTACGGCCTCATCGCATTCGCCTCGTCGCTCGATCAGATCGGGCCCTTCGCGAAAGACGTCGAGGACGCCGCGCTCATGCTCCAGGCCATCGCGGGGCACGACCCCATGGATTCCACGTCTGCGGCCGTGCCGGTGCCCGACTACGCGGCCGGTCTGGGGCAGGGCGTCGAGGGCCTGAAGGTGGGCATCCCGGCCGAGTACTTCATCGAGGGGCTCGACCCCGAGGTCGAGACGGCGGTGCGGGCGGCCATCGAGATCCTGAAGGGCCTGGGGGCGAAGACCGAGAGCGTCTCGCTGCCCCACACGGAGTACGGCCTCGCGGCGTACTACGTGATCGGGCCCGCCGAAGCTTCGTCCAACCTCGCGCGCTACGACGGGGTCAAGTACGGCCTGCGCGTCCCCGGCGCGCGCGACCTCATCGACATGTACAGCAGGACGCGGGGCGCGGGGTTCGGCGCCGAGGTCAAGCGGCGCGTCATGCTCGGCACGTACGCGCTCTCCGCGGGCTACTACGACGCCTACTACGGCAAGGCGCAGAAGGTGCGCACGCTCGTCCAGCGCGACTTCCAGAAGGCTTTCGAGCGCGTGGACGTGATCGTGGCCCCGACCACGCCGAGCGCCGCCTTCAGGACGGGCGAGAAGGAAGATCCGCTCTCGATGTACCTCAACGACGTCTTCACCATTCCCGTCAACCTGGCGGGGCTGCCCGGAGTGTCCGTGCCGGCGGGCTTCACGAAAGGTGGGCTGCCGGTGGGCCTCCAGGTCATCGGCAAGGCCTTCGACGAGGCGGCCGTGCTCAGGACGGCCAAGGCCTACGAGGGCGCGACCGAGTGGCACAAGAAAAAACCGGAGCTCGGGGCATGAGCGGCGAGTACGAGGTCGTCATCGGGCTCGAGGTCCACGCCCAGCTCCTCACGCGGACCAAGATGTTCTGCGGTTGCCCGACGGCCTTCGGCGCGCCGCCCAATACCCAGACCTGCCCCGTCTGCCAGGGCATGCCGGGGTCGCTGCCGGTCATCAACCGGCGGGCGGTGGAGTTCGGGATCAAGACGGCGCTGGCCATCGGCTGCACGGTCAACGCGGACAATCGCTTCGCGCGCAAGCACTACTACTACCCGGACATGCCGAAGAACTACCAGATCAGCCAGTACGAGGAGCCGCTGGCCGTGCACGGCCATCTCGACGTCGAGGTGGGCGGCGCCGCGCGGCGGATCGGCATCGAGCGCCTCCACCTCGAGGAGGACGTGGGCAAGCTCATCCACGAGGGCAATCTCGAGACGGCGCAGTCGAGCCAGGTGGACTTCAACCGGGCCGGCTTGCCGCTCATGGAGATCGTCTCCAAGCCGGACATGCGCGCGACCGAGGAGGCGGGCGCCTACCTGCGCGCGCTCAGGGCCATCGTCGTCTACCTCGGCGTCTGCGACGGCAACATGGAAGAGGGCTCCCTGCGCTGCGACGCCAACATCTCGCTGAGGAAGCGCGGAGCGGCGGAGCTCGGCACCAAGGTCGAGATCAAGAACATGAACTCCTTCCGGAACGTCCAGCACGCGCTCGAGCACGAGATCAAGCGGCAGGCGCGCGCCCTCGACGCGGGCGAGCGGATCGTGCAGGAGACCCGCCTCTGGGATCCCGACAAGGGGCACACGGTCTCCATGCGCTCGAAAGAGTTCGCCCACGACTACCGCTATTTCCCCGAGCCCGACCTGCCCCCGCTCGACGTCGAGGCGCGCTGGGTCGAGGCCGTGCGCGCCACGCTGCCCGAGCTGCCGGCCGCCCGTCGTGCGCGCTTCATGGAGATCCACGCGCTCAACGCCTACGACGCCGATCTCCTCACCGGGAGCCGCGTGCTGGCCGACTACTTCGAGGCCGCCGTCGCCCAGTGTGGCAAGCCGAAGGCCGCCGCCAACTGGATCATCAACGAGCTTCTGCGCGAGCTTCCCGGCGATGACGAGCGCGCGGTGGCCGCCTGCCCGGTCCCACCCGGCAACCTCGCGTCGCTCATCACCCTCATCGAAGACGGCACCATCAGCGGCAAGATCGCCAAGGACGTCTTCGAGAAGATGTACCGCTCGGGCGAGGACGCAAGGAGCATCGTCAGCCGCGAGGGCCTGACCCAGGTTGCCGACGTGAGCGCTCTCGGCTCCGTGGTGGACCAGGTCCTGACCGAGCACGCCAAGGTCGTCCAAGACTACAAGGCGGGCAAGAAGGCCGCGCTCGGGTTCCTGGTAGGGCAGGTGATGAAGCTGACCGCGGGCAAAGCGAGCCCGGGTGTGGTGAACTCGCTTCTGGTCGAAAAACTATCGAAACTCTGAAGGGTTAGATAGAATAGTTGGGCCCCATGATACGGCTCCACCGGGTCTGCAAGGTCTTCGAAGGCGGGCCGATGAAGCTGCCGGCCCTCAACGACATCTCGTTCGAAGTCGACAAGGGCGATTTCGTCGTTCTCTCGGGCGCCAGCGGGGCCGGCAAGACGACGCTCCTGCGTCTCCTCTATGCCGACGAGCGGGCCTCGGACGGCGAGATCGAGGTGGCGGGCTTCGACGTCACCACGCTGCGCCGCCGGGACGTGCCGCTCCTCCGGCGCTCTCTCGGGATCGTCTTCCAGGACGCCAAGCTCCTCTCGGGCCGCACGGTCTTCGAGAACATCGCCTTCGTCCTGCGCGTGCTGGGCACTCCGCGCCGTGACATCACGCCCCGGGCCTTCCAGGCGCTCAAGGCCGTTGGTCTCTCCTCGCGCGCCCAGGCCTACCCGGCCCAGCTCTCCCAGGGCGAGGCCCAGCGGGCCGCCCTCGCGCGGGCCATCGTGAAGTCTCCGGCGCTCCTGCTGGCCGACGAGCCCACGGGTAACCTCGACGAGGAGATGGCGCGCGAGATTCTCGACCTGATCAAGGACATCTGGAGCCGCGGCACCACGGTACTCCTCGCGACCCACCAGGCGCGCTTGGCCGCCCAGCTCAGGCGGCGCACGGTCAGGCTCGAGGGCGGAGTCCTGACGAAGGACGAAGGATGAGCCTCCGATGCTGAGCTTCGTCGTCAGCGAGGCCCTCGTGGACCTCCGGCGCGCGGGCCGGGTCGGCGTCAGCGCCATCCTGCTCATCACGCTCTCGCTGACGGCGCTGGGCGGCTTCTGGCTGATGTCGTTGAACCTCGGGCGGGCCGTCGGGCAGTGGCGCGACCGCGTCCGGGTGGTGGTCTTTCTCCGGGAAGAGCCGTCCACCGCCGCCCTCGCCGAGATCACACGCCGTGTCGAAGCGCTCGACGGCGTGCAGCGCGTTCGCTACGTCGGGAAGGCCGAAGCGCTCCGCTCGCTGCGTCAGTCGCTGGGCGCGCAGGGGAGCGTGGTCGACCATCTGCCGCGCAATCCGCTGCCCGCCTCACTGGAGGTGACGCCGGCCGAAGGCTACACCACGCCTGAGGAGACCCGCGCGCTGGCCGGGCGGCTCGCCGCGTTTCCGGAAGCCGAGGAAGTCCAGGGCGGCGCTGAATGGGTCGAGGGCCTCGCGCGCTGGCAGCACCTCTTCCAGGTCGTGGGCCTGGCCGTGGGCGCCGTCCTCGCCCTCGCGGCCATCCTGACAGTGACGACCGCGACCACGCTCGTCCTGCACGCTCGCCGCGCGGAGACGGAGATCATGAGGCTCGTCGGCGCGAGCGAAGCGGTCATCCGGCTTCCCCAGCTCCTGCAGGGCATGGTGCAGGGCCTGCTGGGCGCCGTGGTTGCGCTGGCGCTGCTCGAGGCGGCCTTTGCCGTCGGTGCGCCCAGGCTCGAGCCTCTGCTCCAGCTGACCCTGGGCCTGGCCCGCGCGGTGTTCCTCTCACTGCCGCAGATCCTGCTCCTGATGGCCGGCGGCGCCTTCCTGGGCGCGCTTGGTGGCCTCCTCGCCCGCGGGCGCGTGACGGCCTGATGATGCCCGTGGCACGGTCCGCCCTGCCGCTCCTTTTACTCGTATTCGTCCTGGCCCTCCCGGTCGCCGGACAGCAGAAGAAGGACAGCGGCGATCTCAACGACAAGGAGCGCGCGCTCCAGCAGACACAGAAGCGACTCAAGGAGGAGCGCGCCAAGGCTGCCGAGGCGCGCAAGCGCGAGGCCGGCATCCTTTCCGACCTCGAAGCGATAGACCGGCGGTTGAACGACAAGCGCAAGCAGGTGGCGTTGCTGGACGGCCGGATCAGGCGTACCCAGGCCGAGATGAGCGATCTCCAGCAGGACATCGCGCGTCTCGAGAACCGACGCGCGGGGCAGGAAGACGCCATGGCCCAGCGCCTGCGCGCGATGTACCGCCTTCAGGTCCAGGGCGGGGCGCTGCCGGTCCTTCTCTCAGGCGACGACCCCGTCGCTCAGGCCGTGCGCCTCCGCCACCTGACGACGCTGGCGACGGTGGACGCCCGGATGATTCAAGAGTATCGTGTAACTTCCGAGGGCTTGGCGGACCGGAAGAACAGGCTGGAGGCCCGCCGCGGGGAAATGTCGGTCCTGAGAACCGAGGCGGAGGGTGAGAGGGCCGACGCCGACCGCGAGGCGGCCAAGCGGCGGGTGATCCTGGCGCGGGTGAGGGATGAGCGGGCCTACCACGACCGGATGGTCGGGGAGCTCGGAGAGGCCACGCGGCGCCTGGAAGCCTTCATCAGGGATCTCCAGGAGAAGCGGCGGGTCGCGAAGGTGCCGCCGCCTTCCTCGAAGCCTCCGAAAGCGGCGCCCGGGGAGAGTACGCCGGGGGTGGGGTTGGGGACGATGCGCGGGCGGCTCGAGTGGCCCGCGGCGGGACGGGTGGTCGAGGAGTACGGCACGCGCGTCAACCCGCGCTTCGGAACGAAGACGTTCCGGAACGGCATCGACATCGACGCCGTTGAGGGGTCGAATGTCCACGCCGTGTACCCCGGCCACGTGCTCTACACGGGCTGGTTCCGGGGATACGGGAACTTGATCATCGTGGATCACGGCAGCGAGTACTACACGCTCTACGCCCATGTCGCGGACATGAAGGTGGCCGAGGGCGACGACGTCCGGCAGGGACAGGTGATCGGCACGGTCGGGGATACCGGCTCGCTGCAGGGGCCGCGCCTCTATTTCGAGGTGCGGTACCAGGGCAGGCCGCAGGACCCGGCTCAATGGCTCAGGCCCCGAGGCTAGGGCGAGCGAGAAGGACTCAAGGAGACCACGATGGGCTCGTTTCGGCACGTGAAGAAGGCGGTGATGGTCGCGGCGGTCCTGCTTCTACTCACCCTGTCGCTGGGCGGCGGGGTGGCGAGCAAGAGCAACGATCAGGCGGCGACATACGAGAATCTGCGCCTCTTCACCGAGGTGCTGTCGATCATTCAAAGCCAGTATGTGGACGAGCTGCCACCGAAGGACATCATCTACAGCGCCATCAAGGGCACCCTCCGGGGTCTCGACCCGCATTCCTCCTTCCTCGACCCCGAGATGTACCGCGAGATGCAGGTGGAGACCTCGGGCAGCTTCGGAGGCCTGGGGATCGAGATCACGCTGCGCGACGACGTCCTGACTGTCGTCGCCCCCATCGAAGGCACGCCGGCCTACCGCGCGGGCATCCTGTCCGGCGACCGCATCGTGAAGATCGAGGGCCTCTCGACCAAGGACATGCAGCTGACCGACGCCGTCAAGCGCATGCGCGGCAAGCCGGGCAGCAAGATCGTCATCGGCATCGTCAGAGAGGGATGGACGGAGCCGAAGGACTTCACGATCACCCGCGAGCAGATTCGCGTCCAGTCCGTCAAGAACGCCGAGCTCGAGCCCGGCATCGAGTACATCAGGCTGCGTCAGTTCCAGGAGCAGACGGGCAACGACATCGAGACGGCGCTGGAGAAGTACTCCAAGGGCAAGAAGATCACGGGGCTGGTGCTCGACCTGCGCAACAATCCCGGCGGGCTCCTGACAGCGTCCGTCGAAGTGGCCGAGAAGTTCCTCGACCCGGGCAAGCTGATCGTCTACACCGAGGGGCGCGTGCGGAACCAGAACATGCGCTTCCAGGCGAGCGGCAAGCACGTGTACTCGGACTTCCCCATGGTCGTCCTCGTCAACCAGGGCAGCGCCTCGGCCTCCGAGATCGTGGCGGGGGCGCTCCAGGATTGGGGACGCGCGGTGGTGCTGGGGACGCAGAGCTTCGGCAAGGGATCCGTGCAGACCATCATTCCGCTCTCCGATGGCTCGGGGTTGAGACTGACGACCGCGAAGTACTACACGCCCAACGGGCGCTCCATCCATGGCAAGGGCATCACACCGGACATCGTCGTCGAGGCGCCCAAGCCCCCCGCGGGGCAGACTCCCGAAGCGGCGGCCCCGCCGGTGGGTGACGAGCAGGCGCGCCTCATGGACCAGCTCAAGAAAGACCCGCAGATGCAGCGCGCCCTCGACCTGCTCAAGGCGATGAAGATCATGGACAAGACGACCCGTCCGGCGGGCGCGCCGGCGCAGACCTCGGCGCGCTGATCGGGCGGCATGCCGGCGCGAGTCTGGACGGCTCTCGCCGGTCTCATCGCGATCTTGCTGATCGCCGTGGTGGGGCTCGACCAGTGGCAGTCTCGCCGCGGCGAGCCGAGCCTCTTCGGCCTTCCGTGGGGGTCGTCGCCGGCTCCGGCGGCCTCCGCCCCGGCCCGTGCCGTGCCCAGGCCGCGGGACCCGCTGCCGCCTGCCCCGCTCGCCGCCCAGGGTCCGCAGGGTCCCCAGGCTTCAATCTCCGCGCGGCGCGTGGCCATCATCGTCGATGACCTGGGCGCCCGGCGCGACGTCTTCGACCCGCTCCGCGACATACGGCGGCCGCTGACCATTGCGGTCCTTCCCGGCCTGCCGTTGTCGGCGTGGACGGCGCGCGAAGCCGCGCAGGCGGGAATGGAGGTCATTCTCGACCTGCCCATGGAGCCGTACCGCTTTCCCGAGGTCGATCCCGGCCCGGGCGCGCTCCTGATGACCATGAGCCCGCAGGAGCTGCAGGCGCAGGTGGGAGCGCACCTGGCGAGCGTGCCCGGCGCCGTGGGCGTCACCAATCACATGGGCTCCCGAATGACCGAGGATCGGGCACGCATGCGCACGGTGCTGGAAGTGCTTGCCGGCCGCCGCCTCTTCCTGGTCGACGGACTCGCGAGCAATCTCTCCCTCGCGTACGACGAGGCCAAGGCGCTGGGGCTGCGCGCCGGGCGGCGGCAAATCGTCGTCGACCACAAGGGCGGCGAGGCCGGCGACCGCGTGCAGTGGGACGAGGTCGCCTGGTGGGCGGAGCGCCGCGGGGAGGTCATCGTCATCGCGCACGGGCATCCGCTGACGGCGCGGCTGCTGCGCGAGTATGTCCCTCGCTGGGAAGCCCGCGGCATCCGCCTCGTGCCCGTGTCCCAGCTGGCGCGGTAGTTCGAGATGAGGCACGCCGAGGAGCCGCAGGTGTGGCAATTCGAGCCGAGGGGCGAAGCCGTGAGGCGAGGGCTGAGTGGATTCGTGACGAGACGAGTGCTGAATAGAACCGTAACGGACCAGGGGATCCGGACATGATCGTGCTCGGCATCGAGACGTCGTGCGACGAGACCGCCGCCGCCGTGCTCGACGGCGGGCGCAAGGTGCTCTCGAGCGTCGTCGCCTCCCAGGACGATGTCCACGCCCCCTACGGCGGCGTCGTGCCCGAGCTCGCCTCTCGCCGCCACCTCGAGATGATCGTGCCCGTCATTCGCCGGGCGCTCGCGGAGGCCGGCGTGGGGCTGCGCGATCTCGACGGCATCGCGGTGACCCAGGGGCCCGGGCTCGTCGGCTCGCTCCTCGTCGGCTGCTCGGCGGCCAAGGCGCTGGCCTGGGTGCACGGCACGCCGATCGTGGGCGTCAACCACCTCGAAGGCCACATCTACGCGGCCTTTCTCGAAGAGCGCGCCCCCGACCATCCCTTCCTCGCCCTCGTTGTCTCGGGCGGTCACACCGCGCTGTATGTCACGGCGGTGCCCCGGCGCTACGCTCGCGTCGGGCAGACGCGCGACGATGCGGCGGGCGAGGCCTTCGACAAGGTCGCCAAGCTCCTGGGCCTGGGCTACCCGGGAGGCCCCGCCATCGAGTGCGCGGCCCGCGGCGGGGACGCCACCGCCATCCGGTTTCCCACGGCCACCATGAGCGACCGGGCGCTGGACTTTTCCTTCAGCGGGATCAAGACGGCGGTGTCGCTGCACGTCCGCCGCGCCGGGAGCCTCTCTCCCGCCGAGGTGGCAGACGTCGCCGCGTCCTTCCAGGCGACGGTGGTCAAGATGCTCGTGAGACAGACCGTCCTGGCCGGCAGGCGGCTCGGCACCCGCCGTGTGGTCCTGACGGGCGGTGTCGCCGCGAACACCCCCCTGCGTCAGGCGTTCGAGCGAGTGTGCGCCGAGCGCGGCTGGGAGCTTTTGGTGCCCTCTCCGCGGCTCTGCACCGACAATGCGGCGATGATCGCCGCCGCGGGGAACGACCGGCTGGAGGCGGGCGAGCGCGCGCCGCTGACCATGAATGCCATCCCCGACCTGGCGCTCGGCTAGTGGACTCGCCCCGGCTCGACTACGAGGCGCTGGTGAGCGGCCTGCCGGACGCGCTCGTCGGCGTGGATGCCGATCTCCGGATCATCCTGTGGAACCCGGCCGCCGAGGATCTCCTCGGCCGTTCCGCCCGGCGCGTGACAGGACGCGCTCTCAAGGAAGTTTTTCCACCGGAGACCTCCCTCGTGCGGCATCTGACCGACACGCTCGCCACCGGCGAGAGCCGGTCCGAGTCCTCCGCCGTGATCGAGGGGCCCGACGGCCGCCCGGTGCACGTGAGCCTGGTGACGGCACCGCTGGCCGGTCGGAGCGGAGCGGTCACGTCCGCCGTCGCCGTGGTGCGCGACATCTCGCGGCTCCGGCAGCTCGAGTCCGAGGTGCGCCGCGGTGAGACCCTGGCCGCAGCGGGCCAGATGGCCGTCGGGCTTGCCCACGAGATCCGCAACCCGCTCTCGGCCATTCGCGGCGCCGTACAGCTCATGCAGCGGGAGCTCGGGGACGAGGCCCGTTGGGGAGAGTACACCGCAGTTCTCCTCAAAGAAGTGACCCGAGTCAACAGCATCATCGAGATGCTGCTGGACCTCGGGCGCCCCGTCACGCTCCGCACCGTGCCGCTCAATGTCCACCAGCTCCTCGAGCGCGTGGCCCTCCTGCTCGAGGAGGAGGCGACCTCGCTCGGCGTCCAGTTCGTGCGGCGCTACGACCCCAGCCTGCCACCCATCATGGCCGACGAGGACCGCATCGTGCAGGTCTTCCACAACCTCGTGCGCAATGCCATCGAGGCCATGCCCGGTGGCGGACGTCTCACGCTCGTCACGCGCCTGTCCATGAACCCGCTCTTCGCCAAGGTGGACCTGGGCCAGGGGCAGAAGAGCCTTGCCGAGATCCAGATCGCCGACGAGGGGCAGGGCATGCCCGAAGCCACGCGCGACAAGGTCTTCACGCCCTTCTTCACCACCAAGGACCGGGGCTTGGGCCTCGGGCTGGCCCTCTGCCACCGCATCATCGAAGAGCACAAGGGCGCCATACAGGTCACGAGCGAGCCCGGGCGCGGCACGGCCGTGTCCTGCTTCCTGCCCATCGCGAAATGACGTTGTGCGAGCTGCAGGACGTCGCGGGGCGGGGGCCCCGCCGTCCGAGGCGAGCGAAATCCTAAACCGAGCTGCAGGACGTCGCGGGGCGGGGGCCCCGCCGTCCGAGGCGAGCGAAATCCTAAACCGAGCTGCAGGACGTCGCGGGGCGGGGGCCCCGCCGTCCGAGGCGAGTGAAATCCTAG
>Ga0137390_10000759_pt1 | contig 22919 bp, 27 predicted proteins | sample 15con2h24AmetaG_FD_104937 | JGI IMG/M metagenome (GOLD analysis project Ga0137390, IMG submission 104937) | Vadose zone soil microbial communities from Angelo Coast Range Reserve, California, USA - 15con2h2.4A metaG | ecosystem: Environmental > Terrestrial > Soil > Vadose zone > Saprolite... | reverse complement strand
TCCTGTTGATAGATACGCGAGAGGAAAGCATGAGTGCGTACCTGCAAGACGTTGCATGACCATGACCATGGATGACTTGCGAGCAGCGACGAAGGTGAGGCCGGAGAAATCCGAAAGCGCGGCCAGAAGACGCGACTGTCGTGTACAACTAACTCGCAACTCGCACACACTCAAGCCACCAACCAAGCATGTCGTTCATGCCATTCCTAGGAGGCATATTTTACATCGGCTTGCTACTCATAAATGCCGTAGCAGTCCTCAGTGAGGACCGTTTCCTCGCCCGCAGTGCGTGTCTATCTGCCATTCCACACCGTCACACCCGTAGACGTGTCCTTCCTTCACCTTTTGCAGTCGGTTGGTCGTCCGTCCCTCCACCAAACAATGTTGGGTTCCAACAGAATTATGATCAAGGCAGTGGATACGGGAATCCCGCGGAGGACATTGGTGTAAAGGGCAGGCTTATCAACCTCATAGGTGCAGTGCGAACCGTCATGCGAAGTGCGTGTCGCCATTATTCCTTGCCCTTTGGACACGGTGAACTAACCCCAAGATAGTACCACTCATAGGAATAAACATCGTAGTCATCATATATGAGCTCATACTTGGAAAATAATAGCCAAGACATTAAGGGCATGAAGGTTCTTCTAGACTGACGGACCCTTTTATCTCGTCGCCATTGAAAGACCATTCAACTCCTGATACGCAACCTCAATCTGATTTACGAAATCTCTGACTTCGTGGCCATTCTGCTTCTGGATTAGTTCAAGCTCCATTGCAAGGGTGACGCCGACAGCTCACCTCACAATCCTTCCAAATTCCATCGTGGACACAAACCTTCTCCATGTTAATGACAACGGTGCAACTCTTGCTGTAAGGTAAACGCATGAACACAGCGAGGTGGAAGGGGAGATATGGAGGCGCACGTAATCCCGCGAGACTCGGCGACTTGGATGCTGTCACGTAGCAGTCGCACACCTTCTTCCCCCGTTCCGTTGCCATCCGAACCGGCACATTGCCCGACTGCACTACCCTCCCAGTCGATCTTGGCGGTACGGGCACATTTCAATGCAACGTCGGATCTTCCTATTCCATTTCTGCCTTGATAATTTTGGCACATGACGAATTCCCACCATGTCCTCATTGGCGTGTACTTTGCAACGCATAATTGTTGTACATTTCCGGCACATTCTTCGCGTCCATGTAGACAGGTGACACCAAAGTCTGGATCTGATGCGTTGAGCCTGTTGTGAAGGGTAAGCCGATCAGCCCGACTCAATTGGTGAGAGTATGTTTTAGCACACTTGGCGACATATGCGAGTGAAAGATCGATCTTTTCTGCGACCCTTGGAATAACGTTATCGAACAGCGTCTCACAAAGGAGAGCGTCTGGACACCGTGACATAACGCCCAACGTTACAGGCACCCGAAGAGCGTCTGTGGACCATGATTGTTGCACGTCTCTGGGACTAGCGTATACCGCTGCAAGGTACAGCGACAGGGTCGATAGAATGCGCCTCATCGCAGACGTAGCAAACGCAAACGTCGGGGTGGCGATAGGCGAGGACAAGGGGGTTGTTTCAGAGTTCAGAGTTGCGTCATTTGCGCCTGCGCCGCCACGTGTCTCTGAATCACCAAGTTGACCGAGGGCGCTTTAATCGGTATCGCCTTCCTTTCAAAGTAACAAAGTAACTCAAGCGCTGAGCTATCCTGAGACGTGCCACACCTGTCAGGTGTGCAAATAGAAAAGCTACTATGTGAAGAACGGTTATTGCCATTTATGAGCCTCATTCCACCACCGTCGGCCATCCTCGTCAGACTCTGCTGGTTCAAAGTACCGGCACCGAGAAACGAACGCTGGTATGGAAAGGGAACCACTGTCAGCTTATCGTAAATTCCTAAGGGAAATTCCAATGGTGGCGAGCGCTGACCATCAATGGAACGCTGTCGAACAATCTTTTCGATCGCAAGTTCGTTACGCACTTGCCGGTACTACATACGAGGGCGAGGGTTATAGTTCAGAGCGCGAACCGGGGAAATGAGATCAATCAATATATATCTACCTTGGCTTCGTCCACTACACCGACACCGACGGACAAAGATGGATGAAACCCAGCATCCCCGGGGCGATGATCCGGCTTCCTGACCTGAGCCTCGTCCACGACCCTGACACAATAGTCGATGATTTCTGCTCGGCGCTTCCAGTTGGCTATTTTTTTACCACCCGTGAAAGGAGAGTAAGAAAAATCAAGACAGTTCCGCGTGATAATAGGGTTTTGTCCAGCGCGTACCAACTAGCTCCTGCCACAGATACGCACAAGCTTGGTCTTGGAAGTTTCCTTTTCCAGTTGCACCCAAACGATCGCGGTCACGGAACTGGGCGGTGGTCCGGTTTAACCTCATCGTGATCACGTCGTCGAGCTTGCGGTACTCCTTGAGGAGGTCTAACGTGCATCGGATTCACGTCTTGAGAACCATTAACGGGAACCCGGGAATGGCGGCGGATCGGAAAGGTCCAGAAGAAGAAAAAGAAGACGAACCTTTGAAGAGCGAGAGGTTGTGGCAAGTGGCAGGAGAAACATGCACGAGGTGCGACGATTGAGAGGGCGAATGGACCGCAGGGCTACCCAGGGCCGGCATACGGGGAGACATTAGTCAAGCTAGGAGACGTCTGTATCAATTTCACTCAGGGACACTGTATGGGCGATTCGACGAATGCGGTGGTCGTCGTTGTTGTCCTTGTTGCTGATGATGATGATGGGATGGATGTCGTTGTGTACAAATTCGTTGTCCGGCATCAATTACTTACGGGAAGCTGGCGCTACGGTTTACACTAAATATGCCGATCACCCGGAAACCAACGTAAGGCGCTGAGCGAGCCGTTATCCTGGATCGGGATTTTTTGTTTTCCGGGTTCCTCAAGTGACCTAGGGCCCTATGGCCGTTGTGATGCGGGAGAGGCGCCCAAACGCCCCAGGGGTGCGGCCGGGGCTCCTTATGGGCTTATGGGTTAACCAAAGAATTGTCTTGCGGCGCAGCGGCCTCATGCCCGGTAGATCACTCCAGTTGCAAGTTTCCCGCCAATTATTGCCCTGCCGCGTGGCGCTCTATCCCCAATGGCGGTCGCTTATCTGATGGGTGGCGACAATGTTTCGCGTTCGCGCCGCAAACAAAGGGCAAAGAATGGTCAAATTGGGGCCGATCGACCAATTGTTTGGTGGCGTCGTTTATTGTAACCATGCTCCCGGTGATTCCGGTCCTACACTGTCCGGGAGACGACAGCTCGTATTATGGCTCCAATATCACATCGCCCTCCAGCATACATTCCTGATACAGTATATCAAATCATGCAAAGGCCCAATTCTGAGTAATGAAACGAACTAAACTAAACTAAACGTTGACAGATAGCGGGTATGGGAAAAAGGAAACATGAAACGACGGCTCACATAACGAACACACAAGACAGTTGGCGTCAACAATCCTTGGAAGCTACTTTCCATGGCTCGAGAGATTCATGAACGGATTGACCCTGACCTGACTCATCAGATCTGAATTTCTTCCTGCTCTCTCCTGGACGATAACCATGATTGCGTAACATGTGCTTGTGCCGCTTCGAGGGATCCTTGAAACGGTCGCCACAGAAATCACACCCATGAGGGGACGCGCCCGTACTGAGAAGTTCAATAAGGGATATGCAGAACAAAGAACAAAAAACCATACTGAGTGTTGAGATGACAGCCCGCCACATTGGATCGTTGGGTGAAAGTTTTCTCACACCACGTACATTGAAACCTCCTGCAAAAGGTGTTATCGCACTCGGACAAAGAGCGAACCAGATTTAGTTAGCACGCACTTGATACAAAGGTGCGTTGCCTCAATGTGCCGCTTGACCAAGTGCTTTTTGGAAGAGTAGTCGCATGGCACGGGGCTACCATTCTTCATTGTTTGCCACGTGCAGCGCCAAGGTAGCCTACTCCCATCGGGGCATTGCTCAACATGTTTGAGCCACTCCTTTGTATCATACTTGACGGGAAGCTCGACGACCTCGAGTTTGATGCCAGATGCCGAGAAGTATTCATGTTCGGGGCCTTTGTCCAGGCTTTTCTCGGCCTTGGACCTGCTGGACGAACCCCTTCTCTCTTTCTTATCGCTTGTCTCCCGTGTTTCGGAATCTGACGTCCCAACGTCCTCCGAATCAGCTCGGGCTGAGAGTCGGCCTTTCCCCGTCCCGGACACATTACCAGCATACGAATGCCGGCTACCATCATCTTCGGAATCCTCATCATCAGAATGCCTAGAGACTAGATGTTGGTAACGAGAAGAACGTCGTGGTTAATGGGACTAACTCAAGGTACACGGGACGGGGTCTCTTTCTACCTCTGGACGGGATTGGAGAGACAGTCTGGTCCCTTGCAGCAGGTGGGACAAGTGGGGGCGGCGGCGGCGGGAATGGCGGCCTACATAAAAAGTTAACGTCCCCCCACTGTCTCCCAACCGTAAACACAGGAAAATACTCACATGAACGTTTCCACTTCTCTGGACATACGTTCCTCGACGGTGCCTCGAGACCCATATGATCGTAAGGATGAGGGAGTCTTTCGCGCATGACGGTCGTCCCCAGTAGTAGACGACGACGGCATGGGCCGTCTACCAACTTTGGGATAAGGTGACGACGGTTCTCCGAACTCGTGATTCCTGTGGCCCTATCCGTTAGAGCACTAGACTGAGGAAATAAGAACCAACCTCCTGAGCTTTTGCACTTCATCCAAAGTCCGAATCGTTGGTTGCCTATCAACAGAAGTGCCGTTACGATGTTCATAACCCAGAACTGGGGGCATCCTAGGATGACCGCTGAGGGTAGTCAATGAGACAAGACTTTAGTATGTTCAAGGAATCCATACCGCGTTGCAGCAGCTTCTAGAGCTCTCCGCCTTGCTTCCTCCCTAGCGACCTCGACCTCATGTGTGGCACCAATGAGATACGGCTGGCGAGGCCCAATGTCGGTGTCGATTCCCTTCTTTCTGAGGAAGTCTCGCAGTGGAGGCAACGACTGTACAGGGCGTGGACAGATGGAGTCCCGTGGAGGACATCGAGGCCTAGAGTGTGGAAACAGGTTATGACTGTCCCAACGACGCAGTCAAAGTACTCACGGGCTGGGGTGGGTATGAGAGGACACAGAAGTGTCACTGGATGCTGGAGAAGGGGGATGCTGGTAGGATTGGCATTCTAAACGGTGGGGCATGATGAAGGAGAAGATACACACGAAAAGAGGGACGAATCACGCATTTTAAGTGAATAAGCGGTATGCCGCCACTAAGTTCGCCAAAGAAAAGATACACAGTCCTAGATGGAGCCGGTTAGTAGCCGATCGCATGGCCAATCGACTCGCCAGTTACCGGATACATCAGGGGGGCTGGTCTCCGGTTTGTGGCGAGACAATCAATTGGAGCGCTTGATGGCGCCAAACGGCAATGTGAAGAACGAAGAACCAGGGTGAGGTCCACCAAGCTCAAAAACAAAAGCAACGCGAGCGGGAGACAGGCACCAACCTTGTAATAATGCCGTTGAGGACAACAAGGCAGTGACTACGATCACATGGGCGCCCATAAAGGTGCTAGCGCATGTCGACGAGTGATGACCAGGGAGAGCCGAAGTTGGGTGGCGAAGCCAATTGATTACGTGGGAAGGTACACGTGGCTGGACGAGCCGAGGACCGGTGAAATGGTTCAAATCCTCAGACCTTTGTTGACTATTTCACCATATTTGCGGTGGACATGGGATCTCAAGGGCGTCGGCGGGTTTGAGCAACTCCATTAAACATACTTACAGGGCCAGCACGTCGGTATACGAAATAACTTTGTTTCAGCTCCGCTTGTAGCGTTAGCCTGTGGCCCGATAACTTTTTGCGGTAGGCACTTGCGTAATTGAAACAAAGTACTCGTAATCTGTGGAAATGGGCCACACAAGGGGTCCTCTTATGCTCACGTCAAGGTTTGGGCCTTCAAAGAATCCCCGGAGAAGGCGCTGGTGCTCCAGTCCTCCTCTTCCTGTAGGCCTGCATCAAGGGGTGTTTGATTTTCCCCGCCACCTGATGATGCGAATACAGATGCGGGAAGAGATTTTGTCTGTCCAAACGCCCGGGGAGTGCGGCGAAGCGGTTTTATAGGGCGCGAGCAGGCAAGATCGTTGGCTGTGATCACAGAGGCGCTTTGCATTTCAGAGGGATCCTGCATCGTGCTGTCACAGCCGGGATGCTCATCACGCTCGTCAAGGGTGGTCTCCATGCGAACGCGCTTTCTATCGGACGGCGCATGAACGGAGGGGGTAAATTGGGAATAGACGGCATGCAGAGTGTCATTGGAGGAGCGAAAGATCGCCGGATCGTTAATCGGGTCTTGTCTTTCCGCTTGTAGGGATGCAGGCGAGAATCGATGTGTGGCGTAACCCTCGGAGACACCTATGATAAGGAGGTAAGGCGATGAGCGGGCGAGTAAGGTTGCTGGCTCACTTCTCCTTATGCGACTGCCAATGTTCTGCAGTCGCGCATTGAGATCCGGGGAGATGCTGAGTAACCGGTTGAGTGAAGGGACGGGAGATAAAGAGAGGAGAACTCGGAGAACTCACAGGTCCGAGGGAGGGGACTGGAAGGAGGTGTCGCTAGCGGTACGGGCATCCTCGGTGAGGCGGCGCTTTGAGTGAGCGTTTTGGTGATCGTGCATGCTGTGGTCGTCGCTGATGCTGATGGGCGTCGTGGGCGGGGGAAAGAGGTGCCGGGCCGGGGTGAGCCGAGACGGGCAAAATAGGCCGACGGGACGGGTGAAGGGAGGAAGCGAGAGTGCGCTGAGACGTCCAAAGCCTGAGCTTGAGAGGCAAAGGGGCGTGTTGTTGGCCAGGCCGCCACTGCTAAAGCAACTTTGCAGCCGTTGCCGCGGGCGGTTGATCAACTCAGTTGCCGCTCCAGCGACCAGCAGTGCCCACTAACTCATCATGATGTCTCTCCCAACCCTCATCCTCCTCTACTTTTGCTATCTCTTCCCTCTTCGACTTGCCCGGGCCCAATCCATATCAACTTCCACCCCTGTGCCTCCTCTTCAATGGATCAATCTCACAGGCCTTCTTCAAGGCCCCTCAGCCCCGCCCCTCAAGGATGCTTCGATTGGTTATGATACCACCACCCGCACTCTCATCATTTTCGGTGGTGAATCTCAAGGCGGCCTTCCGCAGCAGCAGACTTACCTGTCCGTCCTTCCTTTCTTGACTTTTTTTGCCTCGCTCAAACTTTCATCGATTATCCCCCAGTCTCAACCTCGACACCCTCCTCTGGGCCACGCCCGCACCTAAAGGTGGGACCCCTTCCACATTGCCCCCTCCAAGAAGCGCTGCTATCGGGGGCGGTGATTTCGCAGCAAGCTAGTATGTCCCCCTCTCTTCTCTAACCACGCATCCTCTTATATCCGTATCTCAAGCCGCAGCGGGCATGTTATCATTGGAGGTAAGGGTGCGAATGGTCTGCCTCTAGCTGATGTCTGGGTGAGGCCAATCAGTGCACTTGTCATCACGGCGCCTTGAACTCATCAATTTTCCTAGGAATTTGATTATAACAACCAATTTTGGTCCAATGTCAATACATCATCAAGCCCCGTCACGCCACCTTCCCTCCTAGGCGCAGTGGGCGGTATCGATTTGAACATCCCGTTCAACCCCTCTGGGGCCTTGGGGCCAACCAATTCTTTCTTCCTCATGGGTGGTGTGAGCAATTCCGGGTCGAACCTTAATCCCGTCCCTCTTTCCGAAATCTGGCAGCTTGACATTTCTGGGACACTTTCATCTAACCTCGTTGATTCCCTTGTCGGGACGTGGTCAACAAAGTCTGCAGGCAACAACACGGCTGTATCGGGAGAAGGCGGCACTATTGTCAAGGAGCAACTAGTAGCTTTTAGTGGTTGTATTAATACACCAAACCCCAACCCTTCATGTGCTCAACCGTACTCCTTTGTTACTGACGCCGGCACTCTACTTTCGAGATCTCCTGCTGTCTGTGCCGTTCCTCGCATCGGTGCTGCAGTGGTGGCAAACCAGAACACGTTTTCTTCGAGCTTCGGCTCCCAAGTCTTTGTTCTCCTTGGATCGTTCAACACTTCTTTATGGAACGATGGTGGTGGCCTCCAAAAAGGCGAGGTGGTAAGTCTAACAGTCCTTCCTTTAGATTGCATTCACACGACTATGGCCAGGATGTACTTGACATCAATGGTGGATCATGGGCCCGTATCCTCCCTGCTGGTGACCCTGGCTCAACCGGAACTGTTACGTTCCCAAAACCTCGCAGCGGAGCAGCTTCGATATCTTTCCCCTCGGGGCTCGTTGGCACTTCGCGAGGATCGTATTCTGACACGATAATTTTTGGTGGTCAAGACAGCTCTGGCACGTATTTCTCTGACATGTGGGTCCTTAGGGCGTACGGTGCATCTGTTACTCAGTCGGGACAACAATGGAGCGGCTTTGGCAACGGACAACTACAGACAGGCGTGAATGCGAACGGTCAAGGCGTCAGCGTACAGTATATCACTAGCTGCGCAACTGCCTTGAGCTCGTCATCCCCGACGGGTCCGGGGCACGGCTCTCCGACGGCCTCATCTCCGTCGTCTTCTTCAAACCTTCCGTTTGGTGACCTGACTCATCCATTCGACACTTCTGTCATACACAAGTCACTATCTCCGATTTCTCTAGCATTGCTTTTTCCGACTGTCATTCTCAATCGATTATCATTGCCGCCTACCTCGGGTCCCCCTTTGCAGCTTTCCTTTGTCCTTCGATGGGCGTCTGTATTGACGTTGATCGTCGCTTACGGTGCGGGTCTAGCCGGATTAGTGTCTTCTTTTACATCCATCACTGCTTCAAGTAGTGAGGCACTTTCCGGGAGTGCGATGTCATCCAATACGCTCTTGAAGACAATCCATGGTCAAGCGGGACTTGCATTGTTTATCGCCCTCTACGGCCTCACCCCCCTCCTTTTCGCAGCCTACTTTCTACATTGGCGAATCTCCGCGTCTCCAAAAGAGATCGTGGGGAAAATTCGCGCTGAACGGACTCGCGCTGACTCGTCCGATACAGCGGAGAAGCTAAATTCTGTCAGAACCGCTGCAGACTCTAGCCAGCAAGACCAAGGCATCGTGCGCATGCCTCCTCCTCCTTCTCCAGGATATACACCACCAAGGAGGCACCTCGGACTCTGGTTTCGGAACAGAGATGGAAGGACGTCCAGTGAAAGTGCATCAGAATCAGAATCACCTATCCCGCGCACCTTCGAAGTTGTTAACCGACCAGCTCGTACGCGCCATCCCAGCGCCGGTGGTACGCCCAGCTTTTATGAACATGCCTATAGGACATCCACTACGCCCCGCAACTTGAGCGATCTTAGCTGGCTTGAGCGGCGGAGGAGTGTAAATGCTGTGGTACGTACAAAGGTTTGACGGTCAGGGACGACTTGCTGAGTTGGAAGTATCACAGGGTGAGCTGGACTATGCCTTGATGCAGATAAACAATCGGGGCCCTACCTCAACTCCCGCGACAACGACACGTCTCAGCGTCCAGGCATTATCAGATCCACCATCTGCAAAACTTCAACGGCCTGTAATCCCATCAAAAGAAGAAATCGGACTTCATGTCCTCGTGCATACTCTAATTTGGGCGCTCAGCGTCCTATCGCTGGTGGAGCTATGGAAGCGGGCGCCGATTGGAATCTTCGTGGCTTTTTTGATCTGGACAGTCGTGTTTTACGTCATTCTTGTCTTGCTGTCTTGGAACGGACGTCCCAGATATTCTACCCTGACCGCCCTTCTTTACAGTATTCGGGGGACCGGACGCCTCACCTCGCGTCACATAGGAACACCAAGCGCTTCCCGTCCCATCTCCATGGCCGGCACAGACCAATTATCCTTTCCTCAGGAACTCCGCAGTCCTTATCTCCACCAGCCGTTGTTCCACGCGGCTCCAGAGGATGATTTACACTCAGCGTCCTACGCGGGCCTGCGGTCCGAGCCAGAGGAGCATGAATCGGACGAAGATGAGGAGACGCGACAGCGCCGGATCGAGGATGAAATGGCCCGCCGCGACGTCTCGATCGTCACTGTTCCGAAGCGCAAACTATGGGTCGTCAACCCGTCGTGACACATCCTTTTACTCAGCACGCACCCTCATATTCACTCACCCGCGCACCCTGTCCTCCTATACCACCAGTATTATTAATGTCTTATCTCGCCATGCTGTCGTTGTGTCTTCTTATGTTGCATCGGATGTCTGATGTCCACCTAAACCCCCCCCCCCCCGCCTGCCCCTTACTTCAAATACGGTCAAACGCTTATTCCTTGCATAGAACTTATCTGCGGACATCACACACACATTATGTTGCTGTACTCTCTTGAAATGATATTAAAAGAAACGATCTACAGTCCCATGTCCGTCCGTGCCAGCAACACGAGAAATAATTGAAGTGTTTGAGAATGGGAGTGAGAAAGCGTGCGTGCAGAGCGATGATTGATTGATGCTGTGATGCTGTCAAGGATATACACATGAGAATTCAGGGCTGTCCGCCTACAATCTCACGCCGCCACCTGTCCACTCGTCCGAACTTTGTCATATCCGTTGCACCAGGCGGCGGGCTTGCAGGAGCTGGTTGGGGCATCAAAGACATCATCTGTGGGATCACGGGTGGGGCGAAGAAGGCAGAACCCATCAGTGACGGTGGGGAAAACATCAAGCTTTGTTGCATCTGCGCCTGAAGCAGCAATTGTTGTTGCTGTTGTTGTTGTTGTTGTTGCTGCTGCTGCTGATACTGTTGCAAGAACATGCTGTACTGAGTTCGACGTTGCTGTTCCGGATGGAGGCCGAGAGGACGGTCGTCATCGTCCTCCCCATCGTCCGCGATCCCAAACTGCGACTGCGAAGCTACGAAACGCGATGCCCGCAAACCAAGCGGCTCGTCGTCTTCGTCCTCGTCGTCCTCGTCGTTGCCGCCATCATCATCGCCGCGGCCGGGAGTCGCTGAATCGGGCAGATAGTCGGTCGTCCTCTCGCCGTCGAGGGCTGGGTCTTCCAGATATTTGGATCTCGTCAGCAATTGCGACAGTGGTTTCTCTTCGTCCGAGTCCGAGTCTTCCGCGGAGGGAAGCCCGAGACGAGTCGCGCGCTGAACGGCGCGGCCGACGGTGGCGGCGAGGGGCATGTCTTCTTCGCTGTCGTCATCATCTGCAGGCAGGGCAACAGACTGGATGGCGGGCGCCCGTCTGCGCGTACGCTTGGGATACCGCGGACCGACACCGGTGGTACGAACGGGCCCGTCCATCTCTTTGTCGGATTCCCCAGAGTGCCAGCCATCAGCACTAATTCTTTGAAGAGGCGGGCGTGGCATGTCCGCATCAATTGATTCACTACTGCTCTCCGTTTCATCACCGCCTGGAGGTGGTGGTCCCGTTCTTGTGATGCGCCTTTGATTGACAGGCGGCGCGGGAGCCTGTACCGGTACTCTCGGTTCTTCGACAGGGACTGCCTGGGGAATTGCCTTCTCTTTTCCCTTCTTTTTCTTATTGGACTTCTTTTTCAACTGCGCAGACTCAGCAGCTTCTTCTCTTCTCTGTTCTTCCGCCTCTTGAGCTTCAATTTCCTTGAGCTTGGCCGTCTCACGCTCCCAAAGCGTGTCTACGCCAAAGACTGACCGTGTGGCGTTACGACCACCACTCAGCGAAGTCTGTAGTCCTGGTGAGCGCTCTTCATCAAAATTGAGAAGGGGTTTCCCGCTGAGTGAGCCATGCCGGGAAAGGTTAGGACGTCTCTCTGATCCTGTCAATAAATTTTGCGACACAGGGCGCTGGTTCAGTGAGGAGGGGTCAATGAGTGTGCTGGGCCGCTGCGTTGCGCCGCGCGCCATCATGGAAGGGCGATCGTCACCGTAGAATACTCTAGTAGATGGCAGGCTCTATGAGGGGCAGGGACTCGAGGATACGATCTGAGGAACATACCTTTGCTTACTGCGCATTGCGGCTTTGCGATGTTCCAGTTCATCGACAAGGCTACGTCCATATAGTTTTCCAGGAAGCCGACCAGTGCTTTCCGGTTCATCCACGACCACTGTGACGGGTCGCGCGGGTTCCTCCTCAGGAACCTCAATGACTTGGTCACCGTCTTCTATGGCCCGGCGGACGCCAGATTCGAGATCCGCGTAAGAGACATCACGCTGGCCCCCTACCATGAGAGTGTTTCTGAATGTTAACTGAGAAAGTGTGAGGTTTGAACGGGGATTTGGCGTAAATGAGTTGGACGCTATCGGGGCTGCCGAACCTGGAGCATTGCCGAGAAGTCCTCCAGAGGATAAGCGGTGACCAGAGTTTGAGCGTGCTCCATGTGGGAGAGGAGGTCCATCCGTCGTAATCTCAAAACCTTCCCTCCCTACTGGTCCTTGTACGGCAACGCCCTCGGCCTGGAGCGGGCTAGGCATGACGAGGACCTTAGGGCGCATAAGTTCAAGGGTCGAATACGGCCTTTCTCGGATGGTTTGACGTCGACCTGGCATTCCGCTCATGAATGAAGTGCCATCATTGTCGCGTAGCATTGACGCATTCGAAAGTGTTCTTGAATGAGTAGGGTCAAGACGCGAAGACGGAGACGAGGGTCGCAAGGGAATATCCTCTCCAAGCATGTTTCGGGAGCCCATTGACCCCATGGTGCCCACTGACATTGATCGCGCGCGAGCTTTTGGGTCGAAACGTGATGAATGACTAGGGGGAGGAGGCTCCAGTTCAAACGGATTTGGTTTCTCTTCTGCTTCAGCGATGAGGTCCCTAGAACCCATACTGGCGAGAGAAGATCGGCGGTCGCGAGGCTGTCCAATGAGTCCATCGTTGGGGCCGGGAGACACGGAGCGCACAGACTGCGCCGGGAATGGAATAGAGTGGAGAGGAGGTGCGGCCGGTATGCGGTCGATAGCATCGTGGAGTGTCGCAGGACGCTGAGGTGGTGGGGGTCGATAGGACTGGGAATCCCCGAGTTCTAGCGCAGATCCGAGGGACCTTCGCCTCATCTCGGGTGGAGCGGTCGACGGTGAATCTAAGAATGCGCCTCCTGTGCCGAAGGCATCTATATTTCCCAGACTCAGCGAACGGGTAGACCGATACGACGAGGCTTGGGTGCTCGCGTGAGGGTTGGGGAGGGCGGTAACTTTCTCTTTCCCCTTGCTCTTTTTGCCGCTACCATCTTTCTCTTTGGGAATGAAGGAGTCCAGGCCCCAGGAAGTAAGATCGACCTCCATTCCATCCTCTTCCTCTCCAATGGCGACCTCGGAGACAATTGTGTTTCTCCCGAATGGATTCCTGAGCGTGTCGGTGGGCGAGAGCGGTGTCGCAACGGGTTCCTCCACTCCTGAGTCGGCGCCATTGTCCCCAGGGAGTTCTACGCCGAGATAGTCGACGCTTTTTCGCCGTTGTGGAGGAAGCGGGGGGATGCGGCGCAAGTGTGCGAAGATGGCGCTCTCATGTGCCGAACGGATTGGTTTTGTAGCATCAGACGGATCGTTGTCATATTCTACTAGAAAAGTCAGCAAAGAGATGGGGGAGATACAGGGCTAGGTGGACCTATGAGTGCTGCTGCGAGTTGTAGACGTGAGAAGGAGGCCATAGCATCGATCTTTGTGGTGTCGTGGCCTGGCCTGACTTATGACTTACTTCGCCAGCCACGTGCTCCTTTCACCTTTCATTCATACAATGTTATCTATACGAGCAACCGTTGGTAATTAAATTCCTCATTATCATGGCTGTAATGTGCACCACCCTACTGCTTCCTATTCACAGGCCCCGCCGCCATGCCTGTCGTCGGCCTCGGCGTGTACCAGAATCGAAATTGCAAGCCCGCTTGTCTCGCGGCACTTGAGTGCGGCTATCGGTCCGTCACACGACCCCCCGTACCTTACATTGATTGCCCCTTAACCTGCGGTGCAAACTCGCAGGCATATCGACTCTGCGCGTGCGTACAGGAATGAAGCCCAAGTTGGAGATGCCGTCAGGGAAAGCAGGATACCGCGCGAGGACGTTTTCATCAGTCTGTGTCGCCCGTCTTTGTGAGGGCCCCATGGGTGACATGACAGTCTAGCATCCAAAATCAATAGGATTTCCGGTGGTTATCAAAGTTGCCTGGATGATATTGACGATTCGCTAAAGACTTTTGGCTTTGGTACGAGATCCTTCAACGGTCACTCATCCTTTTGAAGACTTAAGATCTCTCACTCATCGACGATAGACTATCTGGATCTCTTTCTCATACACAGCGCGTATGGGGGAAAGACTGTCCGCCTCGAGGCCTGGAAAGCACTTTTGGCCGCTAAAAAAGCAGGCAAGCTCAGGTCGGTGGGAGTATCCAACTAGTGAGTAAAGTGAGAGTGGTATTGGCCTCCTAGCTGACAATTTCCAGTAATGTCAAGCACCTAGAAGAAATCTCTGAAGCTGGACTCGAATTACCCTCCGTGAATCAAATCGAGGTATAATATTGGTGTGCGCGTGTAACAATGGGCCTTATATCATGCCAGCTCCACCCCTTCTGTCAACAAAAGACCATTGTCGACTACTGTCGCTCCCGTGGAATTATAATTCAGGCATACACTCCCCTCATCAGGGGTCAGTTTGAAAACCCCGTGCTGCAAGAACTCTCGCAGAAAGTTAGTTAATTTAGGAGGTCCCCTTCATCTTCGACCAATTCACGATATCTCTTAATAGTATGGCAAGGATCCTGCACAGATCCTCATTCGTTGGTCTCTCCATCATAGGTGCGCTTCTGTCCCTAGCTGGCAACTATCCCATCTCATGGCGAGCTCAGTTTCGTCCCCCTTCCCAAGTCTCAAAATCTGGATCGTGTACGTTCCAATATCGACGTGTTTGATTTCGAGATGAGCAGGCAAGACGTCCAGAGACTCGATGAACTCGACTGCGGAAAGGATGGGGCTGTTACCTGGAACCCCATCGACGCCGACTAAGGTGGTGGTCTTTCAATATCTTTATCTGGTTGCAGGGCCTCGTTATGTGATGGAATGGGCCATGTATAATTAATAACGACGGATACATCGAAGTGCTTGCGTATAGATATTATAACTCATCATGGACGGGGAGCTCGTCGTCGTCCATCTCCTCGATGTCGATTTGAATCTTCTCCTTCATTTCGTCCGACATAATCACTCTGGGTTTGAGATCGGCGTACTCTGGAAATTCATCGAAGTTCGGGAACGCAGGCTTGGGCTCGTAATGTGACTCGTCGAGGACTACTGGATCCACTGGTGGCGCAGGTTTCACGGTGGCGTCAGTTGGTGCAGTTTCTGAGACACCGAGGGAACGACGGAGGACACGGTCCACGCGGATGAGGAATCTAGAGCAAGACAGTCATGAAAGCGTATAGGTAAATTTCACGGACACTTACTCATCCGAGTCGGCCACGTCGAAACCGGAGCGCACCAGGGCACCATCAAGCAGGATTGATGCGACTTCCTTGAGCTCGTCCTCCGATTCGAGGTCGCGTTCCCCATCTTCTCCTTCCAGCTTTTCCACACGACGCAGCAGTCCCTCGATCAGCGGTGAGCGTGGGTTCAATTCAAGGACCTTCTGACGTTTCGCGAATTCGAACATGGCATTTTCCCCGTCTGAGGGTTTGTTTGACGCCCTCATCATGCGCTCGAGATTTGCGGTGTAACCACCTACATCTGCAACGATAGCACAGGGGCTGGCCACTAAGCGATCAGAGATAACGACTATTGCACAAGAAGTCAGAGATACAAAAAAATGAAAGAACAGTGCAATGCGAACCATCACGAACGATGTCCTGAGCTTGGGTCTTCAACCAGCTCAGAAGAGGCTTAAATTTCTCCTTGGTCTCTGCCTTCGTAGCCTTCTCGTCCTGAGGATCGAGATCTGCCCAACTATGTGAGCCGGTTCCATGCGTCGGAAACTCTGCCCGTCAGGCTCACCTTCATCACCAAATTGTAATCCAGCCTTAGCCGCGTCTTGGAAGGGAATTCCCCTGACGATGGATCTATCAGTGGAAGTCAGGTATGCTATAACATTATACTCACTTCCATTTTTTGAGTTGGTGCACTAGGACTTCATCAAGAGCATGTGTTAATAGGAGCACCTCATAACCGCGGGCATGCAACTTTTCCACGAAAACGCTCTTGGCTAGGGATGACACACTCTTCCCAGCATCAGAGACATAGAAAATTTGCTTCTGGCCAGCCTTCTTGTTCTCGATATACTGCAAACAATTGTTAGTTAATCAACTGCAGACACGACGAGAGCTCACCTGGTCCAAAGACGTGGAATTCCGTTGGTTTGTCGTGAAGCGTGTCAGTGCAACTAACTTCTCACTGTTCTTCGCGTCTTCAACTGCACCAAGCTTGAATACGTTTCCGTAGATCTTTTGGGCCTCATCGAACTTTTCTGGCTCATCTTCGGCGAGCCTTGTAAATGCCTGGATGATACGCTTCAAGATGGCCTGCTTAATTTGACGGAGGAACGATGCGTTCTGAAGCATCTCACGGGAGACATTCAGCGCCAGATCGTCAGCTAAGAAGACAACGTGGTCAGCATAAACAATACTCCAACGCTTGGAGTGGAAGTCTTCGCACCATCGATAATGGCTTTGACCCAGCTAGCCCACTTGGGTAAATAGTCTTCGCCAAAATCAGACGTGATGAAAGTGCGCTTGACCATGAGACGTAAGTCTTTAGTGGCGATTTGCGATCCTTGCCAGAACTCATTCGATAGGGTCCCGGGAATATAAAGGAGTGCACGGAATGAAACGCCAGAGCCCAAATCGCCAGAGAAATGGTTCCACGTAATGGGGTTGGTAAAGTCAAGGAAATACGTTTTGTAAAACAGTTCATATTCGATGGTTGAGACGTTCTTGGGGTCTCTGTCCAATGCTTTCTGTAAGTTGGAGCTACCACAGATGCCGAAAGCATGAGTACCTAGTCCAGAGAGAGGGACGTGGGTTGACATGGTCCCACTCATCGACCAGGATGGTCTTCGTTTTGACTTCCTGTGGAGTATTCTCTACTTCCTCGATAACAGCTTCGTCTTCCGTACGATCTGTTTCTTCGTCACTAAGGAGGGGTTCGGGCACTGGCTCTTCAGGGACCTCCTTTTCTCGTTGTGCGAACATATAAATAGGGAAAGACGAAGAAAACACAGAGTGCTTGTTGATAAGTTCGACGAGTGTTTGTTGATGGAGATATTCCACAGCATCGGGCTTAAGGACCAGCGTTATCTCTGTACCTCGTTCCAGAGTTTTGCCCCTAGGGTCAAGGTAGGTTGCGAAATCATTATCGTCACTGGAAGAGCTAAAGATATATTGCTGGGGATCGGGATTTTCAGGAGTTTTAGCGGGAACAGAAGCGACGTAGACCTGATCGGCGACCAAAAAACTGGGAATATATATATGAGGATGACAGATATATGGAAAATGCGAAGGGCACACCTGCTGTAGAAGCCAAGGCCGAAAGCACCAATCAGATTACTGTTAGTCATTCCCTCGAGACTGCCCTCAGCCTGCGCAAGAAATTCTGCAGTCCCAGATTTAGCAAGGGTTCCCTTTTTAGGCTCGATTAGAGACAGACGTCTACTGCGCAGTCGGTGAATGCACGCACCAAGTTTTTGGCCATTTCGTCTGGGGTCATGCCAATGCCATTGTCTGTTACATTCAACTTCAGCGCTATAAAAATGACTAGATAGAACAAAATACCTGTAATGATGATGCGCCCACTCGAACCATCCGAGCCATTGACGGGCTTGATGGTTATATTGAGTTGGGAACCATCCCACATTCCTTCATGGGTGAGTGCAGTCAACCGGAACTTCTCCAGAGCATCATTGGCGTTTGAGATGAGCTCCCTCAGAAATACATCACTGTTGCCAAGTGAGAATGCATCTCGAATGATTGGGTGGGCATACCAACCGATGCGAGTAAAGACTAATCAACGACGCGTCAGTGACAGAAAGGTATCCTTGCAAGAGACAAACCTGTTTATTACGATCTTGCGAAGACGAGTAACATCGCTCTAGTGACGCGTTTGATATTACGACTAAAGTCACAATGAACTAGACAAAGTCGCACCTGGTAGTGGTGTTTTTCTGCTGAGACTTCGGGAGTGAGGTCTTGAGCTAAAGCGTAAGACACAAGAGTAAGACCAGTTATGAGAAAGTTAAGCAGCCGCATGTCTGCGGGAAGTTAGAGTAAGGGAGAAAGAGTAGGACTCGCGCAGTGCCGTATATAACGCCGACAGGCTGACGTGTCAAGTTTGTGAATCGCTTCAGTTTTATTCGCACGGGTGTGTCAATTTGACATGTCACATCGTACTACTACCATTTTGCTCTCACACGTGTACAGATAACTTCGGGGCAGACAGCCGTGTCAAGTAATCCTGGTGTTGGTCATTTTTCAGGTTCATTTAGCATGTCTTTTATTATCCACGTACCCGTAGCCATTGTTCTCGTTGCTCGGGAACATGGTCAAACATAATATACCGCTTGTCGCCCTGGTCATTCGGCTGTGACAACTGCCCTCGATCTAGAGCAATGATGCGTACGCACCTTCAAGACCTTCTCCATTTCTGTGATGTCCACGTTCTTCGCCAGTTTCTTCATGTCGACGTTGCCTCCCCCTCCCTCACCTTCTTCTTCATCACCGTCATCATCCCGCTTCACACTTCCATCTGCACCTTCACCCCCAAGCTTACCCAACCTTCCCCAGAATTCAACAAAGGAGTTTTCAAGTAGCATGTCGTCAAATGCCTTTCGCGCCTCGGTCACTCGCGTGCGCTGCCACCTGTCAAATTCCTTTTCAAGCTTATACACATCAAAGCCAAGTTTGGTGGCGGGAAGCGAGGAAAGCAGTGATGTGACGGGAAGAGCAGCGAACTCCGCGGCGAGCGATGGAGCGTGGGAAAGGAAGAGCGCATACAGACTTTCCAAGTGCTTCGTACGTAGCCCACCGACGTGTACTTCGAACAGATGGCGTTGGTGGCCCGGGGGAAGAGATGAATAAAGAAAACGCGGATCGGTCTGTAGTTGCGTAAGAGATGAATCCCACGATGCCTGAAGTGAGATTGGTCAGACTACTGTCCGGGAACAAAAGCCCTGCGTACCTGTGGTTCACGTATGGCATCCGTCAGAAGGGTCCTGCAAAGATAGTAGTAGTCCAGTAAGCGCCAGCACATGCCATACAGAATCTGAAGTGGGTAGCCGCGGCGCACCTAAACTGCAGTTCCCCCTCCTCTCTGTTCAGACCACTCCTGGATTTCTCAATGGTTGCCTGCACCCGTTCGCGCTCTGCCTTGACCTTCTCTTCGCGTTCTTTAACCGCCTCGGCCTTTCTATCCTTGCGCTTCTGAACGTCATCGCTTCGTTCTGCCGAGGAGATATCCGCTCCTTGTGTCTCACTTTGATCGGGAACTGTTCGGTTGGATCGCGCATTCAAGAAGGTGTTAAATAACTCCGCACGTAGAGATGATGAACCAATGGCATCGTAGCGGGGATCCTCAGATATTTTTTTCTTAACCTGAGTGCAAAGAAAGTGACATCAGAACTGTTGAATGGTTGAACCAAGCAGTTACCTGCCTCTTTCCAAACGGCGCCGTCTTGTGCAACGTCGCTCTCTCTGAGAAGCGCAAAGAAGTCCGCCTCCGCTTTCTGGGCGAGTGCCCGCTTTTCTGAAAAAGTCCATCTCATGAGGAGCACTGCACCGGATGGTAAAACACGTACTCTCTCCGAGGTCTCTGAGAAATTCTCGGAATCGCTTTTCCCTCTCGCGATCGTCTCTTCCCCAGCCATAAAACCTTCTATCCTTCTTCCACTGTCTCCGAAAATCAGTCCAACTTATTCGTGTACTTTTCACCTCCGTCACAAGGAGTTTTTCGAACTCTTCCTTGGGATCGTCCTCCTTTTTAACACGTGATGCTCGAAGTTCGCGTGCACGTTCACGACAATACTCGTCGAAGGCTTCGCGACGAGCAGAAACAGAGGGAAGGAGCACATAGCGCGGGTCAGAGATGAAGAGCGGAAGAGACGTATCCCAGGGATGTAAAGGGTTTATGTCCTTCTCCCGGAGTAAGGTCTGTATATACAACGCATGAGGGCCGGACGGCCTGAGGGGAATGAGCGCAATGTCGTATCGCAAACACACACCTTGAATAGCGCCTTGCCCTCCTCGATAGAAAGGTCAACACGATCCGGTATGGGAAGTTGACGAACGTTCTCCTTGGCTTTTTGTGCCTCCTTTGCTTTCTCAATTTCTTCCTGTTGTCTCCTCTCCTCTTCTTCGGCCTCCTTGACGAGCTGTGCTGCAGCTTCCCTTTGCCAATCTTCCTCTTCACTTTCCTCATCGTCGTCCGTACTCTCCGCCCCGTCTTCCACGCGTGGTTTCTTCGAAATTACGATCTCATCTGATGGCGAGATGTCTTCCGCTTTTCTTTTCACAACCTCCTGTACCTCCATTCGGACTCTCTCGATTTCGCGTTCCTGCTCAGCGTCCACATCCCTCCGGGTCTTTTCTTGAGCCTGCATTCCTGCCTGTGCTTTGTCCTCCTCCTCCTGTTTGTTGAGGAGCTCGACGGCATCCTTGATTTCATCAGGTAAAGTCCACACGCTTTGCTTTTTGGTCTTGTTGGTGTAAAAAACGTTCCCCTGATTGGTTGTTACTCTGAGCCAGTCCGTCCCTGGAATGGGTGTCTTAAGCTTCGGCTTCTCCTTCTTGGGTGTAGTAGCAGGGAGTGCGGGCAAGGGTCGAACATAGGTGGATTCTCGGGTAGATGTGTTGAAAAAGTATATCTGGCTGGCAGGACCTGTTTTATGGAGGAGTTTGTTGGGGATATGCACACGGATCGAGGGCGTCTCTGTATCTTACCTACATGTTCCATCCATCCAGGGGGGAGGGGAGGGGGTATAGAGGCAAGAGGATGGGGCGGTGACATTGGTTGCCTGATTAGTGCTGGTTAGTGGAGAACAAAAACGTTCACAGCCGCGGCGAGAATGAAACACCAGGATAACGGCGATGGCACGTAGCCACGTTACAGTCGTGTAGTAGTACTGTAGGGCGTTACTGTAGAGGCGCTGCAGCAGGCGCAACGAATGGCGCGGGCACAGGTAATGGTGGCTGAATGCTGTAGGAGTGCTGTCCACTCGGCCGTTCCCGGACCACGGCAAACACTTACCAGAAGAAAGACAAAGAGTAGGTATCAGGTACGTGTCGTGCCCAAGGGCGCCAGGGGCGGCGCCGCCCGGTGGGGCCCAGATTACCTGGTGCATTGTTTGTCCGGCGCATGCCTTACTCCCTGACCGGCGCACTACTGATGTCCAGAATTCAGAGTCCGTCTACGCGCCATGCGTCATGTTGTCGTCTCGTCCTCCGTCACTTTCCTCATCGAATGCAGAAACTCCACATCCAAACCCCATTCATGTGGCTGCCGCTAGAGAACATCTTGACATAGCATCCATCTCCGATCAAGGGATGCGGAGCACGTATCGAGTCTCATCGATATCAGCTTATGCACAGCCATTTCCGACCGCATTCCGTGAGCCAAGGTAATTTGACAAGTGACCTGGCACCTGGCACCTTTAGATGGATGGACGCACTTGATCGGCTGTCCCTTGCTCGGAAGTTCCATATGCCGGGCGCACATTTCTCATCTCATTTGGCAGGGGCAACAGGCTGCCTTTCAATTGCCTACATCCTCAGAATTTCCGGGACCTAGTCTTAACCGTTTCCGACAATCCACTGGAGCTGGTTTTCCTATATATAAACGAATTATTGTCAGCCGAACTCCTCAAGGAACAGCAGATTTTACTTCCCACCTCGTACCCCCCATGCTCACTCTCAACGATCACGAATATCAACCGCCTTCTAGTGGTGATAGTAGGTCACCCTGCCCTGCCCTCAATGCACTCGCCAATCACGGCATATTGTACGTCCGTCTGAACATACCGTGGCTTGTAATGTCCTGACGCCTATTCTCCAGGCCTCGTGATGGACACGATATCTCAGCTCTTCAGCTCATCAACGCTCTTCGGGAGCACTATCGCGTCTCCCTGCCCTTGGCCATCGTGCTGACCTTGGGGGGCACCTTCGTTTGCGGCCGGTATTTCAAGCTTGATCTCAACGACCTGGCTCAACACGACAAGATAGAGCATGATGGTTCACTGACGCACGCCAATGCTGTTCCGGGCGACACATATGCCCCTGTTAAAGTCGACCAGCATCTCCTCGAACATCTACTCAATGTTTCGAAGGATCCTGATTTCCTCACCTCCGACGACCTCGTGACATTTCGCGCAATCCGCGACGCAACGCTTCCCGGGCCCCTCGGCTGGCTTCACACTACCATCGCGCGAGGAGAGATTGCGTTGGCCTCACAAACACTTGAGGACGAGAGGGGATATATACCAAAACAATTCATCCGAGAATGGTTCGGCGAGAACCGGCTACCTTGTGGATGGTTGGGGCCCGTAAATACGATCGGTCTCTGGAAAACAAGTCAAATCGCCAAAATGGTAGGACAAGAGATCGAGAGAAGGCCGGATGCTAGACTCTGAGTTGGATATTTGGAAATTTGTCACAGAGATCTTGTAAAATCCTGCTAGGAGGTCGAGTTGGCTTGTAGTTTGTACCAGTAATATCTGGCTTGTCCTTTTCATATTTTCACCTTTCTCCCCAACGTAGCCCCGTCCAAACCCTTGCCGTCCCGTCTCCCAACCTGGAGCCAAGAGGTCTTCACTTTCTCCACCGTTTCCACCGTAGAGGTCACAGCTCTCAGCTGATGTCCCTGCCAGTGGCCGATAAATCGAGCGGCGCTAACGTCATCGTCGGGTTCGCAAATGTGTCAGGCGTGCCACACTCCTCCTGTT
>Ga0137390_10000748_pt1 | contig 23066 bp, 24 predicted proteins | sample 15con2h24AmetaG_FD_104937 | JGI IMG/M metagenome (GOLD analysis project Ga0137390, IMG submission 104937) | Vadose zone soil microbial communities from Angelo Coast Range Reserve, California, USA - 15con2h2.4A metaG | ecosystem: Environmental > Terrestrial > Soil > Vadose zone > Saprolite... | reverse complement strand
TCCCGCTGGATTTCCCATGTGCCCACCCTACCCCAGGAATCCGGGAATGTCACTATATTATGCAATACTCAATAGGGATCGGCCAACCGGAATTTAAGAGGTGGTTTACGAAGATCTCGACCCACGTCGTCACTCTCCTGCTGTTTTTATCTGTGGCCCTCTTTGCACAAACTAGCGAAAAATCATCATCGCCCGCGAAGCATCCTCGGTCAGCAAAGACAGAGCGCTGTGCGTCACGCGACCCCGAATCTGCTTATTCTTTCACGCAGCCGTTGCCGCACACAGCTGCGGCTAAAGAACACGGTTATGACGTGGACTACCCTGCGCAGGAAGGCCACGATCCCGTATGCGTGAGCGTGTCAGCACTGGACGTTATTCTCTGGTACTCGAGCCAGGGCAAACCGTTCAAGGTGAAAATTTCAAACCAGCACGGTGGCCAGAACTGCGGATCGCACCCCTTTCACAAAAAACCGTGCCCAGATGATTACGTCACTGGCTGTTATTCCGGGTCCGCTCGGCCTGAAACCGTGGGATGTGTTTATGATGTTGAGTTCCCACGACATGCGGAAAAGAAACTTGATCCTCACATCAGGATCACACCCTAATGTGTGATACCGATTCTTAATCATCACTTTGGACTATGTTGCTGATCTGGCAGGCATAAGACTGCACGCCGTTGGTCGCTGAATGGTCCGGATGCGGGCCTGTTCCCGTATAATCATCAGCATTCGATGCCCTCCAGGCTTGACCAGATCGTGGCCACCACGCGCCGAAGAATCGCTCAATCCCGAGTGAAGGCCGACCTTCGCCAGCTGGAGAAGCAGGCTCAAAACCATGTCCCGCGCGGCTTTCGGCGTGCCCTCGAGACTAATGACCGTAGCAATATTGCAATCATTGCAGAGCTGAAAAAGGCTTCTCCATCTCGCGGATTGATTCGCACCGACTTCGATCCAGCGACGCTTGCCGGTGAACTGGAACAGGCGGGCGCTGCTGCCTTATCAGTCTTGACGGATGAAGAATTCTTTCAGGGATCGCTGGAGAATCTTCGCCTGGCGTCCGCCAGCACACGGCTGCCGTGTCTGCGCAAGGATTTTATTGTGGACGAATTCCAGTTGCTCGAAGCCCGTGCCTACTGCGGCGATGCAGTTTTGCTGATCGTGGCTGCGCTGTCAGCGGCGGAGTTGAGCGCGCTGGCCAACGGCGCGCGGAATCAAGGACTGGACATTCTCTGCGAAGTCCATGACGAAGAAGAATTACAGCGCGCCGTGGACGCAGGCTGCGACCTGATCGGGGTAAATAGCCGCGATCTGCGAACCTTTACCGTGGACCTCGAAACCGCCTTTCGTCTCGCGCCATTGATTCCGAAAAACGTAGTGAGTGTAGCCGAGAGCGGAATCCATTCCGGAGCGGATATCGCCCGACTGCACGCCGCCGGCTATCAAGCATTCCTGATCGGCGAATCGCTGATGAAAGCGAAATCCCCCGGTGATGCGCTGCGCACGCTGATGGCAGAAGCAAGTAGCGGCCAGTGGTCAGTGGTCAGTGGTCAGTGAATCACGATCGACTCTGGAGAACGTACGGGCCACTGACCACTAGCCACTGACCACTTTTCCTATGACTTGGATAAAGATTTGCGGGATGACGAACGTGGAAGACGCGTTGCTGGCTGCTGATGCCGGGGCCGACGCGTTAGGATTCGTGTTCTACAAGCCGAGCCCGCGGAACATTGATCCCGAGAAGGTTCGTGCGATCGTTGCCCAACTGCCACCACAAGTTGAGAAGGTGGGCGTGTTCGTAGACGAATCTCCAGAGAACATTGCCGATATCGCGGACCGGGCGCAATTGACGGCTTTGCAATTGCACTTCAATCCCTCGTCCGCGGACCATGGCCTTCAGGGCTTATCTCCTGGAAATAAAAAAGTATATTTGGCGTTACCGGCCGCCCTGTTTCTGGACGCAGGAACCCACTGGGGCGGCTCGAATCAAGGTTCGATCGCGTTTAGCGCGATTTTTCTGGATTCGGGTACATCGCAACAGCCAGGCGGGACGGGGAAAACTTTCGACTGGCAAAAAGCCGCACTCCTGGTCGAGGCTATGACCAAATCCGCAAAGGTAGTCGTAGCCGGTGGTCTGAATCCGCTCAATGTCGGCGAAGCTATTCGCATACTGAAACCCTGGGGTGTGGACGTCGCCTCCGGTGTTGAAGCAATCCCGGGCAAAAAGGATCCGAAAAAAGTCCAAGCCTTCATTGCGGCGGTACGACGGAGCGAAACAAGTTAACCAATGGCAACTGCCACCATTCCGAGGGGGAAAAAAGACTCGACGAGAACGCCGGGCCGCTTCGGCGTTTATGGCGGACGCTACGTCCCTGAGACTCTGGTGTCAGCGCTCGAAGAACTTGAGCGCGCCTACGAAAAAGCGAAGCGGGATCGCAAGTTCCAGGCTCGTCTCGACGAACTGTTGCGCTCTTATGCCGGCCGTCCGACGCCGCTTTTCTTTGCCCGCAGGCTGACTGAAAAACTAGGCGGAGCGAAGATCTATCTTAAGCGCGAGGACCTTCTTCACACCGGCGCTCACAAAATCAACAACTGCCTGGGACAGGCTCTGCTTGCCGAACGTATGGGCAAGCGCCGGATCATCGCGGAAACCGGCGCCGGTCAGCACGGTGTCGCGACGGCGACGGTATGCGCCCTTTTTGGTTTCGAATGCGTCGTGTACATGGGCACCGAAGACATGCGGCGGCAGGAATTAAATGTCTTTCGCATGCGCCTGCTGGGCGCGGAAGTGCGCGGGGTCGAGTCCGGCTCTCGCACGTTAAAGGACGCGATCAACGAAGCCATGCGCGATTGGGTCACCAATGTGCGAACCACACATTACTTGTTGGGCAGCGTGTTGGGCGCGCATCCTTATCCCACCATGGTGCGCGATTTTCAAATAGTCATCGGACGCGAAGCTCGTGCGCAGATTCTGAATGCTGAAGGCCGGCTGCCGACCGCGATCATTGCATGTGTTGGTGGCGGGTCGAACTCCATCGGCATTTTTCATCACTTCATCAAGGACAAGCGGGTAAAACTCATCGGCGTAGAGGCCGGCGGTCGTGGCGAACTGCTGGGCGATCATGCTGCACGTTTTCGCGGCGGCTCTCCAGGAGTGCTGCAGGGAACGTTTTCCTACGTTCTGCAAGACGATGCCGGTCAGATCGCCAATACGCACTCAGTTTCCGCCGGGCTGGATTATCCCTCGATCGGTCCCGAGCACGCCTGGCTCAAAGATTCGGGCAGAGCCGAGTACGTCCCCGCATCCGACGACGAAGCCCTGGAAGGCTGCACCCTGCTGGCTCGCACCGAAGGCATCATTCCGGCCCTCGAATCCGCACACGCCATAGCCGAGGTCGCTAAGCGCGCCCCGAAAATGAAGAAGTCAGAGATCGTGATCGTGAATGTTTCCGGACGCGGTGACAAGGACATCGGCATCTTGAGGAAGACTTTGAACCTGGAGTGAGGAAAGTACGAAGTACGATTTACGAGTTACGATTTACGAAGTACGATTGTTGATGTTTGATTTTTGATTGTTGATTGTTGGAGCCAAGCTGCTCGTAGGTTTTGCTCTTAAATCGTCGATCGAAAATCGTATCTCGTAAATTCTTTCAATCACCAATCAAAAATCATCAATCAACAATCCCCATGTCCTTATCGTTCCAAAAACGTCCCGCCCTCGTCGCCTACGTCACTTGCGGCGACCCTGACCTCGCCACTACACGCGCAATCGTGCTGGCAGCGGTCGAGGCGGGTGCACACATAATTGAACTAGGCGTGCCCTTCAGCGATCCCGTGGCCGACGGCCCGGTCATCCAGCGTGCCAGCGAACGGGCACTGCGCCATGGAACATCACTTGAGCAGGTGCTAAAACTGGGGAAGGAAGTGCGCAGCAAATCGCAGGCCGGATTGATTATTTTTTCGTACCTCAACCCGATCTTGCGATTGGGATTAACTAAATTCAGCGCTGCGCTGGAAGACGCTGGCATAAACGGCGCATTGATTACGGACTTACCCGTAGAAGAAGCGGGAGACTATGTGCGCGAGATGCGAAAGCGACGCTTGGACACTGTATTCCTTGCAGCACCTACCAGTCCCGACGAGCGACTGAAGCAGATCGCCAAAGCGTCCACCGGATTTGTCTATGCCGTTTCCCGCACCGGAGTGACGGGGGCGCGAAAACAATTGCCGGAAGATGCGCGGGATCTGGTTCGCCGTGTGCGCCGTCATACCAAGCTTCCTATCGCTGTGGGGTTCGGCATCTCCAGCGCGGAACAATTCGCCGCGGTCGGAGAATTCGCCGAAGCGGCGGTAGTGGGCAGTGCCATTGTGGAGACTATTGAGCGCAATCCAGGAAAAGAACCGGAGGCTGTGGCACAATTTGTACGACAGTTATTAGCCGGCACCTCTCAGCTTTCCGCCAAACAAGGGCAACGGTAAACATCGAACGCGATATTTTGACGATTTAATTTTGAAGCTGACAGCGCTTATGGATATCGCAGACTGGCGCAAGAACATCGACGAACTCGACCGCCGCCTGGTGGAATTGCTGAATCAGCGTGCGCAGGCTGCCCATGAAATTGGAAAACTCAAGCGCGATGTTGGCATGCCGATCTATGAGCCCGATCGCGAGCAGGCGGTTTTTGGCAATGTGCGCAAACTGAATCAGGGGCCGCTGCCCGATCGTGACCTGCTCCGCATTTACGAACGAATCATGGATGTGATGCGTCAGATCCAGAAAGAGGAAATCGCACCTCAAGCCACGGAAGAGCTTGGTGCGACCGAATTAGATTCAGAGGTAAACGATTGAGACCGGAAGCTAACCGAAGGCCTAAAGCGGCAACTTACTTATGATTGTTGCGATGCAAGACACAGCGACTGAAGAGCAGATCCAGCATGTCATCGAACATCTGGTGCGGATGGGTTTCTCCGTTCATCGCACCACCGGTGAGCGGCAGACTGTGCTGGCGGCAGTGGGCGCGCGCATTGATTTCGATATCCGTAATCTCGAAGTGCTCAATGGCGTACAGCAGGTTCACCGCATCAGTGAGCCTTACAAGCTGGCGGGGCGCGGATTTCGTCCGGACGGAACCGTTATCGAATTTTCCAATGGACTGAAGATCGGTGCCGACGAAGTGGTAGTCATGGCGGGCCCGTGTTCCGTGGAATCGCGCGAGCAACTCTTTACCGTGGCGGAGTTGATTTCCAAAGCTGGAGCGCGCGTGTTGCGTGGCGGCGCATTTAAACCGCGCAGTTCGCCATACTCTTTTCAGGGCATGGGCGAGCAGGGATTGAAATTGCTGCGCGAGGCGGGCGATCGTTTCAACATGCTGGTAATCAGCGAAGTCATGGAGATTTCGCAAATCCCCCTCATGTTGCCTTACGTGGACATCCTGCAGGTGGGCGCGCGCAATATGCAGAATTTTAATCTGCTGCGCGAGTTGGGCAAGGTCAAGAAGCCGGTGTTGCTCAAGCGCGGCATTGCGGCCACTCTCGAAGAGTTGCTGCTGTCGGCGGAATACTTCATGGCCGGCGGCAATTACGACGTGATTCTGTGCGAGCGCGGCATTCGCACCTTCGAGACCTATACTCGCAACACACTGGATATTTCCGCCATCCCGATCATCAAGAAGCTATCTCATCTGCCCATGACTTCCGATCCATCGCATGGGACGGGGCGCCGTGACAAGGTTGCGCCCATGGCTCGTGCGTCGGTGGCGGCGGGTGCGGATGCGCTCCTGATTGAAGTGCATCATGATCCGGACAAAGCGCTTTCCGATGGCGCCCAATCTCTCTTTCCGGAACAGTTCCGCACTTTGATGGATGAGCTGCGTATGATCGCTCCCGCGGTACACCGGAAGATCGCTTAATCCTAAACTTCAAGGCGCGCTTGTGTTGGCGCGATAGAGCACTGTCGGTAGCACGAAAACTTCATGGCTATTCGCCAGATCACAATCATCGGAACCGGTTTGATTGGCGGCTCGTTCGGATTGGCTTTGAAGAAACGTCGCTTCCGGGGTCGGATTGTGGGCTGCGACCGTGACGCGGTTCTAAAACGTGCGAAAACACTCGGCGTCATCGATGCGGGCGAGGGCAATCCGCTGAAAGCCGTTCACGGCAGTCAGATTGTTCTGCTGGCTACCCCTGTCGGCGCGATTATCGAGTTGATCGAGCGTTTGGGCCCGACCCTCTCACCACAAACGTTGCTTACGGACGTTGGTAGCACCAAGGCAGAAATCCTTTCACGTGCGAACAAGATTTTCGCCAACAACACGAAAAATCGCTTTCTCGCGGGACACCCCATGGCCGGGAAAGAGCATGCTGGCGTGGAATTCGCCGACCCAGATTTATTTCAGGGTGCGGCTTGGCTGGTAACTCCGTCGCCGGGACAGAATGTGCACGACGGGCTTAGTGGAGAATTTCTCAGGTGGGTGAAGAAAATCGGCGCGCGCATTTCCACCATCGATGCCGCGGAGCACGATCAGCTCTGCGCCTGGATCAGTCACCTGCCGCAGTTGATATCCACCGCGCTTGCCGCCCTTCTCGTGGATGAATACGGCAACAAACCAATGCTCGAAGTTGGAGGCCGCGCGCTACACGAAATGACGCGTATTTCGGGTAGTCCATACAGTATGTGGCGCGACATCGCTCTCACCAACAAGAAAAACATTCAGCAAACTCTACTCAAACTGGAGCAGCGTCTTGCCCATCTCCGGGAGAATCTGGATACCCGGGAGTTAGCCATGGAGTTCGAACGCGCCCATCGCTTGCGGGATACCTCGCGGCCTGGAAAAAAGAAATAGAATTGCGGTTCTAGCTTTTCAATCAACAATCAAAAATCACAAATCAACAATTTCATTTAAAATCTCTCGCTGATGCACAAGGTAGTCGACAGCGCCGACGAAGCTATCCGCGATATCTCCGACGGCGCCATAATCATGGTGGGCGGCTTCGGCTTGTGCGGCATCCCGGAGAACCTGATACGCGCCCTGGTACGCAAAGGCGTTAAAAATCTCACCACAATTAGCAATAACGTAGGCGTGGATGGCTTCGGTATGGGCTTACTGCTGGCGGCAGGACAGATTCGCAAACACATTGGCACTTATGTCGGCGAGAACAAACTGTTGGAACAAATGGTGCTGAAAGGTGAGATAGAACTCGATCTCGTTCCCCAAGGAACCTTCTCCGAGCGAATTCGTGCCGCCGGAGCGGGTATTCCCGCGTTCTTCACCCCCACCGGAGTTGGCACCCTGGTGGCGGAGAAGAAAGAAACTCGCGAGTTCGACGGCCGGACATATTTAATGGAACGCGCCCTGAAAGCCGACTTCGCCTTAGTCAAAGCCTGGAAAGGTGATAGGTGGGGCAACCTTGTCTATCGCAAAACGGCACGCAATTTCAATCCCATGATGGCGACGGCCGCTACGGTAACGATTGCAGAAGTAGAACACCTGGTCGAAGTGGGAGAACTGGAGCCCGACTTGATCCATACCCCCAGCGTGTTCGTGAACCGAATTTTCCAGGGAGAATTGTTTGAGAAGCGCATTGAAAGAAGGACGGTAAGAAAAGTGGCTAGTGGCTAGTGGTGAGTGGTCAGTGGCAGTAAAAAACGTTGGGAAGGGGGAAACGTGTCAGGGTACGCCTTCAGCCGTGCAGTCAGTCATCTGCGGCCTTGCGCCTTTAGGCGTGAGACTGTGAACCAGCGCCTAAGGCGCTTCGAGGGTTGTCACAGCACGGCATCGCTGAAGCGATGCGCTGAAACGAATCCAAGAACGCGATTCACTACCCACTGACCACTAGCCACTGCTTTTATGTCTACTCCACTAACAATCTCGAAAGACGTTGAAAAACGCGAGCGCATCGTAAAGAGAATTGCTCTCGAGTTGCGGGATGGCTTCTACGTCAACCTCGGCATTGGGATGCCTACGCTCGTGGCCAATCATGTCCGTCCAAATATGGATGTAATTCTGCAAAGCGAGAATGGCATGCTGGGTATCGGCCCCTTCCCCGTCGAAGGCCAGGAAGACGCGGACCTCATCAATGCCGGCAAGGAAACGGTGAGCGAGATGGCGGGCACAGCTTATTTCTCCAGCGCCGATTCGTTCGCCATGATCCGCGGCGGCCACGTTGATCTGAGTGTGCTCGGCGCCATGGAAGTGGACGAGCAGGGCAACCTCGCCAATTGGATGATTCCCGGCAAGACGGTCAAGGGTATGGGCGGAGCTATGGATCTGGTGGCGGGTGCGCGGCGTGTGATCGTGGCGATGGAGCACACCACGAAAGATTCTCAGCCCAAAATTCTGAGAAAATGCACGCTGCCTCTAACTGGCGTGAAGGTTGTGGACACAATCGTCACGGAAATGGCTTTCATTCGAGTGACGCCCGCTGGTCTTCTACTGGAAGAAATCGCGCCCGGAGTGACCGCGGAAGATGTACAACGCGCTACCGAGCCCAAGTTGATTCTGAGCCCCAATCTAAAAACCATGGAGACTTGAAGTATTTCCTTCGTGTAACTTGGTGTCCTTGGTGGTTAAAGATTTGTTCTACTGACCACCACTCATACTTTTCACACGCGGCGCCTCGAAGTCGTCCCCCTTTTCCCATCCCACCAGATTCGGCATATTGGCGGCCTGCCACCCCAAGGCAAAACCGAAACGTGCCATCGCTGCGTCTCCGGTGAAATCCATCTCTGGATGATATTCATCACTGGGCTGGTGATAATGCTTCGCGGTGAATTCGTCCGCCTGCTGCATCCCCCACGCCACGTCGTGGCCTTTGTATTTCATCCCTTCATTTACGGAGAATGCGGGGATCCCCACGCGTGCCAGACTGAAGTGGTCTGAGCGGTAGTAGTGTCCAGCCTCGGGACGCGCATCCGGACGGATGTTCAGGCGAAACTCCTTGGCCAACGCCTGCACTATGGGATAAAACGTCGTGCGCTCCGATCCCGACACTTCGACTTCCTCGGGAGAGCCGAGTGGAGGAACGTCGTCATAATTAAGATCCAGAGCAATCTTGCCAGCGGGTATGGGAGGATGTTTTCCCAGATACTCAGAGCCCAGCAATCCCTGTTCTTCGGCTGTGACCGCGGTAAATAGAATGGACCGTCGCGGCTTCTGCGCTGCCAGACTGAAAACGTTAGCCAGTTCCAGAAGAATGCCGCAGCCAGTTGCGTTGTCGTTGGCTCCGTTGTAAATGTTGTCCCCCGACATGTCGGGGCGTATGCCGAGGTGATCATAATGAGCCGTGTACATAACGGCTTCATCTTTCAATTTGCGATCGGCACCGGGCAACATTGCGATCACGTTATTGGATTCGAATGGACGAACCTTGCTGACCATATGCGCTTTCAACTTCGCCGACAGCGCTATCGGACGGAAATCGCGCGACTGCGCGTCCGCCATCATCTTGTCGAGATCCATCCCCGAGTTTGCCGCCAACTGTTTCGCGACATCGAGTTGTATCCATGACGCAACTTTCAGCTTGGGCGTGCCATCAAGTTTCAGAAATGATTTCTCGCCTGAGTTGGAATTGCGTACCACTTCCCAGGGATAACTCGCCATGTCGGTGCGGTGAATCAGGATCGCGCCCACCGCACCTTTGCGCGCAGTCTGTTCGTATTTGTAGGTCCACCGCCCATAATATGTAAGTGCCTTGCCCTTGAAGAATTTTGCATCGTCAGACGACGGCTCATTCACCAACATGAGCAGAACTTTGCCTTTGACGTCCGCGCCCTTGTAATCATCCCAGTTATATTCCGGCGCCTCAATTCCATAACCGACGTAGACGATTTCGGCATTGACGTCCGACTGGGACTGCTGAGTCTGATCGTAGGCCACGTATTGGTCGAGCACCTTTAGGTCGTTCGCTCCACCTTTGGCGGGAACGAACGCAAACGTAGTCGCAGGTTGCGGCGTGATGCCCACCATGGGAACTTTTTGCATATAGGTTCCGTTGTCGCCTGCCGGCTTCAGACCGTAAAGCGCGAATTGTGTGGCGATGTATTGAGCCGCAATGTCTCCACCCCGCTGGCCGGTGCCGCGGCCTTCGAGCAGATCGTCCGAAAGAAAACGGACGTGGGCCCGAATCCGCTCCGGGTCGACTCTCTGAAAGGCGGCAATCGCCGCAGGAGAGAGATGCGCGGAAGCGGCAGCCGACGATCGCATCGGCTGGTGTGACTGTTGTGCCAGACAAATGCCGCAAATCAAAATGATTGCTACAAGCAGGCAAACCCTATCTCGCATGCTGCGATGCTCCTGTAGGAAAAAAATGGTGATTGAGAACTGTCTATTGTACGGGAAGGTGCCAGGTCTCAGGTCTGCCCTGCAGGCGCACACGAGGCCTAGAACCTTTGACCTGAGACCCGAGACCTTACTTCTCTTATTGGTTCCCGCGACCGCGGGTTAGTTTCTCGACCCTCAACCTGCGCGAAAATCGGCCACGTTTTCCCCGGGCTGAAAAATTGACTTGCTGCGATCTCCGGCACTCTCCGCCGCCTTACGGCTCATGATTTCAATTTCCTGGCGATCCCATCCCACGCTGGAAATCTCGATCTCTCCATCCTCGGCGATCCAGAAAATGGATGGCACGTTGGTCAACCCGTAGGCGTTGGAGACTGGAAAAGTCTTGGTATCGTCCAGCAATACCGGAAAAGTCATCCCGTATTCCTTCATGAAGGGGGCGGTATCCTTCTTTTCATTCTGCGAGATGCCCACAATCGTGACATTTTTATTGCCATTGGCTTTGTAAATCCGCTCCAGAAAAGGAAACGCGTACTGGCATGTCGGACAGGAGACCTTGAAAAAGGCCGCCAGCACCGGTCCGCGGGCAAGCGCGTCGCGCAGGGAAAACTTCTTGCCTTCGATGGTCGGCAGGGTAAAGTCTGGAGCCGACGTTCCCGCTTTCAAAGTTGCCATCCTAGATCCTCCGAAGATGTTGCGCAGCCATTTCATGGGCCTCTCGACCTCCTTTTTAGATGACATTCGCTGCACGCAGGATTTTGCGCGCCAGACCGGTTAATGCCAGCTTCGAGATCCGTCGCTGCGAAATCCAGCTCCCCGTTACCGCCTGAGGTGCCGCACAGCGGTCTACGCGAACCAAGTAATCCGTAACCGTAATCGAGTGCCGCAACGTAAGCCAAGCGTCGGCGGACCCGTTGGCTTCAGAAATCTCGGGCAATTCCCACATGCCCGGCATCAGCGATGTGTGCTTTGGCCGTTCCACCAGGAACACCCGGTCGGCGTCGCAATCCAGCGCAAAATGAATCTCGCGTTTTTGGCGAGGCTTCTCCCCTGCCCGTTTCAATTCGCCACGCACCGCGCACAATTCACGTACTGGACAAGCCAGGCACAACGGTTCTCGAGGCAGGCATACCGTGGCCCCCAATTCCATCATCGCCTGATTGAAATCCCCCGGCCTGCAAGGGCTCAGCAGCGCCTGCGCAGTCTGCCACAACTCCTTCTGTGGAAGCGTCTCTCCGACCACGCGCTCGAGGACTCGCTCTACATTTCCATCCACCACCGCTCTTGGTTCGTCAAATGAGATGCTGGCAATTGCTGCCGCCGTGTAGCGACCAATTCCGGGAAGTGTGCGCAGCTCTTCCGCAGTTCGAGGAACTCTTCTGCTGTACTTCGTTACGATTTCCTTGGCCGCAGCATGCATCATGCGGGCACGCCGGTAATAGCCGAGCCCGCTCCACGCGGCCAGTACGGAAGACTCTCGGGCCCTAGCAAGTTTTTCAATCGTGGGAAAACGGCGCAGGAACTTGCTGTAGTGTTCTGTTACAGCAGCTACGCGAGTCTGCTGCAGCATGATTTCCGAGAGCCACACTCGATAGGGATCACGATTTTGTCTCCACGGCAAATCACGCTTATTGCGCTCATACCAGACGAGAAGCCGGCTCCTGAATAACGGAGCCGTTTGGGCTGCATCCATCGTTTTCATTGATTTCGGCAATTGTACGTTTACGCGATTGGCGTTCCAAGATATTCCAGGGGCTGGATGTGCGCCTACCCACAATGGGTAGGTTCTAAAGTAGCAACCACATCCAGGATCGCTGCATCGAACCGAAACATACGTGAGGATATTGTGAAGTCAACCGGTTCCTATGCCCTTCTTCTGCCGTTTCTTTTCTTCCTAGTGATGGGCGTAACCGCCTGCGGCAGCGGCAGTGGAGGTTCGACTGCGGGTAGTGGCGGTGGCGGCGGCAACGGCGGAGGTGGCGGAGCTGTCGGTCAGGCCACCATCATTAATGTTTCAGGCGGACAAACTACAACCGGCGTTAACATTGCCGTTGCTACTCCTGCATCCAGTCCAACTCCGAACGCGGAAAGCCTCGGAACGGGCAATACGGCGTCCAACACCGGGGCCACTATTTCGCAAGGCACAACCGCGACCGTACTCCTGTTCGGACCTGGTCTGAACGGCAATATGCAAGTCACGATCAGCGGACCCGGCGACATAACTGTCACGAACATTCAAAGCATCACGGCTACGGACAAAACTCCCGGCGTCTCCTTCACCGCCGCAGTGGCTGCTAATGCGGCCCTGGGCGCTCGCACTGTCCTGCTGCGTGATTTAAAGGATGACATTACCAGCTTCACCGGTGGATTCGAGGTGCAATGAAACTACAAACTGCATGCGCAGCTGCGTTCGTCTTTCTGGGCGCATTGCTCTCGGCGACCACTATCGTTCCGGTCAGCGTTGAACGTTTGACCCGTGAATCCACTCACATCGTGGAAGCCCAGGCATCGCAATCCTGGTCACAATGGAACGCGCAACATTCCCTGATCTTCACCTACACACGATTTCAGGTGGCGCGCGCCTTAAAAGGGCAGGCCCCGGCGGCGATCGTGGTAAAGCAACCCGGAGGCTCGGCGGAGGGATACACCCAGAAAGTAGCAGGAGTGCGTCACTGGAGGAGCGGCGATCAAGCTGTGCTCTTTCTGCGACCGAGCCAGGAATCAGATGGAACTCTCGAGGTGACTGGCTTGATGCAAGGAAACTTTATCGTCCACAAAAACGCTACAGGCGAGACCATGGTTAGCAATGGCGTGCCTGACGTTTCCGCTTATCAAGCTTCGTCGAATGCGGTTACGCAGTATCGCGGCAGCGGCATGCGGTTGGATGAATTGGAATCCCGCGTCCGCAAGGCGACAAAGCAATGACGCGTCCGCGACTTTTTCCCGCTCTGATTCTGCTGCTGCCAGTCTTGACGCTCGCGGCGTCTTTACTGATTGCGACCCCGGCGTTTTCTTTTCTTCCGCAGCTTACTTCTTCCCAGCCCGACCACTGGAACCTGACTAGCCCGACTGCATTCCCGATGTGGGATTTGAACCCCAGCACCAGCGGCGCGCACATTTCAGGCAGTCAAAGTGTGGCACAGGTGATGCAGGCTTCCTTTGGAACCTGGACCGGTGCGCCGAATACTGCTGCCTCGGTCTTACGCGGCCCGGATTCCTCCGTCACCCAGGAGAAAAACTCCCCTTCCAATATCAACCTGATCTGTTTTGTTTGCAGTGATGCTCCCTTCGGCGGAACTGAAACGCTGGCGGTTACGGTCACAACCACAGCCAATGGTCCCGGCGCGTCAGACGGACACGGCGGCACCACTCAATTCGCCGGACAAATTATCAAGGGTGATATTTCCTTCAATCCCAGCACGCAATTTGATACCGGCGGCGGCACCGGACAGGATCTTCAGACTGTCGCCACCCATGAGATTGGACACTTCTTTGGTCTCGATCACTCAGCAGTCGTCCGGGCCGTCATGTTTCCCTTCGCACCGAACGTGCTCACCACCCTTGGTTATGACGACGTGGCTGGCATCGCTTCGCTCTATCCCCAGGTCACGCCTGATGTGGCGACCGGCAGCATTTCGGGCAAGGTCACATTGAGTGGATCGGCGGTCTTCGGCGCGCACGTATTCGCCAATTCCACCACCCCGGCGCTGGCATTCACAAATATCCGCAAGACTCCCATCGGTACGCTGACCCTTCCTGACGGGACTTACACCATCAGCGGGGTTCCTCCGGATTCTTACCTTGTGGTGGCTGAACCGCTCGATCTGCCTGTTTCCGATTCCGATGTGAGCTGGGCCTCTGAGTTCAACCAGGCGAAGGTGCACACCAATTTCACCACCCGCTGGCACTAGAGGAAGTACGAAGTACGAGGTACCAAGTACGATTTGCGACTTTCTTACTTCTGACTTCCGATTTCAGAGTCGGCAATCTTCATCCATCCAGATTTTTGCTGCTGCCATACCGCCATCCTACGAACTGGGCCCTGAGGCAGAGGCTGTCCCGCACGAGTGCCGCGAAGGGTGATGTCATAACCCACTACCAAAGTGTCGCGGTGCAGTTCGGTCTGCAATTCACCCATCGAAAAATCCTGGATCTGTAACTCTTTAATCCGCTCCAATGCCGGCGCGCGATCCAAACGGGTGTCCAGCGTAATCAAAATATAATTACCCGCGATGTGCCGTTCCAGTTCGTTCCAGTTCTTGTTCTTTACTTCATTCCAGAAACTGCGTTCCAGCCCCTCGCCGCCGGTGGCGTCCGCCCATTTGTTCACCGTATGCTCGCGCCACACGGTGCAACCCTGCAGCAGGATGGTCGCGTAAACTAGCACGAATATCATGAGACGAGTTCGCATGGCGCGATTTTATCAGGGACGGCAAATCAGCAGTCAGCATTCAGCACTCAGCACTCCGCCCCATGCAAGCCTGTCGGGAACTTGAGAACTGAAATCTTATAACTGAAATCCTGAAACCGCGATTTTTAAACCCCAAATCTCGAATCTGAAACCAGAGATTCTCCCACCCCTGATGATCCAAAGTGAGGACTGAATGCTGAGTGCTGAGTGCTGACTGCTGAAAGCGGTAGTGTCCTCCGGGATGCTCCCGGGTTGACCCTTCGCTCCCGGGACGAAATAATGGCCGGGCCTGGCATCCTGCGATCACCAGTGGACGTTGTCACAGATGGGAGTTGTCATGAACGACTTCAACCGCAAGGTGGAAGAAGCCTCTGCACGTGTAAACAAGTCGGTAGCCCAGGCAACCGAACGCCTGGAGAAAGAAACCGCGGAGCTGATCGACTATCTCAACGAGGAAGTTGTGCCAGCCGTCCGCCAGCACTCCACCAAGGCATTACGTGTAGCGGCGGAAAAGCTTGCGGCGCTGGCGGATTTTTTGGAAACCAACCAGGCGCCTCCCAAGTGAGGCATTCGTTTTTGTTGAATTCTACGGGCTACGGTCCTTCTGTCAGTTCTCGGCTAGCCGTCCTGGCTATCTTTTGCCTGCTGCCAATGTTCCTCACCGGTTGCGGAGAGAAGAAACAGGCGCGTGTGAATGTGCCCCCTCCTCCATCGATTCAACCAGCGCAGCCGGCCAAAACTCCTGGCGAAGTTGACAGCAATAAGACGAGCAGCAATCCCCGAGCAACTGAACCTCAGTCCGAAACCGCGAAGCCGGCTGACGAAGAAAATACCGACGAGGAAAGTACGGCTGAAGAACAAGACGTGCTGTCGCTTCCTGCCGACACCAAACCCATACTCGTCGAAACCGGCCTGGCGAGCTGGTACGGCGCGCCCTATCACAACCGGCGTGGTTCGAATGGCGAGATCTACAACATGAACGCCATGACCGCCGCTCACCGCACGCTTCCCTTGGGGTCGATCGTCCGCGTGACCAACGTGAAAACCGGGCACGCGGCCACAGTCCGCATCACCGACCGTGGACCCTTCATCAAAGGACGCATCGTCGACCTTTCGCTGGCCGCGGCCAAGAAAGTAGACGTCTGGCAGCCGGGCATTGCCATGGTGCGAGTGGAAGTTTTGCATTCGGCGGCGCCACTTGATCAAGGCGGACGATGGGCGGTTCAGATCGGCGCCTTTCACGAAGAAGATACCGCCAATGAATTAGTCAGCCAGCTCTCCCGTCGCTATCACAGCGCCAAGGTGCTGAGCTTCAGCAGTCCGGTGGGCGATTGGTGGATACGGGTCCGCGTAAAGAATGACGATCGAAAACGCGCCGAGGAAGTCGCTCATGACTCGCAGACTCCGCAGGGTTCAATATTCCTGGTTCGACTCGACTAAACTTCCGTTGCGCCCCCTATAGTGTTTTCGCGCTGTCTGCAGCTACAATTTCGGTTTAAACAAATCCAATTCTTGGATGTGTTATGATTGATTGTTTATTCTGCCGTATCCTGAGTAACGAGATTCCAGCCAAGAAAATCTACGAGGACGAGCACACCTTCGCCTTTGAAGATATCAATCCTCAAGCTCCCACCCATGTTCTGATCATTCCCAAGCGGCATGTCCGGGGATTAAAAGAAGCCACGCCCGAGGACGCCGAACTGATCGGCCGTTGTCATCTCGCTGCCGCCCACATAGCACGCCAACGCGGCATTGAGGATGGCTATCGGACGGTGCTCAATGTGGGGCCGCAGGCGGGACAATCTGTATTTCACCTGCATGTGCATTTACTGGGAGGACGTAGTTTGCACTGGCCTCCGGGTTAACGGACGCCTCAAACCATTTTTCAATAACTTACAGATATCTGTCTGTCACTCCCAAATGAGACGGCAAACGTATCCGGCTAATCGTCTAGGATGCCATTTGCTGGCGTTTTGAGGCTCTCGGAGCGACGCAAAGGAAAGGCGACAAGCGGAACATCATTCCGAATCACGATGCAGTGGAGGGGAGTCGGATTGCATTGCTGCGAGTATTATCTTTAAGCTATTTTTTATACGATGTACATACAGGGATTCCCGCTCTGTTTCGTGATAAAATGCCGATTTTACAATAGTTATCCGCCATTAGCTTTGAATCGCAGTCCGAAACTGTGTTCATTGCCCAATCCGCTGATATGGAAATCATATTGGAGCGTCTGGTCCTCATCTTTCAATCGGATTCGCTCGGTGATTTCCATTGGAAAGTCGTAATAGACATGAAACGTCCTTATAGTGTATTCGCCCGTTTCCCAGTTATGTTCGCTCGTACCGAACGAGGCGTGACTCTTGTTTTTTCTGTCGACGGCCCACGTTCCGCTTGCATGTCCTTTAAGAAACTTATCTCGCTTCGCTTCCAGTTCTTTCCTGTGCTGCGGACTTCCGGTGGATATTCCGGTTCCTTTGGCGGCCATATCTGGATTGCTTTAAGGTACGCCTGGGCAGATTCCAATGCGCCCTCCGGCAGAGAATCCACCAGCGCGCGAAGGTGTTCGCGGTCAGCCATTTCCAATCTCCTGAGAATTTAAGCTTCATGGCGGAGAATGACCAAGTACTGGACATGACTCACTTCGGCCACCGCCGCTATTCGTACCGCAGCGCCTCAATGGGATCCAGACGCGAGGCACGGACCGCGGGCACCATCCCGCTGATAAGCCCCACGGCACCGAGAATAAGCGTGGCCACGATCAGGGTAGTCGGAGCAATGATCAGGCTCACGTCGCCGGCTTCGGCGTTCTTCGCCATGGCGCTGTAGAGGGTCAGCCTTCCGACGGAAAGTGAGACCCCATACGCCAAAATGATTCCCAGCGCGCCGCCGATGAAAGTAATGGTGAGAGATTCGGCCAAGAACTGAAAGAGGATATGCCTCCTGCGCGCGCCCAACGCCTTTTCCACTCCAATCTCGCGGGTTCGTTGGGTTACCGAGACCAGCATGATGTTCATTAGGCCGACTCCGCCGGTGCCCAGCGTAAGCGTACCGATGAAACCCAACAGAATCGTGAGGCCGAGCGTAATCAGTTCGAACTGGTGGACCTGATCCATGAGGTTAAACACCATCATCGCCCGGCGGTCTGCCGGGTTGAACTTGTGCTCGATGGCCAGCACTCTGCGCACCGACCTTTCCAAGCCTTCGTACGCAGGGGTCTCGTAGTTGAACCAGATGGAGTCGAGGTATTGCGTATCCTTAAGGTCGCTCATGGTGGTGAAGGGGATGTAGATCAACCGGTTCGTGACGTCATCGCCCGCCTGCATTTTGGGGCTTACGACCCCGATGACTTCAACGCTGAGGCCATCGATGCGGATTCGTTCGCCTAGCGCGTTACGCCCTGAGAAGAGTTTTTCTTTGGCCTCGGATCCAATCACTGCGACACGGGCATGCTGCAACTCATCTTCAGGGTTATAGAAGCGGCCCTCCGCCAGTTTGAGTGCGCGGATGGAAATGACATTGGAATAATTGCCGGTAACGCTGAAGTTGAACGTCCGCGTCTCGTACTGGATGTTCGCCTGCTTGGAGGCTTCGGGGGTGATTTGAGTAATTTGAGGAATATTGGTGGTGAGTGTGTCCACGTCGGCAAGGGTAAACCGTATGGGCGCACCGGCCTTCTGGCCGCCAGCCTGCATGGAGCTGCGGCCCGGAACCATGATCATCAGCTTGGTGCCGAAGTTGGCGAAGATGTTGGCGGCGGCCCTGCCGAAGCCGTTGCCATAAGCCAACAACAAGACGACCGTGGCTATACCCCAAGCCATGCCAAGCATGGTGAGGGCGGTGCGCCGACGGTTGTACTGCATAGCGCCGTAGGCTTCGTGGAGCAAATCACGGAGCATCGTATTAGTCCTGGTTTTACTCCTGTCGCAGGGCTTCCACCGGCTGCAGCATTGCGGCCTTGCGCGCGGGATATAGGCCGGCGACGACTCCCGCCAGCGTCAAGCTGCCAATCGCCAGAATCGCGGACGCAGGCACAAGTTTGGGAGGATCAAATCCCGCCGGTCCTTGTTGCGTACCGAGCAGCGCCATCAGGGCACCGGCCAGTCCCATGCCAATCAGTCCACTGAATAATGTAATAAGAATGCCTTCCACGAAAAACTGGACCAGAATACTACGGTTGGTGGCGCCCAGGGCTTTGCGCAATCCGATCTCGCGAGTGCGCTCGCTAACCGCCACCAGCATGATGTTGATCACGCCAATGGCACCCAGGGTAAGGGTCACCAGTCCCACCGTGCCCAGGAACATGTTCATAGCATCGAAAATCTTGCCTACCATCTCGGCCTGCTCAACCAGATCCAGGTTTTCAAACGCGTCTTTATCCCTGTAGTCGAAACCGTGATTGCGGGCGATGATCTTCTGGACGTCTTCCCTTGCCAGCAAGTGTTCAGCGGGAACGCGAGGCTGATAGTTGATCAGCGAGATTGAGTTTTGGTGGTTCTCGCCCTTAAGCGGGAAGTAGGTGGCCATCACTTGGAAGGGAATGTAGCCGCGCATGTTGGCCAGGTTTTCGTCACCTCGACCGATGCGCTTCACGGTGCCGATGACCTCAAACCTGATGCCATTGAGCAGGACGGTGACGCCAACCGCGGGTCGTCCGGGAAAGAGGTTCCTGGTCAGTTCGTCGCCCAGCACGATTACATTGCGTTTCTGAGAATCATCTAATTCATTGAACCAGCGTCCCTGCTTGAGAGGAAGAAACCGGATCTGATTGTACTGAGGCTCGACACCGACAATTTGTCCGTTCGCGGTGGCGAATTCGCTGGCGGCGCGGACATCATCGCGGGAAAGGACAGGCGAAGCCTTGCGGACATGAGGAGCTTCCACGCGGATGTCCGCATAGTCCTGGTAAGTGAGCAGATAGTTGCGGGCGGAGTTCATGCTGGATTCGATCACCGGAGCGCGTCCAGGAAAGACAAACATGATGTTTTCGCCAAATTCGGCCAGGTTGCGCTTGTTTCCCGAGCGGAAGCCCTCGCCCAGACCCACTAGAAACAGCAGCGATCCAACACCCCAGGCAACACCGAACATGGTGAGGAACGAGCGCAGCTTGTGTGCCCACAGAGTGCGGAGAACTTGTCCGAAGATGTCCAGGATCATCCGCATGATCAACTTCATTGTATCTTTGACGATGTCTACTAAGACAGGTTTCGCCCAAAAATTAGCCCGATGGGCGGGAAAAGTCTCGTTCGGAACTGGCGAGCCCGAAACTCTCTCGACACCGCCGACGTTGTTAGAGACGGCGGTTTATCACCGGTCACCCTACGCCACTCGTTATCAATTAAAACCGAAGGTATGATTGCTCCGCTGTATCCGATCGCGCTGTGGAGGCATGGAATGACACGGCTTGTGGTTGCGCTGGTTTGCCTGTTTTGTGTTGCTACCCCGCTTCTCGGTAGGGCGAGGGCGTCTACCGCAGAGCCTTGGCAAACTTACGTGGACGACACCTACCAAGTGACGTTTCGCTTTCCCAGAGAATGGAAGAGAGATCCCCTCTACGACGATCGCCCATATTTTGGCGTAGAAAGGCCGTTGCCCACTGCCGGACGCGGTTTTTTCCAGCTTCTGCTTATGGGAGAGGAAAGCGATGAGCCGAAACAGATATGCAAGGGTCTGGCAGAGCACGTTGTCAGGCCATTCGGCGAAAATCCAACCACTCGGCCAATGAAAGTGGACGGACAGAGCGCCTGCCTTGTTTGGCCTTCCAAAGATCAGGGAGCGCCTTGGGATGCAGCAGTCGTTATTAAGTATCCACAGCCAGTGGAGATCAATGGGGAACGATACAGTATCCTGGAGTTAGACGCAGACAAAAACTACATCCTCGCAATAATCCGAACTATTCGATTTATATCTTCAGCTCGCCACAACTCGCCGTTCTTGCTAGAAATCTCTCCGCAGAATGCAAAAAAAAAAACAGGAACTGCAACCTGGAAGGCAGACGCTCCGGTGTCCGTAATTCTGACGATGAAGAACACTTCTCGGCGAGTACTCCACGTCGCGTTGACCAATCCCGCCACCGACTACCGGACTACGTTGATGCACAACACTGACCGAGTGCCAGTCACGGAGAACTTGCAACAAATGAAAGAAGAAGTCAAAAGTGGGCACGCTTCAACGCGGAATGTCTTGATAACGCTCAAGCCGCAGCAGACCTGTCAGGATGCGATTGAAATCAGGTCTCTTTATGAACGATTAACTCCGGGAGAGTACAGTCTGCAAGTAGAGCGAGATCTGCCCCCCGAACTTGGTAAAGGGATCGTAGAGTCCAATACGATTAAAGTGACCGTGATCGACTAATGGAAACGCGGGTGGTCGTCCAGCGGAAGCAATATGGAACATTGGACTCAACTGTTGTCGAGATGATTTTCGATGCCTGAACGAATGCCGGGGCATTTATGGCAAAGCCTCTAGCCTGCGGTCTCTTCGGGCGCGCCGTGGCGGCGCAGGAGTTGCGGCAGGTTTTGCGAAAACGCGGAGCGAGGCAGGACCATATCGCATCCCACTTCGTGCGCCTTCTGCTTCAGGTCTCCCTGGACGTGGGAAAGAAATCCAATGATGGACGTTCCCTTTTTCAGCTTAGTCTTCAGCTTAGGAATCAAGGTCAGAGGCTTAGCGTTGACATTGTTCATGTCGAAGATGATAAGTGACGGCTTCTCTTCGCCATTTTGTTTCATGTGATCGAGCAGATCTTTTTCAGCTTTGCAAAATTCAACTTTGACGTTGAGCTTGCGCGCCGTCTCCTGAATCTTTGCCTGGAAAAAGAGGTCATCCACAAACGCAAAAATGCGGGGGTTGACGTCCCCACGATTGGGAAGCGGCTCGGGTTCCGCTGGCGAATAAGAGGGAGCGAAACCGGGACGTCCGCCGCGTCCAGAACGGGGTCCGTTGTTGCCGCCCATATTGGAGCGGTAGTTGTGATCCATGGGAGCGGTGTAGATCCCGCCGCCCTGCTGACGGTCGCGGCCCGCTTGCCCGCCGCGATTGGGCGGACGTCGTCCCCGCCGCCGTCTATTTCTCCCTCCACCTCCGGAGGGATGTCCGGGTCCTACCATCATGTGTCTCTCTTCTTTTGCAATCTATGTTCGGTCTGTCCGAAGGGATAATTTCGGTATCGTTGTCGTTGTCTTTCTCTAGCACTCTCTGAGTGGTGCCTGGCCTCGCGCATCCGCACGAAACCTGCGGGGAAACCCAATCCGGCTGGAACTCACTCGCGAAATGATCTCTTATCCGTCTTTGGCGCCTGGAGCTTAGTGGGCGCAGAAGGCCAGCCAGGGAGCATGGCCGTGGGAACAACATGATGGTACCGCCCCTGCGGCAAAGAGTGCAAGCTCAAAGTCACGGTACTTTTGCACATAAGTAACTGGATAGCCGGCGGCGGAAAACCTCAGCAGATCGGTGATTCGCCGCGCAAGGTTAAGATCAGCGTGTCTCCGGATCAAGCGTCTGATCCAGATAGATCCACAGAACACGGGCAAGAAGTGCGATAGTGGAAAGGGCAGGAACAATATGACTGCCCAGATCACATCTTTGGTGATCCACCAGCCGGTCACTGCCCACAACAGCGCAGCAATTAGAGTGATGGTTAACAGCGCAATGCCGTAACTGATATACATGGCGCCGATAAAGTAGCCTGCTTCGCGCGCAAATTTCAGATCGCAAACCGGACAGCGCTCCTGCATCTTCGGAAATCCGCGAAAGATCGAGCCCCGAAAAATTCCTCCCAAGCGGCATCGGGGACAGCGCTGGTGAAAGATACTGCTCAGCGTTGATGGCGTGGTCGCGATTTCCATCAGGCAGCCATCAATTCAAAGATTGCTTTCTGTTTTCGAATTGGTCGCAATTCAAGACCGGATCGAGCGCCATCGTGGGAATTGCCTATGAGCCGGTCCATTCGGTATTTATTTTTGGCGGCCGCAGCAAAGTTTGCAGCACGACGCAGTATTGCTCCGTTTTCTCCTGTAGTGCTCGCAACTGCTCTGGAGCTGCTTGCGGGGCGTCAATATCGAATCGGACGTCGATTGTCTCAAAACCGACGGGAACATCCTTGGAAAGGCCCAGAGTACCTTGCAAATCCAGATCGCCACTCACCGCAACCTCGATGTGCTGGGTTGGAACTCCCATAGCCGTCGCGACCAGTTGACAGGTGATCTGGGCGCAGGCGGCCAGCGCACCGAGCAGCAGGTCGCCAGAACACGCCGCTGTACCCGTACCCCCTACGCCCTTGTGGGCTTCGGCCTGGTAGATTGCGCGCCCAATATCCACCGAGCAGGTCATGGGAGTAGCGGTCTCGGCGCCCTTGGCGGTCAAGGTAATGCGCGAGGCACT
>Ga0137390_10000742_pt1 | contig 23108 bp, 25 predicted proteins | sample 15con2h24AmetaG_FD_104937 | JGI IMG/M metagenome (GOLD analysis project Ga0137390, IMG submission 104937) | Vadose zone soil microbial communities from Angelo Coast Range Reserve, California, USA - 15con2h2.4A metaG | ecosystem: Environmental > Terrestrial > Soil > Vadose zone > Saprolite... | reverse complement strand
TCCGGAACGACATGAAGGGGAAACAGAACTGGCTCAAGGTGAAGCTGGAGGGTGTGAAATCAAGCCGCAGTGCGATCGGAGCCCGAGTGTTGGCGCACTACGGGGGGAAGGTACAGGCGCAGGCAGTACTCAGCCAGTCAAGCTATTATTCGTGCAACGATCCCCGCCTTCATTTTGGCCTTGGCGGAGCCAGTTTGGCCGACGTTGATGTGTACTGGCCCAATGGTCTGCACGAGCAGTACAAAAAGATTCCCGCAAACCAGCTCATAACCCTCCGCGAAGGCTCCGGCATGGTGAAGAGCAAGGGCTGGAGCCGCACCTAGAAGTGTGGGAAGTGCTGTTGCGAATGACTTGCACCCAACAAAAGCTGGACAGCGATTTTGAAACGTTTTATATTGAGGCCCGCCGTCCAAGGTGAAACCGAGGAGGATGTATTGACTTCCCGCCTGTTTCCGTCTCTAGCTCTCGTACTTATCTTTGCAGCCGCCGGACTTGCCCAGGACTCGAGGTATGCACACGGCGCTGAGGCTGCGTGGGACCCCGAATGGCAGCAGATCGCCGGGCCAAATTGCCTTGAGATGAAAAACGCCTGGGAGGGCGAGTCCAAACCGTGTTTTCTTCAGGACTACGAGCAATGGTTGCAAGATGTGACGCACTGGCGGAACGAACGGCGTATCCGCATCGGCTATGACGGCTCCCGCTATGATTTGCCCGGCTTAAAGTGGACGCAAAGTAGTTTCATCCAGCCACAGATGATGGTGCAGGATCGCTATTTTTACGATCCCATTAATCACCGCTATACCGTCGATCGCTACGTGGATGACACCGTCAAGCGGTATGGAGGAATCGATGCCGTTTTGATATGGCCGACGTATCCGAACATGGGAATCGATAATCGCAACCAGCATGACATGATTCGCTGCATGCCGGGTGGCATTCCCGGAGTCCGCCAGATGGTTGCCGATTTCCATCGCAGGGGAGTACGCGTCCTCTTTCCTATGATGATGTGGGATCAGGGCACGCGTGAGCCTGGCGAACCCTGGCCCCAGGCCATTGCTTCGTTGATGGCTGAAATCGGTGCGGACGGAATCAATGGCGATACGCAAGATGGAGTTCCGCGCGCGTATCCGGAAGCAGCCGACCGTATTGGCCATCCTCTTGCCTTCGAACCAGAAGGCGGGCCCCACGATGAGGCTGTAAGTTATGACGTTATGACTTGGGGGCAGTACAAATTCCCGCCTGCTCCCAGGGTGGACCGTTACAAGTGGCTCGAGCCAAGGCACATGGTGAACATTTCCGATCGCTGGAACCATCGGAAGACAAACGATCTGCAGTTCGCATTTTTCAACGGCATTGGGTGGGAGAGTTGGGAGAACATCTGGGGTATCTGGAATGGCATGACCCCCCGCGACAGCGAGGCGACTCGCCGGGTCGCAACAATCGAACGCGGTATCGCGCCATTCCTAGTCAGCCAGGATTGGCAGCCGTTTTTTCCCATGTCGCACTTCGGAGTATTTGCCAGCCGATGGCCGCTGGGTGATGAAGTCGTTTGGACGATAGTCAACCGGAACGACTACAACATCGCAGGTCCACAAATGGAATTACCCGCTCAGGAGGGCCTGCACTATTTTGATCTCTATCACGGCGTAGAACTCACGCCGGAACGCGACGGCAACAAAGTACGGCTCGCTTTTGCTCTGGACGCCAACGATTATGGAGCTGTGCTTGCCACCAAACAGCCTCTTCCGGATTCCATCAAGAAGCTGATGACGCAAATGAAAGGCCTTGCAGCGACTCCTCTCTCCACCTTGTCAGACCAGTGGACCTTCGTGCCTCAACAGATGGAGCCGTCAGCCTCTACCAAGCCGCCCTCGGGGATCCCATCGGGAATGGTCAAAATCGCCGAAGGGGATTTTCTGTTCAAAGTACGAGGTATTGAAATCGAGGGACTCAACGATGTAGGTGTGGATGTGCAATATCCCTGGGAGGATGCGCCTCGCCGGTATCACGAACATCGCATTCACATAAATTCCTTCTGGATTGACAAATATCCGGTTACCAACGCCGACTTCAAGAAGTTCCTGGACGCGACCCACCACCACCCACAGGATGATCTGGACTTCTTGCGGGACTGGAAAAGCGGCACCTACCCCGATGGGTGGGGAGACAAACCAGTCACATGGGTCTCTGTAGAAGATGCACGGGCGTACGCTGCCTGGGCAGGCAAGCGCCTGCCTCACGAATGGGAGTGGCAGTATGCGGCCGAGGGCACGGATGGCCGGCTCTACCCTTGGGGCAATGAGTGGGATGCTTCTGCTGTTCCCGTTCCGGACAAAGGCCGCACCATGCGTGGCCCAGACGCCGTTTCCGCTCATCCGAAGGGAGCGAGTCCGTTTGGAGTGATGGATCTTGTCGGCAACGTCTGGCAATGGACCGACACATTTATCGACGACCACACCCGCGCGGGTATTCTACGAGGCGGCAGCTATTATCAGCCGCAGGGTTCCATCTGGTATTTCCCGCAGGCGTACAGTTTGCGAGAGCATGGCAAGTTGTTGATGATGGCCCCAAGCATGGATCGTTCGGCAGCGCTGGGTTTCCGTTGCGTCCAGGATGCACAGTAGCCCTACGACCTCTACCCTGTCGAGGTAGCATTCTGTCGCAGATCCCGAGACTCTACGCCGGTAACGGTCAGCTGTGGCAACGAATTGAACTCCGAGGAACTGGTTTTGGACCCAATCGGACCCAAATTGTTGCTATATTCATTGGGACGCAGCCCCAGAGACCCTATGTAACAGCGCAGAGGTCTAAACTTGTTCTCGAGCGAAGCCCAAAGACACCAACTCCATCCATCCATACGCCTTTCTCGAGTGCGCGTCCTCTTAAGAGTCACTTGGATACCTTTGTGGTTGATGTACCCCCACGAACCGTCCTTCTCGACCCTGGCGAGACCCTCGGAAAAGGGCAGTGCAAGGTCGAATTGAGGCGGTATTTCAAATTCGAGAAATTTGTCTATGTAGCCCCATTTCCCACGAATTTTGACTGGTGCTACGCCGTCTGAAAAAGACCGCGCATCCTCATAGATTGGGGCGGCTAATTGTTGGCCGTCGGCTGTGACAAATCCATACAAACTATTTGTGGACATCCACGATGCACCTTCATGGAACTCAGCCAGAATGCGATATGTAGGCTTGACAAGAATCTTTTTTGGACATAGCTGTAGAGATTGAGCGTCTGTGGGTTCTGGATATCAGCATACGGAACCGGATCAGGGTCGGCGCTCCAATCCGGCGTCATAAACCTGCCAAGACTTGATGCGTAATGCCTCGCGCCGAAGTAGTCGAGATTGGACTCCGTGTCCCGTTCTTTGCCGGTGAATTTATAGTGATTGGGATCGCTGCCGGTACTGGATTGCATGCCGCCATACGGGTAATAGTAATACTTCTGCTGGACGTTTTCCGCTCGCGTCGGTAAACCGCGGACCGGGTCGATGATCGTGGAGGATTATTTACGACCGGCTGCGGTCGAAGCCAAAGTCATCACGCTTGACGGCCAAGGTCGGGCCTTCGACCTGGAAGGCAACAAAATCAAGCGCTTCGGCTTCCATGTCTTTCGCCATAGTCTTTGCTCGTTCCTGATGGCGGAAGGCGAGAATCCGGCTGTGATCCAAGCGACTCTACGGCACAACCCGGCTGGACATGACGATGTACTATGCGCACTCCAGAAAGAAACAGAGGTTGGAGGCGCAAGGCCGAGTCCTCGACGCGGTTCTCGGGTCTGAACGGGGGCTGCAACGGGGCTGGAGGCGATTCACTAGAAAGATCGTGGACAGGGAACATGTGTATAATGATGAACTTACCGCATCCAGTGGGCGCTTAACTCAGCGGTAGAGTGCCATCTTCACACGGTGGAAGTCATAGGTTCGAATCCTATAGCGCCCACCATTTCCTTTTCTTTTCTTAGGCTTGGCTCGGCGACCTTCGCTATCCCAAGGCTTTCCTTCCGAACCCACCCTGCACGAAAGTAACCTTCCCAAAGTCAGTCCCTTCAGGAGATGATGGGCCTGCGTCCGATGCCCGTATTGATCCGAAAGTAATCATCATGCCGCAGAAACTGATGGATGTCCTTATGCTTGGGCGCTGCTCTCACGAGTTCTCATGGCCGCGGCGCGGCTCCGACGGCGCCTATTACCAGGTCTGCCTGCTTTGTGCGGCCGAGTACAAATACGACTGGGCCACTATGCGCCGGACCGAGCGGGTGGAGCATGCCAAGCCTGAAACCGGCATCCGGCGAAGCCACGCGCGGGAAAAGCGTCCTTCCTGGGTACCTCGTGCGCGACGTTTGAAACTGGATCTCCCTCTACGGTACCGCGTGAACAAAACCAGCACCTGGTATGAGGGCACAATCGAGAATATCAGTCAGACCGGCGTGCTTTTTCAGGGACCGCAACCACTCCCCGTGAACGCCCTGATTGAGATGGTATTTGAGATGCCTGAAGAGATTTCCGGGCAGAAGAACAGCAACGTGGTTTGCCAGGGCCGCGTCATGCGAGCCAAAGAAGTGAAAGAAACGAACGAAGGCTCCACCGTCCTGGCTGCTTCGATCGTCGACTACAAATTCATTCACTGAAGCGGGCCGGGAATCCGCGGATCACGCGGTGGGCTGTGAGGACTTACGCGTTTTCAATATGGGTTCCCTTCCGCTTCTTCGGTACAATTACATCTATACACCAGCTTCAGCATCTAAACTGTACTAGAGCAATTTGGGCGGCCCATGCTTGGGCAACGTCAGGAGTCGAGCGTGAAAAAAATATCCCTGTCTGTTTCTCTACTCTTCCTTGCCGCGGTTCTGGGCTTGGGCGCAGGCTGCGTCAAGAAGCCCGATGACGCCAAGATCGCGGGCGATATTCAGAGCAAGTTCGGTCAGGACTCCGGTCTTTCAGGCAAGCAGCTCACAGTGCAGGCCAGTGAGGGCACAGTGACGCTCGGGGGCACTGTCGACAGCGACTCCCAACGCGAGGCCGCGTCGCGGCAGGCCGCATCCGTGCCCGGGGTCAAGCAGGTCATCAATAATCTGCAGGTCGGAACGTCGCCGGTGGCGCGATCTGCGGAACCTCCCGCGCCTTCGCCGGTGGCGGAATCGAAACCTGAGCCGAGTAGACCCAGTAAAAAGTCTCACAAATCACACACGACCGACAATACCGGCATGAATGACGGGGGCTCTGCAATGAGCGATAGATCGGGCGATACGATGGCCAAGAACTCTACGCCTCCGCCTTCGCCCGCGCAGGTAACCACACCGCCGTCGGCCCCCGCTCCTCCACCGCCTCCAAAGAAGGTGACCGTCGACCAGGGGACACAACTATCAGTTCGGCTGGTAGATCCCATTGACAGCGAGAAGAACCAGACCGGGCAAACATTTCACGCCACGCTGAATACCCCGCTCACGTCGGACGGCGAGGAAGTGGTACCCGCGGGTTCCGACGTGGTCGGTCACATCGCGGAACTGAAGAGTGCCGGCAAGTTCGCTGGGCAGTCAGTCGTGGTCCTGCAACTCGACAGCATTACGTCAGGAGGCCGGACCTACAACATTCAGACCGACCAGTACAAGAAGCAAGGCAGTTCGCGCGGCAAGAACACCGCAGAGAAGGTCGGGGGAGGCGCCGCAATCGGAGCCATCATTGGTGCGATTGCGGGTGGCGGAAAAGGTGCGGCTATCGGCGCGGCGGCAGGGGGCGGACTCGGGGGCGGCGTGCAGGCGGCCACTAAGAGCCAGCAGATCAAGCTGCCGTCCGAAACCGTGCTGAACTTTACCCTGCAGGCTCCAGTGACCGTGATTCAAGCGCCGAATCCGAATGCCAACCGGCAGAAGCTGGGAGAGTCGCAGTAAAAAGGGGGTTCATCCCACTGTAGTTGACAAGGCGGAGAGAGCCGCAGGACGCCAGGTTTCGGTCTGTTAGCGCCGGAATCTGCCGATTATATACAGCACCAGGGACAGCACCGCACTGAGAAGAATCGATGTGGCGAGCGGGAAGTAAAAGGTCGTATTCTTCCCGCGATAGAGGAAGTCCCCTGGCAAACGCCCAATGGGTAGGCCGCTACGTCCGAGAAATAAGAAGAGCACTCCCAGCACCAGCAGCATTACACCCAAAAAAATGAAAATCTTGCCGACGTCGATCATTTCTCAACTCTGGATCGCACGATCCTACACCTGACAAAGCGCCGCTCGCTATACGACCCTCGATCAGGCGAACAAGAATCGAATCAAACCCGTAGCGCGCCGCATTCCCTAGCCCCTTGCGCAGATTCATCACGGGACTTGCACACCCTTCCCCTTTCGGCGCAAGCTTGCTGTTGCTCGCCGATCGGCAGAGAGGGACCATCCCGCCGGTCAGAGGCTCGCGCCCTACTTCCGGGAGTGGATTCGATGGTCGAAGACAGACTACGCCACCACTTTGATTACTATCTGGGCAAAGCCGAGGTTGTCGTTTACTCCGTCCTGGCAATCTTGCTCGCCATCACCGCCCTGGTCACGCTTGCGACCGCGGGCGAAATTCTTTGGATCGGCCTCAGTCACTGGACGGTTGCGGCCCAGACACTGCGCGTACTGAACGAACTGCTGGTCGTGCTGATGCTGGTTGAGATTCTGCACACGGTGTGCGCATCTCGATCCGCTCGCATGTTCTGGTCACGGAGCCATTCCTGGTCGTTGGACTGATTGCCTCGATTCGGCGAATTCTCGTGATTAGCCTGGAAATGGCTACGCTCACTAAGGAAGCGACGTGGTCGAACGAGGGCGCAAGCATTTTCCGCGCCTCCATGATTGAGCTCGGTTTGCTCGGAGCACTTGTGTTCGTTTTGGTATTTTCAATTGCGCTCTTGCGCCGCTACCCTCCGATGACGAAAGACATCCCTCCGTCTTCGGGATAAACTCGCGGACGCGTCTCTCTTTTTCAATACTAGCCACCGCAAGGAGAATAAGAATGAATCCCTCTGAAGTGCTGCTTCTCGCATTTCTTATCGGCATTGTCGCCGGCTTGCGTTCTCTGACCGCGCCTGCCGTCGTGTCCTGGGCGGCGCACCGGAACTGGCTCAACCTCCACAACACTTCCCTTTCGTTCATGGGCTCGCTTGCGGCGGGCGCTGCCTTCGTTCTGCTAGCCCTCGTCGAACTGGTTGCGGATCAGCTTCCTTCAACCCCGAGCCGCACAAAACCTCCGGGTCTAATTGCACGCATCGTTCTCGGTGGGCTGTCTGGTGCATGCGTTGCGGTGGCGGGAGCGCAATCCATCGTGCTCGGCGCTGTCTCGGGCGCGGTTGGTGGTGTTGCAGGTGCGTTTGCTGGTTATGAGATTCCACGCGTCTTGTGCGGGCTCTCAAGGTCCCGGACTTCGTCATCGCCGTCCTGGAAGACGCGGTCGCGATTGGCGGAGGTCTTTTTATCGTGTCGCGACTCTAACGCGCGTGTAGGACATACAATTTCCAAGCTGCGTAAGATTCTCCGATTCCAGGAGCGTTTTGATGAGTGCGCCCGATCAGTACCAAGCAATCGTTATCGGTTCAGGCCAGGCCGGAACTCCGCTGTGTACGGCGCTGGCGGACACCGGACTTCGAACCGCGCTGATAGAACGCCAGCATGTGGGCGGCACCTGCGTTAACGAAGGTTGCACGCCAACGAAGACCATGGTCGCCAGCGGACGCGTCGCATATCTCGCGCGTCGAGGCGCTGACTATGGCATTCGCACAGGGGATATCCGCGTCGACATGGAACGTGTTCGGCAGCGCAAACGCGACATCGTGAACAGCTTTCGTAACGGCAGCCAGAGGCGCATGGAAAAGACAGCAAATCTTGATCTCATTTTCGGCGCGGCCAGCTTCACCGGCCCTAAGTCCGTGCTCGTCCGTCTGCGAGACGGCGGTCAACGTACACTCACCGGCGAGAAGATCTTTATCAATGCCGGTGCGCGTCCTAGTGTGCCGGCACTCGACGGCCTCAAGGACATCCCCTTCCTCGACAGTACTTCGATCATGGAGTTGGGGGCTGTTCCGGAACATCTGATGATTCTCGGAGGCGGTTATGTCGGGCTGGAGTTTGGGCAGATGTTCCGCCGCTTCGGAAGCCGCGTGACCATTGTTCATCGGCATCCGCAACTCCTCCCCAAGGAGGACACCGATGTTGCGCGGGAGATTGAGAAAATTCTGACCGAGGACGACATTGACCTTCTGCTGGAAGCGCGCGCATTGAAGGTATCCCGCGACGGAAAAAATATCGGACTCCAGATTGAAACCAAGCAAGGTGTCCGCACCATAACTGGTTCGCACTTGCTCGTCGCCACCGGGCGCACTCCAAACACGGACTCCCTGAATATCACAGCGGCCGGCATTGAGACCGATGCACAGGGATATATCAAGACGAACGCGCAACTGGAGACGAACGTATCAGGCGTCTACGCTCTGGGCGACATTAAGGGAGGTCCCGCTTTCACTCACATCTCTTATGACGACTACCGCGTCATTCGTTCCAATTTGCTGGAAGGCGCGCACGCAAGTATTGCGGGACGGCTAATTCCGTACACAGTGTTCATCGATCCCCAGCTGGGGAGAGTCGGTCTCACTGAGGCCGAAGCCCAAGCTAACAGAATGGATGTCGAGATCGCCAAGATACCCATGAGCAGGGTGGCGCGGGCTCTCGAGGTGGACGAGAGTCGGGGATTCATGAAGGCAGTAGTGGACGCTAAAACCCGGCAGGTCTTGGGCGCGGCCGTGTTGGGTATCGAAGGCGGAGAGCTGATGGCAATGATTCAGCTAGCCATGATGGGCCAAGTGCCCTATACGGCGCTCCGCGATGGCATCTTCGCTCATCCAACCTTAGCCGAATCGCTCAACAATCTCTTCCTCGCGCCGGTCCGGCCTGGCTCGTAGCGGCGTCTGTGCTGAAGACCATTCTGTGCAGGCTACTACCAGGGTCGTATCGGCAACCCCACCCGAAGTAGATCGCAACCTCCCTTTCATCCATAGCATCAATTGTGGTATTGTCCCGCAATAGCTAGCATCCCGGAGCGAGGTGAACCCTCTGCGTCGGACCGTGGTCAACAATTGACCCGCAGAATCTGTCCGATCGGGAGCACGTGGCCACCTCAGACCCGAGAGGAAGGTCGGACCCATGGCCAGCAGCAGGAGAGACTTTCTAAAGGCGACCACGCTGGGGGGCGTGGCCGCATCGTTGTTGGGATTTGATCTAGCACCCGCCTACGCGCAGCTTCGCGAACTCAAGATTGCCCGCGCAACCGAAACGCGGTCTACCTGCCCGTACTGCTCGGTTAGCTGTGGCGTCATCATCTATACCATCGGCGACAGAGCCAAGAACGTAACGCCGCAGGTGATCCACGTTGAGGGCGATCCGGACCACCCTATCAATCGGGGCACGCTTTGCCCCAAGGGAGCCTCGCTCGAGCAGGACATCCTGAATCAGCGCCGGTTATTAGGGCCACAGGTCCGCCGTCCGGGTTCCGATCACTGGGAAGATATTTCCTGGGACCAGGCCATTGACGAGATCGGGCACTGGGTAAAGAAGACGCGGGATGACACTTTTGTCGAACGCGATGCGCTCGGCCGCACGGTGAACCGCTGCGAGGGCATAGCCTGGATCGGCGGCTGCACCGACACCAACGAATTTAATTATCTCGTCGGAAAATCCATGCGCAGCATGGGGGTCTGCTACCTCGAAACCCAGGCCAGGGTTTGACACGGTCCCACGGTCTCAAGTTTGGGACCAACATTTGGACGCGGGGCGATGACCAACGGCTATGTCGATATCAAGAATACCGACATGATGCTGATCATGGGTGGGAACCCCGCCGAGAACCATCCCTGCGGCTTCAAGTGGGCCATTGAAGCAAAGCGGAACCGCAACGCAAAGATGATCGTGGTGGATCCGCGTTTCACACGCACAGCCGCCACAGCAGATCTGTTTCTTCAGATTCGCGCCGGGGCCGACATTGCATTTCTCGGCGGAGTGATTCGCTACGCCCTCACCAACAACCGGATCGCAAAGGAATATCTCACTCACTTCACAAATGCCGCCTTCATCGTGAAGGAAGGCTTCGAACTCCCAGAGGACGGGCTGTACTCCGGCTTTGATCCGGCAACACAGGTATACGACAAGTCCACATGGAACTACGAAGAAGGCGGGGACCTTAGCGGCGCTGCTGCCGCAACCGCGCCCGGGGCTAATGGCCATAGCTCACATTCTGAAGCCGGCAAAGCTGTCGCCCCTTCGGCGAGTGATTCTCACGGCGGGGATCACAAGCCCGGTGGCGAAGGTCAGGGGTATCACGGAGCGAGTGGGGTTGGGGCGAAGGCTGCAGAGTCGGCAAAGCCGGCGCCCATGCTGCCTCCGAACGTAGCCTACGACCTTACGTTGCAGCATCCCCGTTGCGTGTTTCAGCTGTTGAACAAGCAGTACTCGCGCTACACGCCGGAAATGGTCGAGCGCATCACCGGCGTACCCAAAGCGGAGTTTCTGAAGGCTGCAGATCTGTTCACTTCAATTCGCAAAGACGGCGACATGAAAAAGGTGGGTACGATCATGTACGCAGTCGGCTGGACGCAGCACACCTTCGGCACGCAAATCATTCGCACCGCCGCGATGTTGCAGTTGCTGTTGGGAAACGTGGGGCGCGCCGGAGGCGGCGTCAACGCGCTTCGCGGCCATTCCAACATCCAGGGCGCTACCGACATGGGCGGAGTGTTTGATATCTGGCCGGGTTATTTGAAGGTGCCGAATCCAGCCGACGTCGACTTGAAAACCTATTTGAAGCGCACCACTCCGACTGCTTCGAAGCCCGCCGCCTGGGATTCATTCAACTACTGGTCAAACACGCCGAAATTTGCCGTTTCCTTTCTCAAAGCCATGTACGGCAATGCCGCGACTAAGGAAAATGATTTTGCCTTCCACTACATGCCGAAGATCGACCGCAACTATTCCTGGACAGAGATCTGGGACAACATGTACCGCGGCTCCGTGAAAGGACTCTTTGCCTTCGGGATGAATGGCGTCGCGATCGGGCCAGATTCCCAAAAGAACATCGAGGCTCTCAAGCAAGCTGATTGGCTCGTCGTCGGCGAGATCTATCCGGATGAGACCAGCGAATTCTGGAAGTCGCCGGGGATCTCGGCGGAGGAGATGAAAAATATCAAGACGACGGTCTATCGACTCGCATGCGCCGGCTTCGCAGAGAAAGATGGATCGATGACGAATTCCGCGCGGTGGTTACAGTGGAAGAACGTCGCCCTTCCACCGCCGGGCAATGCTCGCCTTGACCAGGACATCGTCGCGCAGATTTTTCTGAAAGTGCGCGACCTCTACCAGCGCGAAGGCGGCAAGTACCCGAACCCGATCGTTAGTCTGACATGGCCCTACATCGATCCACAGCATCCATCTCTCTCTGAATTGGCCAAAGAGGTCAACGGCAAGGCGCTTGCGGACCTCACAGATCCGAAGACGCAACAAGTTATCAGGGCTGGTCAGCAAGTCCCCGGCTTTGCCTGGTTGAAAGATGATGGCACGACGTCCTGCGGCAACTGGCTCTACGCGGGATGCTGGACGGAGGCCGGACCGCAGCTCGCGCGTCGCGGAACCGAAGACCCGTCCGGCCTGGGGATCTACCAGAATTGGGCGTGGGCGTGGCCGGCGAATCGTCGCGTGCTGTATAACCGCGCGTCGTGCGACGCTTCAGGGAAGCCTTGGGACGCCGAGCGGAAGCAGATATGGTGGAACGACGCTTCGCAATTGTGGGTGGGAAACGACGTGCCCGACTTCAAAGCGGACTCTCACCCGAAGGATCATATGGGCCCGTTCATCATGAATCCCGAAGGCGTTGGCCGGATATTCGGACCTCTGGCCGCCTTTGCTGACGGGCCCTTTCCCGAACATTACGAACCGATTGAAAGCCCGATTCAGAATCCGCTGCACCCGAAGCAATCCAATAATCCCGTGGTTAAGAAGTTCAAGACGCCGCTGGATAAATACGGAACCACCGAAGACGGCTTCAACGTCATTTGCACCACCTACCGCCTGACAGAGCATTACCACTATTGGACCAAGAATAATCCGGTGAATGTCCAGCTCATTCCTGAAGCATTCATCGAGATTCCTGTCGAGTTAGCGCAGGAAATGCAAATCAAAGGTGGAGATAAGCTGAAGGTGACGAGCGCGCGAAGCTTCTATATTGCAAAGGCCATGGTCACCAAGCGGATCAAGCCCATGATGATCGACGGCACGAAAACGTACCAGATCGGTATTCCAATCCACCAGGGATTCCGCGGCATTCAGGAGGACGAAGGTCGCAACGCGAGGACGATCGCAAATCGCCTCACACCGACCGTGGTTGATCCCAATGCATTTACTCCCGAGTTCAAGGGATTTCTGGTCAAAGTTGAAAAGGCATAGGAAGCGAAAATGAGCCAGGCAACCCTCGCAATCCGCAGAATCTCTGGCCATCCGGGTCCGGTCCCCGGCGCCGGCGTAGAACGCGCATCGCAGGTCTGCAAGCTGATCGACACTACTACATGCATCGGTTGCAAGGCCTGTGAAGTGGCGTGCCTCGAGTGGAACGGTTACACCTTCACCGACACGGTCTTCAACAACAGCTATCAGACGATGCCGGAGACGGCGTGGAACTATTGGAACCTCATCAAGTTCAACGAGCACGAGACCAAGGATGGCGGCTTGATGCTGCTGATGCGGAAAGACCAGTGCATGCATTGCGCCGATCCCGGTTGCCTGGCTGCCTGCCCGGCGGATGGCGCGATTGTTCAATATGCGAATGGCATCGTCGATTTTCAGCAGGATCACTGTATCGGCTGCGGGTACTGCATGACTGGATGTCCGTTCGACATCCCAAAATTTAATCCCAGCACCAAGAAAGTGTTCAAGTGCACGCTCTGTTCAGACCGGGTGTCCGTCGGACTCGAGCCGGCCTGCATCAAGGCTTGCCCGACCGGCTGCCTCCACTTCGGAACGAAGGACGACATGACGGACCTGGCCGCAACTCGCACCCAGCAACTGCGTGAACACTTCGGCTTCGAGAACGCTGGTGTCTATGATCCTCCGGGAGTAGGTGGAACCGGCGTCATCTATGTGCTCCACGACGCTACGAATCCGGAGGCCTACGGCGGATTGCCCAAGAATCCTCGTGTTCCGTGGGTGGTTCGGCTGTGGAAGGGACCGGCGAAGTGGATCGGTAATCTCGCCATGCTGGGCGGCATCCTCGGGGTGACATTGCACTACCTGCGCTTCGGTCCGAAAGAAGTTGAGGCCAACGAGAACGATAAGAACAACCAGAAGGATCGGAAGGGAGCACAGCCGTGAGTATCTCGCATGTCGTCTCCCCTGCCCGCACAGTAGATGAAAGCGGCGAACGGATTCTTCGCTACACGCTTAGCGATCGCATCAATCATTGGATCGCCGGGCTGGCGTACATCTACTGCTTGATTACTGGCCTGGGATTTTGGTCGCCCTACATGTTCTGGCTGACAATCCTCGTAGGCGGTGGACCAACTGCTCGCTTTTGGCACCCGTGGTTCGGACTCGTTTTCTGCGGGTCTGCTTTCTGGATGTACAAGGTCTGGCGGAACGACATGCTCACAAACGATGCCGACCTCGCCTGGCGGAAAGCGATGAAGTACTACATTCGCAATGAAGACGAAAAGCTTCCACCCATTGATCGTTTTAACTATGGGCAGAAAGCATTTTTCTGGCTGATGTTTTACGGGGCAATTTTTCTTGTGCTCTCCGGCGTTGTGCTGTGGTTCCCTGAACTTGTCCCGTGGAGTCTGCGCTGGTTGCGCTATCTGGCGGTAACCGTGCACGTCACTGCCGCTCTGGCAACCATCGGCGGTTTCATTATTCACATCTACATGGGCACAGCAATGGTCCGCGGTGGCTTTACTTCGATCATCCGTGGCGAGGTATCGGCAGCCTGGGCCAAGACGCACCATCGCCTTTGGTATGAGCGCGTCACGGGGAGGCGCGAACGCGGGTGATTCGATCAAAGTGGGACCGGCGGATCCAGCGCGCAGAAGAACTGGCGACCACGTACGCCTTTGCGTCGGAAGTATTGCGGTTTTATAAGCGACTGGCTGGTTTCCAGAAGGCGGTTTATTCCCACTTCGAAGGGGCCAGTGGCAGGAGTGCGGCGGCAAAATTATCGGGCATCCTCCGTCACCAGTTGAATCTCAGTCTCTTGCTTCCCCTGTTCCCCAAGTTTCTTTCAGATATAGAGGCAATCGCACCTCAGCCGATTGCGCAGTCGGCGCGCGACCTACGTTCTCAGCCAGCGGGGCAATGGCAAAACTTGCTCACCGCGACCTGGAGTGCATCGGACTTCCAACCTGCGCCGGACAAGGCTGAAGCCTTGTTGGCCTGGCTTTTCTTGCAGCCCTATGCGGAGTATCTCGCGGACTACGGCGAGGCTATGCCTTCGAATGGAAAGCATGCCGTCTGTCCGCGATGCTCTGGTAAACCTCAAGTTGGCGTGCTGCGACAGGAAGGAGACGGAGCCAAACGATTTCTGATTTGCTCGCTGTGCTCGACGGAGTGGGCTTACGGGCGAATTGTATGTCCCGCCTGCGGCGAAGAGGACGTCGACAAGCTTGCGATCTTCACCGCCACTCAATTCAACCACGTTCGCGTAGAGGGCTGCGACAGCTGCGGCCACTACATCAAAACCGTTGACCTGACCAAGAACGGTCTCGCGATGCCGGTGGTTGACGAACTCGCTACCATCCCCCTAAACCTTTGGGCTCAGGAGCACGGATACACAAAGCTGCAGACGAACCTGCTGGGAATTTAGTATTAGCGATTCGCCGTCAGTTGGTAAACGATGTGGAGCGGCCTGCGCACTCTCGGGCACGGGTGAGCATTAGTTCTCGTTCGCGAACGTTGCGCGTGAGCGACGCCGCGCGCTCGAACTCAGGGCGAGCCTCGTCGAAGCGGCCAAGCTTGACCAGGAGGTCGCCACGCACGCTCGGCAAGAGGTGGTAATTCTCCAGTGACGGCTCTGCGGTCAGCCGATCGATGAGATCGAGGCCGGCTTGCGGACCGGCGGCCATCGCGACCGCAACCGCGCGGTTTAACTCCACGATGGGCGATGGGGTGATCTGAGCAAGCGCCCCGTAGAGGGCAACGATGCGCTGCCAGTCTGTTTCCTCGGGGCTAAGCGCCTGCGCGTGACATGCGGCAATTGCAGCCTGCAACGCGTATGGGCCCCGCGCTCCTCCCAGACTGTTTGCACGATCGAGCGCGGCTAGCCCACGACGAATGAGAAGTCGATCCCAGTGCGCACGGTTCTGATCAAAAAGCAGGATCGGCTCACCCGACGGGCTCACGCGCGCCCTCGAGCGCGAGGCCTGGATTTCCATCAGCGCGACCAAGCCGTGGACCTCCGGCTCCCGCGGAGCCAGTTCAGCCAGGACACGGCCAAGACGGAGCGCCTCTTCACAGAGCGTAGGGCGCATCCAGTCGTCACCGGCGGTAGCCGAGTAACCCTCGTTAAAAATTAGATAAACGACTTCGAGCACCGACGACAGACGGGCGGCAAGCTCCGGCCCGCGCGGCACCTCGAAAGGGACACGCTCTTTGGCGAGCGTACGTTTGGCTCGGACGATTCGCTGTGCGATGGTCGGCTCCGGAACCAGGAAAGCACGCGCGATCTCCTCGGTCGTCAGACCTCCGAGCAAGCGGAGCGTCAGCGCGGTGCGCGCCTCGGTGGAGAGGATCGGGTGACAGGATACGAACACCAGGCGCAGCAGATCGTCGCCGATATCATCGTCTAGCCCGGCGTTGAGATCTGGCACGGCCAGCTCCTTGGTCTCGAGCTCGCGACCGAGTTCCTCGTGCTTGCGCTCAAGCCGCGCGTTTCGGCGGAAGTGATCGATGGCTCGATGTTTCGCAGTGGCCATGAGCCAGGCGCCCGGGTTGTCCGGGACACCCGACTGTGGCCACTGCTCGAGAGCGGCGACGAGAGCATCCTGCGCGAGGTCCTCGGCAAGACCGACATCCCGCACGATGCGTGCGAGACCAGCGATGAGTCGAGGCGACTCGATCCTCCAGACTGCGTCGATCGCGCGATGTGTATCGGTAGCCGTCACAGCTACCGATCACATCATGTTCAATCCATCCCGTGCAAGTCGAAGGCGCCGCGCCTACTTCTTGGCGCTCACCTGCTCACGCAGGCGCTCCTCTTGCTCCCTGAGTTCGGGAGTGAACTCGGATCCGAAGTCGTCGGCCTCGAACACCTGGCGAATTTCGATTTCGGCCTCTCCCTCAAACGGACTGGGGCAGCGCTTGACCCACTCGATGGCTTCTTCCATCGACCTTACCTGCCACAGCCAGAATCCGGCGATAAGTTCCTTGGTTTCGGTAAAGGGTCCGTCGATAACGGTCCGTTTTTCTCCGGAGAACTTGACGCGCTTGCCCTTGGAACTCGGTTGCAGACCCTCGGCCGCCAGCAGCACGCCCGCCTTCACCAACTCTTCGTTATACTTCCCCATTTCGGCAAGCAGCTTCTGACTCGGCATGACCCCTGCCTCCGAGTCTTTGTTGGCTTTGACGATAACCATGAATCGCATCGTGTAACTCCTTATTTATTTTAGATTTCAATCGCCTGATCTAAGCTCCCTGTTTAAGCATCAAAGAAGTGAATCGAGTATCTTTTTTCGAGGTGTGTCGGTAGCCGTCACGGCTACCGATCACACCCCCTTGAATCCATCGCTTCATCCAGCCGCTGCGCGGCCGCTCCTATGCCTTGGGAGCGCAGTCTTCCGGCTCGAACATCTGGCGAACCTCGGTCTCGCCCTCCCAGCCCGGCCAATGCTTCTTGTGAAGTTCCATGAAGCGGACCGCCGATTCGACCGCCTCCTCCTTCGATTTCAACTCAAACTGCGCATAGCCGCCGACGACCTCCTTGGCCTCGGTAAAAGGCCCGTCGGTCACGGTCACTTTCCCCCCGGAAAGCCGGACGCGGGCGCCCAGAGCGGTAGGCCCGAGCCCCCCGCTTCCCAGCATCGTGCCGGCTTTGGCTTCCTCTTCGGCGGCCCTCGCAATAGCGTCCATAAGCTGCTTGGGCGGAGGACCCTGATTCTCGGCGTGTTTGACTATCATCATGAATCGCATCGTTAGATCTCCTTATTAGTTTGGGCTGTGAGCCAAGTTTCCAGGACGGTCTTGACCGGCTGAATCTGGGCTCTATTTGTGCGTCGAACGAGCGGCAGCGAAATCGACATCCAGCGCCTTTATTTTTGAAAGTTTTTTTGGGAAGTATTGGTTAGGCGTAGGCGATGCTTTAACTTTATCCGTGAGGGCATCCCGCAGCAACATGGTTCCTACGATGATGAGAATCGGCGGCCAGAATGATATCAACATGCGGAGCAGGCACGGCAAAACCCCCTGGTGATCAAAAGTACAGGAGTGCACGACTTGCGAGGTCGCGAGGATGACAGCGGGCAGTACCCCGAGCGCTTCTGAGCCGTTAGCGTCGAGGACGTGCCTCAATTGAGCAACGCCCCCAGCCATGTTCCCATACAGAATAAACGTCCCGAGCCCGACGAAGGCTGCTCCTGCGATTGATTTAGTACTCCGAAAAGCCGTCCGCTGCCGTGCCATATCCGCCTCCTCCGGGCCGTTTTTTCTTGGCTCTAATTACTCGTCGAACGAGGAATCGCGAGATCGACACGTTTCAGTATTTTTTTCGGAGTGGGTGAGGTGGATCATCTATATACCCTCCCGGCGAGGGTCACTTGGAGTGTCACTAGCTTACGACTCGGGGTTGGCAGGTTCCGGGCTGCAAATGTCAAGCCTCCCTTGGCTCGTACACTGCCGATTTGGCCCACTCCGTTGTCAGTGTATCCGGCATCCAAAATGTGAAGAGGAGGTCTTATGAAGAGATTACCTGGTGTTCGTGCGTTCTTCTTGTTTTCAGTTCTCTTAACCTCACTCACCTTCGTCTGCCCCGTCGATGCAGAAAACGACGTCCTCGGCGAAATTGAACTGGTCGGGGCTTCCAAGGTTGAGAAAACCTCGGGGGTATGGATCGATCGGCAGTACGTTGGCTATTTGAAGGAACTGAAAGGGTCGAAGAAGATCCTGCTTCTTCCGGGCGAGCACGAGATTGTTGTGCGGCAGGGCGGGTATCTCGATTTCGCGCAGAAGGTTTCGGTCCGGGCAGGAGAAAAGCAAGTCATCAGCGTGAAGATGGAGAAAGATCTGCGCGTACAGATGCCGCAGGTGACCGCAGAAATAAAGCTGGACGTAAATCCAAATCGTGCGGCTGTCTTTGTGGACGGTGTATTTGTCGGTCACGTGGCAGAATTCAATGGCATCGGGCGAGCGCTGCTGGTGACTCCGGGAAAGCGCAAGGTCACCATCACTTTGCCTGGGTATCAAACATTCGAAACGGACATCGACCTGGTAGCGAATCAGAAATCCACCATCAAGACTGAGATGGTGAAAGGCGGGCCAGCGGAAGGAACTTCCTTGCCCCAGTGATGGATGGTGCGCGAGGCCGATGCGAAAATTTCCGTGATCGGTAGATTTACGCCGAAGCGGCTGCGACTGAGGTCGCGACTCCACGCTGCTTATGCAATTCCGCTAGAAAGGCATCGGCGGGAAGAGCGGCCTGACTGCGGAAGAGACCGAGTAAGGGATCATCGGTTTCCGCCGGTCCGGCTTCGCGGTTGGAGGTCGGTCGTAGCTCAACTTCCAGGCCCTCGGGCTCGACCAGCAATTCGGGCGACAGGTCACGATTCTCCGTAAGGACGCCCAGAAACTTCTCGAGCGCCGCGCGATAGTCAGGAGTCGCCTGGGTGAATTCCACTCCCATGCCTTGGTCCGGGTGCATGACCCGGACGATACCCTCCGCACGGAGTTCGATTCCAGCCGCCCGCATCGAGAGGGTGACGCGCGTAGTGACGGGAAATGGCGAGGCGATGTCCAGATAGCATCCGCCCAAACTGAGGTCGGTCAATTGGCAACGGACGGGTGGGTCGTCCTGCTCAGTATCCGGCGAATTACGCTTCAGCCAGTTCTGCAACTTCTGGGTGAGCTCCGGCAGAACTTCCAGGAAGCGCAGACCCGCCTGCGCGGATGTTCCTTCCCAGGCAAACTCAGCGGGAAGCTCCAAAGCGGCGTCGGTTCCCGGTAGAGTGAATGAGACCTGCCGGCGTCCGGTAGGGTGTGCATGCTTGGGGACATTCACCGCCATCCCGCCCTCGCTCATGTCGCTGGTCGTAACTTTCATGGTGGCGCCGGATTCCAGGTCCCTGATGGTCACCGGAATTCGAACTGGAATGCGGGAGTTGCGCCGACGTTCGCACTTCATCAGAGCACGAGCCGCCCGAAAACTCGACTTCGCGCGCTCGCTGGACACCGGCTTGTACAGGACAAAATGAGCTCCAATGTCAAACACCGAGCGCAGGCCCATCGCGTGATCCAGGATTGCCACAGCAATCGCGCGCTTGTTGCAAACGGCGTTGCGGGCGCTGCGCAACACGTCGGCCGAGCCCTCGTCGCTGCAGTCCACTATGATCGCCTCAAAGCGCTCCCGGGTCAGCTTGCGCAAAGCGCTCTCGGAGTCCGCACACAATTCGACTTCAATCTCAAGGTCGCTCAAGGTGCGACGAAGCACCCGCACGATCTTTTCGTCCGAACAAAGCAGCAACGATTTCAAACTCATAGCACGGTCCTGACAGCCGACCGGGTACCCAAGCGTTCGAGAAACGCCTTTAGTTACATGGGCAGCAGGTGGTTCCTCCTTGCACTTTAAAGCCACGTACTCCGGTGGGCAACTGAAGCGTGTGAAGAGCCGGTTACGACGGTCACCAGTGGTTTCGCAAGGGGAATTGCACGTTAGAAGATCGACGGGTACCCAATTCAAAAAGGCGTTGAAGTGCCTTGTTTACAGCGGCTTGCAGCCTAATAGTTAACGTTCGGATGGCAGATTATCATTGACTTCGCACAAATTTCGCCGTAATATGCTGAATCTCCAATTCAGTCTTGGGTTCACTGGGATACCTAGAGGTTCTAGTTGTCCAGAACTAGGTTCTGTTTCCAGGTGAATCCTTGGGAGGAGTTAGAGAATCATATAGTTAGCGGTGTTCAGCAGGTAAATAAGTTCATCCCCCTGAGGTGGAAAGGCATTTTTGATGGCCAAGCGACGCGGAAATCCGAACTGGGGCAAGCCTGAGCCGATTGGCCCGATTACCCCGACTATCACCGAATTTGAGCAGGTTGTGCGCGAGTACAAGCTCTCTCCCGACCAGTATCTGCGTTCGACTCGTCTGCGAGAGTGGGCGAGGCGTAACAAGAATTCGAAGTACATCCCCGAGCCTTTGCTGGAAGCCTGGGGTTTTGAAATCGAGTCTACGTTGTAATTAGCGATGTGAAAGAGATGGTTGAGGGTCGCTCCTGGAGCGGCCCTTTCTGTTTTGGGCTCGTCGTTGGCGTCGCTCGTGTTTGGCGTCGCCGCAGTAATTTGAACCTTTAATCATGCTCGATGTCCTGCAAATCCCGCCCAGCCAGCTCTTTGCACTACTGGCCGCAATCGGATTTGCCGCCGGATTGAACCTCTATGCGACGGTTGGGGCGCTGGGACTGTTGGCGCGCTTCGGGCATCTTCCGCTCCCAGACGGCCTGCAGCTCCTTCAAAGTTGGACGGTGATTGCCGCGAGCAGCGCCTTGTTTCTAATTGAGTTCTTTGCGGATAAGATTCCTGCTTTTGATCTGATCTGGAACGCTCTGCACACTTTTGTGCGAGTTCCTGTGGCAGGCTTGCTCGCTTTCGAGGCGACAAAGCAACTCTCGCCGGAGCAGCAACTGTTAGCAACCTTGTTGGGCGCGGGCGTGGCGTTGGCTGCCCACGGCGGCAAGACGGCCGTTCGGGCCGCAGTGACACCCTCCCCCGAACCGCTGTCCAACATCACGCTCAGTTTGGGCGAGGATGTTCTGGCAGTTGGACTCACGTGGTTGGCGGCGCGACATCCTTACGTCGCCGGTACTCTAGCCACAATCTTCGTCGTAATCATCGTGCTCCTGATCCGCTGGGTAATCCGCGCCATGCGAGCCCTATTCCGCGGCGCCGAGCACGAATTGGCCGGTTAGTGTGACGAGCACGTGTAGGACGGACACTCCTGTCCGTCGCCTTTGATCTTGATGTTGTTGCTGATCTTTTTCTATCTTGGGTGCCCCACATCTCGCCGATTTTGCGAGATGTGGGACCCAGCCACGAAAACGAAGCATGCCTAGTGGGAAAATAAGAGTCCCGCGACTAAATTCTGTATCTTCGAGCAAGGTCCCACGTTTGCCGACCCCGGGCAAACATGGGTCACCCAGGATGGAAAGAGAACGGTCAAGACTTAACGCTTTGGAGATGTGGGGCACTCGGCGACCATTTTCAAATCTATGGCTCCTGTTTGCGGCGTGCAGTGCGCGCGGTTGAGCTGTGCCGGGACCTTCAAATGCGGAGCTGTAAGCCTGACCCACTTGGAGCGGACATTGTGCATGTGCGTGAAGATCGCCGCAATGGTGCGGGACTTGCCGTGCGGTCTGGCTCTCCAGGCGGCAGGGTCAAGATGTTCGATAAGAATCTGGTTGATGCGATCATTGGCGGCAAAGATCTGGACTGCGGCTCGGCCGAGTTGAGTGTGAACCTTAGGTTGACGCGTGGTCACGCGTGTGCCACCTTCCGCGTGGAGTATAACTCTGGGAAAGACCACCGGCTCTTCCTTTCGCATCTCACACTCTGTCATCCCGACCGGAGCACAACGATCCGTTTAGGATCGTTGTGCGGAGCGGAGGGACCTGGTGTTTGTCTCTCCCATATGGCGAGCTTTGACGGCATAGTTTCTAAATTATGAAACGTCATTTTCCGCGCGGTGGGTTCGACCAACTCCATGTGGTCTGCACGAAAATTTCCACGCTCGTCAACAAGAAAGGTATAGCGGCCAGTTTTCAGTTGTTCCAAAACGCCTTCTTTGTCCGGACCTTCGACAAGCAAATCTTTGCAGATCTGGTGCATGATGCGTCCCTGCAACTCCGGTTGCCAGTCTGTCAGGGTCACTTCATCGCTGCGGTGACCTAGAATGGTGCGCTAATGAAGAAAATCGAGGCCCTAGCATGAACGAGTTCCGAATCAGCGGTCGGTGATTGCCGCCTGTTTGTGAAGATGACCCGTTCGGACTTTGCGGGCAGCTGGCCGAGCTACGCCACGCGTTTAGATCCTTTCCTCTTACGCCGTCTCATGGTGCGAGCCAGAATCGGCCGTATTTGATCAGAAATCCTCGTGGCCAATTTCTCCGGCCTGGCGAGGACATCGGCATAGTGTTCCTTGAACTGAGCACCCCAGAGCTGAGTTCCGTCGCTCGCATCAATCAGTTCCACGTGTAAAAGCAACTCGTCATTGGGCCGGATCATTTCCCCGACGGCAACCGTGCGGACAAGCAGGTTTTGTCCTGCTTGACGCGGGTTGAGGTCGTTTTCTCCGCTGTGTTGAACCGTGCTGAAAGCCAAAATCCTGATTCCAGGCGTCCGAGAAATAGTGTCGATGAGCCTCTCGACTATTCTCTTACCGAGAAGCTCCATCTCTCGGTTGGCGGGATCGGTGACAAAAGGGAGGACCGCGCACGAGTGTAGCTTTCGCGTTGGCTTACGAGTGGATTGGCTCGATTCCTGCACAAAATAGATGAACCGATATCCCCGCCCCGCGACCGTTTCAATGTAATGAGGGTTGCCGGCAGGATCCCCCAAGGCTTCTCTCAGCTGGTGTATCGCTTTGTTGAGGCTCTGTTCAAAGTTTACAAACGTGTCCGCGCCCCAAAGCTTCTGGCGGATTTCCTCTCGTGTTCGTAGTCGTCCTGGGTGCTCCAGCAAAAGCGCCAAGACTGTGAAAGCATGCCGCCCAAGCTTGATCTTCAGACCCTGTTTGCGCAATTCACCTATCTGCAAATTGAGTTCGAACAATCCGAAGCTTAGACGTGACAAACTGGATTCTTGTTTCATGGTGGCAAGCCTCTGTGGGAACTCGGAACCTAAGAGTGTCTAAGAAACCAGCAATC
>Ga0137390_10000737_pt1 | contig 23134 bp, 29 predicted proteins | sample 15con2h24AmetaG_FD_104937 | JGI IMG/M metagenome (GOLD analysis project Ga0137390, IMG submission 104937) | Vadose zone soil microbial communities from Angelo Coast Range Reserve, California, USA - 15con2h2.4A metaG | ecosystem: Environmental > Terrestrial > Soil > Vadose zone > Saprolite... | reverse complement strand
GCGGCGACGGATAGAGCGGCGACAACCCACACCAGGGCAGACCCCGCGAGAGGCGCAGGCCAGTAGCGGAGGCCCGCTTCAGCCGGAGCGAGCAAACGAGCCCGCGGGGTGCGGCTAGAAATAGATCGGTTAAAAAAAATGGAATTTCACGTAATTACGCTGTTCCCCGATATGTTCGCGGCGCTTGAGGCCGGTCTCATCGGGCGGGCACAAGACAGCGGATTGATTACCATTCGCACCCACGATCTGCGGGAGCATGGACTAGGCAATTATCGCCAGGTCGACGATACTCCATACGGCGGCGGTAGCGGCATGGTGATGCGCCCGGAGCCGCTCGCCGCGGCGATTGACGAAGTGATGGCGCAACATCCGAAGCTCCTGCGAATCCTGATGAGCCCGCAAGTCGAGATACTGAACCAGCCAGTCGTGCGCGAGCTTGCGCAGAACGCGTCCGGCCTCTTGCTGATCGCCGGCCGCTACGAGGGTATCGATGCACGCGTGTTGTCGATGGTCGACCGCGAAATTTCGATCGGTGACTACGTAATGAGCGGCGGCGAACTGCCGGCGATGGTGATGATCGAGGCGGTGGCGCGGCTGCTGCCCGGTGTGCTCGGCAATCCGGAATCACTGGCGGAAGAATCCTTCGGCCCTTCGGGAATGCTCGAGTATCCCCACTTCACGCGTCCCGAGGAATTTCGCGGAATGCGGGTGCCGGAAGTTCTGCTGAGTGGCGACCATCGCCGCATCAGCGCATGGCGCGAGGCAGAAGCCCGCAAAATTACCGCACAACGCCGTCCCCATCTGCTTTCCATGCCCGGCAAATTCTGAACCAGGCGGAGCGACTAGAACACCGTGGCGGACCTGTTCGTCGCACTAATCCACTACCCGGTGCTCAACCGTAACGGGCGCATCGTGACCTCCGCCATCACCAGCCTCGACCTGCACGATATCGCCCGCTCCGCGCGCACCTACGGGGTTCGGGCAATGTACGTGGTGCATCCGGTGGCCGAGCAGCGAGAATTCGCGTTGCGCGTGCTCGACCATTGGCGGCTCGACCATGGCCGTCTTTACGATTCGCGCCGGCGCGAAGCGCTTGATCTAGTCGAAGTAGTCGAAGATGTAGAGGCGGCGCTGAAAGCGGCCGAGATGATCACGCGGGCTTCTACGTTACTGGTTTACACCTCGGCGCGTGCAGGTGGTGGGATGACCTATGTCGAATTGAGAAGGAGAGTCGAGAACACGAACGGTCCGCCGCTCATGTTGATGTTCGGTACGGGATTCGGACTCGCGCCGGCGATGCGCGAGCGAGCCGACATAATCCTCGATGCGGTGCACGGTCCGGGCGACTATAACCATCTGTCGGTCCGCGCCGCCGCCAGCATAATCCTCGACCGGCTCGCGGGCCGCAATTAATAGCGGCCGTCCAAAGTCAAGCGCCTCCTGCCTTGGCAGGGTGCGGAAAAACCGATTTCTTTATGAAAGGTCTTTCCGCACTCTGCGATAAAACTGGCTTCCTTTCTTTTGATTCGCACCTCGCGGACTCGTTAGCTCGCTCCGCCTTTCGGCTCCGCTAGTGCTAGTGTTTAGTTCTCCCCTCTGGGGAGATTACAGAGAGAGAAAGCAGGGTGCGGAAGGCCTTTTTCCGCAGCCGGCTGGTGCTGAACTCCATTCGCCCCTTTACCGGCGTGCGGCGAGCAACTATCGTAACCGGGCCGTCTGTGCGTGTGGGGGCATCAAAACGGGGGTATGAAGAAGGTCCTCAGGTTATTGGGAATACTCGCGCTCGCAACTTCATTAACTTCAGGGCGAAATCCAAAATCGAACGACTTCGATCTTAGTAGCCTCAATTCCGGGGAGGGCGAGGTTGCACCCGTCTGCATAGTGCCGGCCGCGCCTGAGAACAAACTACTCAAGGTCCGCAACGCATTGCCCGCCAGAATTGTCCGGTCGTTGCCGGCATCAGTGATCGGGCGAGGCCCATCGGAGGCCACAACGGAGCCGCTGCCTATGCCGCTCTGGCTGTCAGAACTCAATCAATGGCGGCGGATGGCGGGTCTGCGCGTGGTTGCCGAAAACGCTCACCTCAGCTATGGCAGCGAAGAACATGCCCGCTACCTGGTAGTTCAAGGACCTGCCGACGCTGCGGGGTTCCGCGCTTACGACCGCAGCATAGGGCCAAGGGCTCATCTAGAGAATTCACACACCCCGTCTTACACGGTGGCAGGAGCTGAAGCCGCGATGGGTGGTTCGCTTGCGGCCGACGTTATTCAGGGAGCTGATGTTGCCTGGGAGGGTCGTGGTGAATCGGGCGACATCGACAACTTGATACTAGCCCCGTTTCATCGACTGTCACTACTTGCGCCGTGGGCTCGGGTTGGCGGCTACGGCAGCTTCGGCGAATATCCGCGCCGGGCTGCGGCACTGGCCTTGCGCGGCCCACTTGACGCTCAGCCGGACGGCCGCCCAATTGAGTTTCCTCCAGCGAACACCAACATCTCCATCAACGCGATGAGCGGCCTCGAATGGCCGAACCCAATCGCGGGATGCGCCGGTTATGGGCGGCCGGTCGGCTTGCCAATCACCCTGCAAATCGGCCATCGCCTCCTGCTGGAGTCCTATTCGCTACGGGACCAAACTTCGGAACAAGCGCTTGAAGCCTGCGGATTCGATGCGGCCGGTTTCCGCGGTTCAGACGCGACCCAGCAGAAACGCGGCCGTGAACTGCTCAGCGCGTACGGCGCAGTGGTACTGATTCCGCGCAATCCATTATCGCGCGGTCATGAATATCACGTCGGCATGCGGACATCACAAGGCAGTTTCGAGTGGGATTTTGGGCTAAAGGATGGAGCTGAGTTCGAGACGGCTCAAGCTAAGCAGACCGTAACCAGGCAAGTGGCCGCGACACGCTAAAGGGTTTAGCTTGACCAGTCCGCCGCACCGCGCCGAACCATCTCGCTGGCGAATCTTACCAGGCCTGGCTGACCGTCCAGCACCAGTTTGTCGATAATTCGCCGGAAATAAGTTTTCAGCGTGTCGCGAGTTAGATTCATAGCGGCCACCATCTCATTTGGCCTTGTGCAACTCAGCGGCCGGCCGGTATCCCACCGCAACGAAGGCTCAGGCGTTCTTCTGTTCTTTGAATGCGTTGACGAAGTCCTGCATGACAAGCGTGCCGACGACCTTCAGATTGTCGTCCAGTACTTCGAAGAGAGTGTCGGCTTCGCCGCGAATGCTGTAAAAGACGACTGCCCCCTCCTCGCCACCACCCTCCCGATGCGGCTCACCCGGGGGGCTGGAGGTATAAGTGCCGACCGGGCGAACTTCTTTGAGCGCACCATGGGGCTCATAGAGACGATGCTCGCCCTGGACCACCAACGTGTTGGTAAGCGCCAGATGGCGGTGGAGAAAATCCGCTGGTTTGGCTCGAACTTGAGAATCAAATCGACGATCCGGTTTTGCTCATCAACGTCGAGCATCGCAAAAACGAAATGCTCGAAGTCGCCGAACGGATACCACCGAATATTGCGATCGTCGAAAGCGTACGACGTCCTCCTAGCCGCAATGGAACTTGCCATATTTGTGGTCCTCGATTCTCCGAGTGGACGTTGACGTGTTTTATGCGCACCTCGCGGACTCGTTTGCTCGCTCCGGCCCACGGGGGCCTCTGCTAATGTCACACCGGCAAATGCGCAGCGCGCAATAAGTCGATCACAAGCTAAAGCCTGTGGCCACTCCAAAACTAGACATTCGCCAAATCGCCGGCGATCTTCTCTAATCCGGCCCGAAGTTTCGCCGGATCCGACGACGGTGGCGCCATGATTACCCGTGTCACCCCGATATCGCGGAGCGCCTTGACTGAATCCGGTTTCGGAGTTGCCATCGCGGAGAATTCGATCGCATCCGGATTGCGGCCGGCCTTTTTGGCCTCTTCGCGCGTGATCGCGAACAATTCGCTCAGCTTTTCCGGGCTGGTGAGTGTGGGAAAGAAGCCGTCACCATAGCGGCCGGCGCGGCGGGCGGCTGCCAGTGAATGGCCGCCGATGTGTATCGGAATGCCGTTTTTTTGCAAAGGCTTCGGATAGCTTTTCACATCATGGAAGTGGAAGTGTTTGCCGTGAAAGCTGGCGACCGGCTCACTCCATAATGCGCGCATCGCCTGAATCGATTCGTCGGTACGGGCGCCCCGCGCAGTGAACGGAATCTGTAATGAGTCGAACTCCTCCTTCATCCAGCCGCTGCCAATTCCGACCATCATGCGGCCGTTGGATAAGAGGTCGAGCGTTGCGAGCTGCTTGGCCAGGTAAAGCGGATGACGCTGCGGGAGGATGATCACGCCCGTGGAGAGCTTCAATCTGGTGGTGATGGCCGCGGCGTAGGCCAGCGGAATTAACGGATCGGGAATCGGCACGGCGTCTCCACCGGGCATTTGGCCATCCTTGGAGCCCGGATATGGCATATGCGGCTGCGGAATGACGACGTGCTCGACCGTCCAGATCGATTCGAAGCCGAGGGTCTCGCAGTCGCGGGCGAGTTCGGCGAATAGTTCCGGGCGGCTGAACTTTCCCGAATTGGCAAAGCTGATTCCTAGTTTCATTCGTTGATGGCTCCCTTTGCTGGTTCTCTGCGTAGTAGGGGTAGAAATGACCGGACAACCCCCTCCTAACCTCCCCCTGGTCAGGGGGAGGGATTAGGATTTCGCCGCACTGCGGTTGTCTTGCAAGTCAAGCCAACCCACACCCGGATTCTCGCGTTCAGCATTGCGGTGACTGCTCAGACGCGGGCGATAACCTCGCTACCGATTTTTTCGAGTCCGCGTGAGAGGCCCTCTTTGTCGAATGCGGGCGGCGCCACCACTACACGCGAGATGCCGATGTCCTCAAGGGCCTTGACCGAATCGACCGCCGCGCGCGCCATGCAGGAGAGTTCGAGCCGGTTAGGGTCGCGTCCGGCCCTCTGAGCTGCCTCGCCCATTGTCGCGAACAGCTCCTGCAGCTTCGGAATTTCACCAAGCGCCGGGAAGAAGCCGTCGCCCAGGCGTCCTGCCCGTTTTGCCGCAGCCGGAGAATGGCCGCCGATATGGATCGGCACGTCATTGTGCGCCGGCTTTGGGTAGCTGAGCACTGGACCGAAGTTGAAGTGCTTGCCATGGAAACTCGCAGCATTCTCGCGCCAGCACGCACGCATCGCTTGAATCGCCTCATCTGTGCGGGCGCCACGCGTATGGAAATCGAGACCCAGCGCGTCAAACTCCTCCTTGAGCCATCCTGAACCGACGCCAAGTATTACGCGGCCGCCCGAAAGCAGGTCGAGTGTGGCGATCTCCTTGGCGAGATACAACGGATGCCGCTGCGGCAGAATTACCACGCCCGTTGCCAGGCGAATCTTTTTTGTAACTGCGGCGGCAAAGCTCAGCGGCAGTAGCGGATCCGGGATTGGGACGTCCTCGCCGCCTGGAATTTTGCCGCTTTTGGAATAAGGATAGTGCGACTGATAATCCTTGGGAATGACGACGTGCTCGACCGTCCAGAGCGACTCGAAGCCGCATTGCTCAGCGGTTTGCGCCAGATGGGCGAGCAGGTCGTGATTAGTGAACGGACCGGAATTGACGAACATCAAGCCGAATTTCATGGTGGCGTTCCCTTCGTCATTTTTAGGCGCACGTCGCAGACTCCTTATCTCGGCTCCGCGGTGCTCCGCCTGGTGTTTAGGCGCACGTCGCAGACTCTGATTGTTACGCAGCTCGCAGACTCGCCTGCTCGTTGCGCTTCGCTCCACTGGCGAGCTCGGCTCCGCGGTGCTCCGTCTGGTGTTAACGCGTCAGGTGTGCGAGATCTATCGCGACGCGAGCGCATTTGGAAACAGTTTTCAGTAATTTCTTCAGTGATGGGTCTGCGGCGCACAGAAGAGAATGAGGGATAGGTGGGGAGCGCAGGCATCGGCCAGAAACAAGCCACGGGGGCTGCGCCATGGAATCATCAAGCGGAAGTGGCGGGTGTTCTCGTCCTTGCTAGGCCGCCTCCGCACGACTAATTAAGAAGTCACTATGGATACCGGCAAAATCGGAATCTGGTTCTTCCTGGACGCGATGACCGCCGCCGAGACGGTCGAGTTCGCCCGCAAGACCGAAAAATTGGGCTACGGCGCAATGTGGATACCGGAGGCGGTCGGGCGCGATCCCTTCGCGCATATTGGATACCTCGCAGCCCATACCGAGAAAATCATCTTTGCCACCGGCATCGCGAATATCTATGCGCGCGACCCCATCACAATGTCAGCGGCGTCGAAGACGATCGCGGAAGCCTCGGGCGGACGTTTCCTCCTTGGCATCGGGGTAAGTCACCGGCCTTTGGTCAGTAACCTGCGCGGTCACTCTTATGACAAGCCGTACAGTTACATGAAGGAATACCTGCCCAAAATGAAAGGCGCGCTCTATCGTGCGCCGCAGCCGCCCGAGGAGGTGCCGGTAGTCCTGGCCGCGCTACATCCAAAAATGCTCCAGCTTGCGGCCAGCGAGGCCAACGGAACGCACACCTACTTCGTTCCTCCGGAGCATACGCTAAAAGCGCGCGCCGCAGTTGGGGCAAAACCATGGATCTGCGCGGCGCAGGCGGTAATTCTCGAGACTGACGCGGCCAAAGCACGAGCGATGGCGCGTACTTACATGAAGACCTATGTGCCGCGCCTGCCGAATTACACCAATAATCTCAAGGCGCTCGGCTGGAAGGATGAAGATTTTCAAAACGGATGCAGCGACGCTCTGGTCGATGCGATTGTGGCCTGGGGTAACGAGCAGCAGATCCACGATCGTATCGAGGCGCATCTGAAGGCGGGAGCTACTCACGTCTGCATCCTGCCGATTCGAGTGGACAACGAATCGCTGCCCGATCCGCGTGTTATGGAAGCGTTGGCACCGGGGCACTAGCAGGGTGCGGAAAACCCTATTCTTGATGAAAATATCTTTCAGCACCCCTGCGATAAAACTGACTTCCTTCCTTCAGTTCTCCCCCTCCGGGGGAGATTAAAGAGCGGAAAAGCAGGGTGCAGAAGGCCTTTTTCCACAGCCTGCCAGGATTTTCACCGATTTGGCATCTAGCGCCGCCAGGCGGTCGCCGCCCGGTTTCACCGGGCGCGGGGGGCATGCAGTGATTCTGAATCGGCAATGTGCGTGTCGCAGACTCACGAGGCTTCCGGCAGCAACGGTCATCCGCTTAGTCACTGCGGCCACACTCGTGCTTGCCGTCGCCGCCGGATTCGCTGGGTGTAGCGGCTCGGAAGAGCAAGCCGGCCAAGCTGCACAACAGGCCGAGTTGAAGGCCGAGCAGGCTGAGGCTGCGGCAAATCGAGCACGCGCCGCGGCTCAGCAGGCCCAAATCGCCGCCGACCGCGCACAGAAGGCGGTCGAGGACGCCACCCGAGAGATAAATCGAGTCGCGGAGCATCTCGACCGGATCAATCATACCGAGGGCGAAAGTGACTAAATTTAACCCATTGCTCGCCTTGCGGAGCACGTATGTCCTCTGTGATAAGGTTTGTCCGATGGTCTATTATTTGCGCCTCTAATCTGGCGAGGCTCTTTTCACGGCACCGGCTCTAAGCAGAATAATCAGGAGTGAAGTGAATGAAGCTTTACGGCATGAACCTCTCGAACTTCTCGACGAAGTCGCGCATTGTCGTCTACGAAAAAGGCGCCAACATCGAGCTCGCAGCGCCGCCGGGCGGAATGAAATCACCTGAATATTTGAAAATCAATCCGCTTGGCAAGGTTCCCACGCTCGACGCCGACGGCACCATCATCCCGGAATCGGAGGTTATCAACGAATACCTGGAAGAAAAGTTTCCTAATCCGCCGTTGCTGCCCAAAAGTCCGGAGGCGCGGGCTGAGATCCGCCTCTTGACTCGCTTCCACGACCTTTACCTGGAGCCACCCCTGCGCGCCTTGTTTGGACAGTTGAACCCAAAGAGCCGCGACGAAAAGGTCGTGAATGAAAGGTTAACGGAATTGCAGACGCGGCTCGATCAACTGGAATCGATGTTGGCGGAACCAGGTAATTTCGCCGCCGGTCGTGATTTTACGCTGGCGGATTGTGCACTGGCGCCGACGACTTTCTTTGTCACCAATATCTTGCCGGGATTCGGCGCCAAGGCTCCGTTGGAGCATCGTCCCAGGCTCGCCGCATGGTGGAGCAAAGTACAGGAGCGTCCATCGGTGAAGAAAGCGTTGGGCGAGATGGCCGAGGCGATGAAGGCGATGATGGGTGGTAGCCGCTGATTGGCCGGTCATCCACGACCTAAGCTGCTTGAGTTGAGCGAATTGTGCGGAAAATCGATTTTCACTGCCACGCGTTTCCGGCCGAGTTCTTCGAGGCGATGCAGCATATCTATCCGGACACTCTTGAAGTCAGGCGGGACGAGGATGGACGGAAGTTCGGGCTCTGGGCGAACACCCCACTGCCCGTATGGGATCACGATGCTCGCCTTGAGGATATCGACCGCGCCGGCATCGACGTCGAAATCCTCTCGAATCCGCCGCTGTACAGCCGGGTTGACGAGCGCACGCCGGAACTGTGCCGGTTGGTCAATGACGCACTCGCGGGCTCATGCCGCCGCGATCCGGACCGTTTCAAAGCGCTGGCGCATCTGCCTTTCAACGATAGCGACGCAACGCTTAGTGAAATGGGCCGGGCACTTGATCAACTTGGATGCGTGGGCGTGCTGGTCACCTCAAATATCGCGGGCCGGTATTTGGACGCACCCGAATTTGAGCCTTTTTGGGCGGAAGTAGCTCGCCGCAGGACGCCGGTTTTCATGCATCCGGCGAATTCGCCGTCATATCGCGATGACCAGCCGCCGACGTTACTTTCGTTTCCATTCGACACCACGCTGTCTGCATATAAGCTCGTGCACTGCGATTTGTTCGAGCGTTTCCCGGAGTTGACTTTGGTGCTGGCGCATCTCGGCGGCACGCTACCCTATCTCGCACGCCGTATCGATATCGCTTTCGACTGCCCCGGATTCTATGGCTCCTGTCCGAAGCCGAGGCGCCGTCCGAGCGAAACCATGCGCAAGCTCTACGTCGATACTGCGCTTGGTTGGAACCGAGGAGCATTCGAATGTGCGTGCGAACTGGTCGGGCTTGAGCATATTGTCTTCGGCACTGATTACTTCATTCGCGGCACCAATTTTATGGAGCGGACACGCGAATTTATTGACAGCATGGGGCTTAAGCCTGCCGCTCGGGAGTTGATTTATTCTGAGAACGCCGCCCGCCTTTTGAAACTTAACATATAGCAGGTGCGGAACCTCTTTCTTTATGAAAAATATTTCCGCACCCTGCTATAAAACTGGCTTCCTTCCTTTAGTTCTCCTCCTCTGGGGGAGATTACAGAGAGGGGAGCAGGGTGCGGAAGGCCTTTTTCCGCAGCCTGCCAGGCGAGCCAGCTCCTTTTCCCCAACGCGCGATGGGTCGGCGCTGGAGATGCGGGCGCTATACAAGGCGGCCGGACTCATCGCCCGCCTGCAAGAGATTTTTTGGAGGTAGTAATTTGATGGACGAGCGCGGGGTACTCGCTGGAATCCGCGTAATCGATTGTGGAACGTACGTGGCCGGTCCCGCCGCGGCGACGGTGATGTCCGATTTCGGTGCCGAAGTCATCAAAATAGAGCGGCCGGGCGGCGGCGACCTATGGCGGCTGTTCTCGAAGCTGCCCGGCGTAGCCAAGTGCGATCTGGACTGGTGCTGGGTCTTGACCAATCGCAACAAGAAGAGCGTCGCACTGGATCTCAGCCGCCGCGAAGGCCGCGAAGTTCTTCTGCGTTTAGTCGGCACCGCGGATGTGTTCGTCACTAATTATCAGTCAACCCTGCTCCAGAAATTCCGTCTGACCTGGGACGACCTCGCACCCCTCAATCGACGCCTCGTCTACGCGCATTTGACCGGCTATGGAGACGCTGGCGAGGATGCGGATGCACCGGCCTTCGATGCACTGGCATATTGGGCGCGCTCCGGCCTGATGATGAGCGTGACAGGCACCGATGGCTCGCCGGCTGCGCCACGCCCAGCGATGGGCGATCATCCGACGGCGATGTCAATGTTTGGGGCGATTATGCTCGGGCTATACCGGCGGGAGCGTACGGGCCTGGGCTCACGGGTTACCACTTCGCTGCTCGCAAGCGGCGCCTGGGCGAATGCATGTGATATCCAGGCGAAGCTGCTCAATGCCGAGTTTCCGCAGCGGAGCACTGGCGGTCATCCGCCAAATCCGCTCACCGCGGCCTATCTGAGCCGCGACGGCAAGATTTTTTTGCTGATTTTGATTGACCCGGACGTTGAATTTCCACGCTTGTGCCGCATCCTTGCGCAGCCGGAGCTGTCGCAGACCGAGCTGTTTTGCAGCAACGCCGCGCGCGAGCAAAATGCGGCCGCGCTGTACGAGATCCTGCGGTCTCAATTCGAAGCCCGCGATCTTGCCGACTGGGCTGTAGTCTTCAAGCGCGGCGATATCAAATGGGCACCGCTGCCGAGGCTCGATGACGTCGTGAAAGATCCCCAGATGCGCGCCGCGGAGGCTATCATTGGGTTAGATCACCCAGTGGCGGGCCATATTGAGACCGTCAATAGCCCGGTCTTCGTCAGTGGCGAGTCGAAGCGTAAACCGTCAGCGGCGCCGGAGATTGGCGCACACACCCGCGAGATCCTGCAGGAATTAGGCTACGGCGCCGCCGAAATCGAAACATTAATGCGTAGCGCTGCCAAGTTACAGCCCGGCGGCTGAATCTGACCTTCACTTCTCGCAGCAACGATTTGGGCGAGCCCATGGAGCGAAGTTCCGAAGATTTCCGTGGGACGGGGTGACATCGACACCCGTACTTTTGGCAGAGAGCTCACGGCATATTTTGGTTTGCGGCGGTGGTGCCCGGCAGCAGTTAATCCCGTTGTGTCGAGGTTCCTCCTGGTCCTCGACCTTGCGCCTCCCGCCCAATCGGGCACAGCCAATTCCTTCGTATGCTGGCGCCAGAGCCACCCTGCCTTTCATGGCGCTCGCCGGTTGTCAGTACAAGTCGAGATTTTTCGCCGGTACTCAGTTTTTGCGCATACAATTGGGACAGCAAGATCAGCCGGCCGCTCTCAGGTGCGCACGTCCTAGCAGGGTGTTTTTCTTCATGAAAAATCCTTTCGCACCCTGCGATAAAACTGGCTTCCTTCCCTTAGTTCTCCCCCTCGGGGGGAGATTGCAGAGAGGGAAAGCAGGCTGCGGAAGGCCTTTTTCCGAGCCTGCTAGACTCCTTAGCTCGGTTGCGCTTCGCTCCGCCTGGTGAGGGCAGGCTTTCTTCTTCCCTGGCCACGGGGAGGGATTGGCGGCGCGGCCCTATTTCCGTGACTATGAACTAGCGGGGATTTACGCAACTAAATGCTAGTCGAGCCTTCCGGCCGCCTGCCCAACACCCAGGTCGTGAAGTACCAGGCGAGGATTCAGTACGCGGTGGTAAGTGCTCGCGGCAATCCGGTAGGGGAGCGAATCGGTTTGCAAGCGGAAGCGGACCGACTCCATCGCGGCCCGTGCCAGCCGATGCCGCAGATAACTCAGAGGCGCGCGCCGTCGATACTCCGCGAGGTAGCGGCGCACCTCTGCCCTGGTCTTGGCGCGTCCATTGTCGGCGAATTTAGTCAGATATTCGCCGATATACGGGTAGAGCGGAACACTGTGGAAGTCTCCGTGCAGGAACGTCTTCATGAAATTGCCGATGAGCATGTCGTCGAAGACTTCATTTTCAATCGCGGTCATCAACGAATTGCGCGGTGCCTCAAAGGTTATTCCCCGTTTGAACCCGAACGGGGACAATGCCACTACACAGTCCTTGCCGCCACATCGAATATTGATGAAATCCAGATAGTCAGCCAGATACTCGGCGGATTTGAAATAACGCGAGATCCGGACCTTATCGCCGGCCTCGAGTTCCTGCGACCAGTCATCGCCGAACTCACCAGGAGGTTTCGGCTCCACAACCCTGGCGCGGGGTGCCAACCGCTCCCAACTGTGATGCTCGACGTCGTAGCGAATGAACGCAGGCAGCAACCTCGAAACAGTTGAGTCAAACCCGAGTCCGTAATCGGGCAAGTCAGTGCGGTATTGTCGCGCCCAGGCGCTATCCTGACGCTCGTAGATATGCATTGAACTGAAGGGCACGAAGTACTTGGTTCCCCATGCGTGATTCAGACGCGCGATGGTGCGGCCGACCGGGCGTTTGCGCGCTGCCCGCGGCTCAATGAAACTACCGTCCTCCTGCCAGATATTGATCATGTCGGTATCGCCATAGCCGGTCAGGCACAACAGAAAAGAGTCACGATAACGCCTAACGATTTTCTTGACGAAGGGTCCCCAGCCATTATCCGCAGCATCATTGAAATCGCACACCAGGGTGCCGCCGATATCGGCCAGCAAAATGGCGTCCTGATCATAGTCTGCGATGCATAACACCCGAAGGTTTTTTGAGAGTTGGTACCACCTTCGATCCTTCAGAATCTCGACATTGAACCCTCGCTCGCGCAGCCCCGCGGCAATCAGTCCGCCGACATGATCTGGCAGCAGGAATTTCTTTCCGGCAAGCTGGTCGAGAGAACGCGCGCTCAAATGGTCCGGATGCCCATGCGAGATCCAGACATATTCGCTCCCCAACATTGCGTGCATTACTTGTTCGGGGATCTCATGCGACAAACCCCAGGAGCCGAAGTACGCCCAGCCCGTGAACCATGGGTCTGTGACAAGCATGGGCTTGCCGTCATGAAAAACGAGCACCGCATTCCCGGTGGTCTCAAAGCCGAGATTCATAGATTTTGTCGTACCTGTGAGTTGTCAACGAAAATTCTTCCGGCGACGAGCATGTTCGAGCAAAAATTAAACGGCCGTCTCCCCTTATTGCGGTCCATTCAGTCAGAATTGGCGAGCAATCGTTATGCCTAAGCATCTGGAACCGCAGATGGATGCGTTAAGTCAGCTTGAAACGAATGTGCAATCGCAGGCGATTTTCATACCTGAAATATTTTCAAAGCTAAATTAAACAGATTGAGAACCACTGCCCCAGTCGGCGTAGCTAGTGTCTTGCACTCGTCATTGCGCAAGCAACGGAATTTGGCGAATACTGTCTTAGCACTCGTGTTTCTTGAGGGAGCGGCGATGCTTAACGTCGGTGAAACCGCGCCAGATTTCACTGCGACTACCCACGAAGGGCAGTCGCTATCATTGTCATCTTTACGTGGCTGCAAGGTTCTCTTGTGGTTTTATCCCAGGGCCGATACGGGAGGCTGAACCCGGGAGGGTTGCGGGTTCCGTGACCAGTACAGTGCTTTCGAAAGCTCTGGCATCGTTGTTCTGGGCGTCAGCTTCGACGATGTCGCCTCCAACGCGGCCTTTGCCAGGAAGAACCACTTCCCATTCAGATTGCTGTGCGATACCGGCCGCGAAATTGGAATGGCGTATGGCGCTTGCATTGATGTCCGCTCAGTTTATGCCCTGCGTATCAGCTATCTCATCGACGAGCAGGGAAAAATCACGGCCGTCTACCCCAAGGTGAACCCTGCGGACCACGCCGCTCAGGTCCTCGCGGATGCGGCGGGCACCTAATGAGATAATTGTTGCTTAGTCTCCGCCGGCCGCCGATTCGCGTCGAGCGGCTGCGCATCTGGAGGCAGGCCGATCGCGCGCACAGCTTTGACGGACGCTATCGTCAACCTGGTTCGGGCAGGATTGAGCGCCGCGAAGCAAACATTTATTGGGGAGGTCGTGCTATTCCAGGCGGAGCTGCGATTGTATATTCAACGACGTCGACGCCAGTGGCGGTTAGCTTCGCTGCCCATAAGTCAGTCTCCTGGTCGAAGATTTCGACCAGACCAAGGTCGCGCAGATATGCAAGCTCGCGCCGCACCTCCATCACGGTGAAAGGAAGTTTGACATCGTGCAGCGTGCGCCAGATGATACTCTCGTTGCATGCGAACGGACGGCCGGCGTCGAGGACTCGCAGAATGCGCCAGCGCGCTTCCTCGCGTTGTTTCTGTTGCAGGTCGATACTCATCCAGCCGATACCTCCGCGCCTATAAGACCGTTTGATTGGATACCCCTAACCCTCAGAAGGCTCCGCTAGCCGGCTGTTGAACAGTCTTCACCGCCTGCTTCGCCCTCTGAAATCTGCTGTGAAAATGTCGCCTACGTTTCATCCTTGCGCGGGTGGGTCACAGACCGATTGAGCACCTCCCGCGCAAGCGGGAGAGAACTGGAGGTAGGCAGCCTGTTTTATGCCAGGTGTGGAAAGACTCTTCATAAGCTCATAGGGGCTTTTCCGCATCCTGCTAAAGACGCTCGCGGCGCAGTTCGGCTAACTGCTCGCGCATCTCGGCTCGAATCGCGTCAATCTTCGCCTCGAGGGTATTGCCGAAGCGAATCCAATCCTCGCGGCGAACATATTCAAGCGGCAAGTCGGCGCGCATCCGCAGAATGTCGTGCTCGATCTGGGCTATTCTGTCTCCAATCTCGCGCTCCAATTCTGTGAATCGGTTGGCGTTTATGAGCAAGTAGGAATCACGAACTCCCAGTAGCCACTTGACCGCACCGATATTCAGTCCGGCCATGGCGAGAATCACGCTCGCGCCCGCCACAACCAGTTGCCAGGCTTGAAATTCGGCCATCGTCCACTCTCACTCTGTGTGCCCGCTCCCCAAAGCAGAAGTTGAGCAGCGGCAGACAGTACTGCGCCGCTTGTTCTTGATCGAGAGGGAGTAAGTTTATCGCACCAATTCTCATCACCAGCACAGAGACCGCTTAACTCATATGATTCCCAAGCCGGCGTCTGCGCTAAGCATCATCGACTAGGATTTCCACTAACGTGCGGAATCGAGTCCTGCGTGACGGGAAACGCTAACCGAAAAGCGGCCTTGTCTAAACGGGTGACAATGTCACCCGTGAACGATTGTTGGCGCATCGATATGAAAGGCCGCTAATGATTTAGCTCGGTGTAGATACCGGGTCCTCCGGAAAACAACGGCAACTCCCTCCGTTAATAGGCGACGCACTGCTTCATGGGCGCTACCAGTCTGCCGCCAATCTCCGAGGTCTGTGCAGATCCGTAATCTTCCTTCGCAGCAGCCGAAAAATAGTACGGCGGCTGCGGCCGACGGCCAGCGCGATTTCATTGATCTTGCAACCTTGACGCTGCAATTCAGCAATGCGCCGGTATACGTTGTCCTCGGACATGGTATTTGGAATCTGCAGATAATCGCCACCAAAACGCGCGCACAGCGCGAAGGCTGCGCTGTGCCCAAGAATCTGGGTGAGCTTGGCGTCCGGTGTGCTGCGCACCGGCACCCAGATACGCGCGCCACCAAATTCGGCGATTATCCTTTCAGCCGAGTCGCGGCCCACTAGCTCGCCCAGTGTTCGCCACAGCGATTTCTTTACACCTATCGCCTCGCTGCACAATCCTCTAGCAGGGTGTTGAGAAAGGGGTGCCAATGGCAGTTGCTGGTGCATCGGTCTCAACACTGTGAGTAAAAGCTGGCTTCCTTCCTTTAGCTCTCTCCCGCTTGCGGGGGAGACTACGGAGGGGGATGCAGGCTGTGAAGACCTTTTCAACAGGCTGCTGGCATGTTGCGACCGAGGCGGGTCCTTCGGCTGTGTATATCGCAAACTCATTTGTGTGGCCTCGCTCATTGGTCAATCGCTTGCTGCAAGCGTTCACCGTCCTTTCTACCTTCGCTTAATCTGCTGGCTCGATTTTGCCCGCCTGCGGAAATCTGCGCCAATTGCCAACCGTGGGGCGCTGCTCTGCTGAGGTACGAGCGCCTGTCGGAGCGAGCTCTGCCTCAACTAATGGTTTCGATGCGTTTATCAATTGCCGCGAGTCGGAATCTCAATGCGGCTGCCATATCGTCGCGCGGTGGTCCACCGTGCGCACGATCACCCTGAATGAAAGCAAGCTCATTGCGTAGGCGGGTCCTTTCGACATGGCAGCGCTCACCGAGCCAACCCGCAATTTCACTGATGTCCGGTAGCCGGATCGCTTCGTTCATCTCTCGTTCTCCAGGGAGCTGTGATTCCGATCGCCTCTGCCCGTAGCGGCTTATTGTTCCGCTCGAAGAGCGGCACTGCAGGACGTGCGAACAGTCATTCTCTGCTTACGCTTCGTGCCGCCCGACGCCGCGCCTGCGGAGCGCGAACACTTCCGGCTGCCAAACGGATTACCGCTGTCCGCCCGCCCGCGTATTCGAGCCGAATTAATGGGATCTGGTTACCGGCCTTGCGCAATCCCAGCGTATCCTCGATGTAGGCAAGGTCGGCCTCCCCTTCGGGCAGGATTTCTAGATGTGACCGGCAGAGTTCAAGCCTCATTTGCGCGTCCTTCCATGTGCAGCGCACGCGCGTTGTTGGCCAATTCAGCAATCGGCCTGCGTTCAAGCGCTTCAATCACTATCGCTTCGTCGAACAGAACAACACGAGGAGAGCGCGGGCCGACCCTAAAGCGCCGCCAATGAGTTAGGGTACGATCAAACGTGCCCGAGAGCAGGCTGCGGGCCGAGTGCCACAGCGGGCTGGTTGCTTCCGTCGCGTCGCGTTTTGTGCGATTTTGCATCACGGTTTCTGGAGCTTACGACTTTTGGCGTATTCGGTCAAGTCAATTATCGAGGGTGGCCGAAAATCCATTGCAGCGGGGTTCCTGTGCAGTACGGCTTCATCGAGCGCCTGCGCGAGGTGGTGGACCACATAGGCGGGCAAAAAGAGCTGGAGCGTGTCAGCGGCGTTGATCAGACCACGATCTCGGCTTGGCTCAAGCGCGCCAAGAATCCGAAGTTTCAAACTGTCAAGAAGATTGCTGATGCAACCGGTTTCTGCGCACAGTGGTTGTATCTTGGCAGCGGGCCGAAACGCGCGGACGACGAGTCTCCGTCAGTAGCTGGTCCGCCGCCGCTCGATCTTGAATTGCTGGCTCAGATAATCGAGCACGTCGAGAGCGCCCTCACCCTTCGTGGTCACCAGTTCCGGCTGAAGCCCCGGGACAAGGCTCGAGTGGTAGCCCTCGCTTATGACTTCTATCGGCGATCTGGTAACAGCGAGATTCGGCGGGCGAAGATTCTCGATTTCCTCCGGCGCGCCCCGTCCTGACGGTTACGACGTCAAGCGTAAGCATCCGAGCAGCCACAAAAAAAAGGCTGGACTTTAGCCGCCGGTCGGTTAAGATCATCAGCGACGGGGGGAACTAACAGTCAATGCAACATAACAGAGAGTTGCCACACTCGCAAATCTTCCGGAGCGTCAAGCCTGCCGAGCACAACCTGAAGGGCCCGCAGATCACCATTCGCGGCGACAACAACCTGATCAACCTCGGCACCAGCGGCGTAGTGAGAGTAAATGCAGGAAGTCCTGTTGATTCAGCCTTGCAGCCGCCGCGTAACGGCCACTGGCCGCAGCAGATTCTCGACGCCATCCGCGTTAAAGCGATAGAGACGCGACGTTCGAGCGACGAAGTGTGTGAGATCGCCGCGCGCGTGCTCGGGCGCGCAGTAGTAACACTTGAAAAACTGAGCGCGCGAGAGTTGGCGCGCATCTATGAAGCTGTATCCGCGAGCGGGGGTAAGGCCTGATCGTCGTGGCTGCTTTCCCGCCGGGCAAACCAACCCGCCTCTGAGCCGAACGTTGACGCTACTCTGCAGACGGCCGCCACCAGCATGAGCCTTGCTCGACCGAACTAATTAAACAACGTCGGCGGTCTGGGGGCCTTTGCTGTACCACTGTGCTCGCAGCTCCCAATCCGCACCGTCTGTGAATCGCCGCATCGTTCCGTACGGACACGGGTGACAGTGTCACCCGTTTCATTGGACGGGCTGAGGGATGAGGATGGACGCCAATGAGAACGCGTCCAAGTGGTCGACTTCTGGCTGCCCCTCCGGCGAGCACCCGAGCACCCCATGCGCCCTGCGAGTCGCTCTGTGCCGGGACGCTTGGTGGTCGCCTAGCCAGTAGCACCTCCGGCTCATTGGCCTCGTTATGCTCATTGACGAACAAGAATTCGCGCGGCGGCCGCCATCTGCCGATCCATAGCGCCGCTGATGCGTGCAAGGCGCGGGCGGTGTGGGACATGATTCTGCGCGCGGCCAAGCGCTGCGGCATCGAACATGAATGCGCGATGCCCTCCTCACACCTCAGCGAAGCCGGCAAAGACTTTTTTGTGGCACAGGATTCCGGCGTCTGTGCGTCGAGCTGCGCGGTCGCGCTGAGCGCAGATGACGCCCCGGAATGGATCGAACTCATCCCCGCCGGCAAGTTTTCTGCGGTGGATGGGCGCGGCCCCTTCCTCAACGATGACGCTGAGAGCGTCGTCGCGGCGAGCATCGCGAAAATGCCCCAGGTGGGGCTGGTGCTCGATTACGATCACAGCACCGACCTCGCGGCGCCCGAGGGGCGGCCGGCGCCGGCGGCCGGGTGGCTCAAGCAGTTCAAGATCGAGCGCGGCGCGATTTTCGCCCGCATCGAATGGACCGACGAGGCAGCCGCCGCAGTCAAGGAAAAGAAATATCGCTACGTCTCGCCGGTGTTCGAACACAGCAAAGACGGCAAGCTGCTATGTATCCTGCGCGCCGCCCTGACCAATAATCCGGCGTTAATCAATCTGCCCGCAATCGCATCCGCGCGAACGCAGGCTGCATCCCCTCCCTTGCCCTCCCCCGTGTCAAACAACAGGGGAGGGGACAGAACAGGCCAAGACCGGGGGACAAACCGGGACTCCTTAAAACCTCCCCATGACCAGGGGGAGGGTAGGGTGGGGGTCTCTCCAGGAGTTGCTCGCATGGCAAAAGAAGACGGCAAACCAATGAAACTCAGCGAAGTGATGGCCGTGCTCGAGGAAGCATATCCCGATGCATCCGCCGACAAATTGATGAAAGCCGCCGCCTGCCTGATGGGCGAGGATGATGACGACGAGCCGGACGACGAAGCAGCACACGCGGCGGAGGGCGACCCCTACGAGAACGAAGATGCCGATCGGATGGCGGCGCGGCAGGCTGAAGAAATGGCCAAATGCTCGTCCGATGGCGAAAAGGCCGACATGGCCAAGCAGCACGCTGAGCAGAAGGATCGCTTCGCCAAACGCATGGCGCGGCAGAACAAGGGGCTCGAAGTGCAAAATCGCAACGAGAAGATCAGCCAGCGGTCCCTCGCCCGCTCTTTTGCGGGAGAGGGAAGGGTGAGGGTGCAGACTCTGAGCGAGGCCGTCGCCAGGCATCCGATGGTGCTCAAGATGGCAACCGACCTCAATCAGATGCGGGCAACACAGGCTAAAGCCTGTGCCACTGAGAAGGTCGATCAGGCGATCCGTGACGGGCGCCTGGTGCCGTCGCAGCGTGATTGGGCGATTGAATACTGCAGCGCCGACTTCCAGGGCTTCGAGAAATTCGTCGGCGCCCAGCCCAAGATTCTGCAGGCCGGCCCGGATGGCACCTTCACTGCGCGAATTGGCGACGCCCCGGCAGATGCTCTGACGCAGAAAGAGCTGATGGTAGCGGAGAATTTGGGCGTCAGCCCCGAGAAATTCGCCGCCGCCAAAAAGGCGCGTCTCAGCCACAACGTCCATCTGGACTGAGTTCTGAGGTGGCACCGGCTTTAGCCGGTGGTGTTTTCAGAGCAGAACACAGGCTAAAGCCTGTGCCACTGGAGAAAAACAGAAATGGCAGCACTATCCGCATCACGCAACACCCCCGAATGGAATGGCGCCCCCCGCTATCACGTCGGACCGCTTCCGGTCGAGGCGTCCAGCTCACTCTATATCGGCGGCATCGTCTGCCTGAACTCCAACGGCCGTGCGGTCAAAGGCCAGGCGCTCGGCGCCTCTCCGCTCGACACGCTGAAGGTCATGGGCATTCTTGAATACGTCTACGCCGGCGGGATTCTGCCGCCTGGTGTCGACGCGCTCAACCAGACCGGCAATGGCGGCTTGTATCCCGGCGCGACTGCGACTCTCGGCACGGCCGGCGCCATCATGGTTGGCGTGATTTCGAGCATCTTCGGGATGGACGTCGATTCGTCGATTACCGACAACACCTGCATCGGCAAGCTGGCCTTCTGCGTCGATGACCACACGGTCGGACTCGCCGATGGCAGCGGTGGCACCACCGTCGCGAACACCACGTCAATCACTGTGCCTTCGTCGGCGCCGCTGATTAACGTGCTGAAACCTTATATTCAGCCGGGCACCTTCAATGCGTACTCGGCAACCGGCGGGGGCGGGACTCATTACGTCGAGAATACCGACTTCGCGGTTAACTACCAGTCAGGCCTCTTCCAGGTGCTCGCGGGCGGTGCGATTTCAGCCGGCGGCACCGTCTACATCACGTACAAATACGGGCTGCCGACCAAAGTCTGCGTGGGCGAGCTCGTCGCGTACGAGGGCGGCCTGGCCTTCGTCAACATGTACAAACAGTCGCTGCGGGCAGTAAACGGCCTCCCGCTGGCGGGCAACTGACATGAGCGCAACGGCGCGATTGTCACCCTCGCGCGTGTCTGGCGCGCGAAGGGTCCCGGGATTCTTCGCGGCAGCCACGCGAGAATGACAGAGAAAGCGATTATGGACTCGAAGAAGTGGTGGCAGAGCAAAGCTATCTGGGGCGGCATCGGCGCTGCGGTCGGCGCAATTGGCGACATGTTCGTCAAGGGCGGCCCGACGCCGGAGAACCTGATGGCGCTGGCCGGCGCAGTCATCGCGGTTTACGGCCGGCTGGTAGCGACCACCGCAATCAAGTGAGACACCAAACAAAGAAAAGCATCGCTTGCGATCGGGGGAGACGAAGCGTGAGTGACATTCAGCCTCCGGCGCTCCCCCAACTATCTGTCATTCCGAGCCCAGCCGAGGAATCAACGCGAAGCGATTCAGGGCACGGCGCCTGAGCGACCCGACATCAATTTGAACTGAGAGGACCCATGGAAATCTCTGCGAACAACCTCACGACCCTGTTTACCGGCTTCGACACGATCTTCCAGAAGGGCTTCGAAATGGCGCCCTCCTATTACGAGAAGCTCTGCTCAATCGTGCCGTCGTCCACCAGCCAGACCATCTACCCCTGGCTCGGCCGCACCACCGGCTTTCGCGAATGGGTCGGCGACCGCGTGATGCAGGCGCTCGAAGCGCACGCCTACACCATCGTCAACAAGACCTTCGAAGACACCGTTGGCATCGAGCGCGAGCGGATCGAAGACGACCAGTACGGCGTGTATGCGCCGGTAATCGAGCAGTTAGGATGGGACGCCAAGACCCATCCCGACCAGCTTATCTTCGGCATGATGAAGGCCGCAGTCACCGGTTCTCCAGTGACTATCGGCAAAATCACCATCCCGGTGCCGATTTGCTTCGACGGCAACAATCTCTACTACGCGTCGCATCCGGCGGGGCCGGCCGGCGAGCCGGGCGCCGACACCACCTATTCGAATCTCGATTCGGGCGGCAGTGGCGCATACTGGTTCCTGGTCGATGCGGCGCGTCCGATCAAGCCCTTCATCTTCCAGAAGCGGCGCGAATACGCAGTGACCAGGATGAACACCGCGACCGACGAAGCGGTCTTCTCGCAGCGGCTCTTCCGCTACGGGGTCGATGTGCGCTGCAACGCGGGCGTGGGGCTGTGGCAGTTGACCTACGCCAGCAACAAGGATTTGGGGAATCCCGGCAATTACGCCGCCGCAGTTGCGGCGCTGCGCAATATCAAGAGCGATGCGGGAGTGCCGTTCGGCGCCTGGAACGGCCAGCCAACCACCCGCTTCCTGGTGGTTCCTCCTTCGCTGGAGGAAGTCGCCCGTCAACTTCTGCACGCGACCTTCGGCGCAGGCTCAATCGGCGGCGCGGTAAGCACGATTCCAATCGCGAACATTTATTTGAACGATGCGACCCTGATAGTCAGCGAGTGGCTGGCGTAGGGAAGCTGTCAGCGGTCAGCACTCAGCAGTCAGCCAGATCCGTTTTGGCTGCTGCTCTCTGGCTGAAAGCTGACCGCTGAAAGCTGAGGGCTGAGAGCTTAGAACCATGAGTTATGCGCAGGTGGGTGATATGCAGGCAAGATATCCGAACAGAGATCTTGTCCAACTCACCAACGAAGACCCCACCGTCACCACGGTCAATTCTGGGTTCCTGGCGACTTTTCTGGGCGACGCCTCGGACGAAATCGACGCGTACCTCGAAGCCCGCTTCGCCTTGCCGCTCAACGATCCGCCGGCGATTCTGATCCGGCTCTGCTGCGAGATCGCGATGTACCATCTCAACGCGCTGCGGCCGATTCACGACCTCGAAGACGCCAAGGACAAGTACGAAAAAGCGATCGCGTTCCTGAAGGAAGTGAGCGACGGCAAGCGCACGATGGGCCTCAGCGCCGACGGCCAGGAGCCCGCCGACCCCGCCAGTCCTGCGGTGGTAATGGACGTGAATATGGCCGGCGGTAATCCGTCGTTGCCGCAGCGGGTCTTCACGCGAGGAACATTGAAAGGATTTTGACCGCTCCTCCCTCATCCTGAGCGAAATGAAGGATCTACGCGAAGCATATCTCTGGAAAGAAGATGGCGCCAAAGAACAAGCCAGTCATCAAGCCTGCAGCATCGACCGATGGCTCACCAAGCCGCACTGCCGCCTTTAGCCTGGATTATCTGAGAGGGAGACGTATGAAGGACCGGAGGCAGCAGAATCTTGTAGGTAAGCTTCGGAAGCCGTCCCTTGAGGTCCCCTACCCAGCGCCGCGCGCCGGGCTCTCGCGAGCGGCAGAGAGAATAGGAGCAGGGCACTGAGGTGGCGGCCGTGCTCGATAGTCCGTGGGGTGGACAGACCTTCTCGCTTGCGACCCCGCTTGATATCGCAACGATCGAGGCTGCGATTGTCGCGCAGCTCCAGGCCGCGATCGGCAACCTGCTCGAAGTCACTCACTTCCCCGACAAGCCCGAAGCCTACGAAATGCGCCATCGGATCGGGGTGGCGATGGTTATCTACATGGGTGGCGACTACGGCGAAATAATCGATATCGGTAACGTCGCCCAGGAACGCACGATGGAGTTCGCGGTGGGGCTGCGGATTCGCGACCTGGGATGGGCCTTCGGCGGACCTCCCAGCGGTACGTCGCCGGGAG
>Ga0137390_10000734_pt1 | contig 23207 bp, 21 predicted proteins | sample 15con2h24AmetaG_FD_104937 | JGI IMG/M metagenome (GOLD analysis project Ga0137390, IMG submission 104937) | Vadose zone soil microbial communities from Angelo Coast Range Reserve, California, USA - 15con2h2.4A metaG | ecosystem: Environmental > Terrestrial > Soil > Vadose zone > Saprolite... | reverse complement strand
ATCGGCAAGATCTTCGATCGCGCACTTCCCGATCCCGCCCAGGCTGCGGCGGCCAAGCTCGAGGTGCTGAAGGAGGAGAACCAGCAGCAGCTCCGCATCGTCCAGACCGATATCTCGGCCATCCTCGTCGAGGCGGGTTCGGCAGACAAATGGACGAGCCGCGCGCGGCCGAGTTTCCTCTACGTCATGTATTCGATGATCATGATCTCGCTGCCGTTCGCCGTGCTGTGGGCATTTCAGCCCGTGGTCGCGGACCGCATGGCGACGGGGCTCAATCACTGGCTGCTGGCGCTTCCCGACGGACTCTGGCAGCTGTTTGGCTTCGGATATTTGGGGTACACAGGCGGCCGAACTTTTGAGAAATGGAAGGGCGTCGCCAAGTAGCACAAGGCGTATTCGAAATTCGGGCCGCCCGCGCGATCGCGCGGGCGGCCCTTTTTGCGTTCCGGGGACCTTATCTCAGCTTGGGATTGAGGGCGTCGCGCAGCCAATCGCCGAGCAGATTGACCGACAGCACCATGACGACCAGCGCGAGGCCGGGAAACACGGTGATCCACCATTCGCCCGAGAACAGATAGTTGTTGCCGACGCGGATGAGGGTGCCGAGCGAAGGTTGCGTCGGCGGCAGACCGACGCCGAGAAACGATAAGGTCGCCTCGCTGATGATGGCGAGGGCGAGATGGATCGTGGTGATGACGAGGACCGGGCCCATCACGTTCGGCAGCACGTGCTCGAGCATGATGGCCAGCGGATGGCGTCCGATAACGCGGGCCGCCTGAACATACTCCTTGTTCTTCTCGACCATGGTCGAGCCGCGCACGGTGCGCGCGAACTGGACCCAGCCGGAGAAGCCGATCGCCAGGATGAGGACATAGATGCCGAGCTCGTTGTGCAGCTCGCGCGGCAGCATAACGCGCGCGACGCCATCGACCAGCAGGGCGATCAGGATGGCGGGAAAGGATAGTTGCACATCGGCGATACGCATTATGAGCGAATCGACAACCCCGCCGACATAGCCGCTGATCAGGCCGAGCGTCACGCCGAGAACAAGGGCGAAGACGACCGAGCAGAATCCGACGAGGATCGAGATCCGGGCACCGTAGAGGATGGTCGACAACATGTCGCGCCCTTGGGTGTCGGTGCCGAGCGGATAGGTCCACTCGCCACCTTCGATCCAGGCCGGCGGCAACGAGGCGTCAAGCAGGTTGAGGGTGCGCAGGTCGAGCGTATCGTGCGGCGCGAGCCACGGCGCGCCGACCGCGCCGAGAATCGAAACCGCGGTGAGGATCGCTGCGACGACAGTCACCGGCGAGCGCCGGAAACTGTAGAAGATGTCGCTGTCCCAAGCGCGGCGCAGAGCACCGGGTCTGGCGGTCGCCGACCGGTCCAACGTCGTCGTCTCGATCATCCGGGTGTCAGTCGGCATTCTGCTATCTGTCGGCACTATTGTGATCCGTTGGCGCAACCAGCGGGTTCAGCGATCATTCAGCACCGCCTATACTATGCCGACAGGCCCAGCTGAGACCACGGAGATTGCGAATGATCGTCTCGCAGCTGCAATTGCGCAAGGCAACGCTTACGGGATGGTTCGATCTCTGGCGTGCCGCGGCCGTCGGTTGGCAGACCGACCGGGCCAAGAGCATGGGCGCGGCGCTCGCCTACTACACGGTATTCTCGTTGGCGCCGATCCTCATTCTCGTCATCGCGGTTGCCGGGATGGCGTTCAGCCAGGCGGCGGCGGAAGGCGCCATCGTCGAGCAGCTCGGCGACCTCATGGGGCACGAAGGCGCGGCGGTGCTGCAGGCGATGATCAAGAACGCCGGCCACCGGCGTGCCGGCCTCATCGCGACCTTCGTGGGGCTTGGCACGCTGCTTCTCGCGGCGACGGCGGTGTTCGGCGAGCTGCAGGCGGCACTCAACGTGATCTGGAAGGTCAAGCCCGGCGCCCACAAGCGGTTGGCCTCGCTGGTGCGCGCCCGGTTGCTTAGCCTCTCCCTCATCCTGGCGATCGGCTTCCTGCTGCTCGTCTCGCTCGTGCTCAGCGCGGCGCTCACCGCCTTCGGGCACTTTCTCAGCGGCGTCTTCCCCGGCCTGCCCGTGATGCTGCGGGCGCTCCACTTCGCGCTTTCCTTCCTTATGACGTCAGTGCTTTTCGGCATGATGTTCAAGATTCTGCCCGATGCTCCAGTCGCCTGGCAGGACGTTTGGATCGGCGCGATGACCACCGCCTTGCTGTTCAGCTTCGGCAAATATCTCATCGGCCTCTATATCGGCAGCAGCAACGTCGCCTCGACCTACGGTGCCGCCGGCGCCTTAGTCATCATCTTGCTGTGGATCTACTATTCGGCGCAGATCCTGCTCTTCGGCGCCGAGTTCACCAAGGCGTGCGCAGACCGCCGGCTGACAGCCGGGAGGCCGATCGAGGTTCGCCGCTAGTCCCGACCAACTCGCGGTAGAGTTCCCACGACCCGCTCTTCAGGGGTGCCCGGCGATGACGTCCATGTTAGGATTAGCAGACCTGCAGGTGAAATGACGCGGACTCATGGGAAAGAACTTCTCCTTTTATGAGCAAACCGGGATCCTGATTCCTGGGGCGACGCTTGTCTTCGGCCTTCTTTTCTTCTTTCCTGAATTCCGTGCGCTGTTTTTCAGCGACGGGGTCAGCATCGGCGGGCTCGGTCTCTTCCTGCTGATTTCCTATGCTGCCGGCCACCTCGCCGCCGCGCTCGGCAGCATCATGGAGATAGCCGTCTGGCTGGGCCGCGGGCGGCCGTCCGACTGGGTGGTCCGGCAAAACACGCCGTTGCTCTCGCCCGAGCAGACCGACAGCCTCGAGCAGCTGATCCGGCAGCGGCTGCGGCTCGACATCGGCACGGTGCGCGGAATGAGCCCAAAGCAGTGGCTGCCGATCTCCCGCCAGATCTATGCCGACGTCATGTCGCACGGCAAGCCGGCGCGGATCGACAGTTTTGACGGCAATTACACGCTCAATCGCGGATTGGCCGCTGCCTTGCTCGCCCTCGCCCTCCTCAGCCTCGCCTATTCCGAGACAGATTGGCGGGTGACGGTCGGCTTGCTGCCGATCGCGGTGATCTACGGCTATCGCATGTACCGCTTCGGGCTGAGCTATGCCAGCGAGCTCTATTCGCAATTCCTGCTGCTGCCGGCGCAACCGCCGCTACCGAAACGTCCGAGCAACATCACCAGGCTGCCGGTTTCGTAAGGGTCGCTTAACGCGACCGCTGCTAGGGTCTCCCGCGTGCCGCCAAGCCTCCTTGCCTTGCCAAGCCACGCCGCGTCGTGTATCTCCTCCCGCCACCGTGGCCGCGGAACAATGGACGTCGTGCTGCCGTAGCTCAGTGGTAGAGCACTCCCTTGGTAAGGGAGAGGTCCTGAGTTCAATCCTCAGCGGCAGCACCATCTCACGATGTCAGCCTGGCCACGTATCGACGATGGAGCGGCGCGATGGGTTATAGAGTTGCGGTGGTCGGCGCGACCGGCAATGTCGGTCGCGAGATGCTCGCGATCATGGCGGAACGGGCGTTTCCGGCCGATGAGGTGGTGGCCCTCGCATCGTCGCGGTCGGTGGGCAAGGAAGTCTCTTTCGGCGAGGACGAAATCCTCAAGATCCGCGACCTCGAGACTTTCGATTTCCGCGGCATCGACATCGTACTGTCCTCACCCGGCGCCAAGGTTTCGGCGGTGCACGCCCCGCGCGCGGCGAAGGCCGGCGCCGTCGTCATCGATAATACCTCGTATTTCCGTATGGATCCGGATGTTCCCCTCGTCGTGCCCGAGGTCAATCCGGATGCCATCGCCGGCTATACCAAGCGCGGCATCATCGCCAACCCGAACTGCTCGACCATGCAGATGGTCGTCGCCCTCAAGCCGCTGCATGACCTGGCGCAGATCAAGCGGGTCGTCGTGGCGACCTATCAGTCGGTCTCGGGCGCCGGCCGCGAGGCCATGGACGAGCTGTTCGCCCAGACTCGCGGCGTCTACGTCAACGATCCGATCAAGCGCGAATATTTCACCAAGCAGATCGCCTTCAACTGCATTCCGCATATCGATGTCTTCATGGATGACGGCTCGACCAAGGAAGAATGGAAGATGGCGGTCGAGACCCGTAAGATCCTCGACCCCAACATCGCCGTGACGGCGACCTGCGTGCGCGTACCGGTCTTCATTTCGCACGCCGAGGCGGTCAATATCGAATTCGCACGGCCGCTGAGCGAGAGCGAGGCGCGCGCGGCACTGAAGAAGGCGCCCGGCGTCACCGTCCTCGACCACCGCGCCGACGAAGGCTACGTTACGCAGACCGAGGCCGCCGGCGAGGACGCGGTATTCGTCAGCCGCATCCGCCGTGATCCGACGGTCGAGCATGGGCTGAACCTGTGGTGCGTTTCCGACAATCTCCGCAAGGGCGCGGCGCTCAACGCCGTTCAAATTGCCGAGGCATTGATCGAGCGCCACCTGCAGAAAAAGCCGGCCACGCCGAAGCGCAAGGTCGGCTGAAGCAGCTCAACGCACGCGCCGCGTCGCGAAGTGGCGGCGCGGCGCGACGAGGACATCCTGGGCACCGACCAGCTGCAGCTCGCGGGTGCCCGCTTCGGCAGTTGCCTCGATGACGGCGAAAATCGCGGCGGCCGTGGCGGCGAGGGCCTTTTCGGCGCTTCGCGCCCGCAGATAGTGACCAAGAAAGAGCGCGGCGGCGGCGTCGCCGGCGCCGTTGACCGCGATCGGCAGGCGGGGCGTCGTCACCAGCCATGCCGCGTCACCCTCGACGACCAGCATCTCGCTGACATCGTGCCTGCCGCTCGTTTCGAGACTGGTCACCAGAACGATCGGCGGACCGATCCGTCTCAGAGCATCGACCGCGCCAAGCGCCTCGGCGAGCGATGCCACGCTTCGTCCGGTCAACTGCTCGAGCTCGAAATGATTGGGCGCCGCTATGTCGGCCTCGGCCAGCGCGCGATCGCGGAAGAATGCCGCGATGCCGGAGCGCACATAGGCGCCGCCGTCACGATCGCCGATCACCGGATCGCAGCAGTAGAGCGCACCGGGATTGGCCTTCTTGACCTCGCGCACGGCATCGAGAACGGCAATCCCCGTTTCCACCGTCCCGAGATAGCCGGAGAGCACCGCGGCGCAGCTCGCCAGGACGCCGCGTTCGGCAATGCCCGCAAGGAGGGCGGCAACGAGCTCGGCATCGCAGATTTGGCCGCGCCACGCGCCGTAGCCCGGATGATTGGAAAAGGCGACGGTGTTCACCGGCCAGACCTCGAAGCCGAGACGCTGCAGCGGGAAGACGGCAGCCGAATTCCCGACATGCCCGAAGGCGACGGAGGATTGGACCGACAGGATGTTGATCACGCTGGCAGTGGTCATGCGAATCCCGGGAAGCGGCTACCGCATCGAGCGGCTATAATGGCACGGCTTGGAGGGAAGATGCCGATCGACGTTCGTCCACGCCGCTCCGTGCTCTATATGCCGGGGAGCAATGCGCGCGCCCTCGAAAAGGCGCGTGCGCTCGATGCCGACGGTCTGATCTTCGATCTCGAGGATGCGGTTGCCCCCGATGCCAAGCCAGCAGCGCGGTTGGCGGTCGTCGCGGCGGTGTCGAGCGGCGGCTACGGTCGGCGCGAGCTCATACTACGCGTCAACGGGCTCGGCACGAAATGGGGCGAGGACGATTTCGCCGCGGCCGCGCGCATGCCAATCGACGGTGTGCTGCTGCCCAAGGTGGAAAGCGTCGAGACGGTCCGTCAGGCCGAGGCGATGCTGGTCGCCGGTGGGGCAGGGGACGGCTTGGCGATCTGGTGCATGATGGAAACGCCGCGCGGCATTCTGCGCGCCGCCGAGATCGCCGGCGCCAGCCCGCGAATCGCCGGGCTGGTCATGGGAACCTCCGATCTCGCCAATGATCTTCACGCCCGACCGACGAGCGATCGCCTGCCCCTGTTGACGTCGCTCGGCCTCTGCGTGCTGGCAGCCCGCGCCTGCGATCTCGCCATCCTTGACGGGGTTCATCTCGATCTCGCCGACGACGAAGGTTTTGCGCGATCCTGTCGACAGGGCCGTGAGCTCGGCTTCGACGGCAAGACACTGATCCATCCCAAGACGATCGCACCGGCCAATGCGGCCTTCGCGCCTTCGGCCGAGGAGGTCGCACAGGCGCATCGGATCATCGTCGCGCATGAGGCTGCGATCAAGGCGGGCGCCGGCGTGGCTCTTCTCGACGGCAAGCTGATCGAGAATCTTCACGTCGAGAACGCCCGCCGTCTCGTCGCGCTCGCCGCCGCGCTCGCCGAGCGGCCCGCGAGCTAGCTATCGTAAAGACCAGCCATTGCAAAAGAAGGAGGCGTCAGAGGCCGGAATTGCTTCCAGGCCGCGTGCCCTCGCGGACACTTCTGACGCCTCCGGAGCCGATCACGGCCCCACGGCCTGGCGAGCAGGCGGGTTCACCGCCCCCGGCGCTGGCGTCTGGTCGACACCAACGCGTCCCCCGGTGGACCCTGGCGGGCGTATCGCGGCGGCTTACGAACCCAATCGATCCTTTGCGAGCATCGAATGGAGCACTCAACGCTGCGCTGCGATCTGCCGCCTTGCACCCTCGCGGGCGTGAGGCAGCCGGTCGCGCGACGCGGTACGGCCTTGCGGCTGTCCCGTCGCCGCCCGGATCGACAGAGCCTTTCGACCTGCCGAATACGGCACGACGGCTGGTCGTCAGACCTCCCAATCGTACCCTCCGAGGCGCCCGCCTTGTCGGCGAGCCCGGCACCGCCGCTTCTGGCAGCACCCCGACATTCCCGTAGGAGTGTCGACGCCTTCTGCTCGAATACAGCGAAGCTCTCGCGAGCCACATGTAATCTTCACCGAATGGCTGCTGTCGTGCAAGCTTTGTTTACGGTATTAGTTGTTTTTTCTGTGAATAGATCGGCAAATACTGCACATTTTATTCACCATTTCTCCCCAGTGTTATCCACAGTCTTGCCGGGTCGCTGCCGCCCGGACGGCGATGCGATTCCCCGCGATCGGCGCTGCGAACGTTGACTTGACCGAAGCCGGCGCGTTAATCATCACCTCCGTCCTGATGCGCGCGCGCTTCGTGCCGCGGCAGCCAACCGAGGGTTATATATGCGACAAGCCGGCCGGCCGCTCTCGCCGCATCTGCAGGTCTATAAGCCGCAGCTGACATCGGTCTTGTCGATTTCCCATCGCGCAACTGGACTGGCCCTTTCAATCGGCACGCTGCCCCTCGTCTGGTGGCTGCTGGCGGCGGCGTCCGGTCCGCAAGCCTACGCGCAGGCGCAAGCCTTCTTCGGCTCGTGGCTCGGCATTCTCTTGCTTGTCGGCTGGGCCTATTCGCTGTTCTTTCATCTCTGCAACGGCGTCCGGCACCTCGTGTGGGATGCCGGCTATGGTCTCGACATCGAGACGACTTATGCGACCGGATGGACCGTCGTCGCCGCGAGCGCCGGCCTCACTCTCATTGCCGTGGTCGCTGGCATATCGCAATGACAGCACGGTTGGACCGGCCGGGGGCAGCGGAGTAGTCGCAATGGAGCAAGGAAGAATGCGATCGCCGCTCGGTCGAGCGGTCGGGCTTGGCTCGGCCAAGGAGGGTGTCGAGCATTGGTGGCGACAGCGCCTGACGGCGATAGCGCTCGTGCCGCTCGGGTTGTGGTTCGTCGTCTCGCTCCTCACCCATATTGGCGGCGGCTACGAGCAGGCGGTCAATTGGCTTGGCCAGCCGATACCCGCGATTCTGATGATCGTGCTGATCGTTGTGACGTTCTACCATGCCGCGTTGGGCGTGCAGGTCGTCGTCGAGGACTATGTTCATCAGGAATGGACCAAGCTCGGCGCGCTGGTCGCGGTGCGTTTTGCCTGCGTTCTGCTGGCGGTGGCCGGCATCTTCGCCGTCCTGCGCGTGGCTCTCAAAGGCTGACCGACATGCCGCAAGCTTATAAAATCGTCGACCATAGCCACGACGTCATCGTCGTTGGCGCCGGCGGGGCAGGGCTGCGGGCGACCTTGGGGATGACGGCCGCCGGACTGCGGACCGGCTGCATCACCAAGGTCTTTCCAACTCGCAGCCATACCGTGGCCGCGCAAGGTGGAATCAGTGCAGCGCTCGGCAACATGGGCGAGGATGATTGGCGCTGGCACATGTACGATACGGTCAAGGGCTCCGATTGGCTGGGCGACCAGGACGCCATCGAATATATGTGCCGCAACGCCATGCCGGCGGTCATCGAGCTTGAGCATTACGGCGTACCATTCTCGCGTACCGAGGCGGGACAGATCTACCAGCGCCCGTTCGGTGGGCACACGACAGGCTACGGTGAGGGCGGCATGGCAAAGCGCGCCTGCGCCGCCGCCGACCGCACGGGTCACGCGATCATTCACACGCTCTATCAGCAATGTCTGAAGCATGACGCCGAATTCTTCGTCGAGTATTTCGCCCTCGATCTCATCATGGATGAGGAGGGTGCGTGCCGCGGCGTCATGGCGTGGAACCTCGAAGACGGCACGCTTCATCGTTTTCGTGCCCATCTCGTGGTGTTGGCGACCGGCGGCTATGGCAGGGCATATTTTTCTGCCACCTCGGCGCATACATGCACTGGCGACGGCAATGCCATGATCCTGCGCGCCGGCTTGCCGCTCCAGGACATGGAGTTCGTCCAGTTCCATCCCACCGGCATTTACGGCGCCGGGTGTTTGATCACCGAAGGGGCGCGCGGCGAGGGCGGCTACCTCACCAATGCCGAAGGCGAGCGGTTCATGGAGCGTTACGCTCCCCATGCCAAAGATCTCGCCTCGCGCGACGTCGTTAGCCGGTCGATGACGATCGAGATCCGCGAAGGACGTGGCTGTGGTCCGGAGAAGGACCATATCATGCTCCACCTCGAGCATCTCGATCCTCAGGTGCTGCATGAGCGGCTTCCCGGCATCTCGGAGACGGCGAAGATCTTTTCCGGCGTCGATGTCACCAAGCAGCCGATACCGGTGCTGCCGACCGTGCACTACAACATGGGTGGCATTCCGACCAACTATCATGGCGAGGTGATAGCGCCGACGCCCGACGATCCCGATCGCGTCGCGCCCGGTCTCATGGCAATTGGCGAAGCGGCTTGCGTTTCCGTCCACGGCGCCAACCGGCTGGGGACCAACTCGCTGCTCGATCTCGTCGTGTTTGGCCGCGCGGCGGCATTGCGGGCTGTCGAACTCGTTCGCCCGAACATGCCGCACAAGCCGCTGCCAGCTGCTGCCGGCGATGCCGCGATCGCCCGGCTGGACGGCATCCGCAACGCCAAGGGAGGCACGCGGACAAGCGAGATTCGACTCGCCATGCAGCGCACGATGCAGAATAACTGCGCTGTCTTCCGCACCACTTCTGTGCTCGAAGAAGGCGTCCGCAAGATCGACGAGGTAGCGCGCTCCGTCGGCGATCTGCACCTCAGTGACCGCTCTATGGTCTGGAACAGCGACCTCGCCGAGACGCTCGAGCTCGAGAATTTGCTGGCCCAGGCCGTGGTCACCATGCACTCGGCGGCCAATCGCCGCGAAAGCCGTGGCGCGCACGCCCATGAGGACTACCCGGATCGCGACGACAAGGAATGGATGAAGCACAGCGTCGCGTGGCTCGACGGAAGCGGCAAGGTGACGATCGGCTATCGACCCGTGCATCTCTACACCTTGTCGAACGAGGTGCAGGTCTTCCCGCCCAAGGCGCGCGTCTATTGAGCGAGATTTGAATGGCTGAGTTTACGCTTCCGGCAAATTCGAGGATCGGTCCCGGCAAGGCTTACCCGGCCCCCGCCGGAGCCAAGCGCGCGCGCGACTTCAAGATCTATCGGTGGGATCCTGACAGCGGCGAGAATCCTCGCCTCGATACCTATGGCATCGACCTCGATGCCTGCGGACCGATGGTTCTCGATGCGCTTATCAAGATCAAGAACGAGATCGATGGAACCCTCACGTTCCGCCGCTCCTGCCGCGAGGGCATCTGCGGCTCGTGCGCGATGAATATCGACGGCACTAACACGTTAGCGTGCCTGAAGCCGATCGAGGAGGTGAACGGCGAGATCCGCGTCCATCCGCTGCCACACATGCCGGTGGTGAAGGACCTCGTTCCGGATCTTACCCATATCTATGCACAGTACCATTCGATCAAGCCGTGGCTGCAGACGATGACGCTGCCGCCGCCGGATCGCGAGCAGAGTCAATCGGTCGCCGAGCGCGAGAAGCTCGACGGGCTGTGGGAGTGCATTCTCTGCTTCTGCTGCTCGACGGCGTGCCCGAGCTATTGGTGGAACGGCGACCGCTATCTCGGACCGGCGATCCTGCTGCAGGCCTATCGCTGGATCGCCGACAGCCGCGACGAGAACACCGGCGAGCGCCTCGACCAGCTGGAGGATCCCTTTCGCCTCTATCGCTGCCACACCATCATGAACTGCACGAAGACCTGCCCAAAGGGGCTAAACCCCGCGAAGGCGATCGCCGAGATCAAGAAGCTGATGGTGGTGCGACGCTAGGGCACGCTTCCCCTAGCCCAACTCGATTTCGCCGTCGATTTGGTGTTTCAGGGCGACGCCGGAGAGGGTGAGCGTGACCGTTGCCTTGAGCTTCTCGTCGCCTTTGAGCTTTCCGGCCTTTACGGCGGTCCGCACGGCAGTCTCGATCTCGCGCTGCGAGGTGACGCCGACCGCCTTCAGGAACTTACGGATCGACATGTTGAAGCGGTCTTCGTCCATTCCGGCGCCCTCCGTGATCTGGATCTCGAGAGTGGGCCGCTTATAGCAGTTCGCGACAATCTCCGAAATCCACGTCCACCATTCTGCTCGTTGGACAATTCGCTTGCCGGATTTTTCCGTATACGGTATTCCGTAACCATGGAGCGCCTCGTCGTTCAGCCGCCACTCATGGAGCGCGTCTATGCCGCGATCCTCGACGACATTTGTACCGGCAGGCTGGAACCCGGACAGCGGCTGGTTCAGGACGAGCTGGCCGAGCGTCTGGCGGTTTCCCGCCAACCGGTCCTGCAGGCGCTTCTCCTGCTGAAGCGGCAGGGATTTCTCCATGAAACCGGACGGCGGGGTCTCATCGTGGCGCCGGTCGATCCGGTCTTCACCGCGCATCTCTACGAGTTGAGAAGCGCGCTCGACGGCGTGGCGGCGCACGGCGCAGCGCGGCGCCATACCGCGGCATCGGCAGCGGCGGGGCGCGCCCTCATCGAGCGTGGCCGACGCGCCGTCTCATCCGGCGATACTGCCGCGATGATCGCCGCAGACATCGCTTTTCATAGGTTTCTCTATGACCTCTCGGGCAACAAGCTGCTCGCCGAAACCGCGACTTTGCACTGGCACCATATTCGCCGTGTGATGGGCCAGGTCCTGCGCGATCCCTTGCGGCTCCGGTCGATCTGGGACGAGCATGCCGGCATCCTCGAGGCGGTGCTTTCCAGCGATGCCGAGCGGGCCGAGGCGCTGTCGCGGCGTCATGCCGAGCGCGCCGCCGAGGGATTGATCGCCGAACTCACCCTCTCGCTGCAGCAAGCAGTCTGACAAATCGCGCTATGGAGAAGGTCCAGTGAAACTCACAGTGTCGCAGATCGCGGAGTTTGAGGAGCAGGGCTACCTCATTCTGCCGAGCCTGTTCTCTGCCGAGGAAATGACGCTTCTCAACGCCGAGGTTCCGGGATTGCTCGCGCAGACACGTGATGAGGTGGTGCGAGAGAAGGGCACAGACGCGCCGCGCACCGCTTTCTATGTCCAGACCTGGAACGAAGTGTTTGCGCGGCTTGCCCGACACCCAAAGCTTCTCATGCCCGGGATGCAGTTGCTTGGTTCCGACAAGCTCTACATGCATCAGTTCAAGATCAACGCCAAGGCGGCCTTCGACGGCGCCGTCTGGCAGTGGCATCAGGACTATGCGACTTGGTACAACGACGACGACATGCCTGCGCCGCGCGCCATGAACATTGCCCTCTTCCTTGCCGAAGCGAACGAGTTCAATGGGCCGTTGATGTTCATCCCGAAGAGCCATCGCCGCGGCCGCCTCGAGGCCGGCCACGACGTGACGACGACGAGTTATCCGCTATGGACGGTGGACAATGAGACGATCACCCACCTCATTGCCGAGGGCGGCATCGTCGCGCCGAAAGGCCCACCGGGCTCGGCGCTGCTTTTTCACGGCAATCTCGTGCACGCTTCGGGATCGAATCTGACGCCGTGGTCGCGCTGGATCGTCTATTTGTCGCTCAACCGCTGCGACAACGCGATTCGCCGCTTCAAGCGGCCGACATGGATCGCCAACCGCGATTTCACCCCGATCGAGATGCTGGACGACGACTGCCTGCTGCGTTACGCGCGCGAGCATCGGACGGCGGCGGAGTAGGCGATGAACCTTCATGCGAAGTTGCGCGCGCGTGCCGAGACAGGACGGCCGATTCGCATCGGGCTGATCGGTGCCGGCAAGTTCGGCTCCATGTTCCTCGCGCAGGCGCTGCGTACGCCAGGACTGCACATCATGGCGATCGCCGACCTCTCGCCGGATCGCGCGCGTCAGGCGCTGCGTCGGGTCGGCTGGCCGGCCGAACAATTTGCCGCGCGCTCCTTTGCCGAGGCGGTCGAACGCGGCGGGACCACGATCACCGACGACGCCGAGGCCCTGATCGCCGCCGGCGGAATGGAAGTGGTCATCGATGCCACCGGCCATCCGGCAGCCGGGATCCGTCACGCGCTGCTCTGCTGCATGCACCGTCGGCACATCGTCATGGTCAACGTCGAGGCCGACGTGCTCGCCGGTCCCTTGCTCGCCCGCCGCGCCGCCGAGGCGGAGATCGTCTATTCACTGGCCTACGGCGACCAGCCGGCCCTGATTGCCGAGATGGTCGATTGGGGTCGCACCGCGGGGTTCGACATCGTCTGCGCTGGCAAGGGCACGAAATATCTGCCGGCTTATCATGCGTCGACACCGGAGACGGTGTGGGGCCATTACGGCTTCAGCGAGGCGCAGGTCGCCGCCGGCGACTTCAATGCGCGGATGTTCAACTCCTTCCTCGACGGCACCAAATCGGCGATCGAAATGGCCGCCGTGGCGAACGCCACCGGGCTCGAGCCGGCGCCCAACGGGCTCAGCTTTCCGGCCTGTGGCGTTGACGATCTGCCGCTTGTGCTGAAGCCGCAGGCGGAAGGCGGTGCGCTCCATCACAAAGGTACGGTCGAGGTCATCTCCTCGCTTGAGCGCGACGGCCGGCCGGTGTTTCGCGATTTGCGCTGGGGCGTCTATGTTACCTTCGAGGCGCCGAGCGAGTATGTCCGCCGCTGCTTTGCGGAATATGGTCTCATCACCGACCCGTCGGGGCGCTACGCGGCGATGTACAAGCCGTATCACCTCATCGGCCTCGAACTCGGCCTCTCGGTCGCCAGCGCCAGCCTGCGCGGCGAGGCGACCGGCAGTGCCACCGGCTTTCGCGGTGACGCGGTGGCAAGCGCGAAACGCCCGCTCTTCGCCGGAGAAAAGCTCGATGGCGAGGGCGGCTTCACGGTCTATGGCCGGCTGATGCCGGCGGCCGAATCGCTGGCGCGCGGCGCCTTGCCGATCGGTCTCGCGCACAACGTGACGCTGCAGCGGTCGGTCGGCGAGGGCGAGGTCGTGCGGTGGAGCGACGTCGCACTCGACGAGACCGGCGAGGCGGTCCGAATTCGCCGCGAGATGGAGGGCATCTTCCGCCAGGAATGGGGTCTCGGCGGGATCTATTCCGATGCCGCGGCGGCCTATTGATGGCGGTGCGCCGATGACGGGCAAGGTTCTCATCGTCACCGGTGGTAGCCGCGGCATTGGCGCCGCGACATGCCGTCTCGCGGGTCAACGTGGCTATGCCGTTGTTGTCAATTATCGAAGCGACGCGTCGGCTGCCGCTTCCGTTGTCGCCGACATCGAGACGGCAGGCGGCAAGGCGGTTGCGATGCAGGCCGATGTGGCACGCGAGGCCGAGGTCGAGCGCTTGTTCGCCGAGGCCGAAACACGGTTCGGCCGCGTCACCCACCTCGTCAACAATGCCGGGATTACCGGGCGCGGGCAGCGCCTCGATGCCGTCGATGTCGCGACCCTCGAGGCAATCTTCGATCTCAACATACTGGGCGCGTTTCTCTGCGCGCGGGCAGCGGTCCAGCGGATGTCGACGTCGCGTGGCGGCAACGGCGGCGTCATCGTCAATCTCAGTTCGGCGGCTGCAACGCTCGGCAGCCCGGGCGAATACGTTTGGTATGCCGCCTCGAAGGGCGCCATCGACACGATGACGATCGGCCTGTCGAAGGAGGTTGCTCGCGAGGGCATCAGGGTCAACGCCGTCGCCCCTGGCCTCATCCTGACCGAGATCCATGCGACTTCCGGCGAACCCGGGCGAGTCGATCGGCTGACGCCAATGGTGCCGGCCGGCCGCGCGGGCACCGCCGCGGAGGTTGCCGAGGCGATCGTCTTCCTCCTCTCCGAGGCCGCATCCTACGTGACCGGCGCAGTGCTCCGCGTATCCGGCGGGCGCTGACGTCACGACGGCGCTAGGGCAGCCTGACGATCTCCACCCAGTTCGGGTTCTTGCCCATCGGATAGTCCTGAAGCTTGCTGAGCCTGCCGCTCGCCTTGTCGATCGCATAGCTCGTCATGCGATTGGAAAGCTGCCCGACCGCGAGCAAATAGCGGCCGCTCGGATCGATGGCGAAGGCGCGCGGCTGTGTTTCAGTCGAGAAGGAATCAATCGGCGTCAGCGTCCCCTTCTTGCGATCGACGCGAAACGCGGCAAGCGTGCTCGAAGTGCGCTCCGAAGCATAAAGGAACTTGCCGTTTGGCGTGACATGGATGTCCGCCGCCCACGGCTTTCCGGTGAACCCATTTGGGAGTGCGCTGATCACCTGGCTCGTCTTCTTCAATGTACCGGACGCGGAATCGTAAGGAAAAACATAGATCGAGGCGTCGAGTTCATCGATGAGATAGACGAATTTTTGGTCCGGCGAGAAGGTCAGGTGACGCGGTCCGGCCTTCTCCTTGACGCTGACGGTTGGCGGATCGTTCGGCGAGAGCTTTCCGGTCTTGGTATCGAATTTTGCCTGATAGATGACGTCACCGCCGAGGGCGGTATGCAGCACGTAGCGATTCGACGCGTCGGGAAGTATGCAATGAGCGTTGGGCAATGTCGCAACGGTTTGCCGGATCGGTTCAACGATGCCGCTCTTGTCGATCGGATTCACTGTAACCTTCGCGCCAGTATAGGAGGCGCCGAGGAGAAATCGCCCGCTGCGGTCGGTGGTGATATAGGCCATCGAATCGGCCAGCGGGCCGGTGCCGAGGTAGGTGAGCCTGCCGGTGCTCGGTGCAATCGCAAAGGTCACGACCGAATATGGCTCGTTGCGCAGCCCGGCATAAAGGAATTTCTTGCTCGGACTGACGGCAAGCGGCAGCGATCCGCCGGGCTTGGCGGGACCAGGCACCGCCACCGTTTCGAGGGGCTCCAATTTGCCATTTGCCTGGAGCTGAAGAACGGCGATGTCCTGGCTGTCCGAGCTTCCAACGTAAACCAAGGTGGCTGCGTTGGTTGACGACATGCCAAACCCCATGACCCATAGCCCTGCTATCTGCAATGCCAACGAAAATTTGAATTGTCTGCCCAGCTAACCCCTCCCGCTCTATTCATTGTGCTGATCTGCTGGGTCTCCAACCCGTCATGTTTTCATATCGCCGCGTCAACGTCGACGGCGACATTTGCTTAAGGGTTGGCCCAACGCTAGGCAAGCGTCGTCGATCAGGCGGGGCGCGCCCCGCGCCGATCTCGTTTTGCATGGGGACGGGTTTTTGGCTAAGACTGCCCGCCCCCATGTCCCCACCTCAATCCATCGATTTTCTCCGCATCGCCGAAATCGAGGGCCCGCAAGCGGCCTATCGCGCGCTCGTCCAATCCGGTGAGTTGCTGGCCGATCCGAGCCAGGCGCTTGCCGTCGAGAAGCTCCAGGGATTGTCGCGCGCGCTTCTTCACTACAGGCCGGCCAATGGCGAAGGCAACTGGCGCGCCCGCCTTGGTCTCGTCCGACACTCTGAGGTGGCGCCGCAGGGCCTCTATCTGTTCGGCCCGGTCGGCCGTGGCAAATCGATGCTGATGGATCTGTTCTTCGCGGCAACGCCGATCGCGAAGAAGCGACGTGTCCATTTCCATGCCTTCATGCTTGATGTGCATGAACGGATATTCAACGACGGCAAGCTAGTCGAGGGCGATTCTATCGCGCCAGTCGCCAGAGCGATTGCCAGCGATACGACGCTGCTCTGCTTTGACGAGTTTCAGGTCACCGATATTGCCGATGCGATGATCCTCGGTCGTCTTTTCAGGAAACTCTTTGAGCGCGGTATCGTAGTGGTAGCAACCTCGAACCGAACGCCCGATGAACTCTACAAGGATGGGCTGCAACGCGAGCGCTTCCTGCCTTTCATCGATCTCTTGAAGGAGAAGCTCGACGTCCTTGAGGTCGCTGGTGGCCGCGACTACCGGCTGGCGCGACTGGCAAGGCAACCGGTCTACTACTGCCCGCTCGATTACAGGGCGGAGAGCGCGCTAGCGGACGCCTTCACCACTCTTACCGACGGTGCCAAGGGCGAGCGCTTCACCTTCGCCGTCAAGGGTCGCCCGCTGACCGTGTCGCGGACCGCCAAGAATGTCGCGTGGTTCACCTTCGAGGAGCTTTGCAATCGTCCACTGGGTGCTGCCGACTATCTGGCGATCGCCGAGCGCTATCACACAATCATCCTCGCCGGCATCCCGGCGCTCTCGTCGGAACGCCGGGATGAGGCCAAGCGCTTCAACACTTTGATCGATACGCTCTACGAGGCGCACACCAATCTCGTCGCCTCCGCTGAGGTTCTGCCCGAGCGTCTTTATCCCGCCGGTGACGGCGGCTTCGAATTCCAGCGTACCGTTTCCCGACTGATGGAGATGCAGAGCACTGCCTATATAGAGGGCAAACGTTCGCTGCCGAGCGACGAGTAAAAAGCCTCGGCCAGTTAACTGGCCGAATCGACGGACTTGCGTGCAACGGCGGGTTGCTCAAAGCGGGTTTTCGCGCTAAGACGCCAATTACTCCGCACTGCATACAATTGGGATGGCCAGAGGATCAACCATGGCACGCAATAAGATCGCATTGGTCGGCTCGGGACAGATCGGCGGCACGCTGGCGCTGCTCGTCGGGTTGAAGAACCTCGGCGACGTCGTGCTGTTCGACATCGTCGAGGGGGTGCCACAGGGCAAGTCGCTGGACATCGCGCAAGCTTCGCCGATCGAGGATTTCGATGCCAAGGTGACCGGTACGAACGACTACGCGCAACTCGCCGGCGCCGACGTCGTCATCGTCACGGCAGGGATTCCGCGCAAACCCGGCATGAGCCGCGACGACCTCATCGGGATCAACGCCAAAGTGATCACCACGGTCGGTGAAAACATCAAGAAGCACTGTCCGAATGCCTTCGTTATCGTGATCACCAACCCGCTCGATGTCATGGTGTGGGTGATGAAGGAAGTTTCCGGCCTGCCGCCGGCCCGCGTCGTCGGCATGGCCGGCGTGCTCGACAGCGCGCGTTTCCGCTATTTCCTCGCCGAAGAATTCAGCGTTTCGGTCGAGGATGTGACTTGCTTCGTGCTGGGCGGTCATGGCGACACCATGGTGCCGCTGGTGCGCTACTCCACCGTCGCCGGTATCCCGTTGCCCGATCTCATCAAGATGGGGTGGACGACGCAGGAGCGGCTCGACAAGATCGTTCAGCGCACGCGCGACGGCGGCGCCGAGATCGTCGGACTTTTGAAAACGGGCTCGGCGTTCTACGCGCCGGCGGCGGCCGCGATCCAGATGGCCGAATCCTACCTGCGGGACAAGAAGCGGGTGTTGCCGTGTGCCGCCTGGCTGACCGGACAATACGGCGTCACGGATCTCTATGTCGGCGTGCCGGCTGTGATCGGCGCTGGCGGTGTCGAGCGGGTTGTCGAGATCAGCCTTGACAGCGTCGAGAAGCCGATGTTCGACAAATCGGTGACGGCGGTCAAAGCGCTCGTCGAAGTCGTCAAGGGCTTGAAGGGCTGAGCGTTGCGTGCCGAGCGGGGTCGGAATGTCGTTTTGACGGCTTCCAATTGGTCGCTCGGACACAACTTAGTTATCGCAAATCCCGCAGCGCGGGATGATCGCGGCTGTTTTTCGGCAATTGTCGTAATATCTTAATGGTCTAGCGCTGACATTGCCCTGCGGCCAGCCGCCCTGTGGGTCGAGCAACTGGTAGTGCCGGCGAAGCGATTTTCGGAATCGGAAGACATGTCTCAGAACGATCAAACCTCATTTCTCTACGGACCGAACGGCACGTTCATCGCCGAACTCTACTCGCGCTATCTGGCCGACCCCGCCTCGGTAGATGACAGCTGGCGCCGCTTCTTTGGCGAATTGCAGGACGAGGCCCCGGCTGTATTGGCCGAACTCCAGGGGGCGGATTGGTCGCCCAGCCAGACTCGCGTGATCAGCAATGGCCACGCGGAGAACGGCAAGGCACCGACGGTCGCGAGCGGTACAGCGGCCGCGCTGCCGCAAGGGGTCGCCGAGATCCGCAAGGCGACGCTCGACTCGGTGCGTGCCCTGATGTTGATCCGCGCCTACCGCATTCGCGGTCATCTCGAGGCGAAGCTCGATCCGCTCGGCCTAGAGAAGCGTGAGGAGCATCCCGAACTCGACCCTCGGACCTACGGCTTCACTGCGGCCGATCTCGACCGGCCGATCTTCATCGACAACGTGCTCGGCCTGGAAACCGCGACGCCGCGCGAGATCCTCGCGGTTCTACGCGCCACCTATTGCAACCATATCGGCGTCGAATACATGCATATCCAAGATCCCGCCGAGAAGGCGTGGATCCAGGAGCGCGTCGAGGGGCCGCGCAACCAGACAGATTTTACCCCCCAAGGCAAGCGCGCCATCCTCGAGCGATTGACCGTCGCCGAGACCTACGAGCGCTTCCTCGACAAGCGCTATACCGGCACCAAGCGCTTCGGCATCGAGGGCGCCGAATCGCTGATCCCGGCGCTCGAACAGGTCATCAAGCGCGGCGGCCAGCTCGGACTGAAGGAACTCATTGTCGGGATGCCGCATCGCGGCCGGCTCAACGTGCTCGCCAATTTCCTCGGCAAGCCGTTCGCCGCAATCTTCTCCGAGTTCCAGGGAAATCCCGCAAATCCGGAGGACGTGCAGGGCTCGGGCGACGTCAAATACCATCTTGGTACCTCGCATGACCGCGAGTTCGACGGCAACACCGTGCACATGTCGCTGCAGGCGAATCCCTCGCATCTGGAGGCAGTCAACCCGGTCGTGCTCGGCAAGGTGCGCGCCAAGCAGCGGCAGCGCGCCGACACCAATCGCGACCAGGTGGTCGGCCTGCTGATGCATGGCGATGCGGCCTTCATCGGCCAGGGCTTGGTTGCTGAATCGCTCGAGCTGTCGGAACTCAAGGGCTTCCGCACAGGCGGCACCATTCATTTTATCGTCAACAACCAGATCGGCTTCACCACGACTCCTTCCTACGCCCGCTCGGGGCCCTATCCCTCGGATGTCGCCAAGATCATCCAGGCGCCGATTTTCCATGTGAATGGCGATGATCCCGAGGCTGTCGTGCATATCGCGCGCATTGCCACCGAGTTCCGCTATCGCTTCAAGAAGGATGTCGTCGTCGACATGTTCTGCTACCGGCGGCACGGCCATAACGAGGCCGACGAGCCGGCATTCACTCAGCCGATCATGTACCGCACCATCGCCGGGCACCCAACGACTCGGCAGATCTATGCCCAGCGGTTGGTGGAGGAAGGCATCCTCAGCGAGGCCGAGACCGAGCAGATGGTGACCGACTTCATGGCCCATCTCGAGAGCCAGTTCCAAGCAGCCAAAAGCTACCGTCCGAACAAGGCGGATTGGCTCGAAGGCGCATGGACGGGTCTTGAAGTCGCATCGGGCGAGGATCGCCGCGGTGAGACAGCCGTCTCGAACAAGCTTTTGAAGGAGGTCGGCGCCGCCCTGTCCCGCGTGCCGGACGGTTTCAATATCAACCGAAAGATTGCCCGCCAGCTCGAAGCCAAGCGCCAAGCGATCGACAGCGGCGACGGTATCGACTGGGCGACGGCCGAGGCGCTCGCGTTCGGCACGCTATGCGCAGAGGGCACTTTTGTCCGTCTGAGCGGACAGGATAGCGGCCGCGGCACCTTCTCGCAGCGCCACGCCGTGCTCGTCGACCAGGAAACCGAGGAGAAGTACGTCCCGCTCAATAACGTGCGGTCGGGGCAGGCGATGTTCGAGGTCATCGACAGCCCACTCTCCGAGGCCGCGGTGCTCGGTTTTGAATACGGCTACAGCCTCGCGGAACCGCGCGCGTTGATCCTCTGGGAGGCACAGTTCGGTGATTTCGCCAATGGAGCCCAGGTCATCATCGATCAGTTCATCAGTTCCGGGGAATCGAAATGGCTTAGAATGTCCGGCCTTGTCCTCCTATTGCCGCATGGCTGGGAGGGGCAGGGGCCTGAGCACTCGTCCGCCCGGCTCGAGCGCTTCCTTCAGCTCTGCGGCGAAGACAACATGCAGGTCTGCAATCTGACGAGCGCGGCCAACTATTTTCATGCGCTGCGTCGCCAAGTGCATCGCAATTTCCGCAAGCCGCTGGTCATCGCCACGCCGAAATCGATGCTGCGCGCTCGCGAGTTCATGTCGAATCTGGCCGAGATGGGGCCGGCCACGACTTTCCACCGCATCTTCGAGGAGAGCGAGGAACTCGTCACCGACGACAACGTGCGGCGCGTCGTCCTGTGCTCGGGCAAGGTCTATTTCGATCTCCTCAAAGCCCGGCAGGAGCGCAACATCAAGGACATCGCGCTCATCCGCATCGAACAGCTTCATCCGTTTCCCCTCACGGCGCTCGGCAAGACTCTGGCGCGCTACCGCTCCGCAGATGTCATCTGGTGCCAGGAAGAGCCGCAGAACATGGGCGCGTGGAATTTCGTCGATCGTCGCATCGAGCAGGTGCTCAGCGGTCTCGACATCGCGGCGAAGCGAGCCGCCTACGTTGGGCGGCCCGAGGCGGCCTCGCCGGCGACGGGTCTGGCGAAACGTCACGTCAAAGAACAAGCCAAGCTGGTCGACGCCGCGCTGAGTGTGACTTAAGCTGACGCGAAGAGCTGCGAGCAGGCGAGGGACGAATGGCGACCGAAATCAGGGTACCTGCGTTAGGCGAATCGGTCACCGAGGCGACGGTCGCCAAATGGCTCAAGAAGATCGGCGATAGCGTCGCCGTCGACGACCCGATCGTCGAGCTTGAGACCGACAAGGTAACGCTGGAGGTCAACGCCACTGCTTCCGGCACGATCACCGAGATTGCCGTTCCCGAAGGCGGCAATGTCGGCGTTGGCGGCATTCTCGGCGTGATCGGTGACGGTGCTGGCAAGTCTGCTCAACTGGCCGCGAAGTCAGCACCGGAGAAGGCAGCGCCGGGTCCTGGAAAGGCGGCCGCTGCCGCGAAGAGCGAGCCCGCCAGTCCGGTGCTCGAGCGCTCCGGCCCGGCGGTGCGTCGCCTGGTCGAGGAGAACAAGCTCGATCCTAGCGCCGTTGCCGCGTCCGGCAAGGATGGGCGCCTGACTAAGGGTGACGTGCTGGCCCAGCTAGATCGCAGCGCCACGCCGGCCGCGCCGGAGCCGGTGCCGGTAAGCGCGAAAGCGCCACGTCGGCCCGACCAACGCGAGCAGCGCGTGCGCATGACGCGTCTTAGGAAACGCATCGCCGAGCGCCTCAAGGAGGCGCAGAACACCGCGGCCATGCTGACCACCTTCAACGAGGCGGATATGAGCGAGGTGATGGCGCTGCGCGAGCGCTATCGCGATAGCTTCGAGAAGAAGCATGGCGTTCGGCTCGGCTTCATGTCGTTTTTCATCAAGGCCTGCATCGTCGCTCTCAAGGAACTGCCCGCAGCCAACGGCGAAATCGACGGCGATGATATCGTCTACAAGAACTATTACGATATCGGCGTCGCCGTCGGCACCGCGCAAGGACTGGTCGTTCCGGTGCTGCGAGACGCCGATGCCAGGAGTTTTGCCGACATCGAAAAGGCGATCGCCGATCTTGGTAAGCGGGCCCGTGATGGCAAGCTCGGCCTCGACGAACTCAGCGGCGGCACCTTTACGATCACCAATGGCGGCGTCTACGGCTCGCTGATGTCAACGCCGATTCTCAATCCGCCGCAATCGGCCATTCTCGGCATGCACAAGATCGACAAGCGCCCGGTCGTGGTCGGCGACAAGATCGAGATCCGGCCGATGATGTATCTCGCCCTCAGCTACGATCACCGCATCGTCGATGGCCGCGAGGCGGTGACCTTCCTCGTGCGCGTCAAGGAATGTATCGAGGATCCGCAGCGCATCCTGCTCGATATGTAACCCGCACGCACGGCGAAGGGATTTGGGATGAGCGAGAGCTTCGATATCGTTATCATTGGCGGCGGGCCCGGCGGCTATGTTGCGGCGATCCGCGCGGCGCAGCTCGGCATGCGTACCGCCTGTGTCGAGAAGAGCGGCACGCTCGGTGGCACCTGTCTAAATATCGGCTGCATCCCCTCGAAGGCGCTCCTGCAATCGTCGGAAAAATTCGAGCAGGCGACCCATTCCTTCGCGGCTCATGGCATCAAGCTATCCGGCGTCGAGCTCGATCTTGCGGCAATGATGGCGCGCAAGGATAAGGTGGTGGGCGATCTCACCAAGGGCGTTGAATTCCTGTTCAAGAAGAACAAGGTCGAGTGGATCAAGGGCGCCGGACGAATCGCTGCGCCCGGCAAGATCGTCGTGCAACCCGCTGATGGCGCCGCGCCGCGGGAGCTCGACGCCAAGTCGATCGTGATCGCGACGGGTTCCGACAGCCTCACGTTGCCCGGCGTCGCCATCGACGAGAAGCAGATCGTCTCGTCGACCGGCGCGCTATCGCTTGCCAGGGTTCCCGAGCACCTCGTCGTCGTCGGCGGTGGCTATATCGGTCTCGAGTTGGGGTCGGTGTGGCGCCGTCTCGGTACCAAGGTTACGGTCGTCGAGTTCCTCGACCGCATCACGCCGAACATGGACAGCGAAACTGGCAAGATGCTTCAGCGGGTCCTCACCAAGGCGGGTT
>Ga0137390_10000706_pt1 | contig 23758 bp, 27 predicted proteins | sample 15con2h24AmetaG_FD_104937 | JGI IMG/M metagenome (GOLD analysis project Ga0137390, IMG submission 104937) | Vadose zone soil microbial communities from Angelo Coast Range Reserve, California, USA - 15con2h2.4A metaG | ecosystem: Environmental > Terrestrial > Soil > Vadose zone > Saprolite... | reverse complement strand
TCGGCGCTGCGACGGTCAACGCCACGACCACCACCGTGCTCGATCTCATCCGCGCCGATCCGTGCACGGACCTCATCCACTTCGCGGTGCACGGGACCTTCGACGCAGAAGGCCTTGAGGACGGCCTCATCCTCGTCGACGGCAAGGCGCTCGACCCGCTGGCTGTGCGCGGGACATCGATCCACGGCAGGCCGTTCTTCTTCCTGAACGCCTGTCAGGTCGGACGCGGTCGTCAGATCCTGGGGGACTCCGCGGGTCTGGCGTCGTCTTTCCTCTTCGCGGGCGCGTCCGGTGTCATCGCTCCGCTCTGGTCGATCGACGACAAGGTGGCGCGGGCGGTCGCGATGAAGTTCTACGAAGGCGCGCTCGCAGGCAACACGGCGGCGGACATCCTGCGTCGCGAGCGGGCTGCGTTCCGCGACTCGCCCGAGACCACGTCGTCGACGTATCTCGCGTACCAATACTTCGGCCACCCTGGTCTGCGGCTCGAGCGAGTCCAAGACCCCGGACATGCCGCACGAACGGTGACGACCGCTGTGGCGGTGGTCGGCTGATGGGAGAGGTCGTTCGCATCAGTCCGAATCGCTGGCCGGGCGCGCTGAAGGATCTCAAGTACTGCGTCGTGCACACGACCCAGGGAACGAGCAGCCTGGGATGGCTCACGAATCCGAGCTCGAGCGTCTCGGCGACGTGGCTCGTCCCTCCGAACGGTCCGGACTGGTACCGGCTGGGCGACCTCAACGACGCGATGTGGCACGCCGGCATCGTCTCGGACCCGGTAACGCCGCTCTACGACGGCACGAACCCGAACCTCGTCGCGTGGGGCATCGAGTTCGAGGGCTTCGCCACCGAACCCCTCACCGCGTTCCAGCTCGACGTCGCGCGCACGCTCCTCGCTAGTCGTCCGGGCCTACCGCTCGTGGCGCACGCAGCGCTGGCGACGAGCGGTCCGTTCTTCCGTTCCGATCCAGGCGTCAGCAACTATGCCGCGATCCTTCTGGCGGTGAAAGGAGAGACCATGTCTTACGCGGAGATCGAGGACAACGTGAAGGCGACCATCAGGGCCATGCTCACGTCGCCGGAGGGCGCGATGCTCGTCGAGTCGGCGATCCGCCTCCCGAACGGCTACGCGGACAAGCTGCAGAAGTGGATCGACGCCAACCTCGCGAAGAAGGCCGGGGCGGCCGCCACAGCCGACTCGCCGTTCGGCCCGCTGCCGACGGTGCCACCCACGGGGCAGCGCGGCGACTGGCCGGGCGGGCGCGGCCCGGAACCGAAGGCCCCGGGCCGGCCCTGATCGCTTAGCTCAGCAGGTTCACCACGCCGCGCGCAGCAGCAGGACGGTCGCCGCTGCGGCCGCGAGGAAATACGGGATCGACCAGAGCACGACCGCGGTGTTGCTCCAGATGAGATCGGAGCCACCCGCGACCGCGCTGCGATCGGCTTTCTGCACCGCGTAGCCCCACGTCTCCCAAGGATTGTCGAAGTAGGTGAAGCGCTCGATGGCCTCACCCAGTGTCACGGCCTTCGTGAGGGCGCGGGCGATGAGGCTTGGGATGAACGTCACGGCCATCCAGCCGACGTACGAGAGGACGAAGAGCGGCCCGAAGATACGGTTCTGCCAGACGTGCGTGTACTCGTGGTTGTACAGATCCTTTCCGACGCCGACCGAGAGCTCGCTCATCACCGCTCCCTGAGTGAACGCGTAGCCGCTCTTGATGTGGAAGCCGGTCTCGTAGCGGTGCGCGTTCTCGCGAGGCTCGTCGGCGTGCTTACCGCCGATGACGTTCCAGAGGTGCAGGAGCGCCGCGTTCGTCGTCCCCGCGAGACCCCAGGTCTTGTCCAGCAGGAACGACGGGACTCCGAGACCGGTCCAGTCATACACGCGCCAGATCCCGTCCATCAAGCCGGTGAAGGCGCCGACGGCGAGCGCCGCCCACAGCAGCGTGTCGTGCGCGGTGAGGAACTCGGCACCGAACCATGACGGGATGGTGCCGATCGCCCCGGTCCAGACCGTCGTCGCCCAACCGATCACCAACCGCGCGAACGGCGTGTCCTCCGCTGTCGAAAGCAGGATGCTGACGAACGTCCGCGCGAAGAACCCGCCGAGCAGGGTCAGGATGAAGGCCTCAGCGGCACGCTCGAGCCGGGGAGGCTTGTCAGGGTCGGGACCCTTGCTACCGAATGCCAGACCGAGTACGAACGCGAGCGCTGCAGCGACCGCGAGCACGATCACAGCGCTACCTCGGAAAATCTCTTCCATCTGAACCCCGTCCCTTTCCGTTACCCGATGCGATCACGCAAAGCCGACGCGCACGAGCGTCGGCTTGCCGCCAACGGTGCGCACCTCGTGAGTCGCGGTCCGTCGCGCCGTGACCTGCGGTGCCGTCAGCGCGATGCGTCGTGCCGCCGTCGCGTTCACCCGGACGTCACCGTTGCTGACGAGCGTCTGAACGAACGCGCGTGCCTCGCTGTCGACGTTCGCGGAGGCGCCGACGATGTCGCCGACGACGCCGGTGATCGACGTGCCGCGACGCGTGACCCGAGCGGTCACGGGCACGGGGATCTCGACGCCGGGAAGAACGCCCGTGAGCGACAAGGAGCGGAATGCCGTCACGTGCGCGAAGTCGTCGTGCATATCCGAGTCGACCGGCGTGACCTCGATCTTCGCTCCCGACGCCACGCCCAGGCGTGCCCTGAGCTCCTTCGTCCCATCGCCACGCGTCCGCCGCTCGAGCGGAACCGCGAGGGACGCTGCCGGCGCCGAAATGGTCATGCCATGCGCCGCGAATGCCGCCTGGATCTGCGCGACGTACTTGCCCTTGTTGAGCGTGGCCTCGGCCTGCACCATGCGCTTTCCGACGCCCTCGAAGATCCGCGGTGCCGCCGGTACGGTCCGCATGGCGGCGGCGAGGAGGCTGCCGGAGCGCTGCGCGGCCGCCTGTAGGTTCGCGGACGTCTTCGGCCCTGTCGCGTAGATGTTGCGGATCGTGTCGTAGAACGCGCCGACGAAGACGCGCGCGAAGCTATGCACCTCTCCCGCGAGCTTGTCCGCGGTTGCGCTCGGCGGGAGCGTAGTCGGATCGACCCAGCGGAAGGTGTTTAGCGCGTGCCGCAGCGCACCCGCCTCGACGCTGTCGGGGCCGAATTCGCGCCGAATCGCGTCGCCCAGCTCCTCGGCGAGAGACTCGACGAAGTGCTTCCCCGATAGGTCCGGCGTGGCCGCGACCACCTTGTCGGTGATGAGCTTGTCGCTCAGTGCCGTGAGCAGCGCGACGCAATCGCCGAACGCCTCGTGTTGCGCGCCAATCTCGATGAATGGCGCGCTCCAGAAGTCCGGACGGATCGCGTCGAGAATCGCGTGACCCTCCTCGTGTGTGACGACGTCGACGCTCTCGGAGGCGTGCACCGTCGATCCGTTGAACGTGTGCGAGAAGAACTGCAGTCCGTTGCGGTCGTAGAAGGCGTTGAGGTCGTCGCCAGCGTTCGTCTGAACGGGAAGGTTGGCGCGGTTACCCTGCCACTTCGCGAGCGCCTTCCCGTCGACGGCGGCCCAGGTGCGCATTCCCGCGATAAGCGCGCACAGGGCCTGCCAGTAGTCGAACTCCGGCGTGTGCGGCATGTAGGAGCCGGGCTTCGCGATCGGTATGACGTTGAACTTCGCCCCGGCCGGGAAGGTCCCCGGGCTCACGCTGCGCTGCGGTGGGCCATTCACGGCGAGCGGATCGTTCGGAATGAAGGTGACCGGTGGCATATATGAATTCCTCCTCACTTATGTGCGCTCTTGTGCGGAGCTTCCCGCGCGTCACGGAATGGTCGCGCGCATCCGCGCTCGGGCTGTGCCATGCGGAATACTCCCCGAAGGTGATGTCTAGTACCATTAATCAGAGGGTGCAAGCCCTAGGCGACCCACTCCGACGAGCGTGGTTCTGGGGACTCATCGGCCTTGCCGCGGTGATGGTGGTCTGGGTGATCTTCGCCGCGCTTGGCTGGCCCGGGGAACTCGATACGTGCACCCTCCCGGGCGGCAACTGCTACTGCGAGGCGTATCCACCGGGACCCGTCGCGATCAAACAACCGTCCAACACGTGGTCCGGTCTTTTCGCGGCGCTCGCTGGGCTGGTCATCCTCTTCATAGCCGACCGCGACCGACTCGCGGGTCCTCACGCGGACGATGCGGCGCCCATGGCCACGGGTGGGCTTTACCCGATCATGTACGGAGCGCTCGTCACGTTCCTGGGACCGGGCGCCATGTTCTTCCACGCAGGCCTGACACGCTTCGGTGGCTGGATGGACAACCACTCGATGGTCCTGTACGTGTCGTTCCTCCTGCTCTACGACGCGAGCCGGCTCCTTCGGTTCGACACGAACAGGGTCCTCTTCATCATCATCTTCGCCGCCGCGAACGTCATCTTCGGAACGCTCATTTGGTTCGCGCAAGGCAGCGGGACGATCATCTTCGCGATCCTCGCCGTGGTGGCCGTGCTTGTCCAGGTCGTCATCCTCATCTGGTCGCCGAGAGGCCTGGTGCGCAGGCCCTGGCCTTGGCTGGTCTTCGCGGTGATCGCGTTCGGCGTCGGCACGCTGGTGTGGCGGCTCACGTGGACCGACGCGCCGTGGTGCGATCCGCAGAGCCCGATCCAGGGTCACTTCATCTGGCACTTGTTGGCGATGGCAGCGACGCCGTTCCTCATCTTCTTCTACTTGCGCGACGAGACGCGCGCGTGAGCCGCTACCTCGCGGGCGGCGTCGTTGTCCCCGTCGGTGTCGTCGGTGCCGGCGGCGGTGGTGCGGGCGGCGTTGTCGGTCCAGGCGGCGTCGCGGGCGGCTGGGTGCCGTGGACCTTCGCAGTCCAGGCGCGACACAGCGCCTCGACAGATGTTGGGGCGACCTTGCCGATCACGAGCGTCGCGACGACGCTCGCGATGGCCGGCGCAATCGCGAGCTGTGCGATCAAGAGTCCGGTGAGCGCCGCGGTGAGGCTACTGAGATTGGTGTTGAACGACCCGAGCAGGCGCTGCAGATGAAGGCCCTGGTCCGCGGATCCGCACACGACGGCCTGGCCGGCGATGCTGATCCGCACGAACGCATCCTTGCCAAATTTGAGCAGGTCGGCCGGCGCGATCCCGCGCGCGGCATCCTGGACGCTCGGCGCGATGTTGCCCGCGGTCGTTGGATCGCGCTCGATCGCTTTCATTCGCGCCGCGAGCAGTCGGTAGAGCTCCTCATCGTTCGTCGTCTTCACCGCGCTGACTGCCGCGCGCGCGGCTACCAGTTCGTCACTCACGGTCGTCCCTCCCAACTTCGGACTGCTCCGATCATGAGTACGATGCGCCTGTTCCGGTCAGGACCGCAAGGACTTCCGCGGTCCGACCAGGTTGAATCCGGTCCGTCGGATCACCTTCCGGCCAGATCGGTCGACGACCACTTCGTGTGTCGCGCGCTGCGGAGGCCCGCGGCGCAAGCGCGAGGTCTGTGGCAGTCCGCTCACCGCGCCGTTCGCGATGAGCGTGCGAGTGAACGCGCGTGCCTCGTGAGCGGCAGCGGGGTCGACCTCGTCCGCGGAGACGCGGGTCACGCGGCCGCGATCGTCCACCTCGACCTCCGCGGTGACCGGTACCTCGATGGAGATATCGCGCAGCGTCGGGTCCTCGTCGTCGACCGGCACGAGCTGCGAGGCCGAAACCGAATGCACCGTGCGACCGAATCGCTTCACGCTTGAGAGCACCTGCACGGGTCCCGCGAGTGCCGGTGCCCGCTCGATCACCTGATCTTCGAGATCATGCGGCTCCATGTGGGCGCCGAACCTCCTCTCGTGTGGTGATGGTATGGCGATGACGAGTCAGCTCAAGCTGCACGCCGTCCAGGCGCAATTCGGCGACTGCCTCATCGTCGAGTCGCGGCCTGGCGAAACGACCCGCTACATCCTCATCGATGGCGCGCCGGGCGGCACGTACACGCAGCACCTGCGGCCCGCACTGGCGCAGATCGCGACGGAGCGGGGGACGGTTGACGTCACGGTCCTCTCGCACATCGACAACAATCACGTCACCGGTCTGCTGGAGCTCGTCGCGGAGCTGGAGGGGACAGGCGCCGCTGCTAAGGGCGGCGCGCTCCCGCCCATCACGCAGCCCTGGCACAACTCGTTCGCGCAGGCGGTCGGCTGCGTCGACACCGAGCCCGCAGTCCGCCACGCCCTCGCCATGACCGCCCGCACAGGAGTCGCCATGCCGATGACCACGGGAGTCATGCGCAGCGTTCAGGAGGGCGATGCGCTCCGCGCGGCAGCGAACGCGCTGAAGATCCCGATGAATCAGGGTTCGCGAACGCGCACATCCTCGTCGGTAGTGGGAAGCCGATGAGCCTCGACGCGCTCGAGATCGTCCTCGTCGGACCGACCCCCCGAAGAACTATGGAAGCCGCGCCAGTCGTGGCTCAAGTGGCTCGCGAGCCAGCGCCAGCGCGGGGCGGCCGGCGAGGCGGCGCTCTCGGTCGCGGCCGATCAGAGCGTGCCGAATCTCAGCAACAACTCCTCACGCTGGATGGCCGCGCCCTGCTGCTCACCGACGACGGGCGCGGCGACCACATCCTCGACGGGATGAAGTCGGCGGGCCTCCTCGACCAAAGGGCCACGGCCACATCTCGGTGCTCAAGATGCCGCACCGCGGCAGCGCGCGGACCGCGACGCGCAAGTTCCTCGACGCACTTACCGCCGACGTCAATATCGTGTCGGCCGACGGCCGCTACGGCAATCCCGACTACGAGTGCCTGGTGAACGTGGTCGAGTCCGCGCACGAAGCGCGCCTCACGATCGAGCTCGCGATGACGAACGACGCGCCGTCCTATGACCAGCTGCTGAAGACACATCCACCGAAGCAGTTCGCGTATGCGAGCCAGATCCTCAACCCCGCCCAGAGCATCCTCACGGTCGACGTTGGGATGGCTACCAACTAGCACTCATGGATCGGATCCGTGCGCCATTCCTCATCGCCGCCTTCATCTGCGCCGTCGTCGGGTTCTCGATCGAGGCGGGCGCGTCGCTCGCGGAACGCCTTGGCATCGACCATCCGCCGGGCGTTGGGATACCCGCGATGGCGCTCGTCGACTTGATGCTCGCGTTCACGTTGCTGCTCATGGTCCTCAGCCTCATCCTGAACCAGGAGCTCATCGGCAGGTTCCAGGGCTGCGCCACCTTCATCGTCTCGTGCCTGACGCTCCTCGCGGCGATCGTCGTGATCTTCGCGGCGCTCACCCTGCTGTTCCTGATGATCGGCCTCATCGGATCCTTCTTCGGGATCGTGATCTATCTCGCGGTCTTCGCGGACTTCCCTCGGGGTACCGCGGCCACGATCCTCGCGCTGCTCCTCTCATTGAAGATCGCCTGTGGCATCCTGCTCGTGCTGGCGAATCAGCGGATCGTTCAAGCGACCGGGCTGCTGCTGCTCCTGATCACCTCGCTGGTGCTCAACATAGTCATCGCGTTCCTGCATGATCTCGTGCCGTTGCTCCTCGTGAGCGTCACCGACGCCGTCGGCGGCATCGTCGTCGGCATCGTCGCGGCGATCTGGGCGATCGTCCTGCTCGTCGGCGCCGTGATCGGCATCGTCACGGCGCTCAAGCCGCCGAGTGTCGGCGGCGACGCGGCGCCCGCGTGACGCTAGCGATCAGCGACTACGAGGGTGCACGCTAGCACGCAGGTGATCGACACCCGCACGTCGCTCGACCCCGCGACCGGTGCGGTGAGCGTCACCTGACTCGAGACTGACTTCGTTGACTGCTGCGGCCTGCCGCGGATCTCCTGCTCGACGGTCATGGTGCCGCTTCCCGACTGGAGCCTGAGCCGTAGCTCGCGCGGGAACAATCCGCTCGGCGTCACTGAGAACACACAGAACGTGCCGGTGAACTGATGCTGCCCGTTGGAGAGCGTGCTCGGAGTGCACGAGCCGGACAGCTTTATTTCGGCGGCCGGCACAGCGCTCACGATGTTCGGGGTCGGCTGCGGCGCTGTGCTCTGCGAGTTTGGCGATTCGGTCAGCGCGCGGCCAGCGCCGACACCGCACGCGAGGATGCCGAGCACGATCACGAGGAGGCTCACGATCTTCAGCCAGGCCGGTAGATTCTCGATCCACGGCGGAAGCTTCACCCGATTACCGCCTCACCCCTCACAGATGGCCGACGAGCCTCCAGCGGGCGAACGCGCGCGCTCCGAGCGCGGGGACGATCACCGCGACGAGCAGTCCGAACACTGCCCAGATCACCCCGACCGCGTCCTTCAGGCCGAGGGCGCCGCCGAGCGCAAGGAAGACGCTGAAGATCGGCAGTCCAACGAGCGGCATGAGGATCACCATCGGCACGGCAGTGACCCAGGGATCGTGGAAGTCCCGGAACCGCAACACGAGGAACGCCCCGATCACCGGACCGAGCCACAGACCCAGACCGGTGAACGCGAGCATGACGAACACGAGCACAATCACGAATCCAATCGCCGAGGCGATCGCGTTCCCGATGATCTGCCCAACGATCTGGCCGGGTCCGCCCGTGAGCGGCGTGCCACCGCCGCTCCCGCCGCTGGCCACCGCGAGACCGACGGCGAGGCCGACACCGATCAGGATCACCGCGACGGCGAACGCACCGAGTAACGCACCGCCGACCGTCTCGAGATAGCCGGGAGGCTCCGTCTCTGGGAGTGGGGCCGGTTCCGGGACGTCGAAGACGACGACCGGTCCGCGCCCCCAATCCTCGTTCGGCGCCGCGAGCGAGGCGACGTCGAGATGGAACGGGTACAGCCCCTTCGGTGCGTCGCGTGGGACGGTCACCGCGACTGAGATCGGCTCCGTCCCACCGACAAGGAAATCGCGCTCCGCCTTGCCGACGACGGTCAGCCAGCTCGAATCGGTCGTACCTTCGGTGACGACAGCGGCGCGCGCTCGGACCGCGTGGCCGGTCTGGTTCGCGACGGTGAACGCTGCTTCGCCCTCACGCGTGCGATCGAGCACCACTCGGTTCGTGGGCGACGTGATGGTGAAGCCAGCCACGCCTAGAGGTTGCCCAACCGGAAGAGCGTCATGGGCTCACCGCTCATGGATGACCGACGAGCCTCCAACGCGCGAACGCGCGTGCCGCCAGCGCCGGGACGCTAACAGCGGCGAGCACGCCAACGAACGCCAAGATGCCACCCGTCCAGAGCACGATCCATGTGATCGGGAGCCCGACGAGCAGCATGAGGACGGCCATCGGTACCGCGGTTAGCCACGGATCGCGGAACTCCCTGAGTCGCAGCAGAACGAACACGCCGAGGGTCGTACCGAACCACAGCCCGAGGCCGCCGAGGACGAAGAGGACGGTATCGTAGCGGTACAAGCCGACGATAGCGGCTATCACGCCCGCAGGGAGGCCACCGAGCAGCGCTCCGCCAACCGTCTCGATATACCCGGGCGGCTCCGTCTCCGGCTCGGGTTCCGGTGGCTGCTCCGGTTCGAGACATTCGAAGATGACGACCGGTCCACGGCCCCACTCCTCGTTCGGCATGTCGACTGAGGCGACGTCGAGCCGGAATGGATACTGGCCGGCGGACACGTCCCGAGGGACGGCCACCTCGACGAAGATCGGTTCGGCTGCGTCAACGAGGAGCTCGCGCTCCGCTTTGCCGACGACGCTGAGCCAGCGCGGGTCTGTGGTGCCGACCGCGACGATGTAGGTCTGGGCCCGGACCTGGTGGCCGGTCTGGTTGATCACGGTGAACGCAGCCTGCGCCTCACGCCTCCGATCGAGAACAACGCGGTTCGTCGGTGATGTGATCGCGAAGCCCGCCATGTCTAGAGGTGGCCCATCGACCGGAAGCGCGTGGCCCCGCGCGCGACGGCAGCTGCGAGCAGCGAGGCGACGAGCACGAGCGGCAGCGTGAGCACCGGGGTCACCGGCGGCTTCTGCGGCGTTGGCGTCGGCGTCGGCGACGGCGAGGGCGCCGCGGTCGGCGGCTTGGTCGGAAACGGGATGACGCAGCAGATCGGGCCAATCACCGCGGACGCCTCGACCCGGAACGACGCGAAGATCGGATTCGCCGTAGTCGCGACGATGACCGGCTGCGGCTGGAACTCGATCGATAGTGACGGCTCTACAGCGACCGCCGCGGGGAAGATGACGAGCGCCGTGCCGAGCAAGAGCGCGGCGGCGACATACGCGAGCGACGTGTCCGACGGAGCGGGATGAGGGATCGCGCGCAGCAGGAGCGCGATGAAGATACCGATTGCCCCGCCGAGCGCGGCCGCGGCGACGAAGCTGCCGCTGAGCGCCGGCAGGAAGCCGAGGCTGAGCGCACTCGTCGGCCGGCCCGTGACGATCCAGAGCAGCATGCCGGTGACGAGGACGAGGATCATGCCCACGACCGCGCCGGCCAGTGCGCCGATGATCGTTTCGACGTAGCCGGGTGGGATCGGCGCGCCGACGCTCAGGTCGAATCCGACGACCGGGCCATGCGCCCACTCCTCATCAGGACGGTCGACCGATGCGATGTCCAGACGGAACGAGCGCGGGCCCTTCTCGGCGCCCGCCGGCACGGCGACGCGGACCGTGTAGGTCTCCGATCCGTCCTTCAGCAGGTCACGCTCCGCGTCGCCTTCGAACGTGAACCAATCCGGCGACGCCGGTGCGATCGGCGCCACCGCTGCCCGAGCGCGAAGTGAGCGGCCGCTCTGGTTCGCGACGGTGAAGGTCGCGGCACCGCGCCCGGCATTGTCGAGGGTGATCGCGGTACTGGGTGTGGTGATGGTGAATGCGGGCATGTCACACGCTCCGGAGCACGAGCCAGCGGCTCGCCGCGCGCGCGCCGAGTGCGGCCAGGGCTGTGCCGGCGAGGGCCACGATCCAGCCGAGCAGATCGCGCACGAAGGACGGCGGATCGGACGGCGCCGCCGGCATCGCGATTTCAAGGACGAGCTCGAGGACGGCGATGAGCACGAAGCCGACCGCGAGATATACGGCCGAAGTGCGCCACGGTGTCGGTGAGAGGATCGTGCGCATCGAGAGCGCAACGAAGATCCCGATCGCACCACCTAATACGGCACCGATGACGAGATCGCCGACGAACATCGGTACGAAGAGCGATCGCAGGACGAGGGCCACATCGAACTCAGGACGACCCCTCGCGAGCCACGCGGGGAGCCCGGCGACGACCGCGATGGTGATGCCAATGACTGCGCCGACGAGGGCGCCTCCCGCCGTCTCGATGTAGCCGGGCGCCGATGCGCCGTGCATAGTGAGCTCGAAGCCAACGGTCGGACCGTGCGCCCATTCGTCGTCGGGTCGATCGACCGATGAGACATCGAGCCGGAAGGAGCGCGGTCCAGTCTCCTCGCCGACCGGCGCGGAGACGCGGACCATGAACTCCTCAGAAGCGTTGGGCGGCATGAGGCGCTCGGTCGCGCCGTCGATGACGAACCAGTCGATCGAGGCCGGCTCGAATGGTGACACGCCGGCTCTCGCGCGCACAGATCGGCCCGTCTGATTCGCGACTGTGAAAGACGCAACGCCGTGACCCCCTTCATCGAGGGGAATCGTGGTCGCGCGCGCCGAGATCGCGTAGGCGTCCATCAGGACTTCGCGGTCGCGATCGCGATGATCGATGCGATGACGAACAGCCCGAAAACGATGAGCCAGACCCACCACACGACCCTTGAGACGTAGCCGCCGAAGCTCAACTCGAAGGGATTGATCCGCGGTTCGCTCGTCGCGCCAGTCACCCACGCGAGGATCGCGCTCGCGATCGCGGCGATGCCGAACGCGATGAATCCCGCGCTCGGCGTGATCACCCCGACGATGAACGATGCGATACCCGCGAGGATGATGAGCACGAACCCGAGCCAACCCGGAAGCCATCCAAGGATCCGTTCCCAGAGCGTGTTTACGGGATTCGCAGCTTCTCGCTTCGCCATGTCCCTGACCTCCCTATTTCTTTCGCCAAGGTCCTCATGAATGTGCGTCTCCAGGGAAGACCGCCTTGCACTGCAGGTATGCGGGCTTCTCAGTCGCGATCACGCGCTCGATGAGCGGCCTGACCTGCGCCGCGCGAGGAGGCACGATCACGCGTACATAGAAAGGACGCGGCTTGCCGTCGTCGCCGACGCTCTCCTGAACCGTGAAACCCGTGACGCCGGTCGCCGTTTCGAGCGCGAGCTGCAGTCCATGCGCGGTCCCGCGCCACTGCGCGAGCTCGCTTGCGGTCTCGACCATCTTGCGCAGCGCGTCCGGGCCGCTCGCGATCGAATCCGCGATGGCGTCCAGACCGCGCGTAGGCCGCAGGAGCCAGTCGAGATCGACCCACTGCGTGAGGTACGGCGCGAAGCGCTGCGGTGTGCGACGCCCATCGAAGAAGCTTTCGAGCGAATCGAGGATCTCTTCAACGGGCGCGTGCATCGCCGACATCGCCTCGAGCGTGGCGAGCATCCGGCGATCGGGCGCGAACGAGCCGGCCATCGGCCGAAGGGCGTACTGAAAGACGTCGGGCAGGAGACGCGCGATGTCGGCGCTACGCATCGCTCGTCACCTTGATCTCGTTCTGGCCGTTCACAAGGACCCAGGTCGGTGGGATCGTGACCTCGTGCTCGAACTCGGGTTGCGCCGGATCGTCGTAAAAGTTGCCACGGTCAATGCTGCGGCGGACCCCCCAGTCGTCACCCGACATCACGATGTCTCGCACGGGATCCGAGGCGAGCTTCCTCACCGGCGCGAGCCGCGTTTGGTCGCGCCGTTCGAGGCCTGAGCGCACGTCGGTCTGTTGCCACACAGGCTGTGCCAGCGATGGATCGAGTCGCAGTACCCCTGCCCACCACGTCGCGGCGAGGACGACCTCGCGCTTATCGGTGGTGCCGACCTTCCTCGCATCGAGGAACGCAATGGCGAAGCAGCTGCCGCCCTGCCAGCCCTGGCCATACGCGACCCAGCCTTCCGCCGGCACGTCGGGCCCGAGTAGGTGCCACCGATGACAGCCTTCGCCGGGCGTGTCGCCGGGTGTGGTGACGCCGGCCCAGAGGTACTGGTCCGGTCCCTCTTGCTGGATCCCGAGGATTCGGATGTCCTTTCCCTGCAGGCCGATCTTCTTGAACGTGCCGGTGCGCCCGGACTCGCTCGATAGCCAGACACCACCGAGCCCGTACGCAGCGACGGCGACGCTCACCTCGCCGCGCATCTCGCTCGACACAGCGATCGAGTAGATGCCGAGACCCTGGTTCGTCTTGTCCACGAGCGTGGCGGGCTCGAGATCCGCGCGTGGATCGGTGAGCTTCTCGTAGAGGCCGCTGTTCGTCCCGATGAGAAGCTTCGGCACGCCCGCGCGGTCGATCCAATTGATGTCCTCCACGACCATCCCCATCGGACCACCCGCGGACCACGTGGCGCCGCAGTCCCACGAGATGTGCACCCGAGAGCCGTGATCGCCTACCGCGGTCGCAAGTGCGACGAGGCCCGGGCGCTTGGGATGCGGACGGATGCGGGTGATGCGCTCGCTCTCGATCCGCTTCATCGCCTCCCAGCCGAGGCCGTCGTTGAGCGAACGGAAGAGCGTATCGTCGCTCCCCGCGTACCACGTCTGCGGTTGGAACGGATCCCGCGCGAGCGCGCCAACGTTGCTCTGCGGAGAGGCGTCGACGACGAGCCGGACGCTGCGCGCCACCCGCACGCCCGGCTCCGACAGAATGATCTTGTACGCGCTGGACGGGAAGAGCGCACCGCCGAACGGCCAGCCGGTCGCGTTCAGCTCGGTCGGCAGGGGATTCACGGTCTGATGCAACCGCCGGTCGACGCGGCGCTGGACCTCTCCGGCGTCCTCCTGACGGTGCACGACGATCTCGGCCTTGACGCGAACGGTCTTGTAGCGCGTCCAGTCGGTGATGAGCTGTGTGGCGACGGGACGGCGCTTGTCGAGCGCGGCCTGGACCGCTTCGCGCGCGGTGCTCGTGTGTAACGCCGTGAGCTGCTCGGCGGTAACGCCGGCCGGGTCCGCCCCCTCCGAGAGCGACGGCACGAGGTGCATCTCGACCGTGCCCGGCGTCGCGTACTCCCAGATGTCCGCCTGCGTGTGCGCGACGGCGCGAGCGATGGACTTCGAGCGGAGCGCGACGAGCTCGAAGTCTCGCGCGGTCACGACGCGGTCGAGCGCGTGGAACTCCTGCGGTCCGCGCACGAGAGCGTTCTCGAGTGTCTCGGCGCTGTGGCCGCCCGTCGCGGGCTCCGGGTTCGTCACGTCGACCCCCGCGATCGGGTCCTTCATGACCGCGAGTGTGCCTGCGTCGACGTTCCCGTCCGCACCCCCGCCGCGCGGATACCACACGAGGATCCGGCGTCCCGCTTCGGGGACGTTCGCGAGCCGGCGCGGCGTCTCCTCGAGGCTCCCGCGCGCGTCGCGCGTGCGGGCCTCGGAGGCGAACGTGATCTGTCCGGTCCCGCGATCGACGACGTAGGCGTAGGGATCCCCGCCCTGGTCCGTGAAGTACTCGACCTCGTGCCAGACGCGATACGTCTGGCCGTCGTGCTCGATCGCGGGATCGCCGTCCTTGAGCTCGCCCTCGAGCGCTTGGACCGCGACGACGAGGTCGATCGTCCCGCCGGTCGACACGATCGGCGGGCGCCGAACGGTGAACCGGTATCCCGGTCTGCCGGTCGCGGGACCTGCGGGCTCGGCTTCGACCAACTCGACGTGATACGCATTCACGCGCGCCTCGTTCGCGCCATCGGAGATGCGCGCGGCGTCCGCGGTCACGAAGATCGGCGGCTCGCGCCCGGAGATCGGCTTGGCGACGGTGACGCGCGTGCCGCGGGGAATGTCGATCTGACCCGTCGCACCGCTCTTGCGCCGGAACACGAGTGTCGTCGCGGCAGCTGCCTGCGGCTCGAGCTTGATGCCGATGAGGCGAAGGAACTCGATGAAGAGCTTCTCGGGAACGCGATTCAACCGGTACATGAGCGTCTCGGTGAGGTATGCGAAGACCTCCACGAGCGTCATGCCGGGATCGCCAGGCGAGAGATCGGTCCATTCGGGCGAAGTCGCCCGGATGCGCGCCATCGCGTCTTGCACGAGCTGGTCCCAGGTACGGTCGTCAAGGTTGGGTGAGCGCATCGCCATCAGATCACCTGCCCGGTAAGATCGACCGACTGGACGATGCGGCCTTGCCTACGTGTCGCGCGGACCCGATAGTCGAGCGTGATGATCAGGCGGTCCGACGCACCGGCCGCATCGCCTCCGTCCGCCGACGGTCGCAGCTCGCCTATCTCAACTCGCTCCTCACGTCGCCCCGCGTCGAGCGACTCGATCTCGATACGCGGCTCCCACCGCTCCACCGCGCGCCGCACGTAGTGGATCGCGAGCCCCGCCGTCGTGTCGTCGTTCGGCGCGAAGACGAGGCGCCGTAGATCGCAGCCGTACTCTGGGCGCATCACGCGCTCGCCCGGGCTCGTCGAGAGGAGCATCAGGAGCGACTGCCGGATGGCGTCCTCGTCCTCGACCATCGCGAGCCGTCCACGACGATCGACTTGAAGGCCCGCGGATGGCAAGTCCGCGCCGCGCGTGAGGTCCGGATGGACGAAGCGGAACGCCCTGACGCGCCGACCGCTGTTCACGAGTTCGCCTTCACGAACGTCTGTCCGGCGCGCCGGACGTTGTACTCGACAGCTCCCGGCGGGGTGCCGTCCGTGAGGCCGACGACCGTGTCGAGACAGACCCGCGCGTTGTCCACTTTGACGAACATCGAGTAGCCGACGATGACAGGCAGCGTCTGCTGGTAGGGTTTGATCGTCGCGCGGATGTTGGGACCCCCGCTGATTGATTTTTGCTCGGGGTTCCTCGCGACAAGAGCGCGGCGTCCGTTGATGCGTACGAGCGACTGGGTCGGTTCATTCGCGATCCTGCCCAGGACGTGGGTGCACAGGATGACGGCATCCTCTGTGAGGAGCTTCATCAGCCGGTCACCATGTCGATTGTTTGCGCCTTGATCGTTACGTTCTGCCCGGACGCGTCGATGAGGACCTTGACCTTCGACTCGATCTTGAGCACATCCGGCGAGAGCTCGATGCACGACCCCGTGCTGTCCTCGATGTGGATCATGTGTTTGTCGTCGTCGAGGCGGATGAGCTGGCCGCCCGGCGTCTTGAGCGTGAACCGGCGGACGGCGCCGCCTTCGACGCCAGAGTCGACCGGTCCGGCCGCGCCGAACAGACCGCCGAGCACGGCGGCGCGACCGGGATCCTCGTGCGCGAGCAGGACGAGCACATGATCGTCGACATCGGGAAGCGCGACGATGCCCTTGCCGCTTCCCGCCGCGGCGGAGACGACGCCGATCCATCCGCAGTCGACGTCGCCGAACGTGGGCAGGCGCACCTGCACGCGGCCGAGGCGATCGGGGTCGTCAACGCTCGTCACGATGCCGACGGTCAGCGTCGCGCCGGAGCGCCGGGCCGGCGGCTGCGGCGGCGCGCTCGAGATCTCCGAGAGAAAGCCGCGCTCCCGGTCGATGGTGTGACGCACTTCGGTCAGCACGTAGCTCCCAACCAGGCCGCGCTCGACGTTCTCGATCTCGACCGTCACACCCGGCCGGAGTCGCGGATCGCCGAGTGCCGTGCCGCGGAGGACGATCTCGCTCGCGTGACGGAGGTCGAGTTCGGCCTGCGCGAGCGCGGAGGCGAGGCCGTCGTCCGACGCTGCCTCGTCGAGGAGTGCGCGCTCGTTGTCCGCGCCGACGCGACCGAGATCGAGGCTCGCGTCGACGCGCCGGCCCGAGCGTGCGGACGACGCCGACCCATCGTGCGGCTCGGCGCGAACGAGGTCCCACCCCGACGCGGTCACCGATCTCACCGCGCGATCGGCGTTGAGCTCGATCGACGCCTCGAGCAACGACTCGCCGAGCCGCAGCGGGACGGACTCCCTCGACCCTTCGAGCGTCAGGAGGCGAAGCTCGGTCCCGTCCACGAATGGGAACAGCCCGCTACGTTCGCAGACGTCCAACAGGATCTCCAGATCCGACTGCTTGTGCTGTATGAGTCGCGACCATCGCGGGCCCGAGTCGTCGGCCGAGACGCTGAGCCCGACATCAGACACGAGCGCGCTCGCAAGGTCCTGCGGCGTCACGTCGAGGTGCACGCGCGGTTTCTGCCGCTTGCGCAGTCGGTGCAGTCGGTCGTACGCGCGTACGCGGATCTGCCGGCCGTGGTCCGGCGCGTAAACGAACTCCACGGCAGTGACCTCGCCGACGAAAAGCGGCATATCGACCGCGGGGACGCGCACGGTCAACGCCGCTCCGGGGTCGAGCGGCGTTCGTGCGCTTTCATCCGCGGCCAGGTCATCGAACACGAGCTCGCAGTGCGCGGGCGCGCCGAGCGCCTGCCGAACGCAGACGCCCGAGAGCGTCTCGACCTCAGAGAGCGACAGCGGCCCTTCCGCGCTCTCGAGGACGACGCGCGGGAGGCCGAGGACAGCGCTCATCCGATGCTCCTTATCGCTTCGATCGGTGGGATGCGCAGTACCTGCGGCGGCGGCACGTTGAGCGGGTCAGAAATGCCGTTGAACTGCGCGAGCGCGCGCCAGAGTCCCGGCTCCCCGTAGTACTGCGTCGCGATCTCGTCGAGCCTCTCGACGGGCTGATCCTCGCTGCCGATGATCGGATGGAATGTCACCTGGTCGTCCGGGACCTCGGGGATATCGAACTGGGTACCGGTGGCGGCCGTGGGTGCCGCCAACTCGGTCGCGGCCGCCGCCTCGTTGGTCTCGCCTATGCGCAGGAGTCGGATACGCATCCATGACCGCTCCGGGGCGCCGGTCGCGGTGAAGCGCTCGAAGCGCTCGGCGATGGCGGCGACGACAGCAGGAATGTTCCAGGTCTTCCCCCACACGAAGCGCACTCGACGCGGTGCGCCGTAGTCGTCGGTCTGTGCGGCGTTCTCGGAGAGCTCCCAGAACGGCCGCGTGAGCTCGCGCACATCCCCGCTCGCGACGACGACGCCTGGCAGGGTAACGTCGAAGAGCAGATCGAGCTCAATCTCGGTCCTGCCGCCGCCGGTCATTAGTAGCGGGTCGTCGCTGAGGCGCGTGCCAGTTACGAGCCCGCCCCAGGTCCGTCGACGGTCGAGACCGGCGAGGCGCCTCACGACCACGCTGTCCGGGTTCAGAAGACAGTGGATCGGTTGGCCGGCCTCGTCGGGCAGGAAGGCGACGCGTTCCATCAGCGGCTCACCTGTTCGTGCGCGATGCGCTCGTCGCGAACCCGTTGCCGCTCGAGGTCGCGCCATGGCTCGGGTTCGGCGAGGTCAAGCGCCGGAAGCGACGGCCAATGATCGCCCGGCTCGAGGACGGTCTCCCGTGGCGCCGGGACATGTGGGCGCGGCCGCAGGCGCTGGGTGGCGCGCCGGATCCAGGTCCTCGTCGTTGGCTCGACTGTTAGGCCGGGCCACTGATCGCGATTGGGTGTCGACGCGAGGAACGGTCTGGCGCGGATCTCGGAAGGCACCGGCGGCATCTGCTGAGGATCGCTCCGCGTCGTAGTCTCGAGCCGCGGGCCAACGCGCCGAGCCCTCGCATCGATGGGAGGAGACGGCTGGGCCTGGGGTACGAGGCCCCGGTGCGACAGGCTCGGCCGCGATCGCGCGGCCTCGATCGTCACATGCGGCCTACGGGCGACGCGGAAGGGCGCGCGCGCCGCCGGCGCGTGCGTCGCGCTGGCAGAAAGGGTGCGTGGTCGCGTCGCGCGCGGCGCGCGCGCATCGTCACTTGATCGACGCGTCTCTCGCGGTGCGGCGCCGACTGGCGCGGGCGAGTTCGGTACGAGTTTCCGAGGCCGCCCGGAAAGGGTCGAGGCGGGCGGCACGGGTCGAGCGACGTCCTGTCGCGGTGGTCCACGCACGTCGCCGGGCGCCGGGAGAGCTGCGTATGTCCGAGGTTCAGCCTCTGCCGGCGCGATCGGCGCGACGACCCGAGGCGCGCGCGCCGCGTACCACCACCATCCCGCCCCGAGCGCTCCGTCGGGTGTGAAGAGGTGCGGTGCTCGTCCTTGTATGTAGTCGAGCCACTGGCGCGGCGGCCCGCCGGCTTCGGCCGGTAGAGCCCGCCCCGCGGGCGTCGGCTCGGGCGGCCGTTCGCCACCCGCTGAATCCGTGGGTTCAGGCACGCTGGATCGACTCGTACACGAGCGACATGCTCTCGATCGCGACCTCATGTGCGAGGGCGTCGAGCGGGGCGCCGCGCCACTCAGACGGCCACGCGTTGATGAGGTCCCAGCGGAAGACCTCGGTGACGTCGTCGGGGTCGAGCATGAGGATCGAGACGTTGCGTCGCTGCACCTTCCCCTGGACGACCGCGAGGAACCACTTCCACAGCTCCGTGTCGTTCGTGAGGCCGTACTTGAGCGTCACAGCCTCGTACTCCACCGGTCCTGGGATCTGGTGGACGATGCTCCCGCCGCCCTCCTGGTAGCGGATCGCTTGGACGCGCGCGCCAAGTCCGGTGCATTCAACGAAGTGACCCACGGTCACGCCCTGGATGATCAGCTTGAAGTTGTATGAGCGATATGGGTCGACCCACGCGCCGGGTTGCGCGGACGTCGCCGGCGCTGCAGGTGGTTTCGCGGCAGCCTCAGGCATCTCTCACTCCTTCTCTATGCGGCTTCGATCTCTGCGCCGCCGGCGTGTTGGCTGATGCGGAAGATCACGAACTCGGCGGGTTTCACGGGCGCGATTCCGATGATCGTCACCACCATGCCTGCGTCGATGATGTCGGATGGGTTCGTTTCCTCGTCGCACTTGACGAAGAACGCCTGCTCGGCAGTCGCGCCCATGAGTGCACCGTCACGCCAGACGCGTGTGAGGAAGGCGCCGACGTCGCGCCGGATCGACTTCCAGAGCTGGCGATCGTTCGGCTCGAACACGATCCAGCGCGTCGCCTCGGCAACGGACTCTTCGATCATGTTGAAGAGGCGCCGCACGTTCAGGTAACGCCACTCGCTCGCAGACTCGTCGAGCGTGCGAGCTCCCCAGACCATGATCCCCTGACGCGGGAAGTAGCGGATGCAGTTCACGCCCGCGGGGTTCAGCGAGCCCTGCTCCTCTCGCGTCAGGCGGTACGTGACGTTGAGTGCGCCACGGACGATCTCGTTCGCCGGCGCCTTGTGCACGCCGCGCGTCGCGTCCGACCGCGCCCAGATGCCGGCAATGTGCCCGGACGGCGGCACGTCGACGAGCTGCCCGCCAAGCGCGTCGTTGACCGTGATGCCTGGGAAGTAGAAGGCACCGTACGCCGACATCCGCGGTCGCAGGCCTTTTCCGGCATCGGCTCCCGCGGTCCCGACCTGCGTGAGCTGTCCGATGTCCTTGACGTCGAGTGGAGCGTCGAGGATCGCCACGCGGTCCTTGAGTGTTTCGCAGTGGGTCAGGAGCGCCGCGTATGAGCCCGGGTCGCTGAATCCCGGCGCGGCGAGGATAGCCACCTCGTCCTCTGCCTCAAGAGCGTGCAACGCGTCTTTGAGGTCGGTAGCTTTGCGCGCCGCGTTGACGACGAAGCAGCGGCTGCCCCCATTCGCGAAGAAACCGAAGACCGCGTTCGCGAGGACGTTGCTCGCATTGCTCTTGCCGACGAAGTCGTTCACGAACTGGGACCAGTTGTTCACCGCTCTGGCCTGTCCTTTGAACGCATCAGCTTGCGGAGCCTGTCCGATGAAGGCCGCGGTCCGCGTCCCTACTGCCTCGATCGGCCGAGGTCCTCCGGGGACCTCCTCGACGTAGATGTCCGGGATGTTGTAGTCACCTGGCATTCGTACCCTCCTTCACTGGATCGAATTCGATGAGTAGCGCGCGTGCACGAGCGGGATCCGTCGGCAGCTTCACGATCGTCTCGACTCCCTTCGCGCGGACCACGATCGTTTCCGAGACGGGCGGCCCTGGGACGCCGACGAACTGGAAGCGCCCGCGACCATCGGTGCTCGTCTCTCGCGCGATCGACGGCAGGACCACGATCGCGTCCGCGAGCGGTATCCCCGCGGACGTGCGCACCACGCCCGCGATGAACATCCGTTGCGCAGCCTCTAGCCGGAGCGGATGCAGCACCGGCGGTGCGATGGGAAGAGCGCGCGCGCGGCGCGCGCTCACGCGTATCACGAACGACGCTCGCGCCAACGTCTTGAGCGCGAGCCATGTGTCCGGCGACACGTTCTGCGGCTCGATCTCCATGTCGTGCTGCTCGGCGGCGGAGTAGGCGAGCTCGACCAGGAGCTTGTTCGCGTCAACCGGATCAGCGCCCCACGTCGTCACGAGGTAGCGAAGCCAGAGTTGGAGCGGCGGCCGTCCCACCCCACGCACCGGCAGCTGCTGCGAGATGTCGAGGAGGTGGACGCTGGCACCGCGGCCGTGTGTCTCGTCGCCGGGTGGGCCGAGAGAGACATCCGCGTTCGGGTCGACGGACTTGACCCAATCGCGGAGGCGATCCTCGGTCGTGGGTGTCACGACCGATCGGATCCGTGGACGCGCGACGGTCTTGGCGACCGTGGGCACGGCCTCGCGCGAGCGTCGGGGCGCGGCGCGCTTGCGCTCAGGCATGTGGGGCCACCGGCTTCACCGCGTCCGCGGGGGAGAGCGATTGCCGCACGAGGTACGCGCCGCTCGGCACCGTCGCGGCGGCGTGCCCGGGAGCACTCGGCGCCACTGACGCGACACGGGCGGCATCTCGGTAGTACTCCTGCCACCACTTCGCGGTCTGCCAGATGGCCTCGGGGCAACTCGAGCCCGACGCGAGCCCGGGTGTCAGCTCGATATTCGCCGCGCGGTGTGCGGCATCGACGAACGCCGCGCTCGGCATGCCATGGCCCGACGCCAGGGGATTGCAATCGTCGACTCCCCAGACATGCGCGAGCCAAGCGACGATGAGCGCGGGGATGTCCACCAGCGCACGATGCCCGCGGACGCGGCTCGCCGCGTCGCGTATCGCGCCGCCCTCCGCTGCGAAGACGAGCGACGCGATGTTCGGGTAACGGATCGGGTCGTCGTAGTCGGCGATCTTGCATTCGCGGATGCCGTTGTTCGGCGGGATCGCCGACAGGTCGTCGGTCATCTCCAGCGGCACCGAGAGGAAGGTGTCAGGATCGGTGAGGATCCCCGCGAGCGACCAGTGGCTCGGTGTGAGATCACTGCGGAGCGGTGCCTGTGCAGCGCGCAGTCGGAGGTCCGCGGCGCTCGAACCCCCGAGCAGCAGGATCCCTTCCGCTGCGCCGAGGCGACGGAGCCACCCCGCGTTCCCCTCGCGCTCGCGCGCCGGCGCCGCCGAGAGACGGTCGTTGGGTTCCGTCGCGTTCGAGGCGCGGATCGCCAGTGTCGTCACATTCAGTGCAGCACGGTCGTAAGGACCGGCTCCCCCGACGGGTCGCTGCCGCTCCGCACCGGCCACGCTGTCACGGTCACCTGCACCGCCGATCCCGCGCCGGTGAAAGCCGCGGTGACGAAGTGCTCGTCGTCGCGACGGTACGCGGAGGTGGAGACGGGCAGCTGGAGGGCGCCCGGGATCGCGCTCGCCGGGAACGTCGCCGGTGCGGGGCCCCACTTCCCGGCGGCGAGCGGGTGCACGAGAGCGAACGGGGAGGCGATCACCTCGATCAGCCGCGGTCCGTTCGGCAGTTGGCAGGTCGCGGTGCGACCAAAATGCACGTCGCCGGTGAGCATCACGATGTCGTGCGCGGTCGACGTGAGGATGCGCGCGAGATCGGCGTACTGCCGGTAGTCGGGGAGTCCGAGATCGGTAAGTCGGCCCTGCCAGCCTCGCACCGCGGCGAAGACCGGCTGCCCGGTGACGAGCACGCCGGGCCCACTGAGCCCACGCACCCATGACTCGAGCGCCGCGAGCTGCTCGCCGGACATGAACGTTGAGCCATCCTCCGTGCGCGCAATGCGCGTGTCGGCGTCGAAGAACGACAAGTTCCCGACCGCGAACTGTGCGGGCGCGTCGGCACCGCCGAAGAGCTTGAAGAGACTGGTGGCGAGGTCTCGCCATGTCGCGCGCCCACCCGCGGTCCACGTGTCGAGGACCTCCGGCGCGAGCAGCGGTGCGTTGTTCCAGTAGTCGTGATCGTCGGACGTGAAGCACGTGTCCGCGGCCGCGAGCGCCTGCTGAAAGCCACCGATCGGGGTACGCTGCGTCCACGTGGAGAGATACCGCGTAAGCAGCTCTTCGGCGAGGTCCTCCCTCGAGTGCATGCAGGCCAGGAAGTGGGAGAACGGCGAGTCAAGGTACACCTGATCCCCGCACAGAATCGTCACGTGTGGCCGCGCGAACGCGGGCAGCCGCGCCACAACGGCACCGACGTCGCCAGCGGGATCCTGCGCCACGCTGAAGCACGAGCCGTGCAGCACCGTGAAAGGGCGCTCCCCCAAGAGCGGAAGCGTCGCCGGCAACGTGGATGCATTCGCGCTTGCGACGACCGCGCCGCGATCGACGAGCTGGAGCGGAACTTCGCGCCCCGGGGCGATGCCGTCGACGGTGATGCGCTGCGCGCGCATCCCGCCCGTGCGCGTCTTGAACACCGTCCACGGCTCGGCCACCGTCCGCCGCGCGTCGCCCGCGACGAGCTCAAGGTCGGGGCTCGGCTCCTCAGTCGTACCGATCCACACCACAACGCGATCCGCGGCGGCGCCCAGCGCCCCGAGGAGATACGTGCCGGCCCCTGTCATCTACGGCGCTCCTGCGGGGACGCGCGCTTGAGCTGCTCGCTGGCGGTGCGCAACTTTCGCTCGAGCGCCGCGA